>JACCDV010327397.1_pt1 | contig 22540 bp, 11 predicted proteins | sample 7446131 | NCBI WGS metagenome assembly JACCDV01 (sample SAMN15323448, study PRJNA562643) | freshwater metagenome | isolation source: river surface water | place: USA:Blue River Watershed | collected 2017-08-17
CCCAAACCCCAAACCCCAAACCCCAAACCCCAACCCCAACCCCTCATATATAATAATTATTAAATATTAAAATAATTATAATGAGAGCACTATTTAAGTCAATTAAAGAAATTAAATATATAAAGGATCCATAAAATCCCAACAAACCTTTAGTTATCGGAATAGGAGGATTCTCAAAAGTAAAGCTAATATCACATGTATTTTATCCTGATAAACTGTATGCATTAAAAAAACTATTTAAAAAAGATGAGCAAGAAATCAGCTATATAAAATAGGAAATATAAATACACTAATAATTAGATCATCCTAATATAATTAAGTTAATAGATTATTTTTAAACATAAAAATACTTTTATTTAATATTAGAATATGCGTCTTAAGGTGACCTATTTGATTTAATTCATAAAAAATATATTTCCTAAGAACAGAAGCTTAAGTATTTTTATCAAGTCGTTTTAGCAATTGATTATATGCACTAATAAGGATTGATGCATTGAGATATTAAGCCAGAAAACATCCTCATAGATGAAAATGATAATTTGAAATTATGTGATTTTGGTTGGAGTGCTAAATATTAAGAAAATTAGCATTGATGAACTTTATGTGGAACACATGAATACATGGCTTTGGAGATCTTTACGGGTAAAAAATAGAGCCCAAAAGCTGATATTTGGAGTTTGGGAGTTTTATTATACGAATTGCTTTTTGGAGTGGCTCCATTCTGAGGTAAAAATTTAGATGAAATAATGGATCGGGTAATTCAAGGTGATATAATATTTCCAAAAGACACAAATGAATTAATAAAATAATTAATTTGTTCAATTTTAGTAATTGAGCCAAACTAATGACCAACAACAGATTAAATATTATAAAATTCATTGTTTAATATTATAAGATAAAATCAACGAAAAACATTAAAAAACTCTCTTTGAAAATAAAATAGTAAAACAGCTATAAATAAAGATAGACTAAATACCGAATAAAGTGATTGATATATATTAAGTGTTTAATAAGTTGATATTAAAAAGTAGCCAATTAAAAAACAGCTTTATAAACTATAAGAGTTTTAAATGGATAAAAGAGATAAATCAAATTAAACATTAAAAAATAAAAATGATTAAAAAAGTACATCATAAATTCCCTTGTTAAAAAATAAAATCCAAAATCAGAATATTTTCAAAAAATCTGGATCGATTATATTTTAAAGAAAAAAATCAAAAATTGAATAGAATTAATCAAAAAAGCCATTAAAAATAGATGTTTATGATTAAAAAATAAATAAATCTCTTAGTAATGTATTTTATTAATCACACTACGACTCTTTTAAATAAAAATTAATATTTAAAACTCCATTATAATCAGATAAAAAATAAATATTTGTAAAACTTAAATCTAATAAAATGGAGAATGCTATTAGTCCAAATATAAACTAACTAACAAATTCATCCAAATTATAATAAGATAAAATTTCATTTTCTAAAAGCCCTATTCAAAGTAATAATAAAAATATAACTAGTAGTTTTATAAAGAAAAAAATTAAAGAATAAATTAATTCAAAACAAACTTTAAGAAACGATTAAAAAACACCAACTTAATCAATAATTAAGAATTATACATCAAACAGAACATTTTATAACCTATATCAAAACTAATATAATTATAATTATTTACAATACTTTTAATAAGTCTTATATTAAGCTAAACTAGTTTCCTTTATAAATGCTTTCCAATGGTTAAGTATACTAACATTCCAAAACTTATCTTCTCTTTTACATTTCTTATTAAATATTTATCATTTATTTTACCTTTTAATCAAATTATCATTCTATTAATACTGTTTCATGATTAAAAACATCAAATTCTGAAATCAGTCTTTCCAAAAACTTAGAATTTTCCTCTTTAATCTTAGGCTTAATATCTTCTTGATCATAATAAAATATTTATTATTTTGTTTCATTTATTTAATTTTCAATAAAACTATGAATATTTTATATTCCATACTCTTAACTCTCTTATATTTAATTAAAATTTAGCTCAATTGTTTCTAAAGTTTCTATAATTTATTGAAGATTCTCAATTTTTTCTTTATTTTTATAATTTGTTAAGCAAGGAATCGTAACATAAACGGTATTAATTACCTTTCCACTTTCTAAGACATATTCGGCTAATTTTATTAAGAAATCTAAATAAACTTGCATTTAGTATTTATAACAAAAAATATTATCTAGTTATTCATTAGTTAATCACTTAGCTTATATTTTAAGCATTCATGTTAAAAGCTCTTTAAATAATTAAGAAGGTCTAAGTTTTGTTTCTTTAAAATCTTAAAGTTAAGAAAATACGCTAAACTATTTTATAGAATGTTATGGTAAGCTTTTATTTTCTTTTTTAAGCTCTCCTATAGAGCCTAAAATCATTGGTTTTTTATCTTTAATCTTTTAAACTGCATCATTAAACAAATTAAGTATTTTTTCTTTCATCTCCTCAGTTTTTTTATCAATCATTTCTTATTCTTTTTTCTTTAGTTCCTCTTCTCGTTTTAATTTATATCCTTCATCCTTAACCTCTGATATTCATTATCTTTTTAATAAAATTGGAACTTATAAAACATTTGAAACTTAGGATTTTTCTTTTGAATGCGAAATTAATGATGTTGCATTTTATGGCAAGTATTTTTAAAAGAATTAAGAGTAAGAAGGTTTGTCTTTTGTTTCTTATTTGATTTCGTTTCTCATAGTAAGTTTCTCAATTTCTTCTAGATTTTACTTTGAAGAAGTTCATCTTGTTTATCTCCTCGCTACACCGTTTTCTTAGTGGTTTACTTTATCTTTTGAATTGTTATAAATATTCATTATAATTTTAATTATTTCGGAAAATGGGAAAAATTGCCTTCTTAAAGTTAATGAATTTGTTATCATCTGATTGATTATAAGTATTCTCTAATGTCTTTTGGCTAGTCTTTATGAAGCTATAAAAATATATTTCTTAAAATCAATAAGCAAATATCTGTTGGATCATTGTACCATGTATCAATTAGAATACCGTTTTCTTTTTGATTTTAAAAATTATCCATCATATTATCTACAATCACAATAGTTGATAGATCCTTTTATACTGTTAGCAGATTTTTATGTGGAAAGCCTTTTTAATCATAACTAAGATGTTATCTAAAAAATCTCTATTAAATATATTCTTGTTTTGGATCTATTAAAGATATTACCTCTTAAGCATAGCTTTCTTAGGCTGCTGTAAAAATTACTAAATTAAAATATTTACTCATTTCTTATAGAAACACTTAGGTATATGGTCAAACATTGATATGTCCTGTTTAATCCAAAGGATTTTCTTCATAATGAATTAGTGTCTCATCTAAATCTAAAACTATCGTATACTTCTTCTATAAAGGTGCTTATTTTAATTCTTAAGTTGCTGTTTTTACTTCAATTTGATTATTTTATTATTTCTAAATTCCTTCATCGATGATTCCAAAATTATGAAGCTCTTTTTCAAATATTTCTATTAGTTTTTCAACCATTTTAGAGAAATCAATCTAGTTTATAAATAGTAAAATTTATTAAATCTTTATCTAATTTTACTAATTTAAAACCTTAATACTTTTTTTAATAAATTTAAAGATTAAATAATTATTGTTTAAAACAATTTTTATTAAATTTTGAATATTATGTTTTTACATTTATGTTTTATCTTTGAAATTTATAAGATATTATAAACTATCTACTAAGATCTTAAAGGCTTAAGAGAAATAAATATCATTATTCTCTAACTATTAATCTAAATAATATCAAAAAGTTAAAAATACTATAATTAGTTAAAGAACAAGAAACTTTTTTAATTAAATATTAATTTCAATTGAATAATTGATTTCCAATATTCATATAAACTATATATCTTATATAAAATCAACATATTAAGAAAATCGCTCATAAAATGTTTCAAAGTCTTTTAAAGAGTTTTATATTGCTTATATTTAGCTAAACAATTAATTTAATACCTATAACTATTCTTAATTGTTTTTATCTTTAATATTATTATTAGATTTTGATCATTACTTTTTAATATCTTTATTTTTAGTATTTTATTGTTGTTTTTAGTTAAGATTTGTTGTTGGCCGATTTCTAAAAAACTAAATTTATTGATTTTTTCTTAAAGCGTTTTGATCTAATTTGATTTTTGTTTTATTTAATGATTTTGCTATTTTTTAGAAATCTATAGGGATATCATTAAGGCTATCATTAGATTAGATATCACTGGATTGCTAACTTATACTTTAAGTCATTTTATAAAATTATAAACACTCTAATTTGAGCAAAATTTAATTTTAATAATAAATTTATATTACGAAATTCGTTATTGATCTAAAATCTTTAATTAGCTATTAAACCTGCTCTATGTCACTTGATCCAGGCTTTTATAAACTAATTATTGTTTCATTTGTTTTCATATCAATTCTCTTATAAAGCCTTAGTAAATTATCATAATAGCTTTACAATCGAGATTTTATTTATTATAGTTTTTAGCTATATTCTTAGGAAAACTCTATTATATCTTTTTATTATTAATAATCTATTATGTCTCCTAATTCATCTGGGATTTTCAAATTCACTTCCTAATTAACTAATTAGAATTTAGCTATTTTTACTAGTAAGAATATAACAATAATTTTTTATAGTTATTTTTGAATCATTATAATTAATATATTATAATTCTGTTCGTTTGTTAACATAATTGTTAATTTTTTATTCTAAAGCTTATAAATCATTACTTGGATCAAACATCTATATAGATTGACCATTTTTGTCTAATAAAAACATAGTAAAATTCCAAGGAATTTATTTCAACTCTCCTTAATCATTCTTCAAGAATAACTATCATAAGTATATATAAACCTCATGAGTTTCTGGTCCATTAACATTAATTAATTCAAATACTTGAAATTTAACTTTTTTAGAATTTAGAAAACCTTATAAATCTGTCACACATGAATGTTCTTAATTTAAAAACTAATTACAAGGAAATCCCATTATTTTTAAGCCATTATTACTATACTTATCTTATAATAAGTTTAGTTTTTTATAATTCTCATCTGTTAATCCACATTTGCTTGCCAAATTTACTAGTAAATATAGCTCATGTTTTCCTTAAAGTGTTTAAAAATTAAATAACTCGCCGTTTAATTATTTAGCCTATAATTAAAAGAAAGATTTATTTAAGTATTAAAGCCTTTCATAATTATTTTTATAAACTAATTTAGACATTAGTGATCCCATAATTATAAAATTTATAATTTAATGCATTAAAAACTAGAAATCTTAAACTAATTAGATGAATAATATATGAAACTATATAAAATATTTGAATAAATAAAAATACAAGAAATTTAAATAAATATGATGATTCCAGAATTTTAATATTTTTTACTAGAAGATATTATATAAAGTTAATATATTGTGAAATACAAATTAAATTAATAACAAATAGAGTAAATAGATAAAATGAAACATCTTTATTCTTAATATATTTAGACAATATTTTTAATTCATTATAATTTATAAACTATTTACAATAATTAATATTTATTATTTATATGTATAAAATGGATAAAATATATTTTTGTCAATTTATGGCTTATTGAAGAAATTGCTGGGTGAAGAAGTCGGTTCTATTGAGTTTTCGTTATATTTTATTTCTAAACTAAATACAAATTTATTATTTTGTTAATTTTAATCTAAAGAAATTTAAATATTTTCATATACTAATTAAGCTTTGGTAATTTAATAAAAAATATTTTATTATTAAATTCCAACTTTGTTATAATCTATTGTAATTTTAGGTATTTATAATTAACATTACATTTAATTATTATTATTATTCGTAAAGCTACTGAATGGAGCTTATGAGTTTTCTAATTATAAAAATTAGTTTGTCTTATTTAGATCTGAGTTTGCTTTTTTACCAATATATTATATTTAATTTTACAAATCTTTTTAATTTACTAAATATTTTATATTATAAATATTAACTATTACAAAAAGACTAAAAATTGCTTTAACTTAGCAAAATTGTACAAGAAATTATTTAATTTTATGAAAATTTTAATGTTTAATAAGTTAAAGTTTAATCTGTTAATAAAATACAATTTTAATCTTCTGTTTTAATCGCTAACTATGACATTGGAAAAACAGAGGAAATAAAATTGATATTATATACGTTTTATAAATTTCCAAAAATCAAATAATCGCCTAATTAATAGCCATTATTAGTTTGTATATATTAATACTAAGCTAATAATTAGTTATTTTAAAATATTGGGATTACCAATATATCTATAAAGCTATAAAATCCTTGTTAGATATAATAAATGTTCAAATTAAGACTTAATATATTGTTATTACTATCTAATAATGGTTAGTAAATTATTTCTTTAATTTAATTATTACATTAATAAGTAAAGTTAATGTTTTCATTCTAAAGAAGTACTGTATTTATATTTAAATTAATACTATTTTAACAATTTGTATCTTCAAAAATATTTAGGTTTTAATAAAAACTTAAATCTAATTAATATAAGTTTTAACAATTTGATTTATCAATAGGAGTCTATATAAATGTTTAATATTTTGAAAAGTCTAATTTAATATTTTTTATGAACAAATTTGGAAATTATTAGCATTAACCATTGTTAATATAAAATAATATTAATTTATTATTATCATCTTCTTTAAATATATTAGAATTCTATTAGTAAACCAAGAGGCTGTTTTAGATAGAATTATTATAGTTTACACAAGTTATTTTTTACCAAATATATTTTAAAAAGTAAGTAGAATTATTTAGAAACAATTAATTATCAAAATTTACTTATTAACAATAAAGTTCTTTTTAATAATAAAAAAATATTAAATAATTTATTATAATATACCCAAACAAAAACATTATATTATAATGAATAATATAATTAATGAATAAATAAGAGCCATAAAATAAGAGATATTGGAATTAAAAGAATAATTTTGCCCATTTTTAGAGTAAATTGTTTCTATCTAGAAATAAGTAAATAAATTTGAAAATTCATTATTAAAATATAAAGAAAAATTTAAAATTTTTAATACAAACATATTAGTTTAATAAAAAGAAATTATTTAAGATTTTAAGACTACTTTTAATGAAAAAGAAAATGCTTATAATCAAAAATTAGAAATAAAAATATAAGAAATTTAATAAAAATAATTAATATTTGAATAAAAATTTAATATTTTATATTAATATAGAGAATAAAAAAAAGATATTTTATATATATAAATAGAGAAAATTGTGACTTAAATATTAAATAAAAATAAACCTTAAATTAATAATATTTCAGATATTCCTAACAATATATAGTAATGTTATAATGAATTTAATAAAAGAATTAATTAATAAATAAAGAGTTTAAAAGAAAAGTAATAAAAACTACTAGATGCTTTATAGGAAAATCAGAAAACTAATCTAATGTATTTTTAAACATATAATGAATGATTTTTAACTTACGATTAACTTTTAGATTTAAAAAGATAAGAAAACATTAAAGTAAAAGATTTAATATTCAAAAAAAATAATGAAAAAGAATAATTTTTAATATTTTTATTAACTTTCTAGCATGTCTTAGTTCCCATATAATATTTAAGCAGCTCTCATCACAACAGTATCTTTTTTAAGATCAAAAGCCTAGTCCTTTGAAGGGATTTCTAAAATCGTAGGTAAAATCTCTATATGAGCAATAATTCTTTCTTATAGATATTTCTTTGCGATTTTTTAATTTATCAATAATATGCTTATCAAAGGATCTTATATAAATCTATCAAATGTATTCTCAATTTCTTGTTAACTAGTTTCATCTTCAACAATTAAAAAATTATAATTTCCTTAGGAGTCTTTTTATCCAATTCCGGTTAAAAGAAATCCAGACACAGTTTCCCTATCTCCAATAACAGCAATTAAAGTATTTTATGTTTTTTTGCTATTCATTATAATTGAATTACGATTTTTATTAATTTATAATTAAAAGATTTAATAAAATTATAATGTTAAACTTCTTTAAATAACCATTGGATCTTAATAAATCTTAATACATTTATCAATGATATTAAAAAATTAAAGAAATTCTTCCATTTTTAGAGGAAATGGATCCTGAAATAAAGATAATTAATCAATAAAAAGAGTTAATGAGATAGGGACAATTTAGCTGGTATTTGGAAATTAATAGTCTTGACTCAAATCTTACAAAAATTACGAATTTTCTTTAGCTATTTTATAATACTTTTAATTTAGAAATTGATAAGGAATTCGGAATGAGTAAATTATTTAAAGAGATATTTCCTTTGGACTTTTTATATTTATATTTTAAAAACCAAAACTTTTAATATGGAAATTTCATATATGATGGTTCTTTGAGAGTTAAAAGTTTACTTATTTTTTGCTTTAATGATTTTTATTTAAATTCTGATTTTAAGAACAACTTTCGAATTATATATAAAAATGGGTTTGATTTTAATCCAAATATAAGAAACTAACTTAGGTAATCTAATTGATAAGATATTGTAAAATTATATAATTATTCAAACTTTAATCTTAAAGACTTTATATTTTTCTTATTAGATAATTATTATCCTAAGGTTGGTTGGTGATGGATTGGAGCAAATCACTTAATTTATTATAATATTTTATTCTTAGTTTAAAATCTACTTGAGTTAGGCTTTTGGGATGTTGAAGATATAATTGATTTGGTTTAAAAGCTATATAATGTTTCTGAAATTCTTATAGTTCTAGAAAAAAATACTATTTAAGACTCTGCTAAACTAGCTTAAAATTTTATTAAAGAATTAATAAAAGGTTTTACTCACGCATGAAATTCTATGATGATTATATTGATACAAATTTAACAGCTTTTATTCGACTTAAATATTCGTTAGGAGATATATATTAAAGCTGATAAGTTTATTAATATGATAATAATAAGATATATTCTAAGTAACAATTAACTTAATGGAGTAAAATTAACAGGGGATTAGTAATTATAACAAATAAATTTCTATATGAAGAATCAAAAAAATAGGGACTTTTAACATTAGCAGTTTAACTTAAATATATAAGAGAATAATTAGATTATTTTAAATCTAAATAGAGCCAAATAAATAATACTTGAGTATGATATTTAAACAAACAATAATCTATAAAAGAATATTTGCTTTATTTATTTACAAATCTTAAAGTAAGTTTTAATCTAAATTAATTACTCTAATTTTAATATATAAGATTTACTTTAGTGTTAAATTCTTAAATAAATGATAAGTGTTTTTGATATTTTAAAACCTCTAAATTAAGAGTAGCTTCGACCCATAATTGATATTTTATTAACTATCATTTATGAAATGTGTTGGTAGAATCCTATTTTATTTTAATCAAATTATTTAAGAAAATTTTTTTAATGAATTTTTTAAATCGAACCTTATAAAACCCTTAAATTAATCTATGAATTATAAACAAAATTACTAGTTTAAATGAATAAATATTTGTTAGGATTTTTAAGTAATGTTTTTATGAGAAATAATTAATAAATTTTAAAATTATTCAACATAGAGGATAATAATAATTACTATATACAAGAGGTTTATATTTAATTAATTGAAATTTTAATTTATTATTTTAGCTGAAATTACAAGTAACTATAGGATTAAAATTAAGAAATTAAAATTCATTTAATGAATCAAATAGAAGAAAATTTCCTAAAAAATATATAAAAATTCTTGCAATTGGAAGGTTTAATATTTTTAAATGGAGAGTATTGTGAAAGTGAAATTTGTAATTTATTTAAAGTATAATAAGATAAAGTTAAATAAAAAGCTTTCAGAACTAAAATTATTTATTTAATCTTAAAACTATACAATATTATATCGATTGATACTTATTGATTACCAAAATATGAAGATTATAAGTTAAAACTAATAGTCGATATTCCAATATGTACCCCATTAAGTAAAGAGCTAATTAAATTATATGTTGATAATTAAATATTATATTTTAACAATATTATAATAGATTGACTTAGTCTTAATAAAAGTAAGAGCTTTATATTGATGGAAACACCTTTTCCAATATAGGAAGATTAAATTGTGTTTCTTTTTAGTATGTTCCCAAAGCTTTTTAATCCTTAAGAATTGCAAGTGAAACCAGCTGAGCAATTATAAGATTATTTATTTTCAGCAGCAATACCTTGCTTTTATAAATTTATTGTTGGATTTATCTATTTATGTGATGATTATAAATCTTAGGAAATCAAAAGTAAATTAATTATGATAATACAAAGTCTTTTAGCAATTTTTAAAATTCTAAATCTATATGAATAGCCAATAGATGAAATCTGAGATATTATATTCAACAAATAATTTGATCCTTTAAATAAAATTAATAGATCATTTTTACAACCGAATAGTATTAATAAATTGTTAATTGATACTAAATAAATTATGTTTAACATAGTTTGTCTTATAGATAAAATATATCCAAAATAGTATGTTGCTTTTATTTAATAATATCAAAGAAATGGATAGATTTATTAATGAAATAATAAAACTTAAATAAGCAAAGAAATTAATAAATTAGTAAATAGATTTGATTAAATAAATAATTTAGATAATAGATAATCTCTTGATAATATCTTAAATTACTGTATTTAGGAATTTAAATAATGTGAAACTAAGTTTTAAATTCGAAAATATAATTAGCAAAACCAATTTATATTTATTCATAAAGAGTATTTTTTAATTATCAAACTACTTACTTGTTTTTTTAATAAAAATCTAATTTATTGAACAAATTTTATGTCTATTATTTATAGTGAAAACAGAGAAACAGATTAATCTTTATTTTTTAACAAATTCTGGGAAATCTTTTGAGATTTAACAAATTTTTGTTCTTATAATTTTTTTCATAATAAAATATGGTTGAAATTTTAAAAATATTTTTACATAATGACAGATTTTTTAACCAGTCTTTTATAATCTGACATTTAACAGCTTAAATAAGATAGATAAAAAATGCTTTTATATTTTTTCGAGTTTAAATTAAACATTCCTCACCATAATAATCATACGCTTTAGTTTTAAAACTATGTAATTTTAGAATGTTTAGCTAATTACAATAAGTTGATATAATATGAAAATTATATAACTATTGATTAGAAATCAGGCATATTTTTTGTATTGTAAAACCTATTCAAAATATAAATATTATTATTAGATTGTCCAGAAGCTTAGGAAAAGGTATATGTTTATTGAATTGATATTTGGATTAATATTTTCTTAGCTGAAGATATTGACCTGTGCGAGAATTTTTATTAATTAAAAAACTCTGTTATTGATTTCTTTTTAGCTAATAATAAAGGAGAAAATGAATAAATTGTAAAGTTTTATGCCCAAAATGTAAATTAAAAAAAGTTTTAGAATTAGATTAATAAAACTTTCTGTTTGTTAATTGAAAAGCATTCGCTTGAAAGCGAAGTAATAGATTGTCCTTAAAATATCTATAATATTTTAAATTAGAATATTATTTTTTAAGTTCTTAATAAAATGTATTAACTTTATTTAATTTTAAAAAGACACGATCCATGTATATATTTTTAAGATTAATTTATTTAGGAAGAATTAAATAGAATATTATAGTCTTATGGGGTTGACTATGAAATTATAAAAGAGTAAAATTTACTGTGGAATTATTATGTATATAAAACATATAAGAAGATTTTTATAGAAAGAAACGGCTTTGTATAATAATATGAATATCCTTCGACCAACTCTTCTAATTTAAACATCCATCCTTTACTAGTATAATAACTAGTTAATTGATAAATAACCCTAAGTTAAATGTTTGATTTATTTTCAAATAATGAATCTTAAATAAGCAATAAACTAAATTATATACATTATATGATTAAAAATCATCCAGCTGATAGTTTAAGTATAATTTTTAAAGAAAAAATGGAAAACAACGACTTTAATTGGATTTTCAACAATATATTAAAATAATAAAATATTCAAATTATAAAATTTTTATACAAGTAAAAGGGCATTTATACAACCGTCGTTTTCAGGATTATTAGTAATTTAAGCATATTTAGATAGTACAACATTTCCGGTTTATGTGATTAGTCCTAAATCTGATACATTTACTTCAATTATTGTTCCTTTTGTCATAACTCCTAAATTCGTATATAAAGCGGATTGAGGATTTTTTTTAACACCAATAATATCAAGATAAAAAGTTGTTTTCAAATCTGGATGAGTAACATTCGCTTTTTTCATTCTCATACCTGATGGTCTTATAAATCTTTCAAATTTAGGAGGTTTTCTAGTAAAATCCTCTGGAACAAAAGTTGCTTTCGTTATAATTCTTTTCCATGATTTTTTTCCTCTTTTTCCAGTTTTTATTATAGAGAACATTTCAGCCTCAGACATGGATTTTACTTTAGCAATTGGAACGCTCCATTTCCCAGCTTTTTCTTTTCTTTTTTATTTAACCATATTAGAAAGAATTTTATTACTTCCTTATTACTCTCAGTCCATTAAAAATGTTGGTAAAGGTTGATCATTCTTTTTAGCCTATTTTGTAGAAACATCTTTCTCTTAATGAGCTTTCATTTTTTTATGCATTTCTGCTTTTTCTTTATACCTTTCTTTATGAAATATTTTTCCTTTTAATCCTCAAAGCTTTTTTGCCATTTTAGAAATCTTTTTATGAGATCTAGCTTCTTCTTTTCATCTTATTACATTACTATTTTTCTTCAAAATCTAATTTTCTACCATGAGTTTTAAGCGATTATTCAATATAATTATTTTAGGGCATTTATAAAATTAAATAATTAATTTTTTCGTTTTTATAATGAAAACTGTGGAGAAACCGAAATATTAAATTATAAAAAAATAAAAAATTAACAATGGGTTGGATACTAATAATGCTATAAAAACAGTTGAAATAAATAAGTTTAATGCAACAACTAAAAATACTAATAAGAAAATATGTGATCTTAAAGATAAATAGTAATTGCTTAATTAGATGAATGAAATTTAAATAAATACAAAAGAGAATAAATAAACATCTTCTTAAGATATTTAAAATATGAATAATTTAGAAATAAAAAATTTAAAACTTAAAGAGAATAATGATTTTTAAGAATAAGAAACTTGGTTGGATTAAAAAGATATATTAAAGCGTCCAATATATTCTTGATATATCACAAATCCTTAGAATTCTGACTTTCTTTAAAAAAATCTACAAGGCTTAATATAATCTTAAAATGAATACTTTCCTTATTTTTTTGAAGGAAAATGTTTATGTGGATGCTGCACTTGTGGAAATTGTAAATGTACACATTTTAAGTATAAAAATATAAAAAATTAAAATTAAGTTTTAAAATCTTCATATTAAGAATAGTATTAAAAATGGGAAGCACCAAAATATAAAAAGTTTTGAAATGAAAATGATGAGGCCTATTTCAGGCTACCTAAAGACTACTAATCCAATAATAGGTTAGATTATAAACCAATAGTTTAAGATTAATTAAACGACTAAATTAACACTAATTAAAATAAGCAGTGTAATATTGACCCTTTTATTGGCAAAATAAAACCTCCTGTTCTTTGTCAATCAAAATACTAATATGATTTTCCTAATTGGGAAATTAATAAAAATGAAAACTTAAAGGAGTAATAAAAAGTTCCATAAAGAAACGTTTTTCCTTTTCCTAATAAAAATTCAAATTCTGAATATGGTGAGTTTTATAATAGAAATAATTAAGAAAAACAGTTAGATAATTTTAAACCTTAAATTGGATAGAATCCCATTGCACCAAAAATAAATTAAGAGTTTACAACTTGTCATAATAATGATTATAAACCATTTTAACTCTAAAAAGATGATTAATTATATAAACCAATAGATAATATTAATAATTATAACAACTCTTATTAAGATAAGTTTAAAACCTCAAACTAACAAATTGGATAGCAAGCATAAAAAATAAACTGCCCAGTATAAATATAAGTATGAATAATGAAAGAAAAGTTAAAAAGGTTTGCTTAAGAAAGAAAAATACCCTTTTAATAAATTATATATTTATAATGATGATATATTTATATATGTTAATATTAATTGTTAAAGCAACAGAGATTAAATAAACTCATTATAAAACTCAATCTTTTTATAGACATTTAGATTAAGTTAGTTAGTATAACATAATCATTAATAAAAGATAAGATTTTATTTTTAACATTCCTCTTAATGGATAAATGCAACTTTATTATTTGAAAATAGTAGCAGATAAAAGCTGTCAACCTGATATATCTATTTATTAATAGGATTTAAAGATTTTATATTAAAAATAGAATTTATCAACATTATTTTTAAAGATTTAAATAGATGATAATGACTCTATATAAATTTGATTAAAAAATAAATAGTCTAAAGTTGAATGTCAAAGTAAAATATTTGTATATTGCAAAGATTGTCAAATGAGTTTTAAATAATCATAATTATAACAAATTGAATTTATCTAAGACTTTTAACAATTAAAAGAATCTATAAGTATAAGTAATAGTTCTGATTAAAAGGAAAATTATAATTAAATAAGAGCTTTCAAAAACTAAATAAAATCTATCTTTTTTGTTTAAAAGATAGAAGCATTTTTAGTATTAATAATAACAGTAATAAACTTAACTTTTTTATAGTCATATTTAAGCAAAAATAATTATTAATTATTTATTATAATTTTTCTTTTTATAATGGAATCATCTGAAAGTATTTATATCAAAGCTTAAAGCTAAATTTCAAATTTTCCTGTAATTGGAAAATTAATAATAATCTCTTATTTTCTTATTTCGACTATAATTATATGAATAGAAACACCCATGAATAGCTAATATAATAATTTTATTAACAGTATTTATTATATATCTTTAATAAGATTAGGTTTAATGATTATAGAATTATACAGAACAAATTTTATATTAAAACTATTTAAATCCATAGACACAATATTATTTACTTTATTCATTGCTTTTGGATTTTGGAATATTTATTTGAGAATGATTACTAAAGATATACCTTTAAGAGTAATTCATTTTTGAGACAGTTTTTGTTTAATGTGGATAATAATACTTTTTATATCAATATTGACAATTATGATAAGTACAATAAGGGGATTGAAATGCAAAAATTAGAAAACAGCATTATTAAAAGAACAGGATTAGTACTTTTATTCTTAATAATTTTAAAATTTATTAATTTTGATTGATTATGCTTTAAAACTGTTTAAAGTTAAGCATGAAATCCTCTTTTTAAAAATCTATCTATAATTATTATCGATCACCTCATATTTCAGATGTTTGCTCAAGCAACTTCTTTTATATTGCTAAGATAATAAGTTCCTCTATTTCTTCTTCAGATATTTTTTAATTTAATTGTTTAAAAACCTCCATTAAAGATTATTTTGATATTTTTTATGTATTTTAATCCTTGAGTAATTAAAATGCAATAATCATGTTTTCTTCTGTTTCTTATTCAGATATTTTATAAAGAATTAAATTAAGAAAAGTTTAAAAATCGATTTTAGCATTTTATGAAAATTTCTCATTTATGCCAATATTTTCTAATATTTAAATAACATTGTAGATATCTACAGAATATCCTAATGCTTATAAAACCACTTTTAAATCTTTCATATATATAACTCCGGTCCCTGTAGTATCAAAAAAATCAAAAGCTTATTTAATTTCATCTCTGTCTTTTTTTGTTAAAAGTTTCTTATTTTCAAGAATTTTTTATAATCTCTATTTATCCATTATTTATTATAATGCTAAATAGTGGATTATTTGGTAAAAAATCTTCAAATCATTCTAGTAGCAGTATTGAATTAAGAAAATTTTAATCAAAAATAAGGGAACAATCTTATAACAAATATTAACCACAAGAGACTTCGGGGAGCAAATTTTCTCATTTAATAAAATAAAAACTAGTTGATGAATAATAATAAAGAGGTTTGTCAAATTGTTAGTTTAAAACAAATAACGATTTTTAATAGAAAACTTTAAAAATGAATTGGAATTTTTTAACTAATGAAACCAATGAAGAAAAAAAAGACTAGAATTTTTCTTAAAAAGATTTTTATTCGAATAAAAAAAACATCAATCCTTTATTATAGTAAATTAGATCTTTCTAGTCGGAAATAACAAAAACTAATAACTCTGTAAATCTAACGAATTCAACATAAAACTAAAGTAAAAATAAAATCGAAGTTGATTTGACTAGCAAAAGAGAAAATAGTCTATAAAAATTTCGAGATGATCTTTTAAAACTTAATAAAATCACAAAGATTGAGAGTGTTTAAAAATTAGATTTTGATTATAATAAGAATATTTCCTATGATAAGCCTTAATCAAAATCTACCATAAATGATTTAATTGATATAAAAATTATTAAGAATTTAAAATTACAAATTGAATCTTTGAATATTTTTAATATAAAAAATCTAAGCGGTGAATGTTTATAAGAGATGGTGGATTTACTTGAGATTTTAAGCGATAAAATTTCTCTAATTAAATAAATTTTATTTACTTTATAATTAATTATGTTCGTTAAAGATGATGATTTAGAAAATATTAAAATTTTAAATAAAGAAGAAAATAATAATTATTCATTAACGGAATCTTAAGAAAATATGTAAATAGCAAAAAGAGTATCTTAATAGCTAATATAATCTAAAATATAAGAATTAAGGTAAAATCATATAAAATATGACAAGAGTTTAATTAATAATCCAAAGTAATATTTTGACTTTCCAAAATTAAATAAATTGAAAGTTCCATAATATTTAAATCAATCAAATATAAAACCTAAAAACGAAGAACAATATTATGAATATATAAATGAGATTTTAAAAATGGAAGCCAATCAATTAAAAGAATGATTACTTATTAATTAAAAAGAGTAATAGGATGTGAGTAGCAAGCTAATATAATTAAAAAATAGTAGTAAAATTCATAACAAAAATAAATCATAATTAACAACAGAATAAAGACTATAGTTTTTAGATAAAATTTAAAAATAAAGAGAATAAGTGGAATATTTGAGAGTTTAAAAGCAAAAAAACTTTGAGTAAAATTTAACAAATTAAAGCTAATATTACGAAAATAATATATAAGCTTAAATAAATTAGTAAATTTAGAATAAAAAAGATAAAATTATGAAAAATATAAAGAACATTGAAATAAATGCAAAATAAAGAAAACTTGATAATATATAATAAGACTTAATGATTAGATCTTTCGTTTCTTGATTTACAAATAAATAATTTTTAATTATTATAATTTTTTTATTTTTTTATTCATTTAACTACTTAAATATGTATTCCATATTATTGACATTATATTTGAATACAAAACTCAATTTTTTGGTTAAACAAATCAAAAATTTATGAATTAAACTAGTGGCCAAAATTTATAATTATTTAATAAAATTGGTAAAAAACTTTGATTTATATTCTTATTTACACTTTAATTCTTTTAAAATTACATCATATAAAGAAAAGGCTGTAATATATAAAGCGGTAAAATATGGAGCAAATATTAAGCTATCAAATAAAGTCATTAGATGAATTTAATATTTTTTGTTTCTTAAAATTTAAAAGAAACAAGGATATAATCAATGATATGAAATATATAAATTAGGAGATATTATAAATATCCCTAAAAATACCTATTTTTTTAATCATAATTAATCTAATTCAAAAAAATTTCTTTTATCAATGTTTACTTAGCTTATTAAGTCTCCTATAACTACAGATGTTGCTTATTATATTACAAGTTGTAATAAATGTTTTAAGAATATATGAATCTTTTAAATTATTAATAAATCTAAAATAATTCATTAAATATTAAAAATAAAAATTATATAATTATGATTAAATGAAACCTTATTAATTAATATTAAAAACAAACAGTAAAAAATCCATAAATCAGTTTTTGGGTATGATTATAAATAATGATAAAATATATACAAATAAGAATATGGAAATATATGAAAAGTTTTACTGGAGTTGCTGCTAAAGGATTTATAGTATTAGTTCTACCTTCTTTAATATTGAATGAACTATAAAATAGCTTTTTATTAAAACAATTAGAATAATATTTTTATTTAATAAGGAATTTTGGTATTTAGTTTTCTTTATTTAGAGATCCATCGCTTACAGCAATTTCTCTATGCTTTTAATCACTTAATTCTTTTTAAATATTCTTAAATCAATCTAGAAATTTTTCATACCATCCTTTTGATGCTTTAAATTTACCAATATAATTAGTATACTCTAATGCCATTTTTTTAATTAGTTTTGCTTATGGAAAATGCTTATTTATTTTTTGATATTTTATTATCCATTCTGTTAGATCTTATTCCATTTATGGATCTTATGTTTTTCAACCTCCCTTTTTTAGCTATACTCCATTTATAAGCCATCTTTTGAGATTTTTCAAAGGTAAATTCATAAGTTTTGCAACTTAACTTGGATCTCTAATTTTCTTTACCATAGCAAGAGCTTTTTTCTTTATTTCTACAGGTATTTTTATATAAGGACCTCATAAATATTTATCTTTAGTTTGTTGATTTTAAGGTAAATTTAATTACTTTTTTTATTCATTTAACTTTAAATAAAATTCTGGTTAAATAATTTTAGAAATAGATTTTTACGATTCGTCTTTTTTTGTAATTTTTGAATCACTATTAATATTTTTATCCTAAACACAAGCTTTAATCAGCTAAATATCTTATTAGGATTATATGCTTTAAGATATTTATTTATAGTCTTAGAGATTACCTTCCTAACTAGCTGTAAGTTTGGTTGAAACATATTTCAATACCGAAAACAACCCTTTTTAAGAAAGTATATTTCCTTTTAATTAAAGACTATTGTTGTCCTTAAAAGATCCTTCAATAAACAAACTTTGGGATTTTGTATTAATATCATCTTCTAAAATATTAATATGTCTTTTGACTAAGGAGATTTTATCTAAAAGAATTTTATTTAACATTATAACTAAAATTAGTATTAATTATTTCTATAATAAATAGATTTATCAATGTAACTTTTTCAATTATCTAAAGAAGTTTATTTATTTAAACCCTCCAAGTTACTGGATCATCGAGTTAGTTAAAGACTTTTTAGTTTTAGATACAAATCTTCTTAGTTAGAGATACTGCTATTTTATTAAACTTGTTTTTAAGATCTTAAAGAATAAACTTTTTATAATTAAGGTTTTTCTAAATAATCAAATTAATATTAACTTTAAGAAAATTAAAAAGATTTTTCTAATTATATATTTGTTTCTTTTCAATATTTAGTTTTTTATTTCCTTTTTTAAGCTGTATTTTGATTCTCTTATGTTTAAGGGTTAATCTTATATTGATTTTTAATTGTATTTCTGTTGCTAAAACTAACAGCATTTTTAACAGAGGTTTTTTATGAGTCAAAACTTTCATCTTTATCTTCTATTATTGGAATAGATTTTTCAAATGTCTCTCTAATAATATATTGAATTCGTTTCAACAATAAATTATTTTTATTACCAAAAATTTCTAATATGTTTAATATATGAAGAAATTCTTTTTTTATATCCAAAAATCAAATATCATTAAATAGATAATTTTAAATTAAAAATGATTATATTTTTTTACTTTTAGTTATTGATTATTTTGCATTTGAAATAAGCTACTTTCATATTTCATTATTTTAAAAATATACTAAACTTAGATATAATTAAACTGTTTATATTATAAATTGATCATCAATATAGTTTTTAGACATTTATTCTATAAAGTTTTCATTTTTTTATATTAATAAATAAAATTAACTATAATTTGTTTATGGTAAAATATCCTAACATGTCGAAGTTAGTTCATTTATATTATCAATTTATTTATCAGAATTTATTAAACTTTTTAGAAGAAATTATAATTAAGATAGTTTATTAATACTTAGTTCTGGAAATCGTTATAATCCAAATTTTAAAGAAATATCAATTAAATCTTTTAATTTAATTAAAATTGTAAATAATTATCCTCTTATTTGCTATAACTAACCTTATATTTAATCATAACAAAAGTGATATAAATTATCTTAAAATTATATTAGACTTGATTTAATAAAATAATATGATAAAATGATTTTACTAACAACCCTGTAACTTACATCTTAATATATTATTTAGTTATTTATATTAATTTTTTACTAAAGAAATTGATTATCAATAAAATCTCTTTTTTTATTAAAAAGTATTTCTTTTAGAGTTTTTTAATAATTTTCTATTTTTATTGATATTGACTATTTTACAGTTTTATATTTTAACATTTTTTATTGAATTTAAGTCATTTTAATGTATGTAATACAAAACATTATGGTTCGATATTCTTATTTACTTAATTTTTGCTTAAATTAACTATTATTGGTTTCTAAATTATTTAAAAATACTTTAAAAGTTGCGCACTCTATTTCAGACAATATCAATTTCAAATATTCAAAAACTATTTATACTATATTTTAAGCTTATTCTTTACTTTAAGTTTATAAATTCCACTATAAATCACTTTCTAGCTTTTGAAACTTTTAAAATACATTTATTGACTACATTTTATAAATAAATTAATTTAAACATTTTTAATTTTTTATAATGAAAAATACTAACGATAATAAAAATTAGATATAATGATTTAGGGGACTTTAATAATAAATTTAAAATTTAAAGTAAAATAAACAAAAATTATCCGAAAATTATTAATAATAGATTAAAGACATTAAATAATAGCATATTCAAAGCCAAAGAATTATTAAGAAAATATTATATTAAGTTGAATATTTATGAATATAATTTCACTCTTATCTTAAATAAAGAAAAGATTTTGATTTCTCTAAGGTATTTTAATCGTAAAATAAAATAATTGGATTTTAGTAGTCTTTAAATTTAATAAAATAATATTTCTTTTATGCAGTATCAGATAATTAATAAATTTCATAAAATTAATCTTTAGACAAAGTTAAAGATTTAATCTAAAAAATAAAACAGTAAAATGGTGATTTAGAATTTAATGAAATAATATTAAAGAAAATTACATAAAATACTATTGATAATAATAGTATTTTAGAGGAAATTAGAAAAAACTAATTTTATAAAAAAACTTAAATAATATCTGATTTGTAAAACTAAACTTAATTATAATAAATTTTAATTAATTCCTTAGTTACTGATAATTCTGATAATAAAAAATTGTAAAATATTAATAAGAAACAAGAGGAATAATAAGACAATCTATAACTTTATTTTGAAATTAAAAAAGAACTATAGCCAAAAGAATGGGAGTCATTAGAAAGAAAGATGCTCCTATTAAAATAGTAATATGAAATAATTTCAAAAACAGCTGATGAAATTAATGCAAATGTTTTAACAAAATTTTATGAGCTTTTGCAAAGAGGTGGAAATCAAAAGAAAATATTATTTATAAAGCAATTTATAGAAAATACTAAAAAAGCTTTGTTTCAAATTTAAAAATCAGATTTATATGATATTATATGATCAGAATAAGAGAATTGTAATATTTAATAATTACAAATGGATTGACAAATTTTAAAAGAAGCAATGAAAAAAGATTATAAAATGGAATATTAATAAAAATTTCTTAAAAGTTTAAAAATTATAAAGATATTTCTATTTAATCAATATTAATAGTTTTTTAAACGAAATTAAAGATAAGTAGATATATTATAATTTTAGTTAAATAAATTTACTAAAAAACTGAATACTAAATAATTCAAATGAAAATAATCTATTAATCAAAACAAAGTTAAAAAAGCTTATATATAATAAAGATTTAAAATTATAAAAATTGATCGATAAAATATTTTACCAAATTAACCAGTTGCTTTATAAAAAGTATAAAATTAATTATAAAAGCATAATAATAGTATATTGAATTTTAATATTGTAAGATAAAATAAAAAAGCTGATTTTATATATAATAATAGTAATAGTTTATTTTAAAAATAAAATATTTTAAGTGTTGAAACTAGTAATACCTAAATATATTAAATAATATTAAATTATTTTATAAAAAGATTTTAATAAATAAATTAGAAATTTTTAAATAAAGAATTGAGTCTAGTAAGCTTAAAGAAAAAAATATTATTATTAAACTTATAATATAATTAAAATAAAGGCAAATAACCTTAATATGATAAACCTACTAATTAATAAATTAATAAGCATATAAAAATTCAGGTTGATCAAATAAAGAAAATAATAAATTCTGTATAAAATATTAATATTCATTTATCTAGTTAAAAAAAAAATTTCATAATATATTAAAATATAATATAAAAAATTAAAGATTATAAAAATAAAAAAAAAGCTAAGTTTGAATAAAAAGACTATAATTTAGATAATAATAACAA
>JACCDV010334448.1_pt1 | contig 22538 bp, 21 predicted proteins | sample 7446131 | NCBI WGS metagenome assembly JACCDV01 (sample SAMN15323448, study PRJNA562643) | freshwater metagenome | isolation source: river surface water | place: USA:Blue River Watershed | collected 2017-08-17
CACTCGATGCGTGTTGGGCGCACCAAGCGATTCAGGGTGCTGAGGCCGGCCTCAACACCCTGAACACGGGAAAGCCCCGCCGCAAACGTCTGGCAGACGCTGGCGGATCGGGGCTTGAACTGGTTCATCATCAAGAGGGGATCAATCCCAGGAAAGCGCGCCACCGGACTGGTATTCGATGACGCGGGTCTCGAAGAAATTGCGTTCCTTCTTCAGGTCAATCATTTCACTCATCCACGGGAACGGGTTCTCCTCGTTCGGGAAGAGGGGCTCGAGGCCGATCTGCGTGGCGCGACGGTTGGCGATGTAGCGCAGATAGCCCTTGAACATGGATGCATTCAGACCGAGCACGCCGCGCGGCATGGTGTCTTCGGCATAGCGGTATTCGAGTTCGACGGCCTTGAGGAACAGGGCCTTGATTTCGGCCTTGAACTCGGCTGTCCAGAGGTGCGGGTTCTCGAGCTTGATCTGGTTGATCAGGTCGATGCCGAAATTGCAGTGCATGGACTCGTCGCGCAGGATGTACTGGTACTGCTCGGCGGCACCGGTCATCTTGTTCTGGCGGCCCAGCGCCAGGATCTGGGTGAAGCCGACGTAGAAGAACAGCCCTTCCATCAGGCAGGCAAACACGATCAGGCTCTTGAGCAGGGTCTGGTCGGCTTCAGGGGTGCCGGTATTGAAGTGCGGGTCCATGATCGCGTCAATGAACGGGATCAGGAATTCGTCCTTGTCGCGGATCGATGAGACTTCATGGTAGGCATTGAAGATTTCCGACTCGTCCAGGCCCAGCGACTCGACGATGTACTGGTAGGCGTGTGTGTGGATCGCCTCTTCGAATGCCTGGCGCAGAAGGAACTGGCGGCACTCGGGTGCGGTGATGTGGCGGTAGGTGCCCAACGTGATGTTGTTGGCGGCCAGCGAGTCGGCGGTCACGAAGAAGCCGAGATTGCGCTTGATGATGCGACGCTCGTCTTCGGACAGGCCGTTGGGGTCCTTCCAGAGCGCGATGTCGCGGTTCATGTTCACTTCCTGCGGCATCCAGTGGTTGGCGCAGGTGGCGAGGTATTTTTCCCAGGCCCACTTGTACTTGAATGGCACCAGCTGGTTGACGTCGGTCTGGCCGTTGATGATGCGCTTGTCGGCGACGTTCACGCGGCGCTCGCTGCTGGCGCTGGCAGCGGGGGATGAAGGTCCTGCCGCAGGCGCAGTGCCTGCGTTGTTGAAAGGGGGCATTGCAGGTTGCAATGCAGGCTTGACTTGTTCGTCCCAGGACAACATAAAAATTTCCAGTGCTCGAATTATGAAAGCATGTGTATGAAATGCAAAGCGTTGTGAGGATTTATTTCACCAACGCTTTGCCCAAGTGTTGTTCATTTGCATCGCGCGCGAGGGGTGAGCAACTTGCACGGTGCATCGCCAGGTGTCTCACTGGCAGGCTTCGCAGGCCTGATCATCGATGGCGCTGAACTTCACATCGCTCGCCGGACCTGCGGCGGTGGCTCCGCCTGCTGCGCCCGAAGACACGGCATTGAGCTGGCCGGCGGCAATCGTCGACTTCTCGGCATGCGTGGCACTGGTGGTGCGCAGGTAGTAGGTGGTCTTGAGTCCGCGCAGCCAGGCGAGTTTGTAGGTGTCATCGAGCTTTTTGCCCGATGCGCCGGCCATGTAGATGTTCAGCGACTGAGCCTGGTCGATCCATTTCTGGCGGCGTGCAGCGGCTTCGACCAGCCACTGCGGCTCGACCTCGAAGGCGGTGGCGTAGAGCTGCTTGATGTCCTGCGGCACACGGTCGATGGGGCGCAGCGAGCCGTCGAAGTGCTTGAGGTCCATCACCATCACATCGTCCCACAGGCCCAGGCGCTTGAGGTCCCTGACCAGGTAGGCGTTGATCACGGTGAATTCGCCCGAGAGGTTGGACTTGACCGACAGGTTGCCGAAGCAGGGTTCGATCGAGGCGTCGACACCGATGATGTTGGAGATGGTGGCGGTCGGTGCAATCGCGATGCAGTTGGAGTTGCGCATGCCGTCGGCCGCAATCTTCTTGCGCAGGGCGTCCCAGTCCAAAGTGGAAGAGCGGTCGACTTCGACATAGCCACCACGCTCGCGTGCCAGCAGGTCCAGCGTGTCGTGCGGCAGGATGCCGCGGTCCCACAGCGAGCCCTTGTAGCTCGAGTACTTGCCGCGCTCCTTGGCCAGATCGGTCGAGGCCCAGTAGGCGTAGTAGCAGATGGCCTCCATCGACTGATCCGCAAACTCCACGGCGGCCTCGCTGGCATAGGGGATGCGCATTTCATAGAGCGCATCCTGGAAGGCCATCAGGCCCATGCCCACCGGTCGGTGGCGCAGATTGGAGTCGCGCGCCTTCTTGACAGCGTAATAGTTGATGTCGATCACGTTATCGAGCATGCGCATCGCAGTCGCGATGGTCTTTTGCAGCTTGGCATGGTCAAGCTGCTTGCCGTTCGGGCCGTCGACCAGGTGCTTGACCAGGTTGACGGAGCCCAGGTTGCAAACGGCGGTTTCTGCGTCGCTGGTGTTGAGGGTGATTTCCGTGCACAGGTTGGACGAATGGACCACGCCCACGTGCTGTTGGGGCGAGCGCACATTGCAGGGGTCCTTGAAGGTGATCCAGGGGTGGCCGGTCTCGAACAGCATCGACAGCATCTTGCGCCACAGGTCCAGCGCCTGCACCTGCTTGGCGGGCTTGATCTCGCCGCGGGCTGCTTTCTCCTCGTAGGCCACGTAGGCCTTTTCGAAGTCGGAGCCGAACTTGTCGTGCAGGTCCGGGCAGTTCGAAGGCGAGAACAGGGTCCAGCTGCCATTTTCCATCACGCGGCGCATGAACAGGTCCGGGATCCAGTTGGCCGTGTTCATGTCGTGCGTACGGCGGCGGTCGTCGCCGGTGTTTTTGCGCAGTTCCAGGAATTCTTCGATGTCGAGGTGCCAGGTCTCCAAGTAGGTGCAGACCGCGCCCTTGCGCTTGCCGCCCTGGTTGACCGCCACAGCGGTGTCGTTGACCACCTTGAGGAAAGGCACCACGCCCTGCGATTCGCCGTTGGTGCCCTTGATGTGCGAGCCCAGGGCGCGCACACGGGTCCAGTCATTGCCCAGGCCGCCGGCAAATTTCGAGAGCAGCGCGTTTTCCTTGATTGACTCGTAGATGCCGTCCAGATCATCGGGCACGGTGGTCAGGTAGCACGAGGACAGCTGCGAACGCAGCGTGCCGCTGTTGAACAGCGTGGGCGTGGAGCTCATGAAGTCGAAGGTGGAGAGCACTTCGTAGAACTCGATGGCGCGGGCTTCGCGGTCGATCTCCTGCAGTGCCAGGCCCATGGCCACGCGCATGAAGAAGACCTGCGGCAGCTCGATGCGGTTCTTGCGCACATGCAGGAAGTAGCGGTCGTACAGGGTCTGCAGGCCGATGAAGTCGAACTGCAGGTCGCGCTCGGGTTTGAGCGCTGCCGCCAGGCGGGCCAGATCGAACTGCAGCAGATCGGGGTTGAGCAGCTCGTTGTCCACGCCCTTTTTGATGGCCTGCGGGAAAAAGTCCAGATAGGCCTGATTCAGGTCGGCGCCGGTCAGCTCCTGGCCGAGCACTTCCTTGGCGATGGTGTGCATCAGCAGACGGGCTGTGGCGTAGGTGTAGTCGGGCTCTTTCTCGATCAGGGTACGGGCGGCCAGGATGGAGGCCTTGTAGACCTCCTGCAAAGGCACGCCGTCGTACAGGTTGCGCACGGTTTCGGCCAGGATCGGCTCGGGGCTGACATCCTGGCCCAGTCCTTCGCAGGCGCGGGCGATGATGCCCTTGAGGTAGTGCATGTCCAGTGCCACGCGCTGACCGCCATCGGTCGCAAACAATTGGGGCTGGACCTGTTCGGTGGCGGCCTGCTGTTGCTGTTGGGCGCGCTCCTGCGCGCGGCGCTCGCGGTAAAGCACATAGGAGCGTGCCACATCGTGTTGGCCGCTGCGCATCAGGCCGAGTTCGACCTGGTCCTGCACGTCTTCAATGTGGAAAGTGCCACCGCCCGGACGTGAGCGCACCAGCGCGCGCACCACGTTCTGGGTCAGTTCGTCCACCACCTCACGCACACTGGCCGAGGCCGCGCCCTGGGTGCCATGCACTGCCAGAAAGGCCTTCATCAGCGCCACCGCGATCTTGTTGGGCTCGAAGGGGACCACCGCGCCGTTGCGGCGGATGATCTGGTAGCTCGCCAGAGTCTGGCTGTTGGTCAGCGGCTGCGCGTCCTTGCCAGGCAGGTTGCGCAGGCCGGAGGTGGAAGGTGCAATGTTCAGTTCGGTGTGCATGCTGGCTTTGGCTTCTGTCTTTGTGATGGATTGGGCGCTGAGATGCGCCATGGGGGCGGCGCGATCTGTTGCTGGAGTTTAACGGCAAGAACACTACATGTGGTGTTTTTGTTGTCCCTGAAACACTAGATGTAGTGTATTCCTCGCGGCGGCGGGGGCAGTCCCGGCTGGCGCGAGTGGGCTGCTGGCCACCCTGGCGGGCGCGATTTCATGCGATGGCGTGAGACTTGCGCAGACGTGGTGCGGGTTCCAGCGCGGATTTCCGCCAGGGGCCTTGCGCCATGCGGCTTGCGTGAGGAGGGGCTGGCGTCAGCGGTCTGCGGTCCAGGCCAGTGCGCCGAAGTTCACCCGCCCGCAGTCGGACGAGAGATCAGGGAAAACACCGAGGCGGAAGGCCCAGCAGGGACTGCAGCCGGTGCCAGTCGAAACCCGGCCCCGGATCCTGCTTGCGCCCCGGCGCCACATGTTCATGGCCCGCCAGGTGGGCGATCGGGTACTGTGCGCACACGGCCTGGCACAGCGCGGCGAGCGTCTGGTACTGGGCGCCGGTGAAGGTGTCGCCTTCGAGCCCTTCGAGTTCGATGCCGATCGAGTCGTCGTTGCAGTTGTCGCGCCCCCGGTAGTGGGAGCGACCGGCATGCCAGGCGCGGTCCTCGCAGCTGACGAACTGCCATAGCTCGCCGTCGCGGCGTATGTAGAAATGGGACGACACCTCCACGCCGCGGATCTGCTGGTAATACGGGTGGGCGTCCCAGTCGAGCTGGTTGGTGAACAGCGCCTGCACCTGCGAGCCGCCGTACTGCCCGGGGGGCAGGCTGATCGAGTGCAAGACGATCAGGTCGATCAGGGCCTGGGCCGGGCGCGGCCCGAAGTTGGGCGAGGGCAGCCGGATCGCCTGGCGCAGCCAGCCGCCTTCCCAGGACGCCTGCGTTTGGGCAGGGTGATCGGACATGCTCAGTCGGGGTTGCGATCGCCCGCAGCGCTGCGGTGGGCGGCGCTGCAATAAGGGCCGTGCATGCCGGTCACGGCGTCGCCATGCGGCAGGTGCAGGCCGCAGTGGACGCAGCTGACCATGTCCTGCGGGGTCTGCGAGGCGGGAGGATTCTGCGGTGGACGGGGCTGGCGTGCGCGCCGCCACACCCACCAGGCCAGCAGGGCTACGATGGCCAGGAACAGGTATTTCATGCGCCGCGCTCCAGCACCATTTCGAGCACGAAACGCGAACCCACATAGGACAGCATCAACAAGACCGCCCCGGCATAAAGCACCCTGACCGCGCGCCGGCCGCGCCAGCCCCATTGCTGGCGCCCCCACAGCAGGGCCGCGAAGGTCAGCCAGGACAACACGGCGAACACGCGCTTGTGGTCCCATCGCCAGGCGGCTGATGCGGCGCCGTACAACTGCTCGCCAAAGAAAGCGCCTGCCAGCAGGGTGGCCGACAGCAGCACAAAGCCGGCGGTCACGAAGCGGAAGGTCAGTCGCTCGAGCGTGAGCAGCGGCAGGCCCGGACTGCTTTGGGCCTGTCGGATTTCGCGCTCGGTGCGCGTCATCAGCCAGGCGTGCAGGACCGCCACCGCAAACATGCCGTAGGAGGACAGGCCCAGGGCCAGGTGCAGCGGCAGCCAGGACGAGGCCTGCACATGCAGTTGCGCGCCGGGAAACACCCAGGCCAGCAGCACGGCCAGTGCCCCCAGCCCGCCCAGAATCCAGCGCCCGCGCAGTTGGGGGTAGAACTGGCTCTCGACCAGGTAGGCCACCAGCACCAGCCAGGCCGTCACCGACAGGGCCGGGGCAAAGCCAAAGCGCACCGGCGGCACCATTCCGCCCAGCAGGACCAGCGCATGTGCCGCGCAACCGAGCAGCATGAAGCGCCGGGCATGCAGGTCCCCCAGCCTTTGCGGCGCCAGCGCCAGCGAGGCGTAGGCGAGCACGGCCAATACCGAGGCCAGCAGGGTCCAGGTGGGGGTGCTCGCTAAAATCATGCCTGCAAGTTTAGCCTTTCAGGCCGGGTCGACGGGACCGGGCCAGGGCTGGCCTGTCTTTATGGATGGCATCGATGGCTTCCGCCCTCACCGACAAACTCTCGCGCCTGGTCAAAACGATCAGCGGTCAGGCCCGCATCACCGAATCGAATGTGGCCGACATGCTGCGCGAAGTGCGCATGGCCCTGCTCGAGGCCGACGTGGCCCTGCCGGTGGTGCGCGACTTCATTGCCCGCGTCAAGGACAAGGCGCTTGGCCAGGAAGTGATGGGATCGCTCAAGCCCGGGCAGGCGCTGGTGGGCATCGTCAACAAGGAGCTCGCCGCCACCATGGGCGAGGGCGTGGCCGACATCAACCTGGCCGCACAGCCGCCGGCCGTGATCCTGATGGCCGGCCTGCAGGGCGCCGGCAAGACCACCACCACCGCCAAGCTGGCCAAGCACCTGATCGACAAGCGCAAGAAAAAAGTGCTGACGGTATCGGGTGACGTCTATCGCCCTGCCGCCATCGAGCAGCTCAAGACCGTGACCGCGCAGGCCGGGGCCGAATGGTTCCCGAGCACGCCCGAACAAAAGCCGATCGACATCGCCCGCGCTGCCATCGGCTACGCCCGCAAGCACTACTTCGACGTGTTGCTGGTTGACACTGCCGGTCGCCTGGCCATTGACGAGGCCCTGATGGCCGAGATCCAGGCCCTGCACGCGGAGCTCAAGCCGGTCGAAACCCTGTTCGTGGTCGACGCCATGCAGGGCCAGGACGCGGCCAACACCGCCAAAGCCTTTGGCCAGGCGCTGCCGCTCACCGGCATCGTGCTGACCAAGCTCGACGGCGACTCGCGCGGTGGTGCGGCCCTCTCGGTGCGCCAGATCACCGGCGCACCGATCAAGTTTGCCGGCACCAGCGAGAAGATCGACGGCCTCGAGGTGTTCGACGCCGAGCGCCATGCCGGCCGCATCCTGGGCATGGGCGACATCGTCGCCCTGGTCGAGCAGGTGGCCGCAGGCGTGGACATGGAGGCCGCGCAGAAACTCGCCGCCAAGGTCAAGGGCGGCGGCGGCTTTGACCTCAATGACTTTCTGGCCCAGATCCAGCAGATGAAGCAAATGGGCGGGCTCTCCAGCCTGATGGACAAGCTGCCCAGCCAGCTGACGGCGAAGGCGGCCGACATGGACATGGGCAAGATCGAGAAAGACATCGCCCGCAAGCAGGGCATCATCCACAGCATGACCCTCAAGGAGCGTGCCCGGCCCGAGATCATCAAGGCCACACGCAAGCGTCGCATCGCTGCCGGCGCTGGCGTCCAGGTGCAGGACGTCAACCGCCTGCTCAAGGAATTCGAGCAGATGCAGGACATGATGAAGAAGATGCAGGGCGGCGGCCTCATGAAGATGATGAAGCGCATGGGGGCCATGAAGGGCATGATGGGCGGCGGCGGCTTTCCCGGCATGCCACGCTGACCCCCTGCGGACGCACCGGCCCGGGCTGGCCTGCACCACCCGGCCAGGCCTTCAGCGCGGACCCTGTTTTTTCGGCAGGCCGGCGATGTGCGTGAGCAGTCCCTCGCAGGCGTCTTCCACCAGATCGAGCACCGCTTCAAAGCCCTGCACGCCGCCGTGGTACGGGTCAGGCACCACCGGGCTGTCGTGGCGGGTGCAGAACTCGGTCAGGCGGCGCAATTTATGGCCATGCGCATCGGGGCAGAGTGCCTCGGCCAGTGCCAGGTTGTCCCAGTCCATCACCAGCACCAGGTCGGACCGTTCGAAATCCTCGGCCACCAGCTGCCGCGCCCGCAGCATCGACAGGTCATAGCCACGCAGCTGCGCATGCTGCTGGCTGCGCCGGTCCGGCGGCTCGCCCACATGGTAGGCGTGGGTGCCGGCCGAATCCACTTCGATCCAGTGCTGCCAATGGCGGGCGGCGACCATGTGGCGCATGACGCCGTCGGCGGTCGGGCTGCGGCAGATGTTGCCCATGCAGACAAAGGTGAGGCGGTAGCGGTCGTTCATGGTGGGGCAGGCACAATCGTGGCCTCGCATTGTCATGGAGGAATGGGCGGTGCATGATCTGTTCATTTACGGGACCCTGTTGCCCGGGTTGAGGCTGCAGGCCCGGATGCAGGGAGCGCAGTACCTGGGGCCGGCATGCGTGCCGGGGCGGCTGCTCGATGTAGGGCGCTACCCCGGACTGGTGCATGGCGATGGTTCTGTGACCGGCGAGGTTTACCGCGTGAGCGACGCCCAGCTGGCCAGTCTGGATCAAGTCGAAGAGATGGTGGCCGGCAACCGCGCCGCCTCCCAGTACTGGCGCGAGCAGGTCACGGTGCTGCAAGGCCCCCTGGCCGGGCAGCCGGTCTGGACCTATGTCTACAACAGGCCGGCCGATGGCCTGCGGCCCATTGCCCACGGCGACTACCGCCGCTACATCCGCGAGGTCGGGCGCGCCTCCTGAAGGTCCTCAGTCCTGGATCAGCAGCTCGCCACGCAGCGAGTGCGGGTAGGCCTCGGTGATGCGCACATCGACCATCTGGCCGATCAGGCGCTGTGGCTGGGGTCCGCCTGGGAAGTTGACGACCCGGTTGCATTCGGTGCGGCCGGCCAGGTCGCTGGGGTCCTTGCGCGCCGGGCGCTCGACCAGGATGCGCTGCACCGTGCCGACACGGCTCTGGCTGATCCGCATCACATTCGCCTCGATCGTTGCCTGCAGGTGCTGCAGGCGTTTGAGCTTGACCTCGTGTGGCGTGTCGTCCTGCAGGTTGGCCGCTGGCGTGCCCGGGCGCGGGCTGAAGATGAAGGAAAAGCTGGTGTCGTAGCCCACGTCCTCGATGAGCTTCATCATCTTGCCGAAGTCTTCCTCGGTTGCGCCCGGAAAGCCGACGATGAAGTCGCTGCTCATCGAGAGCCCGGGGCGCACCGCACGCAGCTTGCGGATGGTGCTCTTGTATTCCATCGCGGTGTAGCCGCGCTTCATCGCCATCAGGATGCGATCGGAGCCGTGCTGCACCGGCAGGTGCAGGTGGCTGACCAGCTGCGGCACCCTGGCATAGACATCGATCAGGCGCTGGGTGAATTCGTTCGGATGGCTGGTGGTGTAGCGGATGCGCGCGATGCCCGGGATCTCGGCCACGTACTCGATCAGGGTGGCGAAATCGGCGATCTCGCCCGAGCTGCCCATGAGGCCACGGTAGGCATTCACGTTCTGGCCCAGCAGCGTGACTTCCTTGACGCCCTGCTCGGCCAGGCCGGCGACCTCGACCAGCACGTCTTCAAAGGGGCGCGAGAACTCCTCGCCGCGGGTGTAGGGCACCACGCAGTAGCTGCAGTACTTGCTGCAGCCCTCCATGATGGACACAAAGGCACTGGCCCCCTCGACCTTGGCCGGCGGCAGGTGGTCGAACTTCTCGATTTCGGGAAAGCGGATGTCCACCTGCGGCCGGGCTTTCTTCTGACGTTCGGCCAGCAGCTCGGGCAGGCGGTGCAGGGTCTGCGGGCCGAACACCACGTCCACATAGGGTGCGCGCTTGATGATCTCCTCGCCTTCCTGGCTGGCCACGCAGCCGCCCACGCCGATCAGCACGCCCTTGGCCTTGAGGTGCTGCACCCGGCCGAGGTCGGAAAAGACCTTTTCCTGCGCTTTCTCGCGCACCGAGCAGGTGTTGAACAGGATCAGGTCGGCCTGCTCGGGGTCCTGGGTGGGTTCGTAGCCTTCGGCGGCCTTCATCACGTCGGCCATCTTGTCCGAGTCGTACTCGTTCATCTGGCAGCCGAAGGTCTTGATGAAGACTTTTTTGGTGGGCGCAGGGGTGTCGGACACGCTCGTGTCGGAGGGGCAGCGGTTCATGGTGTAGATCCAGAGGCTGTCAGGGAAAAGGGCAGGCCGCAGCCTTCCCGCCGGGCCTCAATTATCGCCGCTGTCAGGGGCTGGGGCCGGCGGGGTGGACTTGGCCTTGTAGAACATCGGGTAGCTGCGCTGCACCGTCGGGCTGTCGTAGGCCCAGGTGTGGCACTGGTTGAGGAAAAACGGTTCGCGCACAGCCGGGTGAGGCTCGCCGCGCTGCTCGCGCCGCTGCCACTGGCCTGAAGGCAGGGTCTGGTAGGCGGCGGTCGCCATGTTGAAGAGCATCTCCCGCAGGTGCGTGCAGCCGTCGGTGCCGCCAATGTGCGTGCTGATCACCTTGCGCCAGCCCGGACCCATGCGCTGGCCCTTGAGGCGGTGCATGTGCTGCGGTGCCTGGTCGCAGGTGTCGTGGGGAATGGTGTCCATCGAGGTCACGATTTCCTGGATCACCATCTGGTCGTCCAGCGTCACGCGGATCGTCAGGCCATGGATCGGTGCCGCGGCCGGGAAGGGGCGTTCATGGGGCACCTGGAAGGTGTAGGTTTTCACATCGCTGAGCTCGGCTTCGATGTCCCACAGGCCGTCCTCGCGGTCGTAGCCGCGGTAGACCACGGTTCGCGTATGCGACAGTTTTCGGGGGGAGGCGGGGGGTAGTGCCACTTGTCGGTCTCTCGTCTTCGGTTTCCAATGGGCTGATCATAAAGTTGCCGGAGACACCCCCCATGCCGCACGCCATTGCCCCTGTGGTTCGCCGCCAGACCCTGGCCGATGTCCTGCGCCGCACCGCGCTGCGACTGCCCGCCAAAACCGCCATCGTGTGTGGCGCCACCCGCTGGACCTATGCCGAGTTCGATGCCCTGGTCACGCGGCTGGCCGCCGGGCTCGCCTCCATCGGCGTGGCCGAGGGCGACAAGGTGGCGGTGCTGGCGCGCAATTCGCACGGTTTTGCCGCGCTGCGCTTTGCGCTGGCCCGCCGGGGCGCGGTGCTGGTGCCGATCAACTTCATGCTCAAGGCCGAGGAAGTCGCCTATATCCTGCGCCATGCCGGCGCCCGCACGCTGGCCACCGACAGCGGACTGGCCGCGCTGGCGCAGGCCGCCGCCCAGCTCGAGACACAGGTGGCGCAGTTCATCTGGCTGCCCTCCGAAGACCCGAGCGCGCCGGTGGCCGGCATGCACAGCTTCGACACCCTGGCCGCCTGCCAGGATGCGCTGCCCGAACTGCAGCTGACCAGCACCGATGTGGCGCAGATCGTCTACACCAGCGGCACCGAGTCCAGCCCCAAGGGAGCCATGCTCACCCACGATGCGGTGCTCTGGCAGTACGTCAGCTGTGTGATCGACGCCGAGATCGCCGAGGACGATGTGGCGCTGCATGCGCTGCCGCTCTACCACTGCGCCCAGCTCGATGTGTTCTTCGGCCCGGCCATCTACATGGGCAGCAGCAATGTCATCACCGCCAAGCCGGTGCCCGACAACCTGCTGCCCATGATCGAAACATTCGGCATCACCAGCTTTTTCGCCCCGCCCACGGTGTGGATTGCGCTGCTGCGCTCGCCGTTGTTCGATCCGGCCCGGCTCGCACGTCTGGCCAAGGGCTACTACGGCGCCTCCATCATGCCGGTCGAGGTGATGAAGGAAATCGCCACCCGTCTGCCCAATGTGCGCCTGTGGAACCTCTATGGACAGACCGAAATTGCGCCCCTGGCCACCATGCTCGGTCCCGAAGACCAGCTGCGCAAGCCCGGTTCCTGCGGCAAGGCAGTACGCAATGTCGAGACGCGCGTGGTGGACGCGCAGATGCAGGACGTCAAGCCCGGCGAGGTCGGCGAGATCGTGCACCGCTCGCCGCACCTCATGCTTGGCTATTTTCACGACGACGAGCGCACAAAAGCAGCGTTCGAGGGCGACTGGTTCCACAGCGGCGACCTGGCCACCATCGACGAGGAGGGCTACATCACGGTGGTCGATCGCAAGAAGGACATGATCAAGACGGGCGGAGAGAACGTGGCCAGCCGCGAGGTCGAGGAAATGATCTACCGCCTGCCCCAGGTCAGCGAAGTGGCCGTGATCGGCCTGCCCGACCCGAAATGGGTGGAGGCGGTGACCGCGGTGGTGGTGGTCAAGGCCGGGCAGGCACTGGACGAGGCCACCGTGATCGCCCACTGCACGCAGCACATGGCCCACTTCAAGGCGCCCAAGCGGGTGGTCTTCACCGACACCCTGCCCAAGAACCCCAGCGGCAAGCTGCTCAAGCGCGAGCTGCGCCAGCGCTACGCCGCCTGAGGCGCGGCCCGGAACCGCTCGCAATTGGGCTATAATGCGCGTCTTGCCCAAGACCGGCATGGAGATATAGCTCAGTTGGTGAGAGCGCGGGATTCATAACCCCGAGGTCGGTGGTTCAAATCCACCTATCTCCACCAGACACCCCAAACCCAACTCCCCGGAGTTGGGTTTTTCGTTGGGGGTCTGTACGCCACCGACCGTCCCCATGATCCGGGCTATGCTTGCGCCATGGCTTCTCCTGTTTCCCTCTCGGGCCTGCGCCCCTTCCTGTCTCCCTACCGCGTGCCACTGGTGCTGGCGGGCCTGTTTCTGGTGCTGGCCGCAGGCGCCACGCTGGCCTTTCCCTGGGCCCTGCGGGAACTCATCGACGACGGCCTGCGCAGCAATGCCACCGAGGGGGAACTGGCCACCGGCTTCGTGCGCCTGTTTGGCGTGGCCACCGCGCTGGCGGTGTTCTCGGCCGCGCGCTACTACACCGTCAGCTGGCTCGGCGAGCGCATCACCACCGACGTGCGCAACGCCGTCTACAGCCATGTGCTGCAGCAAAGCCCGGCCTTTTTCGAGACCACCCAGTCCGGCGAGGTGCTCTCGCGCCTGACCAACGACACCACCCTGGTGCAGACGGTGATCGGCTCCTCGCTGTCGATGGGCCTGCGCAATCTGGTGATGGGCACGGGGGCCATGGTCATGCTGGTCTGGACCAACCCGATGCTGATGCTGCAGGTGCTGGCCGTGCTGGTGGTCGTGGTTCTGCCGGCCGTCACGCTCGGGCGCCGCGTGCGCCGACTCTCGCGCGCCAGCCAGGACCGCGTGGCCGATGCCAGCGCCCTGGCCGGCGAGGTGCTCAACGCCATCCCGGTGGTGCAGAGCTACACCGCCGAGCAGCGCGAGGCCGGCCGTTTTGTCGACTCCACCGTGCGCGCCCTCGGCACGGCCCTGCGGCGCATCCGCGCACGCGCCTTCCTGGTCGGTTTTGTCATCATGGCTTCCAGCGCGGTCTTGCTCTGGGGCTTGTACATGGGCGCACTGGCGGTGCGCGAAGGCAGCACTACCGCCGGCGAACTGGGCCAGACCGTGTTCTATGTGATCCTGCTGGCCAGCGCCTTTGCCGTGCTCGGCGAGATGTATGGCGACGTGCTGCGCGCGGCCGGCGCCACCGAACGCCTGATGGAATTGCTGCATGCCCGCTCGGTGGTGGCTGAGCCCGCGCAGCCAGTGCTGCCGGTGCGCAACCCTGCCGGGGCCCGCCTGTCGCTGCAGGGCGTGCGCTTTCATTACCCCTCGCGGCCCGACACCTGGGCGCTCGATGGCCTCAGCGGCGAAGTGCCGGCCGGCCAGACGATTGCCATTGTCGGCCCCAGTGGCGCCGGCAAGACCACCCTCTTTGACCTGCTCATGCGCTTTCACGACCCACAGCAAGGGCGCATCGAGATGGATGGTGTACCGATCGACCAGATCGGCCTGCACGGGCTGCGCGAATGCATGGCCCTGGTGCCGCAGACGCCAGTGGTCTTCACCGGCACCGTGCTCGAGAACATCCGCTATGGCCGGCCCGACGCCACGCTCGAGGAGGTGCGTGCCGCTGCGCAGGCGGCCCATGCGCACGCGTTCATCGAGGCCCTGCCGCAGGGCTACGACACCGACCTGGGCGACCGTGGCGTGCGCCTGTCAGGTGGCCAGCGCCAGCGCATCGCGATCGCGCGCGCCATGCTCAAGAACGCGCCGCTGCTGCTGCTCGATGAAGCCACCAGTGCGCTCGACGCCCAGAGCGAGCAGGTGGTGCAGGCCGCACTCGAGCGGGCCATGGCCGGTCGCACCACGCTGGTCATTGCCCACCGCCTGGCCACGGTGCAGCGCGCCGACCGCATCTGGGTGCTCGACCACGGCCGCCTGGTCGAGCAGGGCAGCCACGCCGAGCTGATCGCCCGCGGTGGCCTCTACGCCAGCCTGGCCGCCCTGCAGTTCAACGGCGCCTGAGGGGCCCGCCTTCGCACAGCCGGCCTCAGGCCGGCGGGTCGGCGGGCCCGTCCGTGCTGCCCGGCCGGGCCTGCGTTTGCGCTTCCCGTTCCCGCGCCTTCTGGCGCTGCGTCTCTTCGCGTGCTTTTTTCACGTCGTGCAGCTGCCACAGGCCAAAAGCCAGCGCCAGCCCAAAAATCCCCAGTTCGACCCAGAGGCCCATGCTGCCCTGCCTTTCTGTTGAGTGTCATCATTTGTTGACACTTTGAAATATACGTTTATATTGACATCCGCGGGTGTCCGACCTTCCTGACACCCAAGAGGATCGGAGGTCCTGATGAGCTTGCTGGCACGCACCGAACACGCCCTGAAACGGCATTTTGAATCCGCTTGCGGGGTGGGCGCACCGCCGCGCCTGGTCCAGGCCATGCGCCACGCGGTGTTTTCCGGCGGCGCCCGCATCCGGCCGCAGCTGTGCATGGCCGTGGCCGTGGCCTGCGGCGACGACCAGCCAGGGCTGACCGATGCCGCCGCCGTGGCGCTCGAGCTGATGCACTGCGCCTCGCTGGTGCACGATGACATGCCTGCCTTTGACGACGCCGATACCCGGCGCGGCCAGCCCACGGTGCACAAGGCCTTCAGTGAGCCGCTGGCGCTGCTGACCGGCGATGGTCTGATCGTCATGGCCTACCAGGTGCTGCTGCAAGGGACAGGGTCGCAAACCCAGCGCCTGCCCCTGCTGATGGACAACCTCAACCGTGGAGTGGGCTTGCCGGCGGGCATCGTGGCCGGCCAGGCCTGGGAGTGCGAGAGCGCCGCCGACCTGTCGCAGTACCAGCGCGCCAAGACCGGTGCCCTGTTCGTTTCGGCCACCTGTGCCGGGGCCATCAGCAGTGGCAGCGATCCGGCGCCCTGGGCCGCGCTGGGCGCGTTTCTGGGGGAGGCTTACCAGGTGGCGGACGACATCCGCGATGTGATGGGCGATGCCGACAGCCTGGGCAAGCCCGCTGGCCAGGATGCCCTGCATGCGCGCCCCAGTGCCGCCCGCGCCCTGGGCCTGGAGGGGGCCATCGGCCACTTCCAGCGCCTGATCGACCATGCCGGCGCCTCGATCCCGGCCTGCGCCTGCCGCGACATGCTGCGCCAGCTGGTGCTGCGCGAGGCCGAGCGGCTGGTGCCGCCCGCCCTGTGCGAGCAGGCCCGACGGCGGCAGGCGGCGGCGGCCAGCCCTGCCGGGACTGCGCCTGCGGTGCGGCTGGTGCTGCCATGAGTACGCCACTGGACATGTCCGCCGCCCTGCCGGCGCGCTCGGGCTGGAGTGACGCCTGGCGTAGCTGGCTGCAGCGCCTGTACGCCAGCGAACGGCTCTACCGCTGGTCGCTCGCCAACCCCTTGACCCGTCGCATCACGCGCCGGCGCACCCGCCAGCTGTTTGACCTGATGGCCGGCTTTGTGCACAGCCAGGTGCTGCTGGCCTGCGTGCGGCTGCAGATCTTCGAGCTGCTGCGCCGCGCCCCGCTGACGCCGGCCGAGCTGGCCGAGCGCACCGCCGTGCCGCTGCCCGAGCTGCAGCGCCTGCTGCTGTCGGCCTGCAGCCTGGGCTTGCTCGAGCACCGCAGCAGCGACCGGCTGGGCCTGGGCCCGCTGGGGGTGCCCCTGACCACCCACCCCGGCATCGCCCAGATGGTCGAGCACAACCAGCTGCTCTACCAGGACCTGCTCGATCCGCTGGCCTTTTTGCAGCAGGACCGCAGCGGCGACATGGCGGCCTACTGGCCCTATGCCCATGGCGGCGGCGCGGCGGTGCGCCCGCCCGAGGTCGACCCGCAGGTGCAGCGCTACTCGGCCCTGATGGCCGAGTCGCAGGGCTTTCTGGTCCATGAAATCCTCAGCAGCTATTTCTTTGAGGAGCACCGCTGCGTGCTCGACGTGGGGGCCGGCCAGGGCCGCTTCATCAGCGCCCTGGCTGCACATGCGCCGCAGTTGCAGCTGCAGATGTTCGACCTGCCGCCGGTGCTGGCGCAGGCGCGCGCCCGGCTGCATGCGGCCGGCCTGGGCGAGCGGGTGCAGCTGCACCCGGGCAGTTTTCTGGATGACCCGCTGCCCACCGGCGCCGATCTCATCACCCTGGTGCGGGTCGCGCACGACCACCCCGATGCCGTGGTGCGCCAGCTCTTTCGCAAGGCCCACGAGGCGCTGCCGCCCGGCGGCGTGCTGCTGGTGGCCGAGCCGATGGCCCGCTCGGCCGACGAGCCGGTCGATGACCAGGCCGATGCCTACTACCACTTCTACCTGATGGCCATGGGCGCCGGTCGCCTGCGCACCCCCCAGGAAATCGCTGCCCTGATGCGCGAGGCCGGCTTTGCCGCCATTGAGCAGGTGCCCAACCCCATGCCCATCCATGGGCGGCTGGTCTTGGGCCGCAGACCTAAGTGTTTACCCTAGTTTTGGGTCGATAATGTAAATGCTGTTTGACACTTATCAATGTAAGGAAAAGAATACAGCCATGAATGCCCAGGCCGTCGTATTTCACCACCCCCGCGAACTGTCGCTGCAGTCCCTGGCTTTGCCGGACCTGCAGGATGGGCAGCTGGAAGTGGCCGTCGACTACAGCGGCATCAGCACCGGGACCGAGCGCATGCTCTGGGATGGCAGCATGCCGGCCTTTCCGGGCATGGGCTACCCGCTGGTGCCTGGCTACGAGACCGTGGGCCGCGTGGTGCGCGCCGGAGCGCAGACCGCGCTGCTGCCGGGCCAGACGGTGTTTGTGCCCGGCGCCAGCTGCTTCCAGGCGGCCGGGGTGCGCAGCCTGTTTGGCGGTGCCGCCTCACGCCTGGTCGTGACCGAGCAGAAAGTGCTGCCGGTGACCGACACACTGGGCCCGCAGGCGGTGCTGCTGGCACTGGCGGCCACGGCCTACCATGCGGTCTCGGGCGGCGGTGCGTCAGAGCCCTACACCCCGCCTGACCTGATCATCGGCCACGGCGTCATGGGGCGTCTGCTGGCACGCCTGACGGTGGCGGCCGGGCTGCCGGCCCCCACGGTCTGGGAAACCCTGCCCGAGCGCAGCACGGGGGCCGATGGCTACCGCGTGCTGCATCCCGATGAAGACCCGCAACACGACTACCGCGCCATTTACGACGTCAGTGGCGACGCCAGCCTGCTCGATGCATTGATCCGCCGCCTGCGCCCGGGCGGTGAAGTGGTGCTTGCAGGCTTTTACAAGCAGCCACTGCAGTTTGCCTACGCCCCCGCATTCATGCGCGAGGCCCGCATCCGCGTGGCCGCCGAATGGAAGCGGCCCGACCTGCTGGCGGTTGACGCCCTGGTCAGGAGCGGCCAGCTCTCGCTGGACGGCCTGATCACCCACAGCCACACCTGCCAGGACGCCCCCGAAGCCTACGCCACGGCCTTCGGAGACGCGTCCTGCCTCAAGATGATCCTCGACTGGAGAGCCTGCGCATGACCACCACCCACACCCCGGAGGCCACAGTCCAATCTGTGCAGCCCGTGCAGTTCGTGCAACGCCTGCGCGAAGAAGCCAGCACCCCAGACGATCCGGTGCATACCGGAGAAGTCAAGAAGGAAACCCAGATCATCGCCATCTACGGCAAGGGCGGCATCGGCAAGAGCTTCACCCTGGCCAACCTGTCCTACATGATGGCGCAGCAGGGCAAGAAGGTGCTGCTGATCGGCTGCGACCCCAAGAGCGACACCACCAGCCTGCTGTTTGGCGGCAAGGCCTGCCCGACCATCATCGAAACCTCCTCGCGCCTGAAGCTGGCGGGACAGGCGGTCAGCATCAGCGATGTCTGTTTCAAGCGCGATGGGGTCTTCGCCATGGAACTCGGCGGCCCCGAAGTCGGTCGCGGCTGCGGTGGTCGCGGCATCATCCACGGCTTCGAGACGCTCGAGAAGCTCGGCTTCCACGACTGGGGCTTTGACTATGTGCTGCTGGACTTCCTGGGCGATGTGGTCTGCGGCGGCTTTGGCCTGCCGATTGCCCGCGACATGTGCCAGAAGGTGATCGTGGTCGGCAGCAACGACCTGCAGTCGCTCTACGTGGCCAACAACGTCTGCAGCGCGGTGGAGTACTTCCGCAAGCTCGGTGGCAATGTCGGCGTGGCCGGCATGGTCATCAACAAGGACGATGGCACCGGCCAGGCGCAGGCCTTTGCGCAGAACGCCGGTATCCCGGTGCTGGCCTCGATCCCGGCGAACGAGGACATCCGGCGCAAGAGCGCCAGCTACGAAATCATCGGCCACCCCGATGGCGAATGGGGCCCGCTGTTTGCCGGGCTGGCGCAGCAGGTGGCCGAAGCCCCGCCGGTGCGGCCCAAGCCGCAGACCCAGGACGAACTGCTGGGCCTGTTCAGCGCCGACAGCGTGGGCCGCAATGTGGTGCTCGAGCCGGCCACGGTGCGCGACATGATGGGTCGCGACGAGGCCACGCGCCCCACCCTCGAAGTGGTCTACGACCCCCAATGAGCGCACACGCCTGAAGACGGTCATGGCACGCACCATCCCCATCACTCCCGCACCGGCCGCTGCGCCGGTCGACGGCCTGGGCTGCCACGCTGGCGCCGATGCACTGCAGGCCGCTGCCCGTGCCGCTGGCAAGTCCGAGGTGCTTGAGCAGTACGCCCGCGACTACCCGGTGGCCGAGGGCCCGCACGCCCAGCCGCAAAGCATGTGCCCGGCCTTCGGCTCGCTGCGCGTGGGCCTGCGCATGCGCCGCACCGCCACGCTGCTCTCGGGCTCGGCCTGCTGCGTCTATGGCCTGACCTTCACCTCCCATTTTTATGGCGCCCGCCGCAGCGTCGGCTACGTGCCCTTCAACTCGGAGACCCTGGTCACCGGCAAGCTGTTTGAGGACATCCGCGAGGCGGTGTACGAGCAGGCCGACCCGTCCCGGGTTGACACGGTGGTCATCATCAACCTGTGCGTGCCGACCGCCAGCGGTGTGCCGCTGCAACTGCTGCCCAAGGAAATCAATGGCGTGCGCATCATCGGCATCGACGTGCCGGGTTTTGGCGTGCCCACCCATGCCGAGGCCAAGGATGTGCTGGCCGGTGCCATGCTGCGCTATGCCCGCGAGGAAGTGCTCAGCGGACCGGTGGCGGCCCCCCGCGGCGGCCGCTCGGCATTGCCGACGGTGGCGCTGCTTGGCGAGATGTTCCCGGCCGATCCGGTCATCATCGGCCAGATGCTCGCGCCCATGGGCCTGGCCGCCGGCCCGGTGGTGCCCACGCGGGAATGGCGTGAACTCTATGCCGCGCTCGACTGCAGCGTGGCTGCCGCCATCCACCCTTTCTACACCGCCAGCGTGCGCGAATTCGAAGCCGCCGGCCGCCCGGTGGTGGGTTCAGCACCGGTGGGTCTCGAGGGCACGCAGGACTGGCTGCAGTCGGTGGGCCAGGCCGCCGGTCTGGCGCAATCGCAGATCGACGCCGCACGCAACCCGGCGCTGGCCGCGATGCGCGGGCTGCTCACCCAAAAACCGGTCAAGGGCCGCATCACCCTCTCGGGCTACGAAGGCTCCGAGCTGCTGGTGGCGCGCCTGCTGGTCGAATGCGGTGCCGAGCTGCGCTATGTGGGCTCGGCCTGTCCGGCCACCCCCTGGAATGCGCACGACCGCGAATGGCTGCAGGCCCGCGGTGTGCAGGTGCAGATGCGCGCCACCCTCGAGCAGGACCTGGCCGCCGTGCACGAATACCGCCCCCAGCTGGCGATTGGCACCACCCCGGTGGTGCAAAAGGCCAAGGAGCAGTGCATCCCCTCGCTGTACTTCACCAACCTGATTTCGGCGCGCCCCCTGATGGGCGTAGCGGGCGCCGGTTCGCTGGTGCAGGTGGTGCAGGCGGCCATCGGCAACCAGCAGCGATTTGACGAGATGAAGGCCTTCTTTGGCGAGACCGGCCAGGGCGACCAGGCGGGCGTCTGGTCGGCCGTGCCGCAGCCGCACCCCGAGTTCAAGGCCGAGGTGCGGCGCCAGCTCGAGAAACAGGCGCGCCGCCGCAAGGCCGAGGAGATGGGCTCATGAGCGAGATGTCCGCCGCCACGCCCAAGCCCCGTTCCCCGCTGGTGCTCGACCATGACCGTGCGGGTGGCTATTGGGGTGCGGTGTACGTCTTCACCGCCATCAAGGGCCTGCAGGTGGTGATCGACGGGCCGGTGGGCTGCGAAAACCTGCCCGTCACCTCGGTGCTGCATTACACCGATGCGCTGCCGCCGCACGAACTGCCGATTGTGGTGACCGGACTGGCCGAAGAGCAGCTTGGCCGCGAGGGCACCGAGGGCGCCATGAAGCGTGCCCATGCCACGCTCGACCCCGATCTGCCGGCCGTGGTGGTGACCGGCTCGATTGCCGAGATGATCGGCGGTGGCGTCACGCCCGAAGGCACCAATATCCTGCGCTTTCTGCCGCGCACCATCGACGAAGACCAGTGGCAGTGCGCCAACCGCGCACTGTTCTGGCTGTGGAGCGAGTACGGCCTGCGCAAGGTGCCGGCGCGCACGCCGCTGGACCAGCGGCCTGCCGGCGAGAAGCCGCGGGTGAACATCATCGGTCCCGCCTACGGCACCTTCAACAGCGCCTCCGACCTGGCCGAAATCCGTCGCCTGGTCGAGGGTCTGGGCGCCGAGGTCAACCTCGAATTCCCGCTGGGCAGCCACCTGGCCGACGTGCCCCGCCTGGCCGATGCCGATGTCAACATCTGCATGTACCGCGAGTTCGGCCGCATGCTCTGCGAGGCACTCGACCGGCCTTACCTGCAGGCGCCGATCGGCCTGCATTCGACCACCCGTTTCCTGCGCAAGCTCGGCGAACTGCTCGGCCTGGACCCCGAACCCTTCATCGAGCGCGAGCGCCACACCACGCTCAAGCCCCTGTGGGACCTGTGGCGCTCGGTCACACAGGACTTTTTCGCCACCGCCAGCTTTGCGGTGGTGGCCGGCGAGACCTACGCCCGCGGCCTGCAGGGCTTCCTTGAGCGCGAAATGGGTCTGCCCTGCCGCTTCGCGGTCTCGCGCACGGCCGGCAGCAAGACCGACAACGCCCGCGTGCGCGAGTTGGTGCGCACGCAGACGCCGCTGATCCTGTTCGGTTCATTCAACGAGCGCATGTACCTCAGCGAGGGGGCCAGTCAGAGCCCGATGCGCGCGGCCTTCATTCCTGCGTCCTTCCCGGGCGCGATCATCCGCCGCCACACCGGCACGCCCTTCATGGGTTACAGCGGCGCCACCTACCTGGTGCAGGAAGTGTGCAACGCGCTGTTTGACGCACTCTTTCACATCCTGCCGCTGGGCACCGACATGGACCAGGTCGAGCCGACCCAGGCACGCGGCCATGTGGTGCCCGATGCGCGCTGGCACGAAGACGCCCAGGCCATGCTGCGCGAGTGCATCGCCCAGCAGCCGGTGCTGGTGCAGATCTCGGTGGCCAAACGCCTGCGCGACCAGGCTGAAAAAATCGCGCGCATCACCGGTGGCGACACCGTGCTGCGTTCGCATGTCGAGACCGCCAGCCAGACGCTGGGCATGGGGGTGCCGGCATGAGTCGCCACTTTCAACCTTCATTGCCGTCGTGCGCCCCTGGCGCACCACGGTCCCCGATGTCGTGGCGAAGTGCTGCGGCTGCCCTGTTGCGCGGGCTGAGCGCATCGAGGCCGTAAGGTCTCATGGAAAGGAGCAAAGCATGTCGAATCGGACATCCATTTCCGGGCTGACCGACGAAGAAGCTCAGGAGTTCCACCACTACTGGATGCAGGGTTTTGTGGGTTTCGCGGCAGTTGCCGTGCTCGCACACGTCCTCGTCTGGGCGTGGCGGCCCTGGCTCTGAGTCTGGTTTTTTCATCCCTTTGACGGAGTAAGCCATGCAACACACCTCACCCATGCAAGAGGACCTTTCGCCCGCGAACGAGTCCGTGGCCTTCTGGAGCATTTTCCTGTTGGCCTTCGGTCTGCTGTTCATCGTCGTGCTGTTGGCCAAATTGGTCGGCCTGCACTGGCGTGAATTGCTGCCCGGTGCAGAAAACGCCACTGGCATGGTCCAGGGTGTGAAAGCGGCGGTCTACACCTTCATGTCCCACATCATTTAGGAGAAACATCATGTGGCGAATTTGGCGTCTTTACGACCCGCTCAGGGCCATGGTGGTCCAGGGCATTTTCCTGTTCG
>JACCDV010257972.1_pt1 | contig 22528 bp, 23 predicted proteins | sample 7446131 | NCBI WGS metagenome assembly JACCDV01 (sample SAMN15323448, study PRJNA562643) | freshwater metagenome | isolation source: river surface water | place: USA:Blue River Watershed | collected 2017-08-17
ATCGCCGGTCTGATCCGGAACCAGGAGTTAAAACTATCTGGCTAGGGTTAAGAAACCTGTACGAGCACATTAAATCAAAAGAGGCTTTTGAATCTGCTTATGGACCAACTTGTGGGTAATGATATGCATGCAGGTGCGCCCCTACAAGAAATTATTCAATGGTTTAAAACTATGACCACGAATGCTTATATTCGTGGTGTTAAAGAGAATGCATGGAAGCCATTTCCTGGGCAGTTATGGCAACGCAATTACTATGATCATGTAATCCGAAATGAACATTCTTATTTAAAGATATGTGAATATATTATTAATAATCCAATTAATTGGCAAAAGGATGTATATTATGTCTAGATCACCAAGAAGATTTTATATTTCGATAATATGTTCTAAGCCGTAGACTAATTCTTTTAATTCAACGACTTTTCGGCAAGCTAATAAAATTCCATGGGCAAAACATTCACGATCATTGGTGTCATGTTTGATCGTTAAGGTTTCTCCTTTGCCACCAAAGATAACTTCTTGATGGGCGATAGATCCAGGAGTGCGCAATGAGTGAATTGGAATAGAGTGTAAATCAGCGCCGCGAGCACCTAAAATAATTTCTTTAGCATTGGTTGGCGGGATAGCATTTTTTCTGACTTGAGAAATTAATTCAGCGGTTCGCATTGCCGTGCCAGAGGGAGCATCTTGTTTATGTTCGTGATGTCGCTCAATCACTTCGGCATGAGCAAAATATTTTGCAGCTTGTACGGCAAAACGCATCATCAATAAAGCGCCGATAGAAAAATTAGGGGCAATGATTCCGCCTAATTCTTGTTCACGGCAAGCTTTTTGCAAACTTTGTATTTGATCGGATAATAAACCGGTCGTGCCAATGACCGGATGAACTCCAGCTGCGATGATTTTTTTTGCATTAGAAAACACATGGCTGGCATTGGTGAAGTCTAACACTACGTCAGGTTTAGTTTGTTTAATTAACTCTACTAAGTCATCTTCTCGAGTTGTTTTAGCAACGATATTAAAACCGGCTTCAGGTAGTAAAATATTTACCGATAATTGCCCCATTTTTCCTAAAGCACCATTAACAATAATATTGATCATAATAAATACGGTTCCTAATTAATTTATAGTGTTGCAAATACTTTTTCAGCCACTGCAATAGTTTGATCGATAACCGCATCATCATGCGCAATACTCACAAAACCCGCTTCGAATGCTGAAGGTGCTAGATAAACACCTTGTTTTAACATGCCATGGTAAAATTTTTTGAATAATGACATATCACATTGAATGACTTGCTGATAACGAGTGATAGCATCTTCCTGAGAAAAGTATAAACCAAACATGCTATGGACATGCTGAGTCACTAAAGGAATATGATGTTTATCGGCAGCTGCTTGTAAACCCTCGACTAATTTTTTAGTTTGCTGATTGAGTATGTCATAGAAATGATCGATCGCGGTAATGGCCTCTAGCGTAGCCAAACCAGCTGTCATGGCAATAGGATTGCCCGACAATGTGCCGGCTTGATAAACAGGGCCTAAGGGTGCAATGTATTCCATGATTTCGCGGTTACCACCAAAGGCACCTACCGGCTGTCCGCCACCGATAATTTTTCCCAAACACGTTAAATCAGGTTTGATATGATAGTAATCTTGTGCGCCACCCGCCGTAATGCGAAAACCCGTCATCACTTCATCAAAAATTAACATGCTATGGTGCTGATCACATAATTTTCGCAAGCCGTGTAAAAAAGATAACTCAGCTGGAATCAAATTCATATTGCCTGCAACAGGTTCAACGATGATACAAGCTATGTCGTCTGGATAGTGAGAAAAGATTTCTTCAACGCTAGCTAAATCATTAAAAGTTGCCGTTAACGTATGCTGCACTAAATCGGCAGGAACGCCTGGTGAACTAGGCACGCCTAAGGTTAAGGCGCCTGAACCGGCTTTCACTAGTAAAGAATCACTATGTCCATGATAGCAGCCTTCAAATTTAATAATTTTATTGCGCCGAGTAAAGCCTCTGGCTAACCGAATGGCGCTCATCGTGGCTTCGGTACCGGAATTCACCATGCGGATTAGTTCAATGTTAGGCATCATGGAGCCTATTTTTTCGGCCAATTGAATTTCAATTTTGGTGGTCGTGCCAAAACCCAACCCATTATCGACAGCCGCTTTTACCTTTTCAATCACACTGGGATAAGCATGACCCAGAATCATCGGTCCCCAGGAACCGATATAATCAATATAAGATTGATCATCTTCACTAATTAAAAAGGCACCTTTTCCTTGCCGCATAAAAATAGGTTCACCTTCTACAGCATAAAAACTGCGTACTGGCGAATTGACACCCCCAGGAATCCATTTTTTGGCTTGCTGAAATAGCAAGGAAGATTTATTAGCTGTTGGGCCTGTTGAGATCATTTTTAGCATAAGTATACTATAGATGGATATTGGGTGACTATCAATAGAGTTTTTTGCAAACCGCTATTCGCGATAGGCCTTAAACGAAAAAGTGATTCAAAATGCTCGAGTATAGCATTTCTCACGAATTGACATGTTAAGTTAACCGTGTATAGTTAATAGAATCAATTTCATACATCCAATAGTGAGTTTGTCATGAGAGCCAGATTTAACGAAATAAAAACTGAAGAAAATCCCGCTAAATGTAATGAAGCCATCATTTACGTCGTAGATGATGACGAAGCCATGTGTGAATCGATCCGTTGGTTGATCGAATCGGTGGGATTAACGGTAAAAACATTTCTATCGGCAGCGGAATTTCTGGATTTCTATACTCAAAATCATGTAAGTTGCTTAATTTTAGATGTCCGCATGCCTAATATGAGCGGCTTAGAATTACAAGACCAATTAAAACGACGCAATATTGATATTCCCGTGATTTTTGTCACAGGTCATGGCGATGTGCCGATGGCGATTCGAGCCATGAAAGCTGGGGCGTTTGAATTTTTAACTAAGCCCTTTAATGACCAAGATTTATTAGATAGCATCAATAAAGCGATTGAGCACGGGGAGACAAAACGCTTAAAATCAGCAGAAATAGATGAAATTCGTCATAGAATGGAACGTCTTACGCCCCGTGAATCTGAAGTGATGCATTTAGTTGTCGAAGGGAAATTGAATAAAGTCATTGCGAGCGAATTATCGATTTCACCTAAGACAGTGGAATTGCACCGAGCTAAAATTATGGAAAAAATGAAGGCTAAATCATTAGCAGCCTTAGTGCGCATGGTATTGATAGTAGAAACTGTTCAGTCTGTCCCCATTTCTGCCGCCTGAGGTGGCCAATTTTAACACCTTGGTTGTTAGCAGCATAAAAAGTTCCAACTATCATTACTCTGGTGTAGTAGGGGCATAAGGAAGTTGAAGCAAAGCTTATTTGCTTAACGGATGTAAAGGAGGACAGAGGGATGAATAAGCAATTATTAAAGGCTAATCAGTATTGCCGCCATGGAAAATATGCTCGAGCCATTAACGGTTATAAACGTCTTCTTAGAAAATTATCCTATAATAGCAGTGAATTTCAACAAGCGGTATATATGTTAGCTTATACGTATAGTGTACAAGCTGAATATTCTCATGCTTCTGATTTGACTTGTTTGGGCGTCGATTTACGTTATGCTTATTTAGATTATTATCACCAAGCGGCTCTGTATTTACGCATGTTGGAAGACACTCATTTTGACCCTAATAAAGAAGGGCTGCCGACTATTAATTATCATGCCATCGCTAAAATTGAAGAAGATTATGTAGCGTTTAACCAAGCTCCTGACCGGGTAATCGATAGCCAATGGATTGAGCAATTAGCCTGGAATCCTAATATGGCTGTTGCGCATTGATTTAAATGGCGGAACGATAACGCCAAAATTTTGGCATGAAATAACAGCAAAGTCCTACTCCTACAATACATAATATGCCGCCAGATACCACGGAAGCAGTGACACCGAAGGCGGCAGCTACTAAGCCTGATTCAGTATCACCTAATTTAGGACCGCTTAAATAACTAATCATTTCAATGCCCGCTAAGCGACCACGAAATTCATTAGGGATACTTTCATTCCACAAAGCAGAGCGGAAAATACCACTTATCCCATCAAAACCGCCGGCTAACATGAGAAAAAATAAGGATAACCCGAGTTGATGAGAAAAACCAAAACCGATAATGGCTACGCCCCATAGACTGGCAGCAATCGCAACTCCTACGCCTTGGCGTTTAATACGGCTATACCAACCCGTAAAACATGAGGCAATTAATGCACCGACAGCAGGCGCTGCATATAATAACCCTAATATTTGTACGCCCCCTAAAGTTTGCGCAATGGCGGGAAATAAAGCATTGGGCATACCAAAAATCATGGCAATAAAGTCAACAAAATAAGTGCCTAATAATTCTTGGCGAGATTTTGCGAAACTTACCCCTTTTTTAATAGAAGCCAAGGTGCTTTCTTTCTGTTCTGGTTTGGTAGGAGCGGGAATATTATTTAGCATGAATAACGTGCTGATAGAAATGATGAACGTAGCAGCATCGACTAAATAAGTAAAAATCAAACCGACATGAGCGACGAGGATACCCGCGATGGCAGGGCCTACAATACCATTAAACCCATACATGAAAGTCGATAAACCGCCTAGCGTAGCTAAATCTTTTTTATCGACAATTTGTTGTGTCATTCCCATTAATGCTGGCCGATGTAAACCGGTCATGGCTGACATGATGGGGCTGACAGCAAATAAAATCCAAATATGCGGGTGAGTTAATCCCGCATTAATGATTAACGTCAAACAGCTTAATAAAAAAATCATTTCCGAATATAATGCTAATTGACGACGCTGATGGCGATCAGCGAAGGCACCCCCAATTAATGCGGTAAATAGTAAAGGAATTAACTGGACTAAACTTAATAACCCGACCATCAACGTAGAATGAGTTTGACTATAAATTTGATAGGGCAAGGCGACGCTAGTCATCATCGTGCCGATAAAAGAAATGAATTGACCTGAATATAATAAACGATAATTACGATTACGTTTTAAGATGCCGATATCGAGAAAAAGCTTCATGAATGAAAATCTCCCTATTTAAAAAGGCTTGACGACCACGAGGATAACAATGGCTATCATCAATAAGGTGGGAATTTCATTAAAGAACCGATAAAATTTTCCGGAATGAGGGTTGCGATTCGATTTGAAGTCTTGCATGTATTTCCAGCATAATCCATGGAAACCGATCAGCAAAGCGACGAAGATTAATTTTATGTCAAACCACCAATCAGTATGATACGTTTGCCAAGTTGCACTCATCGCTAACCATAAGCCAGTGCTGATCGTCAATATCGCTGCTGGTGTCGCGATAATGTAAAATAATTTTTTTTCCATGGTTTTAAAACGCTGGTCGCTATGAGTGTCCATGGTTTCACAGTGATAAACAAATAAGCGCGGTAAATAAAATAAAGCGGCCATCCAACTAATCACAAAAATAAGGTGGATCGCTAATACCCACTTTAGCATTTGCTTTTCCATATCGCTTTGCTGATTTCGATGAGCAAAGGTATTAAAGAAATAACCGTAATCGCGATAATGACGAGACCAAAATTGGCTTTTACGAAGGGAATTTGGCCGAAATAATAACCCATATAGACGAGCAAACCGACCCAGAGGATGGCGCCGATCATGTTAAATAAAGTAAAGCGACGATAAGTCATCTCGGCTATTCCTGCGACAAAAGGTACAAAAGTACGGATGATCGGCAAAAAGCGTGATGTAATGATCGCCATTGCACCATGTTGCTCATAGAATTCATGCGCTTGGTGTAAATAAGATTGTTTGAAAATTTTCGAATGAGGATTGGTAAATAATCGATGTCCCAACCAGCGGCCGATAAAATAATTACTGGTATTACCTAAAATCGCTGCGGTAATCATCACTAATATTAATAAATGCGGGTTTAGATTGCTGATGGTAGCGATAGAACCAGCAGTAAATAACAAGGCATCGCCGGGTAAAAAAGGCAGGACGACTAAACCGGTTTCAGCAAAAATAATGATAAACAAAATGGCATATGACCAATCGCCGACGCTATTCACTAGCGTTGCCAAATGGATATCCAAGTGTAAAACTAAATCGATGAGAGAATGTAAAAATATCATAGGCGGCAGCATAAGGTATTCATTGTTATTTGTAAAGCGCAGTATCGTCAAGCGAATAGGCAAGAAATCTACTACTTAAGAATAAATGGATCATGCTACGGTATTTTAGTTGTAATTCTTTAATCCATTGACTAACTCAGCGGTTTTATACATAATGAAAGCTATGAGTAATGTCAAACAGTTTGTCCCTAAAACTAAAGATCAAGATATCATTGTCGATGATGCTAAAGCTATTTTAGTAGACACGGATGATCATGCTGAAGATAGCATTACTTTATCGGATTCTGCCGTAACTCGTATTAAAGAATTATTAGCAGAAGACGAAGAAGCGGAAGCCTTAAAGCTGCGTATTTTTATCAGCGGCGGGGGCTGTTCTGGTTTTCAATATGGTTTTACTTTCGATGAAAAAGCCAATGACGATGATACCGTCGTAGAGAAAGATGGTGTTGAGTTACTCGTAGATTATATGAGTTTGCAATATCTTGAGGGCGCTGAAGTCGATTACAAATCCGATGCGACTGGCGAACAATTTGTTATCCGTAATCCCAATGCCAAAACAACCTGTGGTTGCGGTTCTTCTTTCGGTATTTAGTTTAACTATTCTTTAGTTCACATTTTCCTTAGACTTCTTTGACAGGAGCATATTATGATTCAAACTATCAATCCCGCCACTGAACAACCCATTAAAAATTATGGTTATATGAATACTGCCGAAGTAGAAAAAATACTGCAAGCAGTAGATGCTCGTTATCAGCAATGGAAAAAAACGTCGTTAACTGAGCGTAGTCAATTAATGCATAATTTAGCGGAGATATTGCTAAAACATCAGCAGGAATTAGCGCACCTTATTACCGAAGAGATGGGTAAACCCATCAGTCAATCATTAGGTGAAGTAAAAAAATGTAGTTTCCTGTGTCGTTATTATGCTGAATGTGCGAAAGATTATTTACAACCCACTCAATTTACCTATAAAAATTTTTTAGCAGAAGGTTACTATCAACCGATAGGCACTATTTTTGCTATGATGCCTTGGAATTTTCCTTTATGGCAAGTGTTGCGTTTTTTAGTGCCCACCTTAATGTTAGGCAATACAGCAGTATTACGTCACGCGCCGATTGTTACGGAGTTAGCATTGCGTATAGAGCAATTAATTCAAGCAGCGGGTTATCCTGAGGATGTCTTTCGTGTTTTGCTGATTGATCATGATCAAGCCGCGTTGGTGATTGCACATGACACTATCAAAGGAGTGACATTAACTGGCAGTGAACGAGCAGGGAAAGCAATTGCACAAGCCGCTGGCGCTGCATTAAAAAAAGTCGTGTTAGAAATGGGCGGGAGTGACCCTTATATTATTTTAGCTGATGCCGATTTAGAATTAGCAGCGCAAGCGTGTGTCGATGCGCGTTTAAATACGACGGGTCAAGTCTGTATTGCGGCAAAACGTTTAATTGCAGTAAAAGAAGTATATGAAGATTTTAAACGCTTAGTCTTAGCAAAGGCTCAAGCCTACCAAATGGGTGATCCATTAGATAAAAGTTGTATGTTAGGCCCTTTAGCACGCGCCGATTTGCGCGAAACATTACATCAACAAATTCAAGAGAGTCTAGCGCAAGGGGCGACATTACTGTGTGGTGGAGAAATACCGCAGCGAACAGGATTTTATTACCCTGTTACGGCGTTAGAAAACATTACTCCTAACATGCCAGCGTATGACGATGAACTATTTGGCCCTGTATTAACTTTCATAGCCGTATCCGGTGAAGAGCAAGCGATTAAGGTAGCTAATGATACGCGGTTTGGTTTAAGTGCCTCAGTGTTTAGTCGCGACGAAGAGCATGCTAAACACATTTTGCTTGCCGAATTAAATGTGGGTTGTGGTGCTATTAACAATATGGTGATTTCGCATCCTGCTGCTCCCTTTGGCGGCACTAAAGCTTCAGGTATTGGTCGTGAAATGGGTGGGGAAGGTATGCGTGAATTTGCTAATTTCAAAACGTTAACTTTGCATTATGCAATGGATTAAGGATAATAAATTCCACCGAGGACCGCGGCGCGCGTTGCGCCCGTGACATTCGGTAAATTGCTAGTGGCTTTAGCTAACGTATTTTTTGCAAACCACGCAAAAGCACAAGCTTCTACCCAATCGGGGTCGATACCTAGAGCGGCACTGGATAAAACAGGACAAGTAGCCAACATACTTAAACGCAACATCAATAATTGATTATGCACGCCACCACCACAGACAATAATTTCATCAGCGGTTATCGAGCGAGCGATAGTGTCGATAATGCTTCTTGCCGTTAATTCTACCAAAGTCCGTTGAATATTTTCTGCCGTGTCGTTGAGATCGAAAGAGTTTAACCACGCTAAATTAAAATATTCTTTACCCGTGCTCTTCGGTGCCGTTTGTGCAAAATACGGGTCGGCTAGCATCGTTTCTAATAACGTTTCATTTAGTTCACCCGTCGCCGCCCAACCGCCATGAGCATCATAAGCTTTTTGTTGATGTTGTAAGCACCAGGCATCGAGTAAAGCGTTGCCCGGACCGGTATCAAAACCACTGACTTCGCCGTTGCTAGGTAATAAAGTGATGTTAGCGATACCACCAATATTTAAAATTATTCGATTCTTATTTTTAGCCTGCATAAAGGTTTGATGATAAAACGGCACTAGTGGCGCGCCTTGCCCACCTAATGCCATATCTTTACGCCGAAAATCGGCAACAGTGGTAATACGAGTATGCACTGCAATTGTATTAGGGTCGCCAATTTGCAAAGTAAACGGCGAAGCAGCTTGAGGCCGATGGCGTATCGTTTGGCCGTGACTGCCGATAGCGGTTATTTGCTCCGGCTTGACTGACGCTTTGCTCATGACTTTTTGCGCTGCTGTAGCAAGTAATTTACCGAGTTCAACATCCGCTTGACCTAGCGTATCGATTTCATTAGCGCCCGGCAGGGTTAATTGATGTAAAGTTGCCAATAAATTATTGGGGATGGCTTCACTGTGAGTAGCCAAAATTTTTGCACCTTGGCTAAAATCGACGATTACCGCGTCGATGCCATCCATGCTCGTACCTGTCATTAAACCGATATAGAGTTCATTCATGCCAATAATGATACTCGATTTGAATGTGAAGCGCTATCAATAGCTAATATTTTGGTTTGGCCCAAGCTGCTAGAGATGAGATAGAAAAAAAGGAATTTGTGGTTGTGGCGGTTGTTGTCTACATAAATGACATATTTGATCGATGAACGGTAACGGATGCAACCCCTTAGGGCAGTATGTTTTTTGACAACCCTCACAATAATGAATGTTCAGTTTTCTTAAATTTGGAGCCAAGATCTCTACAGAGAGTACTTTAAGAGGTGTATAAGAACAATTGTGGCATCTCATCATGAAGGTAAGCTCCTTATTATTAGAATAATATAATGGTAAGAGAAGCAAATGGTTAAGTCAATTGTAGCGACAGAGTTTTTATTCCCAATCGCTAGACATTTGGCTATTTTTCAATAGTTAACAAGCGCGGTAATTGTCCGGTTAAGTACAAAGGCAAAGAATAGAGTTGGTAGTTAGCAACTGCTCCTGCATGCGTTTTATTTTCAACATGGGTTACACTCGGTTTATCCATATTCAATCGGACAGCATAAGGAGCTTGTTTTAGTTGCATGAATAGATGCAATGACTTTAATGTGCCTGTCGCACCAGCCTTCACTTCAATCGGTAATACCTGATGCTGGTGTTGAATTAAGTAATCGACTTCCGCGTTAGCATTTTTTTCAAAACGTAACCAATAATAAAGTTCAGGGTCAATATATTCCGGATTAATACACCTTAATAATTGGCCTGCCAATTGTTCAGCTAAACCACCTTGGTTGACAAGAAATATATTTTTTTCATTTTCAAATTGATGTAGATTGAGTCCTAGCATAGCCGATACTAAACCAATATCGATGAAAAGCATTTTAAAAAATTTATCATTTTTTTCTGCCGCTAGCGGGATACCGTTGCCAACACTGGCTGTCACTTGATGACAAATTCTAGCTTGGCACAATAAATGTAATGCAGATTTCATGCTGACTGTCTGTGCTTCCGTATTAACTTTTTTATAAACAAATTTATTACCCAACATTTTGGGTATAGCTGTAAACACTTCTTCAATTCTGGATGACGATATTTTTCCAGCATATTTTGCGAAATCATCTCGATAAGTAGCGAGTAAATCATGTTGAATACGATGAATGTCGGGCAATGATTTTTTTTCCAACCACGCATAAACAGCAGCAGGCATTCCACCGATAATCGTATATTCACGCAGCAATTGATTTAATTGCTGATGAATAGCCTCGGGGATAGTTTGGTTTAATTCAAAGGATTGCAAGAATTCAGTTAATTTTGTTTGGTTTTGCGCCAGCAAGTATTCTTCAAAAGAAAGAGGTTCCATATACAGATAAGTGATGCGTCCGACTGGCATGCTAAAATTATGGTCGGCTAAGACGAAGTCTAGTAATGATCCTGCTGCTACGACAGGCAATTCAGGTAAATCTTCGGCAAACCAGCGTAATTTAGCTAATAATTCGGGAGCAGCTTGGATTTCATCCAGAAATAAGAGGTATTGGTCGGGATCAATCGATATATTGAATAAGGTTTCTATGTTGAATAAAATTTGTTTAATGTCGTTGCTAGCAAATAAAGAAATATGTTGGGGATTTTTTTCAAAATTAAATTCGATCAGTTGGCGGCCAGTACGCTCTGCCACATTTCTTACCGTGTGAGTTTTGCCCACTTGACGAGCGCCTCGAATAATCAAGGGCTTGCGATTGGATTCATTTAACCAATTTTCTAAATACAGGAGCGCGGTTCTGGGCATATTATCTACCATCTCGAGTCAGTTTTTAGAGAGTATAGACTAAAATTGACCCGATCTCAATAAAACACCATGGTGTTTCGCGCAGTATCCAATTAAAACACCATGGTGTTTTATTCCGAAATGCCAAAATTGCTATATTTATCAATAGGTTATAAAAAATTGAGGGGCCGCTCATTTTCATGAAAATAACGCCTATTAATTTCGGCCGTTGAAAAGTTAACCGTTGAAAAAGCAACGATCAACTTTTCAATAGCAAGGGTTATCGATCACAATCGGCAATTGAAATTTGGCAATCGCTTCTTCCGTTAATAAATGGCGCATACCGTAAAGGGTGAGCGGCATTTTTAAGATTCGCTTGTTCTAATTGCAATAAGAAGGCTTTGTTATTTAATCCACCACCAAAACCCACTAAGCGACCATTGCTGCCAATCACTCGATGACAGGGAATGACGATGGAAATAGGATTTAAACCATTGGCCATGCCGACGGCTCGAGCTTTATTTTTATCGCCTATTTTGCGTGCTTGCTCACCATAACTAATGGTTTGGCCATAAGGGATTTGTAATAATTGTTGCCAAGCTTGGTTTTGAAATGGAGTGCCATTGAACACTAATGGCAAGTCGAATATTTGTCGTTGGCCTTGAAAGTATTCACTTAATTGCTGTTTAGTAGCAATAATAACGGTTTCTGTCGCTGACCGAGATAAGGTATTGATAATCGTTTCACAGGCACTATGCGGCCGGTCACTATCCCATAAAATAGCATGCAAGCCTAAGGGTGAACCGATGATCGTTAAGGTTCCGACGGGTGAAGGCATTTCGTCATATGCTGCATCGCTAGGTAATTTTTGTAAACGATGATTATGTTTCATACTATTTTCTCTGGTGCTAAATACCGATGATATCAGGTAAAGAATATGCACACTAGTTTTCTATTAAATTGGAAAATAAATTTGTGTAAATTTTAATTTTAGCTAAAATGCTATAGCAATTAAAACGGAATGATTGCATTGACTTTGTTATAAGCCTTGAATAGAAAGGCAAAGCTTGCAAAAAAATTATTATAAGGAGCGTGTTATGAAGCATAAAGCAACATTATTGTCAGGAATGATTTTACTGTATATTTCAACTAAGGGTTTGGCAAATGCCATCCCACTAAAAGATACCCCTATTGCTCCAGGTGCCGGTTATTCATCAGATACGCAACAAATCGCACCCCAATATTGTTATGCAGTAGTAGCGAGTCCTCTCACAGACATTGAGCAGCCTTTGAAACTGACCACGGCAATTTCATTTACCGATATACAGCAACAACTGCATTATAATGTTAGCTCTAAGGGCGGTTTTGGAATGTTTTCTGCCAGTGCAGAAGCTAGTTACTTGAAAGAAATTGAAGATAAAGATTATTCATTTTCAGTGAATTATTTGGGTTATGTTGAAGGGACGGTATCGTTGCAATTTAAAGGAGCTGGCTTGAATGCGTTAACATCGGTGGGCCAAGATTTTTATCAAAATGATTATAAAAACTTTGGCCTTATGTGTGGAGACAACTTTGTTGCTTCTTATGAAGAAGGTGCTTTGTTGGCTATGTCGTTAAATATTAACTTCAGCAGCAATTATGAAAAGCAACAGTTTGAATCACAAGCAGGTGGTAGTTTTGGCAATATTTTTAGTGCTTCTTCACAAATTCAGCAAATTGCAGTACGGAATCACCTGCAAGGTTCGGTATCCTTAGTTGCTTATCAACGAGGTGGTGATCCTTTAGCGTTAACCAAAATCTTATCGAAAGATTCTTCGGGAAATTATTATATTTTAACTTGCGATATGCAACATATGGATAATTGTGTTAAAACAGCGAATGGTTTGTTGAGTTATGCCACTGATAATTTTCCAACGCAATTTTCATTTAAAGATAATACTGGGTTAACACCTTTAGGATTGGGTTTCGCACAGTATAAACCCATGAGTTATACTGGGTTAACTCCACCACCTAGCTACGTGACTGCGCAAGTTCAGGCCGATAGAGAAGCGCTAGCAACCGCGTATAGTGATGCTCAATATTACGTGCAAAACTTACAAAGTTTATTACAAGGTTATCCAGTAGCATTAGATAATGGCAGCGATCTCTATCAGGATGCTCAATTGCTATATAAAGACCAGCAATCTAATTTGAATGTGTTGTTAAACTCATCAGATCCTGATCAAGGAGCGATGGGATGTTACGATTTTCCAGATCAATGTGATACATTAACGCAAAATTTGGAAGCTAAATTAAGAGTTATCACTGGTGGCGATTTAGGATTTTTAGATCCAATACATTATTACTATCAAGATGCATTTGCAACCTATTATTACAATGGCACGGATTGGGATCATCTTAATAACCCACAATCTGAAGATCAAATTTTAAATATTGTAGACATGAATATAAATGACCCAAATAACATTAACTATCATATTTATACCCGTTCATCAGGCCCTGGTGGTGATGGTAAACAATGGGATTGGTTCATTGAGAATGGGGTGTTACAGTCTGATGGTAAAACAATTAAAGCAAATATTCGCAGAGTAGATTCACTAAGGACATTTACAGCTTATCGTTATGTGTCACCATTTTATTTTGGTACGGCTCCTGAAATTAAATAAGCAATCAACGTTAGCAGTTGTTCGGAATTTTTGAATAACTGCTTCTGCTTGTATGTTCATATATTGTTGAATCGTCATTTTTTTGTCACGATCATTAAATAATATTTTTCCAATCTGGTTGGTGCATTCTTTAAATTCAAGTTGAATGCCTTCGCCGTGTTGAACAAGAGAGAGGGTGGGTGAGCATTAGTGTAATCCACCAAGCATTATTCAAATGATACAATACTAATAAAAACATCTGTGGGCGAATTTATCATTTATAAATCTTATTTGATATAGGGCGGGTTATTAATGCGCTGTTTTAGGTGTCGTCGCTGGAGCCGAAGTAGGAGTAGTGGGAGTCGGTGTCGCACTTACCGTCATGATATTCGGATTTTGACCTTTGCTATAAGCTTGTAAGCGAGCGATTTGCAATTTGGCATAAGGGGTGAATTGGGTTAATTCGCGACGCGACAATGGATTGGCTTCAGGTAATTTTACTTTCATCGGATCGTGGAACTGACCATTGATCCGAAATTCATAATGAACATGCGCGCCTTTGGCCAATCCACTTTCACCGATATAACCGATCACTTGATTTTCTTTGACGGCACTGCCGACATGTAAACCTTTGGCAAAACGGCTCATATGTCCATATAGTGTGACGATACCGTGGCCATGGTCGATCATCACACAACGACCGTAACCACCATACCACGAATCTTTAATAATATGGCCATCACCTGTAGCGTGAATCGGTGTACCATAATTCGCAGCGAAATCAGTCCCAGTGTGTGGACGCACATAACCTAAAATAGGATGGAATCGATGCATATTAAAAGGTGAGCTCACCCAACTATTCGGTACCGGGCGACGTAAGAAACCTTTTTTTAAACTTTCACCATCTACCATATAATAATCAAAATGACCTTGCGCCGTTTGGTATTGAATGGCGGTATAGGTTGTGCCGCGATTAATCAATATTGCCGCAACCACATCACTGGATTTAACAAATTGATTTTTTAAAAATATCATTTGATATTCAACTAATAATTTATCACCTGAACGAAGGTGAGTCAGATCGACACGTTGTGCGAAAATTTTTAAGAGTTGCCACGTAACTGCTTTTGGAATATGTTGACTATTGGCAGCGGCTAATAAGGAATTTTTAATGGTAACGGCGGCGAAGATGGTTTTTATCGTTAAGGGTTTATTTACCATTTTTATATGATAGCCAAGAGAATCTTTGGTGATGGATAAGGTTTTTATTTTATCCAGCGGTACTTCTAAGGCCATCAGTTCATTAGCTTGTTTAGGATCCGTGCTAGGTTTAAATAATAAACGAATACGTTGACCGGCTTTTAAACTACGTAGTAGCGCAGTGTTTTTTAATTGCAAAATAGCGTGCAAGTCTTGTGTGGATAAATGATATTGAGTGAAAATTTTTGCGAGTGTTTCGCCTCGTTTAATCGTGATCGGTGTCCACGGTAAAATATCTTCACTTTTCGTTTCTGTTTCTTCTGGAATTGCTGCTGGCGGTGGTGGTTGAAGATGAGTAAGGTCTTCTGTGCGATTTAATAAATGAATATGATAGTAAATAGCAATGAAATACAAGCCAACGATAATTAAAGCGAAAGTAATAATTCTGCTTAATTTTGAAGGGTTTTCGCCTGTTTTTTTCTTTGGTTGCTCTTCCGCTGATTTGTATCGCATGTTAAGATGTCATATAAAAATGGCTATCATACCCGAACTTAGGGTAATGGTATAGAATAAATTAAATCTTTGCGGAAACTTGACAATGGTTGATATTAAACAAGCTATAGCGCTTATTAAGCGCGGTTGTGATGAAATTCTACTCGAAAATGAATTGATCGAGCGCTTACAACAAGGCAAACCGTTGCGAGTGAAACTCGGCATGGATCCCACAGCGCCGGATTTGCATTTAGGTCATACGGTCGTATTGACAAAATTGCGTCAATTTCAAGATTTGGGCCATCATGTCATATTTTTAATTGGTGATTTTACGGGGCGAGTCGGTGATCCTTCTGGAAAAAATATTACTCGTCAGCCATTAACTGCTGAACAAGTGGCAGCTAATGCTAAAACGTATAAAAAACAAGTATTCAAAATACTCGATCCGAAAAAAACTCAAGTGTTATTTAATTCTAAATGGTTAAATAAAAAAGATCCTGCCTTCATGTTGCAATTAGCCGCTCGCCAAACGGTTGCCAGAATGTTAGAGCGCGATGATTTTGCGAATCGTTATCGCAGTGGGCAACCGATTGCGATTCATGAATTTATGTATCCGTTATTACAAGGCTGGGATTCCGTGGAATTGCAAGCCGATGTTGAATTGGGGGGTACCGATCAACGGTTTAATTTATTGATGGGCCGTGAATTACAAAAGCAAGAAGGTCAAAAACCGCAAACGATTATCATGATGCCTTTGTTAGAAGGCACGGATGGCGTAAAGAAAATGTCGAAATCGTTAGGCAATTATATTGGTATCAGTGACAGTCCTGATGATATGTTTGGTAAACTCATGTCTATTTCAGATGAATTAATGTGGCGCTATTATGACTTATTAAGTTTATTACCCAATAAAGAAATTGAGCAATTTAAACAACAAGTCGAAGCGGGCGCTAATCCACGCGATTATAAAGTGGCATTAGCCAAAGAAATTATTACGCGTTATCACAATGCGCGCGCGGCTGAAAAAGCGTATCAAAATTTTACGGCGCGCTTTCAGCAAGGGGCGATGCCCGAGAATATCGAAGAAATTACCTTAAAAGCGCCGAGAAAAGGTTATCCCATCCCTAATTTATTAAAAGATGCCGGATTAGTCGAGAGCACTTCTGACGCTATCCGTATGATTAAACAAGGTGCCGTGAAATACGATGGCGAGAAAATTAACGATAAGAATTTATTGATTCCTGTCGGTAGTGAACATATTTATCAAGTTGGTAAACGCCGTTTTGCGAAAGTGATTTGCCAATAACAACGCTTGAATCTTATCCCCTAATAATATCTTAATAAACTTACTGTAGCTTGATACGATGAATAGCAACAGATAACGATTTATTATGCTTTACAATAAAACATTTACGCTATCTTATCAAGATCGCAAGGCCGCGGAGCAATATTGTGCGGCAATTTTATGTCTGGACGATAGCCGTCAGTTTACCTTGCGCTATCTCTTTTTAAAAGATAGGCATGATGATTCAGACTATCAGTCACTTATCATTGTTTTACCCCCTTTACCTAGATTCCCCATGGCTGAAATCACAATCATGGAGGCGGCATTAAGTGTTCGAGGCGATAGCTTGTTAATTACTTATACGGCTAATCATATTCACTATTATGCCGCATCGATAACCTTAAGAAACTGCCAAGAACTTTATAATATTTCTTTAAAACATTCAGCATTAAAACATTCAGCATTTTTCTCTGCTCCCGCTCCGACTATCAATTTCAATGGGGGGCCAAAAAGCTTACAATTCTTCGCCAGTAAACAAGTTGCTACTACATTGCTTACCAACACCGCAACACCGCTCTTTGAACAATTCGCTAAACTGCCTCTTAGCTCGGATCTCAAAGAGACAGTGCGATACCATTTAAAACAATACAGTGGTGTAGCAACCCTCAGTCTTTCTGCATCAGGAAAATGGTTATCTTTACCATTAACCATTGGTAAACCGCATTGTGTGCTTTTTACGAATACAGGCGCTGACATTCGCGCTATTATTGGCGGCACGACCGGTTCGAGTTTCATTGAAATTCAATCGGAAAAATTATGTTTGTTGGCGAATAATATCCGCTTAACCCATGTTTATAAATTAAGTATAGACCCTGAAAAAAAATATCTCTATTTATTACAAGCCGACAGGATTAGAGTAATTCCAGTAGAATTATTATTATTGCTTCCTGAACGCTTTAAGCAAATTGAAGCCTATATAGAAGTGTTAGCCTTACCGGCTATAGCCTCTGACACACCACCCAGTATGTTGGCAGTGAGCACTCAGTATTTAGCTTATTCTTATAATCGTGAGACGAGATTTTATCTCCGCGCCGATGCCACTGTTAAGCCTGAGGTTATTGCAACCTTCCCGTTTGCTTTTTCTGCACATAACATCAGATATGGTAACATACAATTGCTTGGTCGAGCGGAAGTCACTTTTGCAAATGGTTTTCAATACATAGGAGAGTTAGCTGTCTTTTTTTACGGACCCGACTCTTTACGGGACGATAAATATATTTTTGAGCATTTTAACGGATCCTCGACTTTCTACCGTCCTGATCTCTCTACCATAAAAGCAGCTCTTCCTATAGTAGCTAGTACAACCGCTATTAATGGTGGTGCATTACTATCCCGCCGCTGTGGTGATCAATTTCTTATAACTAGCTCAGTAACTACTCTCTCTCTCTCATTTAGAGGATTAGACCATGCAACGGTTCATTCTTGGTTTTTGCCTTGTAAACCATTAACATTTGATAGCTAATAGCTTTTTCTGTACGGTTTAATTTCATGTTTAGCCGATGATAGAGAATCGCATTTTGAAGTAGAATGGGTATAGGTAACGCTTGCTGCACTCTTCGCAAATTCACTTGTGTTTCCAGTATGCTTTGTGAATTAATATCAAGACCCAGTTGCGAATAATGGTCTAGTTGGTTGTTTTTTTTTCAGCGAACCATTGCTGATGGGGGACGATTTTGCAAATAAATAATGAAGAGTTAACTGGCCAGTTTCACCCATCTTTAAGATAGCGATAGCAGTCTGCTCTTCTTTATCGGCAGCTTGATAAGAAGCTGCAAAAACATGGTGATACGGCATGGTGGTTCTTAATCTTCTATTAAGATAAGAATAGTATTCTCCCACAAAATAAATTATTTAAAAATGGCTAATGATCTACATTAGCGTATAAGTTAGAAAATAATAATAAAAATCATGAACTTATTTAATAATAAAAAAATAACTATCGCGTTACTGCTATTTTTTATTTTTATGATAATGAGCATTGGTAGCAGTCATGCTGCTCCATCTTCAACGTTCCTGCATCCTTGTCTGAATCCAGGGCAGCGGCCAGCGGATATCACTGAATCTACTAATAAGCCTTATTATTGCACTTATCTAGGTGGCTCCGCATTAAAGCAACCGCTAGATGTCAATTTTGATACTGCTTCCAATGCATTTAGTATTCCAATGGATTGCCTTAATCTCAGCGCCGTCACGGTTATCCAACCTAATGCTCGCGATCAATGGGGAAATCCTGCAGAGATTGTGGCAGGGCAGATAGCCTTAGATCGTTATGATCAAGCCACTCAGCAATATACCGATGTGGCAAGTGTCAAAAATTTTCAATTTTATGCATTAAAAAATGTTAGTTGTAAAGCGGGGTTTAAAAATTTCGGTGCAGCAGCTTCATTGTTAGATTTGCATTTTTCTGGAGGAAAAAGTTATTGTGTAGGAAGCTTTTTTAATTTTTATTCGACAAATTCTGCTATTAATCCGCCAGCTTATTTAATTAGCACGGCTAATAATGATTTTCTTAAATTACCAACCACAACATTATCGCAAGACGGATTTCATTTTAATTTAACAAAAACCATTTTACCATCTTGTGGCGGCCAACCGAATGTAATTTCTTATGATAATCCAGTGACGACTAATTCAACACCATCAGTGCCAGGTTTTGCTATGAAGATAAATAATATCGACGTACCATTAACGACATCGGCAGCATCTTATTCAGGGAAAATAGGCATGTTAGATACCGGTGGTGGTATGGTAATCATCAGTGATGATAAGCGACAAACTATTGTGAATGTATTGAATAAAATCCAAACATTAGCCAGCCCGAGTTTTTGCCCATCGAATATTAGTTGGTTGCAACATTGTAGTTGTTTGCCAGCGGGCATTCCCATTGAAGTCATTAATACAGCCGCGAATATTGATTACCTCTATCTATCAACGGATGCGAATAGCAGCGAAAATCAAGCTTTAGCTATTTGTCCACCCTGGCAAGCGAATAGCCCTAATCCCTATATCGAACCTAACGGTATGAATTTAGGCTATGAATTTTTTCAGCATGTCGATATGGGGCTTGATTACCAACAAGGTAATATTTATTTACGGCAAAACGCCAATTAACTTAGGTTGCGCTATTGTTGCTTTGTTATTTTTATGCCGAATGTAATTCTAACGGTATAGCAGGATGAAGTAGCTTAGTGTTTATGGTCGCAAAGCGTTGGTAATATACATACACCGCTTCATTGTGTTTTCCGAGAATCTCGTAAGTCCCTCCATCTATTGCTAACGTTGCAATACCTTTAATAGCATTGCTTATACCGGTAGAACCAACGTTTTTTATTTCTTGGCAATGATCGAGAGGGTGTTGCTGGAAATTGGCAAACTTATACGGTTCATCATCCAGTTTATGGCCCCACATAATAAGAGGGGTTGTATGGGTTTTATCTTGGGTACTGAAATTGATTAAGCTTACTAATTTAATCAAATTTCTCTTTCTGGCATATGCGCTAGCAGAAAAAAAGAAAGGTAGGATGATCTCTGGCTTAGGTAAGCCAATTATTCCGGCGCGAGCATGAACGACAGTCTGACCCTCCGAAGAGTAAATGATGTAATCTTCAGTAATGGCTAGCGTACAATCTTGTGGTACACGGTCTGGTAAAAGAGGAATCCAATTTTCGGGTTCAGCGGTATGAAATGGCGATAGTACCAGCGTTAATACGGTTGATAGTGCGCTTGTGGATAAGGCTTTTGCTGGGGCTAATAAAGCGAGTAGATTATAAAAATAAATTTCTTTAGTACTGAGGATGAACAAACGAATTTTTTCTGGATCTAGGCATAGTTTGCGTACCACACACGGTATAGTTGCTCTCATCTGCATAGTCTCCGAAGTGATGCTAATAAAATTTAAGCCCTGGGTGCCGCCTACTATTAAAAAAACTTGTTTATCTAAGACGGTCACGCAACAAGCAGTGGGTAAGCCGATAGTTAATTCTACTATTTGCCAAGGATTTTCAAGGCTAATGACAAAGTTAGCACCCATGCCATAGATGGCTGAAAAATTATGTAAAGTTATAGAGGCGGCATAATATTTATTGCCATCACCATACACTAATGTTAAAACACCACCATCTTCTGTTAAGGCGGCATCTATTAACGTAATATTTTTTCTTAATTTTGGTAAGCGAATGAGAATTTCGTCAGTTACTTTCTTTAACTCTCCGCGGGCTAATACGGGACTTCTCTTTGCAACTAAATACCGTAAGGTTATTCGATAGTCATCTTCCATGGTTAAAATGGCGGCGGCATTTTTTTGATTTTTTTCAGCATCTAGATAAGGGACTTCGAAAACATGGTGATAAAGCACAGCACTTCTTCCTAGTTAAAATTCTTATCGGTATAGTATAGGTTAAGTGTCGGGGTGTTAATAGAGTTCTTTCCAAACCTTGTCTCCTTACTCAAGGCTTGGAAAGAACTCTAAATAATGGATTGGCGAAATTTACACGGACGCTCATTCATTCAATATTCGATAGGAGGTTTAGCGTAAATATGCAAATTAACGACTATCTCTGGTTGCTTTATTATGGTTACCTAATAGAATTTGCTCGTATAAGCAGCCACAATCGACTAATATAGCCATACCTTAGTTATGACTATTTAAGGAAAATACTATGAATTCAGAAATAAAAGTTACCGACAGCAATGGTACCGTATTGAATCAAGGCGATTCCGTGCAAGTGATTAAAGATTTAAAAGTCAAAGGTTCTTCTGCGGTATTAAAACGCGGTACGATTGCGAAAAATATTCGTTTGACGGATGATCCGGCAGAAATTGAATATGGTTCTGGCAAAAGTACGATGGTACTTAAAACGTGCTTTTTGAAGAAAGTGTAATTTACGTCAGTTCGATTAGCAAAAAATTCAGCTATCATTTTTGATAGCAAAAGAATAGTTGACGGAAATTCTCTTTCGATTATAATTCCACTCCCGATTTGAAATCGGCGCGTATCAAGAAGCCAGTTTTTGGCCAGCTTAAGAAAATCTTAAATTAAGCGAAAAAAGCTATTGACATATTCTCTAGCTCATATACAATGCGCAGCCCGCTTGGGGGTTAACCAAGCACGCTCTTTAACAATTTGGCAACAAGCAATATGTGTGGGATTCTTCGTTGAATCCATGTTTTTTATACTTGTTATTTTTTTAAATGCAACGAAAGTTGCATATTCCGAATTAATGCCAGTTGAGGCATTTCAAGCTTTTAAGTGAAGAGTTTGATCCTGGCTCAGATTGAACGCTGGCGGCATGCTTAACACATGCAAGTCGAACGGCAGCACAGACGTAGCAATACGTTGGGTGGCGAGTGGCGGACGGGTGAGTAACGCGTAGGAATCTGCCCTAAAGTGGGGGATAACCCGGGGAAACTCGGGCTAATACCGCATGATCCTTTCGAGGTAAAGGCTTCGGCCGCTTTAGGATGAGCCTGCGTTAGATTAGCTAGTTGGTAGGGTAATGGCCTACCAAGGCGACGATCTATAGCTGGTCTGAGAGGATGATCAGCCACACTGGGACTGAGACACGGCCCAGACTCCTACGGGAGGCAGCAGTGGGGAATATTGGACAATGGGCGAAAGCCTGATCCAGCAATGCCGCGTGTGTGAAGAAGGCCTTAGGGTTGTAAAGCACTTTCAGTTGGGAGGAAATACCCCGCAAGGGGAGCTGACGTTACCAACAGACGAAGCACCGGCTAACTTCGTGCCAGCAGCCGCGGTAATACGAAGGGTGCTAGCGTTGTTCGGAATCACTGGGCGTAAAGCGCGCGTAGGCGGCTTGACAAGTCAGAGG
>JACCDV010437542.1_pt1 | contig 22518 bp, 20 predicted proteins | sample 7446131 | NCBI WGS metagenome assembly JACCDV01 (sample SAMN15323448, study PRJNA562643) | freshwater metagenome | isolation source: river surface water | place: USA:Blue River Watershed | collected 2017-08-17
AATTGTACCTTTTTGGACTATTTTTTCTATGTCAAAATGTGTTTTCATTTGGGTTCAGATTTGGGTTGAACAAATATAAACATTTGTTGGAATACAAATCCGTGAAATTAGTGCAATCTGTGTTTAGCTCTTTAGAATCGACTCTATTCGAGCCACAACCTGCTCAGGAAGAATGGTACGCATGGCATTTTCATACCCCGCTACTTTTTTATTGCCATAAACCGAAGTCGGCAGTTGTGGGTATTGATTTCTATCAGAAACTAAGGCGTTATCCAGCGTTTGATTAAAAGGAAAAAAACCCGCATACGGATGCGTCGCGCCCCAAAGCGTTACTACCGGTACGCCCAACATCGCGGCAATATGCGCATTGCCCGAATCCATAGACAGCATCACGTCTAAGTTGCTTATCAAATCCAATTCGTCTTGAAACGGGATTTTTCCTGCCATATTGAAAACATTGGATTTATTGCCAACAAGCGTTTGCAATGTTTCTTTTTCTTTTTGGCCTCCGCCAAAGAGTAAAATAGTATGTTCTTGATTTTGAGCTAAAGTATCGATTACTTGCTTCATTAAATCGAGTGGATAGACTTTGGAATCGTATTGGGCAAAAGGCGCAATGCCAATTGTGTTTTTTGACTGGGCAACAATTGCTGCTGTTTGAAGTTGTGAAATTTTGGCTTTTGGAGGAAATTGCGGCTGGGACAAATCAATAGGAAAACCCAAGCTTTCAAAAACCAATTGGTGTCTTTCAAACATCGTGGTCAAGGGCTGGAAAATTTTATTTTCAGCGCGTGTCAATGCTTTTTTTTCGGCACGCCCCTTGTCAACAAAAGCGACTTTTTTTCCGCTCATCACAAACAAAGTGCGAATTACTTTAGAACGCAACACATTGTGTAAATCGGCAAAAGCATCTATGTTCAACGCTTTCACATCTTGGTACAATCGCCACAAACCTTTGATTCCTTTGTGACGTTCTTTTTCGTCAAAAGCAAAAAAGTGAAGGTGGGGAATGTTCCTGAAAAAGGGTTTAAAAAACGGACGTGAAATTACGGTGATTTTCAGCTCGGGATAGTGGTTTGCCAAAGCGCGTAAAACAGGAACCGTCATGGCGACATCTCCCATTGCGGAAAGTCTCATGACGGCTATATGTTGAGTTTTAGAAATCAAATAATTTCTTGATTAAAACCATTCTCTTTTTTCTGCATGTTTTTAATAGTCATTAAACCATCAATATGCTCGTGGAGAGATGAGTCAATATTATTCATCATAGGGTCTAAAATAAAATCAACCCCTTCTTTTCTAGCAAATTTTGCAACAGGAACGAAATCACTATCTCCAGCAATTAAAATTATTTGTTGAACTTGTTCTTTAAATGAGAGTGTTGCTATGTCTAATCCAACTTTCATGTCAACACCTTTTTGGTTTAAAGGAAATTCAATATCGTCAAATTTTAAATCTGATATTTTAACTTTGCCTTCTAATAATGGTTTTGTATGCTTGGGTTTAATTTGCCATTCTCTGGAACTATTTTTTAAAAAACCCAATCTTAAAGCGATTTTTCTTTGTTTTTTTAATTCAGTAAATAAAGCATGACGAAACTTATATAAGTCGGTATTTTTAAAACTTATTGATTTGCCAGAAATCGGATTTTTCGAATCGCCATCAAAAGGTTCTGCATCGTAATAAAAAATTCTATATAATTCTGTCGGGGGTAAATTATATCGTAATCTATAATTATTTATTCTTTGGATGTGTTTAAAACAATAATAAACAATGTTTTTTGCCACCACCTCAGGTGTGTCAGAACTTTCAAAGCCTTTTATATATTTATATCTTCGGATAAAAAATCCTCCGTCAATTAAAATTGCTGTTTTCATAAATTTGGGATAAAAAAAATGTCCAAAAGTCAATATTTGTCGCTATTAATACTTTAGACTGGAAAAATCTAAAGCTGACAAATCCGCTCATTTGGACGTTATATGAATACAAATTTACAAATTTTTATATAAAATAAAAATTACAGCATTATTTTTTGTTTTGGTACAATACCGGATTCAAATCATCGTCATTGTACATCTTCATCTGCTTGTACACTTTCATGAATTTATTTCCGTTTTCGATATCTGCTAGTAAATCGTCAATGGCTGTCGATAAATCGGTTCTTTGTTCCAATAAGACGTTTAGTTTTTCTTGGCATTTGTCTTTGTGTTCTTGCGAAGCATCTGGACGACTTACCTCTTCTTGCATGTGGTAAATTTTCAAAGCCAAAATAGACAGTCTGTCAAAAGCCCAAGCGGGACTTTCTGAATTGATTTTAGCGTCTGCTTTTACTTTTACGTGGCTGTATTTTTGCAAAAAATAGCTGTCAATATATTCCACCATATCGGTGCGCTCTTGATTGGAAGCGTCGATTCGTCTTTTTAAAGTCAAAGCCGCCACGGGATCAATATTCGGGTCACGAATAATATCTTCAAAATGCCATTGTACCGTGTCAATCCAATTTTTTAGATACAATAAATGCTCAAATTGGTCCTTTGGAAAAGGATTATTGATGGGTTGGTCCACATTATCAAATTGATGATAATCTTGGATACTTTTTTCGAATACTGAATAGGCTAATTTTGAAAACATCTCTTTATAAATTGAATCACAAAGATACTTTTTTATACATTTATAGGATTGAAAAAACGATTAAAGTTTTATAAAACCATTCTAAATTCAAATTATGTACATCCACCATCTCTCTGAAAACAATAGTGTCCTGAATGATTTTTTAGGTCAAATTCGCGATGTGTCTATCCACAATGACAGTATGCGATTTAGAAAAAACATGGAGCGCATAGGCGAAATTATGGCGTATGAAATGAGTAAAAAATTAGACTACCAAGCAGTCGACATCCCAACTCCTCTAGGATCAAAAGCAACACATTATATCAAAAATTCGTTAGTAATTTGTTCTATTCTACGGGCAGGTTTAACACTCCATAACGGTTTTCTCAACTATTTTGATGCTGCCGAAAACGGCTTTATTTCGGCCTACCGTAACCACCCCAACAACGATGATTTTTTTGAAATTGTAGTCCAGTACCAGGCTATTGCCGACATTAACAACAAAACGGTTGTTTTGGTTGACCCCATGTTAGCCACAGGACAATCTATTGTAGCGGTTTATAATCGCTTAATAGAACGAGGAACTCCTGCCGAAATTCATATTGCAGTGGTGATTGCCGCGCCAGAAGGAATTGCGCATTTGGAAGCTGAGTTACCTGAGAGCTGTCATCTTTGGATCGCTTCAATTGACGCTCACCTCAACGAACACAGTTATATTGTTCCTGGGCTTGGCGATGCAGGTGATTTAGCCTACGGTCAAAAATTATAGTTGGCTTACAAACAAATATAAACTACACAAGACAAGCGTAATTAATACTATTTCTTGTTTGAATTTGGTTTGTATATAATCCAAATGAGCACTTCCTAGTATTGCCAAAGGCGCAATGGTTAGTACTAATAAATCACTGCTTTTGTTAGCTGAAAGAACAAAAACTATCCCACCAATAAAAAAGGAAGCTACAATTTTTTTATACGAGATTTGCGTTATTGAAGGACGATGTGACAAACTAATAAACATCGAAAAAACAAAAAACAAAGCCACCGAGGCATAAATCGAAAAGGCAATGTTTTGATTGGTATTTTCAAAATAATCTATTGCAAAATTAGTCTGAGTATTTCGATGCAAATAGTCACTAGTATTCATTCCAAAATAAAAACTGAAAAAAAGGAAAAATATACCCACCGCAATAAATGCAATAAATGGCAAAACCCAATTGGTATAATCTCTAGAAACATGAAAAATAATCGAGATAAAAACTAAAATCAAGAATAAAATACACCAAAAACTAAACAACGAGGCTACAAAAATCCATAAGGAAGCATCAAAAATCTTTTCTTTAGACGCTTTCATGGACTGCAACGAAATTAATCGGCGCAAGGCCAATAACACAAAAAAATTAGCCAACAATAGATTCAGATTGTTGAATATCGTTGGGAAAAATAAAAGGAATGTCAAATAAAAAAGGGAGGTATAGGCGCTATCTCTCGTCAAGCCGTTTCGTTTGCCAATAAAACTGGTTAAAAAAACAGACGCCAAAATTACCAAAAAAGCAAATCCTTTTTTTAGGATTACAACCACCGAAGTTAGGCAAGATAAATCTTGAATTTGGTAGGTAAAAAAGAAAAACAACACTAAAAATACGACCAAAGCGTAATTTAATGGTGTAGATTTTTTAAAAACACTTGTAATCATGAGGATATTTTATACTTTTGTGTTGGTAAATATACTACTTGTTTAAAACAAGTTCAAAAAAGATTCGTTTCTTTTACTATACTTACTCAAAAATAAAAAAACAATATAATTTATATCATTATGAAAGCATTTTTCGAAGGAATTCAATTCTTATTTGTAGATGTATTATTTGCTCCTCTTGATTTTTTACGTTCTTTAGAGTTGTCTTCATGGACTGCTGCTAACACTATCAACTGGATCTTTATGCTAATTTGTGCGGCTGCCATTGTATATTGGATCAAACAATTGCAAATTTTTGACGAAGCAGGTACAGAAAATCAAGATACTACTGCACACTCTTTCTTAAAATAATAAAGAAATCAAAAAATATTGGAAACTACTTTAAGTCGTTTCCAATATCTCTTCTAAAATACATCTTATCAAAATGAAGCTTAGCTATATTCTGGTAAGATTTTTTTATGGCTTCTTCGAAGTTATCGCCGTAAGACGTAACGGTTAAAACACGTCCTCCGTTAGACAACACTTGATTGTTTTCTAGTTTGGTTCCAGCGTGAAAAACAATCGAATCGGTTATGTTTTCTAACCCTGAAATTACTTTTCCTTTTTCAAATTCTTCTGGATAACCGCCCGAAACGACCATAATGGTTGTGGCACTTCTTTCGTCTATTTCCAAAGCAATTTGGTCTAGTTTTTCATTGGCTACTGCCAAAAACAATTCGACTAAATCCGTTTTTAATCTTGGAATTACCACTTCGGTTTCTGGGTCACCCATTCGAACATTGTATTCAATCACAATAGGTTCGCCTTTTACGTTGATTAATCCAATAAAAACAAATCCTTTGTACGGAATTCCGTCTTTTTGAAAACCATCAATGGTTGGTTTTACGATGCGCGTTTCGATTTTTTCCATCAAAACAGCATCAACATAAGGAACTGGGGAAACAGCTCCCATACCGCCTGTATTTAAGCCGGTATCGCCTTCGCCAATGCGTTTGTAATCTTTGGCTGTAGGCAAAATTTTATAGCTTTTTCCATCAGTCAAAACAAAACAACTTAGTTCGATTCCGTCCAAAAATTCTTCAATCACCACTTTAGCACTTGCGGTTCCAAATTTTTGGTGCACCAACATGTTGCGCAATTCTTCTTTGGCTTCGGCCAAATCTTGAATAATCAACACGCCTTTTCCGGCCGCTAATCCGTCTGCTTTCAATACATACGGCGGTTGTAACGTTTCTAAAAATTGACAGCCTTGTTCTACTGTTTCGGCCGTAAAACTGTCATAAGCAGCGGTTGGAATGTTGTGTCTAAACAAAAATTCTTTAGCAAATTCTTTACTTCCTTCTAATTGAGCACCAATCGTAGAGGGTCCAATTACTGGAATGTGTTTTATGTCGGCGTCGTTTAAAAAGAAATCGTAAATTCCTTTTACCAATGGGTCTTCTGGACCTACTACCACCATTTCTACTTTTTCTTTCAATACAAAGTCTTTGATAGCAGGGAAGTCGGTTGGGTTGATGTTAATATTATTCGCTATTGCTGCGGTTCCGGCATTTCCTGGAGCCACAAAAAGGGTGTCGCAAAGCGGACTTTGAATCATTTTCCATGCAAAGGCATGCTCTCTTCCGCCTGAACCCAATAGTAAAATAGTCATAGTGTGTTGTATTTAGTTGCTTGTCCTCCACTTGAAAGACGATGCAAAAATAACGGCTTTTGAACGGAAATAATAATTAATTTGTAAAAATTATTTCCATTCAAAAGTCAATAAAAATAGTTATTTAATATAATTCGAAAAATCTTTGTGTTCCTCTTTCGAAAGTTCTTCTGGAGAGAGGGATTTAAAATACTCGTAAGTGATTTTCATTCCTTCGGCGCGGCCTACTTTGGGCTCCCAGCCTAACAAGGTTTTGGCCTTAGTAATGTCAGGCTGGCGTTGTAAGGGGTCGTTTACCGGCAGCGGATGGTACACCACTTTCTGATTCGTACCAGTTAATTTGATGATTTCATCAGCAAAATCCTTGATGGTAATTTCGTCTGGATTTCCAATATTCACTGGATACACATAATCAGAATGCAAGAGTCTGTAAATTCCTTCGACTTGATCGTCTACATAACAAAACGAACGTGTTTGCATACCATCACCAAAAATAGTTAAATCCTCCCCACGAATGGCTTGCCCAATAAAGGCCGGGATTACTCGTCCGTCATTGAGGCGCATTCTTGGTCCGTAAGTGTTGAAAATTCGAACAATTCGAGTTTCTACACCATGAAACGTATGGTACGCCATAGTAATCGATTCTTGGAAACGTTTGGCTTCGTCATACACTCCTCTTGGTCCTATAGTATTTACGTTGCCGTAATATTCTTCGGTTTGTGGATGCACCAAAGGATCACCATATACTTCAGAAGTCGAAGCAATTAGTATGCGTGCTTTTTTTACGCGCGCCAATCCCAACAAATTGTGTGTCCCAAGCGAACCTACTTTTAAGGTTTGAATTGGGATTTTCAAATAATCGATAGGACTTGCTGGCGAAGCAAAGTGCAAAATATAATCTAACTTTCCTGGAACGTGAACGAATTTAGTGATATCGTGATGGTAAAATTCGAAGTTTTCAAGCTTAAATAAATGCTCGATGTTTTTCAAATCGCCCGTAATCAAATTGTCCATCCCAATAACAAAATAGCCTTCTTTGATAAATCGGTCACAAAGGTGCGATCCTAGAAATCCTGCCGCTCCTGTTATCAATATTCGTTTCATTTATGATTATTTAAATTAAAAATTTGTTCCAAAATTTTGATTGTAATTAAATAGGTTGGTTTTACTCCTGTAGTTCCTAAACCTCCTGAAGCTAATGTACTTCCAGTTTCCAAAGGGTTATCTGAAGCATAATAGGCATAGCGTACTTTAATATCTTTTGGCACACTTTTTCTAATTCTCGAAGCCGATTGAATGGCTTTTTGATAATAGGCGCCTTCCATTTCTAATCCAATCGCTCTCCAAGTAGATTCGTGGAAGAATTTTAACAAGTCCCTATTTTGCAAAGAGGTTCCTAAAACAGTAACCATGGGTCCGTCAAAAACCGCTATATCATTTCCTTCAAACATATCCGCAGTTAATTCATTTTCAAAGAAATAGTTGTCTGCAGTTCCTTCATTGATATGCGCATTGGGAATCATGATGTCTCCCTTGCCTCCTTCTAAAATTCCGGCTTTTCCCATAATCGAAATCGACTGGGCATTTAAGAAGGTTTCTTTTTTGTATGGTTTAAACAACTCGTCTATCGTTTCATAGGCCTGCTCACCAAAAGCGTAATCCATGACAATTAGCACGGGTTTTTCCTCGCCAAGTTGAGCTTTTGGGAAAGACGTTTTGCTCCAATCTATTTTTGCAGTGTCAAAAATTTGTACATCGATATTCGTTCCTGAAGTGTCGGGTAACGAAATCATCCCTTGTTTCAAGGCTACGGCCTCTACTACATTACGTAATTCATTCGCACCTGACTTACTCAACTCTTCGTAAATAAAAAAATCGGATGGGTTTTTGAATTTGGTTTTCAAAGCTGGAACTGCAAAAATGGAGTTCATCACCGAGTGCATATTAGCACTAATCACATGGATTGGTCGGTCTAAAAGATGATTCGCTTTTAAAACTTCTTTGATGTTAGTTGCCCAAATTTCACCGTGAATATGGTGCCCCAAACGTTCTCTCAATACTGGGCTAAATGTAATTGTTCGTTTGTTATTTTCTACAATTTCTTCAATTGCAAGTTTTCCTAACCAATAGATTACATGTAAAAATCGATCTGGAATTGCATCCGATCCAAAAGCATCATAAATAGCTAAGATTTCTTCAAAAGTTCTACCTAAAATAGTAGCAGTATGAGAAATTGCTTTTTCCTTTTCTACCTGCGTTAATTTTTTATTGTGCTGAACAGCAATTTCTAATTTTTTCCAATCGTGTGACACCTCTCCGGCTTCGTCCAACAACACTCTGTTTTTAATCTTGTGCGATTCGATAAAAATGAAAGTCAGGTGCGTCAAAATATCATAAATATCTGAACGTCCACGAGTAATAACTACATTCATTTGCTCTTCGTCGATTCGGTAACAATTACGACGCCTTTTTGGAGGAACAATTGCTTTAAAATGTGATTTTGAATAGCCTTCTTCTGAAGTTAAATTGATAAATCGACATTCTTCAATTCCTATTGGGAGACGCTCTATCACGTACAAAAGTCCGTTTAATTCCACTTTTTCATCGGCAATATTTCCATAAATTTCTGGTCGTAAGGCTAATAAAGCTTCACGTAAAGTATCTCCAGAAACTCCCATTGGCTTATAAAAACCACGATTAAATAAATGCCTCATGGTAATGTACAGTCGTTCAATAGCTGCTGACGACTCTTGCGCACGAGAGCGCGAAATGTTTTTAGTATCCATACTTTTCTCTTATTTAACCTACAAAGATACTGGATTTATTTAGGGTTTAGCACATCGGCAATTTTTCTGTCATTAGACAGTCGCGGAATTTTATTCTGACCACCCAATTTTCCAATAGATTTCATATAATCTTGAAAACCGTTTTTAATCACTTTTGTAATTACCAATGGGCGCAAAACATTGCCAACAATTAGGTCGTCATAATACACATTTTGTTGGCGCATCGCGACGTCAATTAGTAAAGCAAATTGATCTAAATTATCGGGTTCGTTTTCAAATTCAATCAACCATTCATGATACGGTAATCCTTTAGCTGGATTAATTTGTGGCGCCACGGTAAATTCATTAACACGAATTGAAGTTCCTTCCATGGCTTGTTGCAAAGCACTTTCTACTTCTTTACCAATCACATGTTCGCCAAAAGCAGAAATATAATGTTTGATTCTTCCAGAAACCACTACGCGATAAGGTTGTAAACTAGTAAATTGAACGGTATCGCCAATATTATACCCCCAAAGCCCCGCATTAGTTGATAAAATTAAAACGTAATTCACTCCCAATTCGACTTCACCAATGGTATAACGACGAGCATTTTCTTTATAAAATTCGTCACTTTTAATGAATTCATAAAAAATTCCTGAATTCAACAACAGCAACATTCCTTTTTCATTTTGTGAATCTTGGTAAGCAAAAAAGCCTTCCGAAGCCGGAAAAAGCTCAATACTATCTACTTTTCGACCTATTAAATTTTCAAATTTAGCGCGATACGGTTCGTAATTCACACCGCCGTAAATAAACAAATTGAAGTTGTTAAAAATTTCACCAACTGGCTTGCCCCCCTTTTGCTGCAATTTTTCAAAATACATTTGAACCCAAGACGGAATTCCTGAAATAACCGACATGTTTTCGTTGAATGTTTCTTCTACGATGGCGTTGACTTTGGTTTCCCAATCTTCAATACAATTAGTTTCCCAACTTGGCATGCGGTTTTTTTGTAAATATTTCGGAACAAAATGCGCCACAATTCCGGACAAACGGCCTAATTTGATACCATTCTTTTCTTCCAAAATTGGGCTTCCTTGAAGAAAAATCATTTTCCCGTCTACAAAATCGGCATTGCCGGTTTCGTAAATATAATGCAAAATGGCATTGCGAGCCGCTTCAATATGATACGGCATGGATGCTGCGGTTAACGGGATGTATTTTGCTCCTGAAGTAGTGCCAGATGTTTTGGCAAAATAAAGTGGTTTACCTTTCCAAAGTACGTTCTCCTCCCCTTTTACCACTCTATCCACATAGTGTTTTAGGCCTTCGTAATCTCGAACGGGAACGTGTTGAGCAAAATCGGCCGGTGTTTTAATTTGGTCAAAATGGTGATCCAATCCAAATTGAGTTTTTTTCGCTTGACGAATTAATTCTTTAAAAACTTTATTCTGAGTTGCCACAGGATAGGCAGCCCAAGTTTGTGTTTTTTTCACCACTTGGCGAGCCAATAATCGAGCTGCAATAGATTTTATAGACATTATTTGAATTTTATTTTTCCTTTTTGGACAATTGTTGCTCTTCTTTGGTTACTCGTTTTCGCAATTCTAATTCTTCTTTTGAGGCCTCCAAATTTGCTCCTGAAGGTTCTTTATCTACAGATGAAAGAATAGAATCTTTGTTGAATTTGGCAAATTCCAATTCGCCTGTCAATACTTTTTTTAAAGACTGGATATAGGCTTCATTGTATTCTAATGCCTGAGTCAACGAATCTGATTTTAAAGCTAATTCCGTGGCGTCGCGTTTTAATTTGGAAGACGAATACCCTGGAATAAATTCGCGCAATGGGGTAAAAGCAATGATAAAAGTAGTTACAAAAATAATAAATATGGCACTCAAACTCACCACCACAAAAACATTCATCAACGTCAATTTTAAAGAAAATGTTTCCTCAAAGGTATCTTCGTTTAAAATAATTAAACGCCTTTTGTTGAATAAATTTTCTTTTAATTGTTGTCTTTTAAGTCCTTTTTTAGACATTGTTTTTGGTTTATTGAACAAATATAAACAATTATTAGTATAGGTGACATGGACTAATTTTAGAAGTACAAAGACTACTAAATCTGTGTTTAATACAATTTTAACGCTTTTAAAAACAAATAATCTTTGAAAAAAGAATGGCTATTCACGAATTCTGTATACATTTGTACTTCATTTTTAAACAAATTTGCTTCGGCATATAAAATATCTTAATTATGGGAAGATTAGGCGTTACAGAAATCCTTGTTATTTTAGCAGTTGTATTATTGCTTTTTGGGGGTAAAAAAATTCCAGAACTGATGAAAGGTTTAGGAAGCGGAATTAAAGAATTTAAAAACGCTGCTAAAGACGATTCATCTGACAAAAAAGAAGACACTAAAGAGTAATTCTTTATCAATTCTAATAACAAAACCCAGGTTAATCAACTTGGGTTTTTTGTTTTTTATACTATCATGGTTAATTGAATGCGTTTGCGGTCTTCGTCCACTTCAGTCACTTTTACCTCAACGTGTTGGTGTAATTTTACTACCTCATTCACATCGCTCACAAAACCTGCTTTGAGTTGGGAAATGTGAACCAAACCACTTTCCTTAATTCCAATATCCACAAAACAACCAAAGTTGGTAATATTGTTGACAATTCCAGGTAAAATCATACCTGATTTCAGGTCTTTTATCGATTTTACATTCGGGTCGAATTCAAATACTTTAGCTGATTTTCTAGGGTCTAAACCGGGTTTTTCCAACTCTTTGATAATGTCTTTCAAACCAAGTAAACCGATTTCGGGTGTAATGTAATGCTCTGGTTTAATTAAGGCTGTTTTTTCTTTGTTGCCAATTAATTCGCGCACCGAAAGCTTCAAATCTTTGGCTATTTTTTCTACAATTGGATAGGCTTCGGGATGTACCGCCGAGTTATCCAAAGGGTTTTTACCTTCTTTAATTCGGATAAAAGCAACTCCTTGTTGAAATGCTTTTTCGCCAAGACGTGGCACTTTTCTTAATTGTTTGCGGTCTTCAAAAGGGCCGTTTTCCGAGCGGTAGTTTACAATATTCTCAGCTAGCTTCTCTCCTATTCCACTCACATAACTCAACAAATGCTTACTCGCTGTATTAATGTTAATTCCTACCGAATTCACACAACGAATTACGGTAGCGTCCAACTCTTCTTTCAGTTTATTTTGATCTACATCGTGTTGGTATTGGCCTACGCCAATGGCTTTGGGATCAATTTTTACCAACTCGGCCAAAGGATCGCTTAATCTACGTCCGATAGAAACCGAACCTCGAACAGTGACATCGTAATTAGGGAATTCTTCACGGGCAATTTTAGACGCCGAATAGACCGAAGCACCCGCCTCCGAAACCACAAAAACTTGTACGGGCTTGGCTTCGCCCTGTTCGCCTGTGGCTCGAGTGTCAAACGCAATTTTTTTAATAAAGAATTCTGTTTCGCGCGAAGCCGTTCCGTTCCCAATAGCAATCGCATCAATTTTATAGGAATTGACCATCGAACGAATTTTTTTCATTGCAATAACCTCTTCATTTTGAGGCGCGTGTGGATAAATAGTTTCATTATATAACAAATCTCCTTTTTCATCCAAACATACCACTTTACATCCTGAACGATAGCCTGGATCAATCGCTAAAATGCGCTTTTCACCTAAAGGCGGTGCCAATAAAAGTTGTCCTAAATTAGTTGCAAAAACTTGAATCGAATTAGCATCTGCTTTGGCTTTAGCTTCTTGCAAAGTTTCGTTAGCAATAGCGGGATTTAATAATCGCTTGTAACTGTCTTCGATGGCTAATTGAATGTGTGGCGTGGTATCGTTTTGACGTTTTAAAATCAGTTCATCAATGATATCATAAGCCTCGTCAATATCGACCTCTATTTTTAGTTTTACAAAACCTTCGTTTTCAGCACGCAACATCGCTAATAATCGGTGAGGTGGTGTTTTACTTAACGACTCGGACCAATCAAAATATTGGGCAAATTTTTGAGCACCCTCCTCGTCTTTTTTGGTTTTAACCACTTTAGTGGTAATCGTAGCTTTTCGTTGAAACAAACGTCGCAACTGTTGACGAACGTGAATATTTTCGTTAATCCATTCTGCGATAATCTCACGAGCGCCATGTAAAGCGGCTTCTTCGTTGATTACATTTTCATTAATGTATTGTGTCGAAATAAAATCGATATCATCATTGTTTTGCGCCATGATGATTTTGGCCAATGGCTCCAAACCATTTTCGCGCGCGACATCCGCCTTGGTTTTTTTCTTCTTCTTAAACGGCAAGTACAAATCTTCCAACTCCTGCAAATCAAAACTGTCTTGGATTTTTTTGGCTAATTCAGGCGAAAGCTGCCCTTGCTCCTCAATGGTTTTGAGAATGCTTTCTTTGCGTTTTACAATTTCATCGTATTGTTTGTTCAATTTGGCGATTTGTTCAATCACCACCTCGTCTAAATTCCCAGTTTGGTCTTTTCGATACCGAGAAATAAACGGAATAGTACAATCTTCGTTTAGCAATTGAACCGTTTTTTGAATGTTGATTGCGGCCGTTGGTACCGATTTTGCGATGAATTGAATGTTGGTCATGAGTTGTCAATATATTGTAACACGAAAATAATATCTTTACCTCACATATCTACTCTCATGTTGATTTTATATTATTATTTTTTAGCGGTTACTATTATAAGCTTCGTTTTGGTAGGTTACGACAAATATCTAGCCCGAAATAAAAAACAAAGAATTACCGAAAACAGTTTATTGCTATGGGCATTTTTCGGAGGGAGTTTAGGTGCGGGTTTAGGGATTTGGGTATTTAAACACAAAACTTCCAAAAGAAGTTTCCTTTGGAAGTTTTGGAGTATTGTGTTATTACAGTTTTTAATAGTACTAGCGCTCTTTTATGCTGATACTATTTGTATTTTATTGACAAGCGATTTTATTGACACGGTTTTGGTGTCTTCCACCTTCAAACTCTGTGTTTAAAAACGTTTCAACCATTTCTACCGCCTGTGGAATAGAGGTATAACGAGCAGGAATACTAATCACATTGGCATCGTTATGTAAACGTGCTAAGGCAGCAATTTCTTTCATCCAACACAAAGCGGCTCGAACTTTTTGATGTTTATTCACCGTCATAGCAATTCCATTACCACTGCCACAAATTACAATACCAAAATCAGCTTTTCCTTCTTCAATATCTTTTGCAACAGGATGCGCTAAATCTGGATAATCCACCGCCTCAAAAAAATCGGTTCCGTAATTAGTAATTTGATGTCCTTTAGTTTCAAGCATAGCCACAATCGCTTTTTTATATTCTGGGCCTGCGTGGTCGTTTCCAATAGAAATGTTCATTGTTAGTAGTGTGTTTAATTCGTGTTCAAAAATAAGGAAAGATTTTGAGTTAGAATTCATGAATTGATTGGTTTCTTTGCTTCTTTATTAACCAATGCAAATGTAAATTTTAACTAAAAGGTAAGAATCATACAAACAATGCATTACTAAAAACATAGGGTTTAAAAAGACTTTAAACAATTATAAATCAATTGATTTTTTCAATTAAAAGTGTTAAAAAATTGAATTGTTAATAGCAAAACACAATCTGTTGATTTTCAGATAACTTCAAATTAACATAATTTGTTGATAACTAAAAATATAAAATAAGAAGTTTTTTATGGTGGTAAAAGAAAAAAATGTAATGTAAAACCCAGATTTAAAATCCAAATTTAGTTTACTTAATTTTTAGAAAAGTTATAAATAAAAAAATGAGGTTTATTAACAGATTTTGAAAATTTACTTATTTACAAAAAGACTAAATTTTAAGTTATAAACAGCTGTTAATTAAAAATTAAAATGGCTTTATTTTTAATTCTTTAGCTATAAAAAAACGTGTTAATAACTAAAAATAACTAGTTGTAACTTCATTTCAAATTCATTTTTAAAAAATTTATACTAACTATTAACACGCTATAATAACCATAAAAAATTTAATTTAAATTTCCTTTTCATTTTGTTGTTTTAAATAGATGTTGACAACTTTGAAGATTTTAATTTTTTTTTTTAGAAAAAATGAAGCTGTAGTAAAAGTTATATTTTTAATAAATATGAGTCTTTAAAAGAGTATTCTGATTTCTTATTTGTAATTTTAGACTTTTAAGAAAAGAAATATGGGAAAGCGTTTAAGAAAACCGCTCAAAAAAGAGAAGACATACTCTGAAAAAATTGTAAAAATACTATCTCAAAGTGCTAATAAAGTATTTAACTACAAACAAATAGCTGCTAAATTAGATCTTGATGATACACAAAGTAGAAATCAAATTATAAAAGATTTAAAAATTCTGGCGGCTCAAAAAATAATTATTGAATCAGAACCTGGAAAATATTTAATTAAAGCGGTTAGTCAAGATTATTACGAAGGTAAAATTGATATGACAGGTCGTAAAACAGCTTATTTTGTTTGTCCAGATTTAGAAGAAGATGTTTTTATTCCAACCAATAATTTGAATAGAGCTTTAGATAAAGATACGGTTAAAGTATATGTGTACAATCGTAGAAAAGGCCGTCGTCCAGAAGGTGAAGTGATTGAAGTAATCGAACGAAATAAAACAGATTTTGTTGGAGTTATTGACATTCAAAAGAATTTTTCTTTTGTTTCAACCGCTAATCCGAAAATGTACACTGATATTTTTATTCCAAAAGATAAAATAGGAGAGGCAGAGCAAGGAGATGTCGTTTTAGTTCATATTGAAGATTGGCCAAAAAGAGCGGATAGTCCTTTTGGGAAAGTAGTCAAAGTCCTAGGAAAACCAGGAGAACATGATACTGAAATTCATGCTATTTTAGCGGAATATGGTTTACCAGCTGAATTTCCAATTGAAGTGGAAACCTATGCACAAAAAATAGATACTACTATTCATGAAAGTGAAATAGCTAAGCGTCGTGATATGCGCGATACGTTGACTTTTACTATTGATCCAAAAGATGCTAAAGATTTTGATGATGCCTTGTCTTTCAAAAAGTTAGCCAATGGAAATTATGAAATTGGAATTCATATTGCTGATGTTTCTTTTTATTTAGAAGAAGGAACAATTTTGGATGATGAAGCCTATCAAAGAGCCACTTCGGTGTATTTAGTAGATAGAGTAGTACCTATGTTACCTGAAGTACTCTCTAATTATGCTTGTTCATTACGACCTCATGAAGAAAAATATACTTTCTCTGCTGTATTTGAAATTAATGAAAAAGCACAAGTTGTTAATCAATGGTTTGGAAGAACTGTAATTTTCTCTGACCAACGTTTTGCTTACGAAGAAGCACAATACATTATAGAAACAAAAGATAGTACTATTCCACAAGAAGTTTCTATTACAGGTGCTCCGTATCAAGTGGCACCAGAGATTGTAAATGCTACTTTAAAATTAGATGAATTAGCTAAAATTTTACGTAGAAACCGAATGAATGAAGGGGCTATTTCGTTTGATAAAGTAGAAGTAAAGTTCAATTTAGATCAAGAAGGAGAACCTGCCGGAGTGTACTTTAAAATATCAAAAGATGCCAATCATTTGATTGAAGAATTTATGCTTTTAGCGAATAGAAAAGTAGCTGAATTTATTGGTAAACAAAAGAAAACATTTGTATATCGTATTCACGATGAGCCTAATGAAGATAAATTAATTGCGATGCAAACGGTTATTGCTAAATTTGGTTATAAAATCGACTTTAGAAACAAAGGGGATATATCAAAATCGTTGAATAATTTATTAAGTGAAGTTGTTGGTACTAAAGAGCAAAATTTAATTGACACGTTAACTATTCGAAGTATGAGTAAGGCTAAATATTCTACGGATAATATTGGTCATTACGGATTAGCTTTTGATTATTATTCACATTTTACTTCACCTATTCGTCGTTATCCTGATGTGATGGTGCATCGTTTATTACAATATTATTTAGACGGTGGAAAATCAGTAGATGAAGAAACGTATGAAACTAAATGTTTACATTCGTCTACTATGGAAGGTTTAGCCACGAATGCAGAAAGGGATTCTATCAAATACATGCAGGTAAAATACATGCAAAATCACCAAGATCAGGAGTTTTTAGGAGTGATTTCTGGCGTAACGGAATGGGGTATTTATGTTGAAATTATTGAAAATAAATGCGAAGGAATGGTCCGAATTCGAGATATTAAAGAGGATTATTATACTTTTGACGAAAAACAATATGCTTTAGTTGGCGCTACTTCGCATGGTTTATTACAATTAGGTGATGAAATTTATGTAAAAGTAAAAAACGCTGATTTAGTTAAAAAACAATTGGATTTTCACTTTATTAGAAGAAACGAATAAGTATATTTAAATTTTAAAATAATGAAAAAAATAGTATTTAGTTTATTATTAATCAGTTCATTAACCTATTCTCAAACCGAGAAAAAAATAGGTGATTTTCATAAAGTAACTGCCTTTGATCAAATTGAAGTACAACTAATTTCTTCCCAAGAAAATAAGGTAATTCTTTCTGGAACTAATGCTGATCAAGCTGAAGTTGTGAATAGAAATGGCGAATTAAAATTAAGAATGCCATTAACAAAATTATTAAAAGGCAATACTATTCACGCCAAAGTATATTACACAGATTTAGATGCTCTTGAAGCTAATGAAGGATCTCAAATTTCAAGTGAAGCTGTTTTTAAAGGAACGGATTTTAATATTATTGCAAAAGAAGGAGCTAAAATTGATATTCATTTAGAAGTATCAAAATTAAATACAAAAATTCTAAGTGGAGGTATTGTTGCTGTTGAAGGAACTGCTAAAAATCAAGAAATTATAATTTCTACAGGCGGAATATATGAAGGAAAAGAATTAACCACTGAACAAACTGTAATTAGTATCAATGCAGGTGGCGAAGCTACTGTTTTTGCTACTGAATTAGTAGATGCTAAAGTTAGAGTAGGTGGAGATATTTTGATTTATGGTAAACCAAAACAAGTCAACCAAAAAACAGTTGCCGGAGGACATATAGAAATAATAAAGTAATTAGTTTAAAAACCCAAATCTTATACTAATGATAAACGATATTTTAACTGGATTACCTTGGGGGATTTTCCTAAGTTTTATGATAGGCCCTGTGTTTTTTATTTTAATTGAAACCAGTATTACTAAAGGGTTTAGAGCTGCTTTGACTTTTGATTTAGGTGTTGTTTTAGGTGATATTTTCTTTATTGGAGTAGCTTATTTAGGGAGTTATCGTTTGATTGCTAGCTTAAAAGATAAACCCGCCTTGTTTATTTTTGGCGGCATTGTAATGGTGGCTTATGGTATAATTTCATTTGTTAAATTAAAAAAACAAACTAAAATTCAATACGAAGCTATTGATGATGAAATCATTAAAAAAAATTACGGAAGCCTTCTAGCAAAAGGGTTTTTCTTAAACGTAATTAATATTGGAGTATTAGGATTTTGGTTGGCTATTATCATTTCAGTAGGACCAAAATTAGACATGCAAACTCCTAGAATGTTGACTTTTTTTACCTCAGTAATTGTATCGTATTTGTTAGTAGACTGTTTAAAAATCGTCTTAGCTAAACAATTAAAATCAAAATTAACACCCACTAATATTCTAAAAATTAAAAAAGGAATTAGCATTGTTTTAATTGTATTTGGAGTTGCTTTAATGGCTCAAGGTTGGTTTCCAAAAGAAAAAGAAATGGTTAAAAATGCTTTGGAGAAGATTGAAAAGTAGGTTGAAAATTAAATCTTCTTCTTTTATTTAAATTCTTTTTTACCCAGTACTATTACACAAAACCTCCAATTTTAAGAGGTATCTCCTTATATTTCAGTGCGTTACGACGTTTAGGGAGAACCGGAGTAGGAGCATATAATTTAATTAATTTTTAGATTGCTTCGTACCTCGCAATAAAACAAAAAAAGAGACACATTACTGTATCTCTTCTGGAGGTATCGTCCGGATTCGAACTATAACTTTACTTAATTTTTTCTAAAAATTAATCATAAAAAAACCTCTCAAAATGAGAGGTTAATTCAGAGGCATCGTCCGGATTCGAACCGGAGTAGGAGCTTTTGCAGAGCCCAGCCTAGCCGCTCGGCCACGACGCCAGTTGTTTATTGGGTGGCAAAGATAACAAAAAGTTTATACTTTACAACAGTCCCTTTTACAAATTAAGTTCTGTACTCTTCCATTTCAATGGTAACTGCTTCAACATCACCACCAATAGGAGGATTTAATTTTGAAACACCAATTGTAATTCGGGAAACCGAAGGCGCTTCGGCAAAAATGCGAACAATAATTCGATGGGCTACATGTTCTAATAAATCAGAACGAATTGCCATTTCTTCCACCACAATTTGATTTAAAAGCACATAATCGACCGTGTCAGCTAAATCATCCGAAATACTTGATTTACGTAAATCCGTTTTTACTTCTAAATCCACACTGTAATCCGAGCCTATTTTTCCTTCCTCTACTAAACAACCGTGATACGAAAAGGTGCGAATATTTTTTAGCTTAATGGTTCCCATTCTTATGATTTTATAGATACAATTGTATCATTTTAATGGGATAAAAGTACAAAATCTTTTGTTTTTTTAATTTCAAAGACGAATAAACCACTTGATAAATCGACGAATCACCAACAAATTTGATAACTTTGCTTTTCAAAATTTTTAAAATGGCATCAGAAGAAAAATCATTGCATTTCATTGAACAAATTATAGAAGATAGTGTAGCGTCGGGTTTTCCTCAAGAAAAACTACGTTTTCGTTTTCCGCCAGAGCCTAATGGGTATTTACACATTGGTCATGCTAAATCGATTTGTTTGAATTTTGGTTTAGGATTAAAGTACAATGCACCTGTAAATTTGCGTTTTGACGACACTAATCCAGCCAAAGAAGAGCAAGAATATGTGGATGCCATTAAAGAAGATTTGAAATGGTTGGGATTCAAATGGACCGAAGAATTGTATTCGTCTGATTATTTCCAACAGCTATACGACTGGGCAGTTCAAATGATTAAAAACGGAAAAGCCTATGTAGATAGTCAAACTTCCGAAGAAATGGCAGCTCAAAAAGGAACGCCTACACAACCAGGTGTGGATAGCCCGTATAGAAACCGTTCCGTTGAAGAAAATTTAGCTCTGTTTGAAGCGATGAAAAACGGTGATTTTCCTGAAGGAACTCACGTTTTACGTGCTAAAATAGATATGACATCTACAAATATGTTAATGCGTGACCCGTTGATGTATCGTATTTTACATCGTCATCATCATAGAACCGCTAACGAATGGAAAATCTATCCGATGTACGATTATGCACACGGAGAAAGTGATTATATCGAACAAATTTCACATTCTATCTGTACCTTAGAATTTGTGATGCACCGTGAATTATACAATTGGTTTTTAGACCAAATTTCTGATGAAAAAATAGTACGACCTAACCAATACGAATTTGCTCGTTTGAACCTAAATTACACTGTAATGAGCAAAAGAAAACTCTTGCAATTGGTTCAAGAAAACTTTGTAGATGGTTGGGACGACCCAAGAATGCCAACAATTTCAGGTTTGCGTAGGAGAGGATATACCCCTAATTCTATTCGAAAGTTTTGTGATATTATTGGCGTTGCCAAAAGAGAAAATGTAATTGATTATTCGCTTTTAGAGTTTTGTTTACGCGAAGATTTGAATAAAACTGCCCCTCGTGTAATGGCGGTTTTAGACCCAGTAAAAGTGGTAATTACGAATTATCCTGAAGGTAAAGAGGAGTGGTTGGACGCCGAAAATAACCAAGAAGACGAAAATGCCGGCTTTAGAAAAGTGCCTTTTTCAAGAGAATTATATATCGAAAGAGACGACTTTTTAGAAGAAGCTCCTGCTAAGTTTTTCCGTTTGAGTTTAGGCAAAGAAGTACGATTGAAAAATGCTTATATCATTAAAGGCGAATCAGTTGTAAAAGATTATAATGGAAACATCACAGAAATTCACGTTTCGTATGACGAAGATAGCCGAAGCGGAAGTGGAACCGAAGCCAGTCAAAGAAAAGTGTCTGGAACCTTACATTGGGTATCAATTACACACGCTATTGAAGCCGAAGTTCGTTTGTACGATCGATTATTTATTGATGAAGCACCAGATAGTCATAAAGAGAAAAATTTCTTAGATTTTATAAATCCAAATTCATTACAAATAAACAAAGGATTTGTAGAACCAAGTTTACAAAAAGTACAACCGGGTGATAAATTCCAATTCCAACGTTTGGGTTATTTCAATGTTGACAAGGATTCTAAAGCTGAAAAATTAGTTTTTAATAAAACGGTAGGATTAAAAGATGCTTGGGAGGAAAAAGGTAAAAAAGAAGAAAACATATTAATTGCTACTCAAAAAGAAATCAATAAATACGTCAAAGAAAAAGATCTTTCAGCAGCGAAATTGGTATTAAAAACTATTGTTGAAAACATCAAAAATATTGACAACTATAGTTTGATTAATCAAACGATTGTAAAAAACATCAAGAATGACAACAATTCATTGTTGTTTGCTAATTTGATTTTAGAACATTCGGATAAAGTAAATCCATCTGATATCGAAGCCGAAGCATTATCAAAATTATATATGATGTCTTTAAAAAGCCAGTTGGCTTTGGTGCGAATTTCGGTTTTACAAAATCTAATTCACGATACCGTTAATTTAGAGAATTTTAAATCATTGGCATTTGAATTAAAAGCGACTGAAAAAAATGAAACAGTTTTGTCACTTTTGAAACAAATCTAAAAAATCACAACCCATCAATTTTATAAATTAAAAACCCACTTTATAGTGGGTTTTTGTTATTATAAATAGTTTTTATTACTTCCTGTTTTTTTATTGGTTTAATCAATGAAAAACAGCTTAAATATATTGATTTTAAAGCAATTTTTTCTTTTTTACAACCTAACACACCATTTTGTAAAATAAAACCATTCTAAGGTGTTTAAAAGCGTTTTGTCTTATAAAAAAGTTCTTTAACGAGTTCTTAACTCACAAAAGAAAAAAATGTTGTATCTTTAATAGTGTAATCATTAAATAGTGGAAATTATGTCAAATACTTCAGGAAATTCTTTGTTGGCACTTTTAACAGGTGCATTGATTGGAGCAGGAATTGGAATTTTGTATGCTCCAGATAAGGGAACAAAAACCAGAGAGAAAATTAAAGATGGTTTTCAGGATGCTAAAGACGATTTGAAACAAAAACTAGAAGAAGTTTCAGAACAACTAAAAAGCAAGTTGACTCATTCAAAAGATAATTTAGAAGATTCTTTTGAAGATATGGTTTCTAATGTAAGTCATAAAACCGAAGATTTAATTTCATTTTTAGAACAAAAGTTAGCTGAGCTGAAAGAACAAAACGCTAAGCTTCAAAAATAATTTTCACCCCAAATATTCCATTATGGCTTTTGAAGAATTAAAAGAACAAACTGAAAATATACAAGAACATGCCAAAGCGTATGTTGAAACTACTATAGAATATTATAAACTTCGTGGTTTTAAAATCTTGATGCAATCGACTACCATGATTGTAAAATTTCTTTTAATTGCGATTTGTTTGAGCATGGTTCTTTTGTTTAGCTCCATTGCAGGCGCTTTTGCTATTGGTTCTTATTTAGATAATATTGCTTTAGGATTTTTAATTGTAGGAGGGATTTATTTGGTTTTGACTGTTTTGTTGTTTTTAGTCAAAGACAAAATTGTAGAAGGACC
>JACCDV010350865.1_pt1 | contig 22517 bp, 19 predicted proteins | sample 7446131 | NCBI WGS metagenome assembly JACCDV01 (sample SAMN15323448, study PRJNA562643) | freshwater metagenome | isolation source: river surface water | place: USA:Blue River Watershed | collected 2017-08-17
CATCGTATGGTATTACGCTATTTTGACCGGGTTGTCGGCCTCAGTGCTCCGTAGCGTTTTTATGTTTAGTGTGCTCTTACTCAGCCAGCTTTCGGGCAGGCAAATCAGCAAGCTCAATGCCCTTTTCTTTTCCGCATTTTGTTTGCTGCTCTACGATCCGCTTTACCTGTTTGACCTCGGTTTTCAGCTGTCGTATTTGGCCATGCTTGGCATCTACCTTTATTACGAACTCATCAAAAACTGGATGGAATTCAAATGGCGCTTTGTACAACAACTTTGGGACGGAACCGCCCTCGGACTAGCCGCCACACTCACCACCCTACCCTTGAGTTTGTATCATTTTCATTTGTACCCGAATTATGCACAAGTCGCCAATCTTTGCCTCATGAGCCTCTCGAGCTTTATATTGATCTTGGGTATGTTTTTTCCTTTGCTGCAAGCACTTCCGTTTGCCGATCAACTGAGTTCTTTTGTTTTGGAAACATCGATCCATTGGATGCTGCAAATCATGCAATTTTTTAGTGAGACGCCAGGTGCTATAGCCAAGGGTTTTGATTTGCCCTTTTGGTGGGTTTTGCTTTTTTGGCTGCTGACCTTTTGTTGGTTCTATGGTTGGCTTGGCTTGTCCAAAAATAGCATCAAGATGTTGTTTTTGAGCACATTAATTTTGATGAGCAATCAAAAACAGCAAATCATCTATCGAAAAGAAATCTGTTACTATACCAATGATGGGGTCTTGGTTGTTTTTGAGGGGAATAAAGCAAAGGCTTTTGGACTCAAACCAGCGCAAAAATGCGCCTTTCTTTTCAGTGCCATAGAAAACATCAACAATTGTCAAATCACCTACCAACAACTCAAAAAGGGAACCACTGAGGTGAAATTCAATCACATGCGCTTGCAATTTAAAAATGTCGGAGCTTTTCAACTAAGGGTTCTTGCGCAAAAGCAAACACAAAAAATCAAGGTCTTTTAAGCAAGAATTTTATCTTTGCTAAAATTTTACGACATGAAAATACTGAGCCCGAAGGCGGTACTGCTTGCTTTGGAAGCCAAAGAAAACTGTTGCCTTATCGACATCCGCGAACCTTACGAGCTCTTGAGCTGCAAAATTGACTGCCCTTCTATTCCGATGGCTACATTTGCTGCTGCCTACCCGTCGTTGCAAGCATACGATCAAGTCATTTTGATGTGCCAATCCGGAAAACGTGCTGAAGCACTTGCCAATTTCATGGAAACCGAGTACAATGCAAGCAACATCTGTATTTTAGAAGGTGGCATCAATGCTTGGATTGAACAAAATGCTCCTCAAATTACTTGTCAATAAATGAGCGCTCTCACTTCTCTTCTGGATTTCATCCTGCACATTGACAATTATTTGTTCGACCTTATTCAAGACTACGGAACTTGGGTATACGGCATCCTATTTCTGATTGTATTTGTAGAAACAGGCCTGGTTTTCATGCCTTTACTTCCCGGCGACTCCCTTCTTTTTGCAGCGGGTTCTTTTTGCGCGGGGGCGCAAATCGATAACGAACTAGCGCAGCTTAATCTTTTCGTGGTACTATCGCTTCTTATTATTGCTGCTATTCTAGGTGACGCACTCAACTTCTGGATTGGACAAAAATATGGCCGCAAGTTGGCGCAACTCAAAATTGGAAAGTATCCATTGCTCAAAGAAAAGCACCTTCAACAAACGCAAGACTTCTTTGAGAAGCACGGGTCCAAAACCATTATCATTGCACGTTTTGTGCCTATCGTGCGTACGTTTGCGCCATTTACCGCAGGCGTGGCCAACATGCGTTACAGCACTTTTTTGAAATTCAATGTAATTGGCGGCATCAGTTGGGTACTGGGCCTTACGCTAACTGGCTACTTCTTTGGTAACCTAGACTTCGTTCGAAAAAACTTCGAAACGGTCATATTTGGCATCATTGGTTTGTCATTGCTTCCAATGTTCATTGCCATCTTGAAAGAAAAAATAACTAAGCGTTAAAACGCTGAAATTCGGTCTGTAAATAAGTTCTGCAAATTTCTGTCGGGAACTGCTCTAATTGCGCTGAAATCTCTAGAATTTTTGCAGCTAAGTCTGTTGCACTTGCGTTTTCATCGAGCGTATTTGCAGCCATATTGATGACGCGCAATACCTCTTCTTTAGATTGCACCAACATAGCCCAGCCTTGCGGAGACACAAATAATTGTTGAGCAATGTTGTGCTCGAATTCTTCGCGTACGGTTTTCAAAAGTAGGCTTTGTTGCATTTTTGCGTTGTGTGTCACTTGTAAGGTGCGCAAGGTGAGGTTTGCTGGCGAAATACGGTCTAGCAATAAAATACAGCGCTGATACGCTTCAAGTTTGCTAGGAAGGAAATAATTTTGACGTTGTAGGCTCAGTTCTGTTTGCAGATGAATTAAGGCGTGGTCGTGCTGGCGCTTGAGAAACAAATAAACAATTGCCACCATAGCCACACTGACCAAAAGAAAAGAAATAACAACAAAAATGAGCTCCATAGGTAAATTTTTGAGGCAAATATAGTGCTTTACGTTATTTTTACCCCATGAATACTGTGCTACTTCCACTGATCTTGTTCCTTTATTTTGGGCTGCTGTTGGCCATCGCTTATTTTACCTCTAAAAATGCGAGTAGCCATAGTTTCTTTACTGGCGACAAAAAAAGCCCCTGGTACTTAGTTGCTTTCGGCATGATCGGCACTTCCCTTTCTGGCGTTACATTTGTGTCTGTCCCAGGTGCGGTGAGCGCAGGTGCTTGGCATTATTACCAATTGGTTTTAGGTTTTTTTGCGGGTTATTTTGTCGTGGCTTATGTATTGCTCCCGCTGTATTACAAGCATCAGCTCAGTTCTATTTATCGGTATCTAGAACTACGGCTCGGTTTGCGTGCCTACCAATGGGGAGCGGGTTACTTCATTCTTTCGCGCACGCTAGGCGCTACAGTTCGGCTCTATTTAGTGATCAATGTGCTTCAACTTTTTGTTTTTGAACCAATTGGCATCCAATTTTGGCAAGCCACGCTTTTGATCATATTAATGATCTTAGCCTACACACTCAAAGGCGGTGTCAAGACCATTGTTTGGACCGATACACTGCAAACGTTTTTCATGTTGTTGGCCTTGGTGGTATGCATTGTTACTTTACAACAACAGATGGATTTCTCTTGGACCGAACTTTGGCGAGAACTGCAACAAAATAAACTGACACAAGTCTTGTCTTTGAATCCCTCTAAAAGCGATTACTTCTGGAAACACTTTATAGGTGGTGCTTTCATTACCATTGCCATGACTGGCCTCGATCAAGAAATGATGCAAAAGAATATCAGTGTCAAAACGCTCAAAGATGCTCAAAAAAACATGGTGGTTTTTAGTTTTACCTTGCTCGTTGTCAATGCTTTGTTTTTATTGCTTGGCAGTATTTTGAGTTATTTCGCACTCAAAAATGGCCTTGACTTCGCACCAGACGACCTCTTCCCAAAAATCATCCAAACGTATCTACCGAGTGGTGTCTTCATTATTTTCATTATCGGGCTCATTTCAGCGCTTTTTCCTTCTGTCGACGGCGCCATTACAGCACTTACCGCTTCATTTTGCATTGACATCATCGGTTTTGAACGCAAAAACCTCCCTGAAACAGAGCGCATGCGCCTTAAGAAAATCGTGCACCTGAGTTTTGCTGTTTTGTTTACCCTTCTTGTATTCCTCTTCAAATGGTACAACGACAAGAGCATTGTGAACTTGATTTTTTTGATTGCAGGCTACACCTATGGCCCTTTGCTTGGTTTGTTTGCTTTTGGCATCCTCACCAAAAGACATGTGCCAGCGCTGGTCATTCCTTGGATTGTTATTCTTGCGCCTTTGGCTTGTTATTTCCTGAGTCAAAATGCAGACCTCATTTGGAAGGGTTATCAATTTGGCAACGAAATGTTGCTTATTAATGGATTGCTCACATTTGCACTGCTGTTTATCAGTAGCTTTGTATTTAAATCAGCTTCTTCCGATGAAACTTCTCTTGTCTGACAATCATTTGCACTTGCGCTTTGCACCGCTCACGCTCACACGTCCTGTTGCCGAATTGCGCTGTGGTCTTTTTACCAATACCGAGCGTTGGCAACTGCTTTTACCTAATGCGCAATTAGGTTTTGAAACCAAAAGTTTTTTGTCTGGGAAGTTTCCTTCAACTGAAGGTATTTGGATCAACGCACAGTGTATTGCAAATGCCGAGTTAGCTGCCATAATCACCAAATTAAAAGCTGGCGAAGCTATTTACCATCAAGATATGCTCATTGCCAAAAATGGTGAGGAAAACACAAGTATTCAAGCTAATCTTAGCGATCTGATTGTACTTGAAAACCGCTGGGACCTCTACCTCAAGAATGACGCAATTTTACGCCATGATTTTAAGCTAGCGACACAAAAAAGAACTTCAAAAAAACTCTCAAGTACAAACCTGCTTATTGGACCAGCACAAGATCTTTTTATTGAAGTAGGTGCTAGTATTGAAGGTGTCACCCTCAACACCACCCACGGTCCAATTTACATTGGTAAAAATGCAGAGATCATGGAGGGTAGTATGCTGCGCGGGCCTCTAGCTGTAATGGCTGGCGCTGTTGTTAAAATGGGCGCCAAAATATACGGAGCGACTACAATTGGTCCAGAGTGTCGCATTGGCGGAGAAGTGAACAATTCAATTTTTCAGGCCTATTCCAGTAAAGGACATGACGGTTTTGTAGGAAATGCCCTTATTGGCGAATGGTGTAATTTAGGCGCCGATACCAATTGTTCAAATCTCAAGAACAATTACGGAAAGGTAAGCACCTACTCCTACGAACACCGGCAGCAAGTAGCTACCAACGAAACCTTTATGGGCCTCACCATGGGTGACCACAGCAAGTCTGCGATCAATGTTCAATTCAATACCGCAACTGTTGTAGGTGTGAGCAGTAATATTTTTTGTAGTCAGTTCCCAGATAAATTCGTGGAATCTTTCCAATGGCTTTCAGACGAACAAACAGAAGCCTATCGCCTTGACAAAGCAATTGAAGCTGCAACTGCCATGATGGCTAGAAGGAAGCAAGAATTTAGCCAACACGACACCGAAATTTTTAAATTTTTAGCCAAGAACTGACTTTTTTGCAGTTTACTTGGCTTTGGCATGTATCTTGACACAAGGCCTGCCTGAAACAATTCTATTATGAGCAATCTCTTTGATCAAGGTTTTTTTGGATTATCTGGCTACGACGCCGATGCTGAATTCATTCCACTCATCACAGCGGAAGAAGAAGAGCACATGAACAAACAAGAATTCCCTGAAGAACTCCCAATTTTACCTCTACGCAACAACGTTCTTTTTCCTGGCGTGGTTATTCCAATTACGGTTGGGCGAGACAAAAGCATCAAGCTTATTCAAGAAGCCAATAAAGGCAACAAGATCATCGGGGTTGTTTCTCAAAAAAACCAGGATGTCGAAACGCCACAATTTGAAGACCTCCACAAGGTTGGAACAGTAGCACAAATCATTCGAATGCTCAAAATGCCCGATGGTAGCTCTACTGTAATTATCCAAGGGAAACGCCGTTTTGAAATGATCCAGGCTACGCAAACAGAGCCCTACATGAAAGCCAAGGTGCGCGTCCTTACCGAACAACCTTTGGATGCCGCAAACAAAGAGCTAGAGGTCATGTTCAGCACCATCAAAGACCTCGCGTTGCAAATCATCCGCGAAAGCCCCAATATTCCATCTGAAGCACAATTTGCCATTGGCAACATCGATAGTCCGAGCTTCCTCGTGAATTTCATTTCTTCCAACATGAATGCAGACGTCGCTAAGAAGCAGTCTATGCTCGAAGAAATGGACATGAAAAAACGCGTCATGCTCGTGCTTGAGCACCTTACAGCAGAAGTGCAAGTCTTGGAGATGCGCAATGAAATCCAGAACAAAGTCCGCAAAGACCTCGATAAACAACAGCGCGAATATTTTCTGCACCAGCAAATGCGCACCATTCAAGACGAACTTGGCGACAACCCTCAAATTCAGGATGCACGCGAACTCGAAAAAAGAGCCCAAACTAAAAAGTGGGACGAGCGCATTGCCAAGTTATTCTCCAAAGAACTCGAGAAACTCCAGCGTATGAATCCGCAAGGAGCTGAATACACTGTGCAACTCAACTACCTCGACCTCCTGCTTGAACTTCCTTGGAACGTATACAGCAAGGATAAACTAGACTTGAATGTCGCTAAGCGCGTACTAGAGCGCGATCATTTTGGCTTAGAAAAAGTCAAAGAACGCATTTTAGAATACCTGGCAGTACTCAAGTTAAAGGGCAACATGAAAGCGCCCATTTTATGTTTTTACGGCCCTCCAGGAGTTGGTAAAACGTCTTTAGGCAAATCAATTGCCGAAGCATTGGGGCGCAAATATGTGCGCATGTCTTTGGGTGGGCTTCACGACGAAGCCGAAATTAGAGGGCACCGCAAAACCTACATTGGCGCCATGCCAGGTCGCATCATGCAAAACCTCAAGAAAACCGAAACAGCCAACCCTGTTTTTGTTTTGGACGAAATCGATAAATTAGGTCGCAGCAACCACGGCGACCCTTCCTCTGCCCTCCTCGAAGTCCTCGACCCAGAGCAAAATGGCAATTTCTACGACAACTACGTCGAAACCGAATTTGACCTCTCTAAAGTTTTGTTCATTGCCACAGCCAACAACCTTCAAAGTATCCAAGGGCCTTTGCTAGACCGCATGGAGATCATCGAAGTCAATGGTTATACATTAGAAGAGAAGATCGAAATTGCAAAGCGTCATCTCTTGCCCAAGCAACTTGCGGCACACGGCATTGAAAAAACCGATATCGTCATCGATAAAAAACTTTGGCAATCCATCATCGAGTCCTATACCTTTGAATCAGGTGTGCGCGGCTTGGACAAAATTGTCGCTAAGTTGGTCCGCAACCGTGCGCGCCAAATTGCCATGGAAGAAACCTTTGAACCTAAGCTCAGTTCAGACGACCTATTTACTTTCTTAGGAGCGGGCCGCATGCGCACCAAATACGACAACAATGACGTTGCCGGAGTTGTTACTGGCCTTGCCTGGACTGCTGCTGGAGGCGACATCCTCTTTATCGAAAGTTTGATTTCGAAAGGAAACGGCAAACTCACCCTCACGGGAAATCTTGGCGACGTCATGAAAGAATCTGCGGTCATCGCCCTCGAATACCTCAAAAGCCATCATGAGCAACTCGGTCTAAATCCGGACGTCTTTGCGCACTACAACGTACATATCCATGTTCCCGAAGGGGCAACACCGAAAGACGGACCTAGCGCAGGCGTAACCATGCTCACCGCTCTTGCCTCATTGTTTACCCAGCGTAAAGTCAAGAAAAACCTAGCCATGACCGGCGAAATCACCTTGCGTGGCGATGTCTTACCTGTTGGCGGCATCAAAGAAAAGATGCTTGCAGCCAAAAGAGCAGGCATTACCGACCTAATTTTATGTAGCAAAAACAAACAAGACGTAGATGAAATTGCACCAATTTACCTCAAAGGCTTGCATATTCAATACGTCGATAAAATGGCCGAAGTTTTAAAACTGGCTTTGCTCCAAGACCTCGTGAGTGAACCTAAAAAACTTGTGGTTCCTGAGAAAAAGTCCGATAAATAGACCCCATGCACCTGATCGTTTTTGATGGCCACTGCATGCTTTGCAATCGCTTTATTCAGAAAATGCTCAAAAACGATGCGTCCGAAAAGTTTACTTTTTCTACGCTGCAAGGCCTACCTAGTTCAATTGATCAAGGCACTTTACAAACCAATATTCAGGACAGCATTTCGTATTTAAGAAACGGAGTTTGGTTTCAGAAAAGCACAGCCGTATTGCTCATCTATAAAGATCTCCATGGCGCATTACACTGGACCCAATTGGCTTGGTTGTGCCCGAGGTTTTTGCGCGATTTATGCTATGCTTTTGTTGCCAAAAACCGCTACAAATGGTTTGGAAAACACACAAATTGTTATTTGCCAAATGCAGACGAACGAACTAGATTCATTGGATAAATTATCGTAAATTGGACCATCAAAATTTAAGTATGTCCAAACTTTACTTCACTTTTCTCGCTTTCTTCCTTTTCTTTTCAAACCTTGTGGTCGCTCAACAAATGCACAAGCCCTCAGCTTCTGAAATAGCGGGCTTACCGCAATGGGCGCAACTGATGTACGCAGACAACCCAAATGTTTTTGAGGTGAGCCAGGCCTATCAAAACTATTATAGAATCCACTCTTTTGAAAAAAGCTACCACACGCAATACTACAAGCGCTGGATGCGTCAAAATCAATATTTCACCGATGAATTGGGTGCTGTTAAAACACCAACTCAAGTACAAATTCAAAATGAGAATATTCTTTATCTCAAAAAACAAGGTGCCCAAAACAAAACGAGCGATTGGACCATCGTAGGGCCTATCACCAACTACCAAGAAGGCTTGACTCAGGGTTCCGGACAAACGAATGTTTACAGTTTTGACCAATGTGCCGCTCAAACCAATGTGTGTTATTGCGGAACAGAACCCGGCGAGGTTTACAAAAGCAGCAATGGTGGCCTCAACTGGATTTTATGTACAAAAAACATCGATTTCGGTTCTGGTGTTTCTGCCATTGAAGTACATCCGAGCAATCCAAACTTCGTTATAGCAGGCGGCAACAGTGGCTTGTTTTTGAGCATAGACGGAGGCCTCAACTGGACCAACACACTTCAAAGTACAGGCTTGAACGTCAATGAAATCTACATTTTACCTTCCGACCCAAACATCATTTTAGCTGCCACCGACAAAGGCCTCTATCGAAGCACCGATGCTGCCCAAAACTGGACGCAACTTTTCACGCAGAAATCCTACGACATCAAGCAAAAACCAGGGAGTACCCAAACGCTTTATTTACTCAAAAACAACCCGAGCCTGATCCGTTGCGAGTTTTTTGTTTCTACTGACGCAGGTCTTACTTGGGCGCTACAAGATGCCGGATGGTACACCTCTACTGACCCTGCTCGTATAGATGGCGGTGGCCGTTTGGCCGTGAGTGCCGCCGATCCAGAAAGAGTTTATGCTTACCTGATTGGCGACTCCAAACCCAATGATTACGGGTATATTGGTTTGTACCGAAGCAACAATAGCGGCCAAAGTTGGACCCTGCCGAACAGCCCGATCGGAGGTCCTTATTCTACTGCGCATCCAAATTTAGCGATGGGAACCCCAACTTGGAACTACCACCAAGGATTTTACAATTGTGCTATTGTTACCAACCCCAACAACGCTGATGAAATCCTTATTGGCGGGCTCAATTTGTATCGAAGTATGGACGGCGCCGCCACATTTGCATCTGTATCAGGTTATGTAGGTGGGCCACTTAATTTACACGTCGACAACCAGGACTTTCGCGTTGTGGGCAACCACACCTGGATCACCACCGATGGCGGCATCTATCACAGCACAGATTTTGTTGCAACCCAACCTGATTTTTATATGTCGGGGGTTCATGGTTCAGATTACTGGGGCTTTGACAACGGCTGGAATGAAGATGTTTTGGTCGGTGGCCTCTACCACAATGGCAATTTAGCGCATCATGAAAATTACGGAGCTGGCAATTTCTTAGAACTGGGTGGTGGCGAAGCGCCAACTGGGTATGTCAATCCTGGCGACAGCAAGCTCACTTATTATTCAGACGTAGATGGCAAGCGCATTCCTGCTACTTTGGATGGCGCCATTCAAAATGCATCTTTTGGCATAGACCCCAATGAAAGTTATTGGGCTGCGGAATCTACTGAACTTGTTTTTCACCCGAATTGCTATGGTATTGCCTACACAGGAAAGGAAAATAAGCTGTACCGAAGCACCGACAAAGGCGCCTCATTTGAACTCGTTCAAACTTTTGGATCAAATCCAAATGAGCGTGTAAATTACATTGAAATTGCATCAGACAACACACAGATCATGTATTTGAATCAAAAGGCAGCAAGTGGCGGCACGGGCAAGCTCTGGAAAACAACCGATGGCGGCCTCAACTGGGTGCAACTGACCATTCCTTCAGGTAATTCAAGCCGCATGTTGCTGGCCCTCAACCCCACTAACGCCCAAGAACTTTGGTTGGCTTATCCTAGCGGCGCAAATGGCTTTAAAGTTTTCAAAACCACCAACGGCGGTGGCTCATGGAGCAACCTCACAAGCAGTTTGCTCAACAACGAGTCCGTACAAGCGCTTGTGCATATTGCGGGCACAGATGGCGGTATCTATGTTGCAACAAATAAAGCCGTTTACTACCGCAACAATCAAACAAACTTCAGCTTAGAGAACAACGGCTTGCCACTCTTTACCAACGGCAATATCCTCAAACCATTTTACCGCGACCAAAAGATCCGTTTGGCTACCTACGGCAAAGGTATTTACCAAAGCAATCTGGTCGAGTATCCTAGTGAAGTTATTGCGCGCATTACCGTAGACAAACTCAGCCAGACCGCAGTATGCGCCATTGACTCTTTTTATTTTGACGACTATTCTTTCTTAAGTCATCAAAATGCAACCTGGACTTGGAGCTTCCCAACGGGTAGTCCTAGCGCCTCCAATTTGCGAAATCCGGCGGTGTATTTTCAAAGCCCCGGCCAACACCTCGCCATCTTACAAATCACCGATGCGAATGGCCACACCGACACAGATTCCTTGTACGTGACGCTTTCTATGTTTGGCTTTCAGACCGGCATTCAAGAAGATTTCGAACAACAGTTTTTACCACCGGGTTGGAGCGTCATTGATCATAACGGCAATGGCACCTGGACACTCTCTACTTCAGCTGGAGGTTTTGGCGCTTCTTCGCAAGCAACTTTCTTCAACAACTACGACATCGATTCGCAGGGTAGTTTCGATGATTTAGTCATGCCCATTGAAACCAGCTATTTGCCTATTCAACCTTATCTCTATTTTGATGTCGCGTATGCGCGTTGGGGCAGCGGTTATTCCGACTCCCTACAAGTGGTGGTTTCGACCGACTGTTTTGCTACCGAACAAATGTTGTATTTCAAAGGTGGAGAAAACCTAGCAACCTCTCCAGATAACCAGAGCTTTTTTACACCTAACAGTGGGCAGTGGCGCAAAGACTCCGTTGACTTGAGCTCTTATGCCAACCTCGGCAATGTTCAAATTGCCTTTAGAAACATTGGTGGTTGGGGCAATTGCATCTATCTAGATAACATCAATCTTGGTTCTTTGGCAAATCTTAACGAAGTTCCAGTGGCAAAACGCTCCATTTACCCGAATCCGGCCTGCCCTGGCAGCACCCTTCACATAACAGGTCCAGAAGCCAATTTTGCGCGCCTACTCGACATGAAAGGCAAAGAAGTGTTGCGTATACAATCTGCTACAAATTTTGAACTCCCTCATCACCTAAAGCCCGGAACTTATTTATTACAGGTTCATAGCAACCAGCTTATTAGCAACCATTCGTTAATAATCGTGGAATAGTGGGGTCTAAATGCATAAAGATTTCGCTGATTTGGCATAATTTGTGATATTTGCAGAGAAATTCATGATTATGCGCATTTTACTCTTTTTTGTTTTAAGTCTGATCAGCATCAACGCCATGGGCCAAGATACTAAAGCTCAGGGTATTCTCGATAAATTATCGACCAAAATGAAGGGCATGAAATCCTTCTACATCGAATTCAATGCGAGTGTGAAGAACAGCACAACCGGAACCAATGAAAACGAAATTGGAAAAGGTTGGGTCAAAGGCAACAAATTTTATGCTTCTTACGGCGAAAACACCATGATTTGCAATGGTGTCAAAACCTGGACAATCGTCAAGGACGAACGCTCTGTTTACGAATCAGATGCCAGCGCCGACGACGAAGAATCAATCAATCCCAAACGCCTCATGACCATCTGGGAAACCGGTTTTAAAAACAAGTACGACCACGAAGACAAACTCAACGGTGAGGCCGTACATGTCATCAATCTATATCCTAAAGTACCTTCTAAGGCTGAATACCACACCATTATTTTATACATCTCAAAAGCCGGAAACGAACTCGTGAAAGCGAGCATGAAAGCAAAAGACGGAACTGTCATGACCTACGTAGTGACAAAATTTACGGCCAATCCTGAAATCGACGATGCTAAATTTATCTTTGACAAAAAGAAATTTCCGGGTTACCCTGTCATTAAAGATTAAATCTTAAATAGTTTTTTGAAAAGCTCAGCAAAGATTGTTGAGCTTTTTTTATGGCTTGAAATCAACGTTTGAGCAAGCGGTCCATTTCGCGCTTGTCGTCTTTTTCTTTGAGGTCTTGGCGTTTGTCGTGGAGTTTCTTACCTGTAGCACAAGCAATTTGGAGCTTTACCCAGCCTTTGTCCGATAAAAAGAGCTTGAGTGGCACAAGGGTGTGGCCTTTGATTTTCAAGAACTTCTCGATGCGCACAATTTCTTTGCGTTGCAGCAATAACTTACGATCGGCTCTAGGCTTATGGTTATAGAAGGATCCGTTTTCGTATTCGGTGATGTGCATATTGCGCAACCACACCTCCCCTTTATCAAATAAGCCGTAGGCTTCGAGGATACTTGCTTTACCGTTGCGTATACTCTTGATTTCGGTTCCGGTTAATACAATACCTGCTTCGAAAATTTCATCGAGGTGAAATTCAAAGCGTGCGCGTTTGTTGCGGATATTGAGCTCCTTAATAGCCATGTTGCAAAGTTAGTGTTTTGCACAGCTGCACACGTCAAAAGTTTCGTTAATTTTAAGCCATGGAAATTCCTTCGGTTTATCTAGAACAGGCCGTAGACCAATTAGCGAGTTTACCTGGCGTTGGGCGGCGCACCGCCCTACGTTTGGCACTAGACTTACTCAAACGCAACGATGTCGAAATCGACGACTTCGTCTCTGCCTTAAGTGCTTTAAAAGATAAAGTCCTGCGCTGCCAAAACTGTGGAAACATCTCAGACACCCCTATTTGCGGTATTTGCAGCAATCCCAAACGAGACCCATCAATTATTTGCGTGGTTGAAGACATCCGGGATGTCATGGCGATTGAATCGACGAGCACATTTAATGGAATGTATCATGTACTGGGCGGGCTCATTTCACCAATGGACGGCATTGGGCCACAAGCATTAAATATTGCAAGCTTACCTGTGCGCATTGAAAAAGACCAACCAAAAGAAATCATTTTGGCCCTCAGCCCCACAATGGAAGGCGATACCACCAATTTTTATATTTTCAAGAAAATAAAGACTTACGACTTACTCGTAACGCGCATTTCAAGAGGGATTGCCGTAGGTTCTGAACTGCAATATGCCGACGAGCTCACGCTTGGGCGCAGTTTGCAGCAGCGGCAAATTTTTGATCTTCAGCAATAAGGCAATTGATGAATTAATCTACTTTGAAAACGCGGGTTTTCTTTTTGAGGTAGCGCATGCCAAAACCAAAGACCACAATAAACAAGGCCATCGCCATGAGCATGTTTTGATTGGTTTGGAGTGTGCCCAAAACATAATTTTGAAACAAAACCAAAACAAAGGCAGTGGTCATGGATGCTGCCCAGCCAGAGTATTCGTTTTCTAGTACCACTTTTATGGAAAACGGTTGGTTGTTGGTTTTGTATTTCCAAAAAGCTGGCAATAAAAGCGGTGTTTGCTTTCTCCAGTCGAGGTAATCTTGACCAAATTTACGGGTCAAGAATTGCTCTTCTGCAAAAATGATCAGGCGGTAATACGCTACAAACAAGATGAGGAACACCGGAACCAACCAATCAATGCCTGTAAATACAGCCCAGCCAATATAGGTGGTTATGTTTCCTAAGTAAAGTGGATGGCGCACCATCGAATAAATACCTGTAGAGTTCAATGCTTCAGCAACTTGTTCGTCGCGGTTTCGCCCTGAGGTGTGTGCAGCACGTTTACCAACTGCAAGCGCTCGAATGAGATGCCCTAGAACAACCAAACCAATTGCCACACTTGTATAATATGAATTGAGCCAGTTTGCGCGCATTGGGAAATAATGCATCAGGCCAAAAGCAACTAAAAAAAAGAGTACTGAGATTTGTCCGCGGTACTTAAAAAACTGATTTCCTAGCTTTTCCAACTGATTTTGTTCTGACATTGGCGAAAATTTTGTAGATTTAAAGAATGGCAAATGTAACAATAAATACTGGGGTCAATGAAAGAAAAATACAAGCTTGAGTTTCTCCTCAAAACGAATCCGCGCGTCCTTGATAAACTCATCAGCACTCCTGATGGCCTTGCCGATTGGTTTGCCGACGACGTCAGGGTCTCTGACGACATCTACACTTTTGAATGGGATGGCAATGCCGAGCCTGCACGCCTGCTCCAACTCAAAATGAACGCCAAAATCCGCTTTCAGTGGCTAGAAGACGAAGAAGAAGGCCTCGATACCTATTTCGAGTTGGCCTACATCGTCGACCCCATGACCAACTCCGTTATTTTACACATCACCGATTTCGCCACACCTTCAGATCAAGAAAGTAGCACAGCCCTTTGGAACCAAGCTATTTCTGATCTCAAACGCATCATAGGCGCCTAAATCCAACCAACAATTCTACGGCAAAGGTTCGGCATTATTGCTTAAATTTGCTCTAAACTACGCGCTTGAAACGACTCGTTCTGTTTAGCCTTAAGTCTTTTACCGGACCATTTATCGTGACGCTCCTGATCTCGATGTTCATGCTCATATTGCAGTTTTTTTGGGTCTATATCGACGATCTTATGGGTAAAGGCCTGAGTGTCTGGGTCATCTTGGAGCTTTTAATGTACGTTTCTGCCGGAATAATTCCAATGGCACTTCCCTTAGCCATTTTGCTTTCCTCACTCATGACCTTCGGTAATTTGGCTGAACACAACGAGCTCACCGCTTTAAAGGCCAGTGGTTTTTCTTTGTTGCGCATCATGCGGCCGCTCATCATTATTGTTTTTCTGATCGCAAGCGCCACCTTCTTTTTTGCCAACTACGTGATACCAGCGGCCAACTTGAAATGGCACACGCTCATCTACGACATTCAAAATAAGAAAATCGCAACCATCCTTACCCCAGGCGTCTACTCTAAGCATTTTGAAGGCTATGCGATAAAAATAGATTCACTCAACGGCAATCAGTGCTTGGGTGTCACGATCCACGACTACACCCAACCTACACAATTGCGCACCGTGCGCGCCAAAGAAGCAAATGTTTATAAGTCAGTAAACGGCAGGTTTGTATTCTTGAATTTAAAAAACGGGCATATTTTAGAAGAGCTCGACCTCCAAAACCCAATGTATTTGCCCAATAACAGCATAAGTAACCCCTCGGACCGACCATCCAGAGTTTCTACTTTTGATCAAGGCGTTTACAAATTGGATCTAGAAGGCCTAGACCTCAACCGTTCCAAAGAAGACCTATTTACCGATAAATACGAAATGCTCAATGTATTTCAAATAGATGCTGCCATTGACTCCATTGAAGTCAAAAAAACGCGCTTGCTCGATAACTTCGTCAAGCAAAGTACTCTCGGTTTTCTAAGTCTCAATCAAAACATTGAGAAATCAAACCATATCAACAACAACGACCCTAGCTTAGCCGCTGGCGCAAAAGAAAAGATCGGACCAATTTCTGTGAAGCAACTCAGCCCCAATGACAAACAATTGGCTTATAATTTGGCTCTTTCCAAAATCAGGCGCAACCAACAACAATTGGACAACCAGCAACAGTTTCTGACAACTTTAGATAGAGAAACCGACCTTTACTGGATCGAATTTCACCGCAAGTTCGCCCTTACCTATGCCATTATTGTGCTCTTTTTTGTAGGTGCCCCACTTGGTGCCCTCATTAAAAAAGGTGGCTTTGGAGCACCTGTAGTGATTGCGGCACTCATTTTCATGCTTTATTTCATTTTGAGTTCGGTTGGCGATAACTTGGCCGACACCGGCACTGTTACGCCATTTATTGGCATGTGGATGGCAGCAGTTGTGTTTACGCCTGTGGCCTTTTTCTTTACCAAAAAAGCGTTGTCCGTTTAAATTCACCAACCTTGAAAATCCTGATTCTTAGTCACAAACCGCCCTACCCCATTTTAGATGGCGGCTGCTTGGCCATGGCCAGGCTCCTCGAGGACCTACTTTCACTGCAAAAAGTCAGTAAAATTAGTTACCATTCCATCGAAACAACCAAACATCCTTTTGACAGCAGTTTGTTTCTTCAACACGACAAACTAAAAGTAACTCCACATTTTGTTGACACAGGCATAACCATTTCTGGCGCCATTTTGGCTTTGCTCAGACAAGAATCTTACAACCTGACGCGTTTTAAGAGTACGGAAGTACAAGGAGCCATTCAGCAAGAACTCCAAAAAGAAAGTTACGATTTTGTCATCTTTGAAAGTCTTTTTGCAGCTGTCTACGCACCCAATTTAAGGCCTCATTCCAAAGCTAAATTTATTTACCGCGCGCACAATATCGAGCACCAAATCTGGAAAGACCTCGCTGGCAACACTAAGAATTTACCTAAAAAATGGTATTTGAACCAACTTGCCTATAGTTTGAAATGGGCTGAGCGCAGCATTTGGAGTGAAGACCAAGGTGGGCTAGACTTGATTTTGACCATCTCAGATACCGATTTATCCATCATTGAAGGCCAGACCCTCACGGCTTGTCGTTATTTGCCCGCATCTATTGCGCATCTAGCACAGCAGAGCACACTGGCGAGCCAACAACTTTGTTTTCTAGGAGCCTTCAACTGGCAACCAAACATCGAAGCCGTAGACTGGTTTTTGACTCAAATTTTTCCTGCGCTAAAACAACAGCACCCAGCCATCACATTCCATATCGCGGGCAAAGGCGCTGAACACGTCAAACATTGGCAACAACCTGGCGTGGTCATACATGGTTTTGTACCCGATGCCAAAGAATTCATCGCTACCCATGGCATTTTCGTGGGATGTTTGCAATCGGGATCAGGAGTAAAAATGAAAATATTGGAAGCCATGAGTGTTGGGGCGCCAATTGTTTTGAGTAGCAAATCTGCCGATGGTTTACCTGATCTACAACCAAATCTGGTTCAACAAGACCAAGATTCATTTCTTTCTGATATTTTAGAGCTCTTAGATAACCAAGAAAAAATAAAGGAACGCGCAGATTATTTCTCACATTACTTTGAACGTCACTTTGAAGCCAAGCAGGTTCAAAGACAACTTTTACAAATGCTCGAAGAACTTCAAAATAATCGCTAATATTGCCGTATGCTTCAGTTTTTATTTGTTATCGGCCTGATTTTTTTGTTGTATAGCTACCTCATTTACCCCTATTTATTGAAGTTTTTACTTCAAAAACAACAAAATGCAGCCGTATATCCGGTAACAGGCGTTCTGCCCTCCTTAACAATTGTCATTGCTGCCCATAATGAAGAAAAAGTACTCCGAGACAAACTAGATTCCATTCTCGCTTGCAATTATCCAGCCGACCAAATAGAATTACTTATTGGCATTGACAACAGCTCGGACTTCAGTGCACTGATCGCTACAGAATACCAACATAAATTTTCGGCTTGTCAGGTATTTCAATTCAAGGAGCGTCAAGGCAAAATAAAGATTGTAAATGCGCTTGTACCTAAAGCTCAGCACGACATCATTGTACTTACAGACGCAAACGTGCTCTTTACCGAACAAACACTATTGCAACTTCAAGCGCCGTTCTCAGATGCCCAAATTGGCCTTGTAGATTCCACGATGAAACACTACGGCTTAAAGGACACCGGTATTTCTATGCCGGAGTCAACTTACATAGCTGGAGAGGTGCTAATCAAAGAAGCTGAAGGTAAACTTTGGGGCGCCATGATGGGGCCATTTGGAGGTTGTTTTGCTTTTCGTAAAAAATGCTTCGAAAAAATTCCTGAGCATTTCTTAGTAGATGATTTCTATATCAACATGACTTGCATTGAAAAGGGCTATCGTAGTGTTACCCAAACCGAAGCTATTGTACTCGAGGATGTCTCCAATGATCTGCTCATCGAATTTCGCCGCAAAATCCGTATTTCTTCGGGTAATTTTCAAAACCTCAAGCGTTTTTGGCGCTTGCTTCTAAAATTCAATTGGATTTCCTTCACATTCTTCTCGCACAAAGTATTGCGCTGGATTTTACCTGTGTTTTTAGTAGCCATAACTCTTCAAATTATCCAAAATCACGAAAATTCTTGGTTTTACGAATTGCTGTATTTTGGACTACTCCTCATCCCTATTGTATTTATTGTTGACTACCTATCCCGACGCCAAGGCATACAATTGGTTTGGTTGCGTTACATCATACATTTTGTTAGCATGAATATTGCGCTTCTTGTAGGTATGTTTCGCTTTTTTGGAGGCATTCGTTCTTCAGTTTGGCAACCCACCAAGCGTCATCAGTAAGTTTTTTGTATCTTTGCAGTCAAATTCGCCTGCGTCTTGTAAGTTGCCTACCTTCCTACTTTGCTCACGGCACTTATTCTCTTAACGCAAATAAATGGCTAAATCCAAAGAAACCTTCTCCAAGAAGGAAAAAGAAAAACTCAAAGCAAAAAAGAAAAAAGAAAAATTAATCCGTTCAGAAGAGCGCAAAGCCAATGCAGGCGGAGGCGGCCTGGACAGCATGATGGCTTATGTCGATGAATTTGGTCGTATCGTAGATGCACCAATTGACCCAAGTACACGCATCGAAATCGATGCAGAAAGCATCGAAATTGGCATCCCACGCCGCGAAGAAAGCGATGAAGACGACGCTTCTGACTCAGGCACCGTTATCTTCTTTAACGACTCCAAAGGTTACGGATTCATCAAAGACAAAGCCAGCGGCGAGAACATCTTTGTACATGCAGCCAATCTTTCAGCTCCGATCGCAGAACGCGACGAAGTTACTTTCGACAAAAGCCGCGGTCAAAAAGGCTGGGTAGCACTAAATGTCAAAATTGTACCGAAGGTTGCACCTTCAATTTCCTAAGGTTTTTTCCTTAAATAAGCTTGTTGCATTCCGAAGCCAAATCTTGGTAAATTGGCTTCGGTAAGTAGCAATACCACCATATCAAACTGTCCAACTTCTTCGGAGTAGTTTTTTATATCCTTGATATAAGTCGTTTCTTTTCCAGGCACCAACCGCTCATGGTTGTAATACCAGAACTCACCGCCTTCAAAGACGTTGTTCATCATGCCCCAATTGTACATGCCATAATAAAAACTATCGCCAATGACCAATACACGTGGCGGTTTCTGACCTGCTTTCAGCGGTTGTACCTTAAACTTAGGATATGCCATCTTAAAATCGGGCAAATTGCGCAGTAAATTCATGCCAAGCTCGATGTCGTCGTCGCGGTCACGAGGTGTGTGGTCTTGTTCTATGCGCGTAAGTTTCAAAGAAGGAAAGGGTTTTTGCGCAAGCGCACTGACTTTCTTGATGAGGGAATCGGTCACGAGATACTCTCCATAGCTACTCCAATGAATGCCTGTTCTGGGGTACAGCGGATACTTCGCGGTGGCTTTCATCTTTAAAAACCAATCCTGAACATCAAAAAGCGGAATCTTTTCTGCTCTAAGCATGCTGACGAAATCCGGGTAATTCCTAGCAGTGCTTCCATTGAAATGGTAAGCATCAGGCATTTTATCCGGAAAAAAGGAGCCTTTGCCAGGGGCCAAACAAACCAATAAGTGTTTGCCTTGCCTGACCAAGTCTTGCTCGATCAAGTGTAGGTCTAAAACCAATTTTGAAATCGAGTCCAAACCGATATAATCTTGCCCACTTGCGGCCAACAAATAACCCTCCTCAAACAGATAACCATCTTTGCCCATAATGACGCCATTGGCTTGGTATTCTCCAAATAAGCGGTCAAAAAGCTCATTGTAAAAGCGCACCATAAATGGGCGCAGTCCAAAATGATCTCGGATATACGCCTCCTGCCCCTCTTGGAACTTAGCAGAGCGCCATTGCGCAGCAGAGAATTTGACGTTTTGAGAGTTGGGTTGCACCCCACCCAAAGGTTTGGGTTCAAAAATGCGTTCGTTTTGCTCGAGCCAGGGCAACAAAAGCAGTGCGAGCACTAACCCAAATAGCGCGTTCTTCAAAATGGTATCCTTTGGAGCAACTTTCATCAGAAGCGGTAATAGATAAAAGGATTGAGATTGGAAGCAGATAGAAACACAACACTCAAAAACAAAAGGACAATTGAAATAGAGGCAATTAAGGTGGCTTTAGAAACAGACAAGATAGGATTTTCTGAGCTTAAAAATAAAGTGCGCTTCTCCATGAATTGAAATCTTCCGATAAAGGAAAATAAGATGGCAAGTAGTAAAACAATATAAAAGCTATTATTTAATTCAATTGATTTAATATCATTAAAATCAAATAGTTGAGTGTAGAATATTTTGGCGCTATCCCAACTCTCTAAACGGAACAAAACCCAAGCCATAGCCACTACAAAAAACGTAAAAATTGCGGCAGGCACCTGCCCTATTTTTTCTAAAAATTTCAACAAGAAAAGGCGGTCGAGGATCAAGAATAAACCGTGAAAGGCACCCCACAACACAAAATTCCAAGAAGCACCGTGCCAAAGACCCGAAACCAAAAACACCAACCACAAATTGAAGTACAAGCGCCATTTGCTTTCTACCCTGTTCCCTCCAAGTGGAATATACAAGAAATCGCGCATGAAAGCTCCTAGCGTGATGTGCCAACGGCGCCAGAACTCGGTAATGCTTGCTGAGCTATAAGGAGAATCGAAATTTTCTGGAAAACGAAAGCCCATCATGCGCGCAAGGCCAATAGCCATATCGGAATAGCCCGAAAAATCAAAGTAGATCTGAAAAGTATACGCAAGAATACCCACCCAAGCTTCATCAAAACTCAATGCGTGTAGATCGCCGCCCATATAGAGGTCAGCCTGCTTAGCCAATACATTGGCAATCAGTACTTTTTTGGCAAGCCCAATGCTGAAGCGAAACAAACCAATGATACGGTCGTCTGGGGTTTCGGTTCGGTCTACCACCTGAGCCGCCACGCTTTTAAAGCGGATAATCGGGCCAGCAATAGCGTGCGGAAAAATCAGTTTGTAAAGCAAATATTGCGTGGGCTTCTCAAAGGGAGCGTGGTCTTTGCGATACACCTCTATGGCATACGTAAGGGTCTGAAACGTAAAGAAGGAAATGCCAATTGGCAAGGCGACGCTCGTCCATTGCAAAGTTGTGATTCCGAGTTCACCCAACGCCAAATTGACATTTTCTATAAAGAAATTGGCATATTTAAAGTAGGCCAAAAGCCCTAAGTTGAGCGTTAGCGAAACCGCAAGAAAAAGTTTCCTACGCTGCGGGCTGTCACTTTTAAACAAGGCTCGAACCAAATAGAAGTCAATTAGACTCGTACCCAGCACGACATACAAAAAGTTGGGCGCTCCCCAGGCATAAAACAAAATGCTCACCAAAAGCGCCCAATAGTTCTTGGCATTTTTGGGCAACAGCACGTACACCAGCATGAATACTGGTAAAAAGTACAATAAGAAGAGGATGCTGCTGAAAACCATCGTTTTTGTAAACCGCGTGCAATTTACAAAAACGAAGGCATTATTCAAGCATCAATGTCTGTAAGCTTAGTTGGCCGTCTTGTTCGCTTTCAAGAAAATAAATACCACCCGGATAAGCACTTAAGTCAATTGAAATTTCGCTTTGTTCAGATGCAACAAAGAGTAATTCGATACCAAGGTTGCTAAGTACACGAAGCTGAGTAGCCTTCTGCTCTGGATTAGCCACTATAAAAATCCCATTGGTTGGATTCGGAAAAATAGACAATGTACTGTACACAGTAGAGTCAACAGCTTGCGGCTGAGGAGGTGTTTGAGGTGACAAGCCACCACAACTCAACGGATGATACAAAACGGCAGTATCATTATATTGACTTAAATAAACAGCGTTGTCAATTGTAGTTGTACAAAAGCGATTGAAAACATCTGGCAGCACTAATGAGTCTTCGCAGATTAGATTGAAATCATAATCGTAATAATAAATGTGCTGGTTCTCAGTAAGATTCTCTTGTTGATTGCTTCTTGTAGCCAAAATAATGATTTGACGTCCAATTGTATCTAAAACAACATGTCTTGCACTGGTCGTATAGGTGTGGCCGTAATATTCGTTTAACTGATATTCAGGAGCTGTAAAAACGGTGTCTTGAATACCTTGAGTCGGAGATTTCCACCAACCTAATTCCCAAATAAATTTGAAGGCCGAATTGCGGTGTTGGTTAAATATCAAAACGCTGTCGGCATTCAGTTTTTGATAGAGGATAGGTTGTGATGTGCCATCGTTGGCATAGGTAAAGGTATTTTCTTCGAAAAGCTTGTTCAAATCCTGATCAAACACCTCAGTTTGATACGCGCCAGGGCCCGCAATCGTAAATGTAAGTGCTTGGTTGCCGTCGGAATACATTTGACATAAATCCATCATACCATACTTGGCAAAATCACTCTGCACATCAG
>JACCDV010985068.1_pt1 | contig 22512 bp, 21 predicted proteins | sample 7446131 | NCBI WGS metagenome assembly JACCDV01 (sample SAMN15323448, study PRJNA562643) | freshwater metagenome | isolation source: river surface water | place: USA:Blue River Watershed | collected 2017-08-17
AGAACCAACCCAGGACAAAGGCCGATCAGACCGCGCGGATGACTCGGCCCTCGCGCTGGCTCTGGAGTCCCAGCTCGATCCAGCGCATGACCTCGCGAGCCTGGGTGGCAGGCACCGGCACCGCGTGCTGCGCAGGGTCCAGCAATGCATCGCGCAGATCTGCGTAGTAGCGTTTGTAGTCGCCTTGGGTCGGCGCCAGTGTGTGGGTGCGTAAGGCATCGCCCTCGGCCAAGGTCAGCGTGCCAGGGCGGGGGTCCAGGCCCCAGTCAGCATTCTGGGGGTTGATGCCGGCCTTGAGCGCGTCTTCCTGCGCGTCCAGCCCCCATGTCTCGTAACTGCCCAGGGTGCCATGCACCAACCAACGAGGTGCCAGCCGTGCCGTCAGCGCGCTGGCATGCAGAACCACCCGAAGCGAGCCATACGCCAGCACCGCGTGGAACCAGTCGTCCGCACGCGCTCCGTCGCGCTGCAGCGCGGTGTCGAGCCACAGGCTGTCGGGCGGGCCCAGCAGTTGCAAGGCCTGGTCCAGCAAATGAGGGCCCAGGTCGTACCACAAGCCTCCACCGGGCTGGTCAGACTCGCGCCAGCGCTGACGCACTTCGGGGCGAAAACGGTCGAAGTGGCTTTCCACGTGCGTCCAGCGGCCCAGCGTGCCCTCTGCTTGCAGACGCTGCAGCTCCAGGAAATCGCTGTCCCAGCGCCGGTTGTGGAACACAGACAACACCCGCTGCGCAGATTGTGCGCGGGCGATGAGGTCATCGGCTTCGGCCACCGTCAGGGTGAACGGCTTGTCCACGACCACGTGGCGCCCGGCGGCCAGCGCCTGCGCCGCCAGGGGGTGGTGGGTGTCGTTGGGTGAAGCAATCACCACCAGCGGTGCGTCGCAATGGGCCATCGCCTGCGCCAGGTCGGGATAGACAGGCACACCCGGCCACTGGGCATGCACCTTGGCCGGGTCGCGGCTGACCACGCCCGCCAGCTCCAGCCCTTGCACGGCCTGGATCAACGGGGCATGGAAGGTGGCCGACGCAAAACCGTAGCCCACCAACAGCACACGCACAGCGGTCATGGCACTTCATGTCCTTGGATGACCGCCAGCAGGTCAAACCACAGCTCCAGCGGGAAGGCGACTGGGGCGGCAGCCACCGCTTCGTCCACCGCCTGGGTGCGACCACTGCCGGTGATGAGGACCGGCCGGCACGGCAGACGCCACAGCCACGCGTACACCGCCGCTGCGGCACTGGGCAAACCCAAGGTCTGTGCCGCGCCTTCAAACGCCGCACGAATCGCCTGCATGGCGGCCGGGGCTTGCGGATCAAACAAACGCCCACCGCCCAACGCCGACCAGAACATGGGCCGCACACCCTGGCCCTGCAAATGGTCCAGCATGCCGTCGTACACCGGGTCCAGGTGCAGCGGGGAGCACTCGATCTGCTGCGTGGCCAGCGGCAGGCGCTGGTTCAGGGCCTCAAACTGCGCAACGCTGAAGTTGGACACACCCACAGCACCCACCTTGCCTGCTGTCTGCAAGCGCTGCAAGGCGTGGGCCATCTCGTCGTAATGCATCAAGGGGCTGGGCCGGTGAAGCAGCAACAGGTCCACCCGCTCCACCCCCAGGGCCTGCAGCGACTGCTCCACACTGGATGCAATGCGCCCGCCCGACAGGTCGTAGTGCTTGAGCCGCGCGCCGCTGCCCTGCAGGCCCGGGAATTCGATGCCACACTTGGTGACCAGCCGCACCTGCGCGCGGCGCGACGGCGGCAGTTGCGCCAACGCCTCGCCAAACGCCCATTCGGCCTGGCCGGCACCGTACACCCGGGCGTGGTCAAACCAGGTGATGCCTTGCGACAGGCAGTGTTCAATGAACGTCACCCGCTCAGACAAAGTCAGGCGCCAGTCGATCAAGCGCCACATACCGGCGATCAGCCGGACGTCCTCGGTGAAAGGCGTAGTCACTGGTCAGACCACCAGGCGCTGGCCGCTGGCGCGGTCGAACAGGTGGGCATCCGCCGGGTTCCACTGCAGGTGCACCTTGTCGCCCACGTGTGCAGCCAGCAAGCCAGGCACGCGCGCGGTCAGGTGGCCCACCGCGGTATCCACCGTGGCATAGGTTTCCGGGCCAGTGGGCTCAATCATCGTCAGCGTGCCGGGCAGGCCGCTGTCCGCAAAGTTCAGGTTCTCAGGGCGCAGGCCATAGGTCAGCTCCGCCTGGGCGTGGCCCCTGACCGCAGCGGTCTGGGCCTCAGTCAAGGCCAGCGGCGCGCCGTGCGCGGTCAAGTCGCTGCCCACCCGCAGGGCGTCCACCATGTTCATGGCAGGCGAACCGATGAACTCGGCCACGAAGCGGTTGGCGGGCTTGCCGTAAATCTCGGCCGGGGTGCCGAACTGCTGAACCAGGCCGTCTTTCATGACCGCGATGCGGTCGCCCAGCGTCATGGCCTCCACCTGATCGTGCGTCACGTACACGGTGGTGGTGCGGGTGCGCTGGTGCAGCTGTTTGATTTCGGCCCGCATTTCCACGCGCAGCTTAGCGTCCAGGTTGGAGAGTGGCTCGTCAAACAGGAACAGCTTGGGGTCGCGGGCCAACGCCCGGCCCATGGCCACGCGTTGGCGCTGGCCGCCCGACAGCTGGCCCGGCTTGCGATCCAGCAAGTGGCCGATCTGCAGCATTTGCGCCACACGCTGCACCGCCGCCTCGCGCTCGGCCTTGGGCACCTTGCGAATCTCCAGACCAAAGGCGATGTTCTTGGCCACCGTCATGTTCGGATACAGCGCGTAGCTCTGGAACACCATGGCAATGTCGCGGTCCTTGCTGGGCAGACGGGTCACGTCGCGGTCACCGATCCAGATGCTGCCCGACGTCGGATCGTCCAACCCGGCGATCATGCTCAGCAGGGTGGACTTGCCACAGCCCGAGGGGCCGACCAGGATCAGAAACTCACCCGCTTCGATCTCGAGGTCGATGCCTTTGAGGATGTGCGTGGTTTGGTTGTAAGTCTTGTGAACTTGCTTGATGCAGAGGGCACCCATGATTTATCCCTTCACGGCGCCGGCCGTCAGCCCGCGCACAAAAAACTTGCCTGCGACGATGTAAACAAACAGCGTGGGCATGGCGGCAATCAGCGCGGCGGCCATGTCAACGTTGTATTCCTTGACGGTGCTGCTGGTGTTGGCCAGGTTGTTCAGGCCCACGGTGATGGGCTTGCTGTCTGCCCCCGAGAACACCACGCCGTAGAGGAAATCGTTCCAGATGTTGGTGAACTGCCAGATCAACGTGACGACCATGATGGGCGTGGACAGCGGCAGCACGATGCGCCAGAAGATTTGCCAGAAGGTCGCGCCGTCCAGTTGCGCCGCCTTGATCAGCTCGTCCGGCAGGCCCACGTAGTAGTTGCGGAAGAACAGCGTGGTGGACGGGATGCCCGCGATCACGTGCACCAGAATCAGGCCCCAGATGGAACTGGCGATGCCCAGCCAGCCCAGCACCTGGCTCATGGGCAGCAGCACCACCTGCATCGGCATGAACACACCGAACAGCATGAAGGCGAACAGCGTGTCGCTGCCCTTGAACTTCCACTTGCTCAGCACATAGCCGTTCAGTGCGCCCAGCATGGTGGAAATCAACACGGCTGGCACCACCATGGCCACCGAGTTCCAGAAAAAGGGCTTGAGGCCTTCGCACTGCACACCGGTGCAGGCTGTGCCCCAGGCCTTGCTCCAGGCATCAAAGTTCAGCGCGGTGGGCAAGCTCAACAGGCTGCCTTCGCGCAGCTGGTCAGCGTCCTTGAAGGACGTGACCAGCATCACGTACATGGGCGCCAGGAACCACAAGGCGAACAGCCCGAGCAGCCCCCACAGCACCACGCGGTGAAACGTCAGTCGGTTCATCGCTTGCTCCTGAGTTCAGAGTAGAGGTAAGGCACCACGATGGCGGCCACGGTGGCCAGCATCACGGTGGCGCTAGCGGCGCCCAGACCGATCTGGCCACGGGTGAAAGCGTGGGCGTACATGAAGGTGGCGGGCAGATCGGTGGCAAAACCGGGACCACCGGCGGTCAGCGCCATCACCAGGTCAAAGCTCTTGATGGCCAGGTGGCTCACCACCATCAGCGTGCTGAAGAACACCGGGCCCAAGCTGGGCAGAATGATGCTCCAGTAGATGCGCGGCAGGCTGGCGCCGTCCACCTGCGCGGCCTTGATGATCGATTCGTCGATGCCGCGCAGCGCGGCCAGAAACAGCGCCATCACAAAGCCCGCGCTTTGCCAGACGCCCGCGATGACGACGCAGTAAATCGCCATGTCCGGCTCCACCAGCCAGCCGAAGGTAAAGTTCTCGAAACCCCACTGGCGCATCAGGTGCTCCAGGCCCAGGCCGGGGTTGAGCATCCATTTCCAGGCGGTGCCGGTGACGATGAAGGAAATCGCCATGGGATACAGGTAGATGGTGCGCAGCACACCCTCGCCGCGCACTTTCTGGTCCAGCAAAATCGCCAGCAGCACGCCAATGGCCATGGCCCCGCCGATAAACAGGGAACCGAATATGGCCAGGTTTTTCAGCGCAACGTGAAAGCGCTCGTTGACGAACAGCGTCTCGTACTGGGCCAGGCCCACAAATTCGTAATTCGGAAGGATGCGCGAGGCGGACAGCGACAGGTAGCCGTTCCACGCCATCAGGCCGTAGATGAACAGCAGCGACAGCACGAAGCTGGGCGCAACCACCAATTTGGGCAGCCACGCGGCGGTTCGGGAGGAGGAAGCAGACATGGGTGGCTCCTGGAAGGAGTCAAGAAAAGGCCCGCCCCTTGCGGGAACGGGCCGGTCGGCGGCCGGGGCCGCCATCGATCACTTGGTGGTAGCCGCTTTGGCGATACGGTCTTGTGCTGCAGCGACGGTCAGCTTGTCGTCGTTCCAGAACTGGCTCACAGCGTCCTGGATGGCACCGGCTGCGGCAGAAGGCACGGCCATGCCGTGGGCCACGGACGGCACCAGCGAACCACCCTTGGCGGTGTCCACAAAGTCCTTGGCGCTGAGTTTGGCGCAGTCGTCAAACTTGGCCAGGTCCATGTTCAGGCGCACCGGGATGGAGCCTTTGTTCAGGTTGAACACTTCCTGGAACTGGGGCGACATCACTGCAGCCGCCAGGTCTTTCTGGGCCTTGGTGTTGGCTTCGTTCTTCAGCTTGAACATCGCGAACGAGTCCACGTTGAAAGTGAAAGACTTGGCGGTGCCCGGCGCAGCGGCGCACACGAAGTCCTTGCCCGGGACCTTGCCTGCAGCGATGAACTCGCCCTTGGCCCAGTCACCCATCAGCTGCATGCCAGCCTCGCCCTTGATGACCATGGCGGTGGCCAGGTTCCAGTCGCGGCCCGGCGCGTTGCGGTCGGTGTAGGACTTGACCTTGCGAAACGTCTCCAGCACCTTGGTCATGGTCGCACCTTTGAGGGTGCCCTGATCCAGTTGCACCAGGGCCTTCTTGTAGAAGTCAGCACCGCCAACGCCCAGCGCCACGCTCTCGAACGTGGTGAAGTCCTGCCAGTTCTGGCCACCGTGGGCGACCGGAATCACGCCGGCCTTCTTCAAAGCTTCGGCCGCCACAAAGAAATCGTCCCAGTTGGTCGGCACTTTGGCGCCGGCCTTCTTGAACACTTCGGGGTTGGCCCACAGCCAGTTCACGCGGTGCACGTTCACCGGCACGGCGATGTAGCTGCCCTTGTGCTTCATCACGTCGCTCACGACCTTGGGCAACAGGTTGTCCCAGTTTTCGGCCTTGGCCACATCGTCGATCGGGGCCAGCACGCCCTCAGCCGCCCACTCCTGGAGGGACGGGCCTTTGATCTGGGCAGCCGCCGGCGCGTTGCCGGACACCACACGGGACTTGAGCACCGTCATGGCGTTGTCGCCACCGCCGCCGGACACCGCAAAGTCTTTCCAGGTGTGGCCTTTGCTTTGCAGCTGCTGCTTGAGTGCGGCGGCTGCCTTGGCCTCGCCACCACTGGTCCACCAGTGCAGCACCTCGACCTCACCGGCCTGGGCGGAAACAGCCGCACAGAGGGCGGCAGCGGCCAGCAGGCCACGCTTGAAAGAAACAGGTTTACGCATGATTTGGAAGTCTCCTTGGAGTGACCCGAACGGGCCGTGGGGCGACCGGCATTGACTGAGTGGAACCGGTCACAGGCGCAATATTAATGTTTTGTTAATTTCTTAATATTAGGTTAAACCCTTAATGAACAATGAATCCGGCGCGATCGACGTCGGTCCGAATCCGTTAAGCTTTGGGCATGAAACTGTTGCTGGCCGAAGACGACGCCATCCTGGCCGATGCGCTGAAAACCCAGTTGAGCGGGGCGGGCTACGCTGTGGAACACGCGCCCAACGGTGCGGTGGCCGACTTCCTCTTGCAGCGCGAGCCATTCGACATCGCGGTGCTGGACGTGGGGTTGCCCATGATGGACGGGTTGAGCGTGCTCAAACACCTGCGCCACCGCCAGCCCGACCTACCGGTGCTTTTGCTGTCGGCCCGCGACGCGCTGGACGACCGGGTGGCTGGCTTGCAAGCCGGCGCTGACGACTACGTGACCAAACCGTTTGACCTGCCCGAACTGCTGGCGCGTCTGCAGGCGCTGCTGCGGCGCCGCCAGCCACGCACCAGCCCCGAAATGGCCGACCAATGGGCAGGCCTGCGGATCGAGCACGATCGGCGGCGGGCCTCGGTGCGCGGCGAGCCGCTGGACCTCAGCGGTCGCGAATGGTCGTTGTTGACGCTGCTGGTGGAGCACCGCGACAAAGTGGTGCACAAAGACACCATCAGCCAAACCTGGGCGGCCGATGGCGGCGAAACCGGCGCCGGCAACACCATCGAGGTTTACATCCATCGCTTGCGCCGCAAGCTGGAAGGCTCGGGTCTGGTCATTCGCACGGTGCGCGGGCTGGGCTACCTGATGGAGGCGGCGGAATCCTGATGGATGCGTCTCCCCCCACCCCCACTCCATCTGGCGCAATGTGGCCCCGGCGCAGCCTGAGGCTGTCACGCCAGCTGTTGCTGTGGGTGTTGCTGCCGCAGGTGGTGCTGTGGATGGCTGGGGGCGCTGCGGCCTACCGGCTGGCCGCCAGCTACGTGGAACAGGCACTGGACAACGGCTTGCTGCTGTCCAGCCGCTCGCTGGCGCGCCAGCTCAAGCCGCTGGGCAATGGCCTGCTGGTGGACTTTCCCCGCGCGGCACAAGCCATCCTGGAAGCGGACCCACTGGACCGCCAGTTTTACATGGTGAGTTCACCACCGGGCGAATTTGTGCTGGGCAACCGCACCCTGCCGCCACCCCCGCCCGAGGCGCTGGCCCACCCGGTGCCCGATCAACCCTATTTCTACGACGGTGAAATGCCCGCCGCCGACACCAAAAGTGAGTTGCAACGGGTGCGCGCAGTGGCGCTGTACCTGACGCTGGACGGCGAAGTCAACGCAGAACCCCAGCGGGTGCTGGTGCAGGTGGCGCGCAGCAACAACACGCGCGAGCAACTGGTGCGCCGCATCCTGGTGGACATGCTGCTGCCCCTGTCCACCCTGGTGTTGCTGATGACGGTGATCGTCTGGCTGGGCATTCGCGCCGGCCTGTCGCCCATCAAGCGCCTGACGCAGCAGGTCGAAGGCCGCGCCCCCAGCGACATGACACCATTGAAGCTGGATGCCGCGCCCCGCGAACTGCATGCGCTGGCGTCGGCGTTGAACACGTTGCTGGCGGATGCGCAATTGCACCTCGAAGCCCAAAAGCGCTTCATTGGCGACGCAGCTCACCAGTTGCGCACACCACTGGCCGGGCTCAAAAGTCAGTCAGAGCTGGCTTTGCAACAAACCCAGGATGCCGAGCTGCGCCAGCGGCTGGAGCGGGTGCACGAAAGCGCCACCCGCAGCGCACACCTGGTGTCCCAATTGCTGACGCTGGCCAGAGCCGAACCCGAAGCCGCCCTGACCCGCATGCAGCGGCTGGATCTGCGAACCTTTGTGCAAGCCTTGGTGGCCGAGTGGGTGCCGCGCGCACTGAAATCCCACGTCGACCTGGGTTGGGACGAACGCGGTGGTCCGTCGGCATGGGTGCTGGCCGAGCCATCGCTGTTGCGCGAGGCGATTGCCAACGTGATCGACAACGCGATCCGCTACGCCGGCGCCGGCGCCGAGGTGACCGTGGGACTGGACTGCCTGCCCGACAGCAGCGTGGTGTGGGTGCGCGACAACGGGCCAGGCATTGCGCCGGAATTGCGGCAGCGGGTGTTTGAACGCTTTTTCCGGGGAACCGAAACGGGCAACGGCTGTGGGCTCGGGCTGGCCATCGTGCGCGACATCGTGCGCCGTCATGGCGGGGAGGTGGAGCTGGAACACCCCACCCCCCGGGGTTTGGTGGTGAGGCTGCGCCTGCCCCACCCACCCAAATCAACGGTAACCGATCAGGCCTGAGCCACGACGCGGGCCATTTCCAGGCACTTGTTGCTGTAGCCCCATTCGTTGTCGTACCAGCTCACCAGCTTGACGAAGGTGCCGTCCAGCGCGATGCCGGCGTCGGCGTCGAACACGCTGGTGCAGACCTCACCGCGGAAATCGGTGGCCACCACCTTGTCTTCCGTGTAGCCCAGCACGCCTTTCAGCGCGCCTTGGCTCTGCGCTTTCATTTCGGCGCAAATTTCGGCGTAGGTGGCGGCGTTGTTCAGTTCCACCGTCAGGTCCACCACCGACACGTCGCTGGTGGGCACGCGGAAAGCCATGCCCGTCAGTTTGCCTTTCAGCTCGGGCAGCACCACGCCCACGGCCTTGGCCGCGCCGGTGCTGCTGGGGATGATGTTTTCCAGAATGCCCCGGCCACCGCGCCAGTCTTTGTTGCTCGGGCCATCCACGGTTTTCTGGGTCGCGGTGGCAGCATGTACCGTGGTCATCAGGCCGCGCTTGATGCCCCACTTGTCGTTCACCACCTTGGCCAGCGGCGCCAGGCAGTTGGTGGTACAGCTGGCGTTGCTGATGATGGCCTGGCCAGCGTACGCTTTGTCGTTGACACCGTAGACGAACATCGGCGTGTCGTCCTTGCTCGGCGCAGACATGATCACCTTTTTGGCGCCAGCGGCCAGGTGTTTCTCGGCGCCGGCCTTGTCCAGGAAGATACCGGTGGATTCGATCACCACGTCCACACCCAGCTCGCCCCATTTCAGTTCCGACGGGTCTTTCACGGCGGTCAGGCGGATGCGCTTGCCATTGACGATGAGCGTGCCGTTGTCGACAGACACCTCGCCTTTGAAGCGGCCGTGAACGCTGTCGTACTTGAGCATGTAGGCCAGGTAGTCGGGCTCCAGCAGGTCGTTGATGCCAACCACCTCGATGTCGCTGCCAAAGTTCTGCACCGCCGCGCGGAACACCATGCGGCCAATGCGGCCAAATCCGTTGATGCCTACCTTGATGGTCATGGGGGTCTCCTGATCGAACGTGAAATTACATTCAGTGAATTCTTTAATGTAACTTTATTACAGTCACACCACCAGACCCCCTGGGTACATTCTGGTTACATCAGCGTCAGGCCTGGAGGCGCACCGCTTCAAACTGGGCCACCGCGCCCAGCGTGGCCTCGTCGGCCAATGCCTCGTCCAGCAAGGCTTTGCGCAGCGTCACCGCGCCGACGCCCTGCGTGACCAGCCGCCCCAAGGTGGGCAGATCGCGAATGCTGGCCGCCAGCACGGTGGGGCCACCGCGCTGCTGCAGGGCCACCAAGGTGTCGATCAGCCCGTGGGCGTCGCGCCCGCTTTCGCCGAGTCGGCCGACGTAAGGGGCCACGAAATCGGCCCCCACATCGGCGGCCCACAGGCCATGCAGCGGGTTGCTGATGGCGGTGATGAGGACGCGCGTGCCCTGCTGTTTCAGCAAGCGGGCCGCGCGCAAGGCAGCGGGCACGGCGGGCAACTTGACGACCACAAAAGGGGCGAGCACCGCGAGCGCTTGCGCCACCGGAGCCCAGTTGCCAGAGGCATCGGGCCAGGCCTGCAAATGCAGCTCGGCCAGGCCCAGACGCTGGGCATTTGCCACCAGCTGGGCGCAGCTGTCCAGGTTGACCGGCCAGCCAGCGGCGTCCATCAACAGTGGGTTGCAGGTGGCGCGGCGCAACAAGGCACTGTCCAGCGCGGCGGCCCATTCGCTGGGGGCTGCGGAGTCGATGTAGAGCTGGGTCATGCCAGGTCCTGCTTGAGGAAAATGTCTTTGTCCGGGAAAAACTGGGTATGCAAGGGCAACAAAGCCCCGCCCAAGGCCCGCGCATGGGCGCCTACCGCACCCTGTACCAGCACAGGCGGCCGGATGCCGGCCTGACGGTAAGACGGCAACGCACTGTGGGTGCGTGTGGTGAGTGCTTGCAACAGCGCAGGGGCCAGCGATCCGTCCAGCACCACCGCATCCAGATCCAGCAAGGCCGTGGCCGAAGTGGCCACCATGGCCAGGGCACTGGCGGCTCGGTCCAGCCAGGGCTGAGTCCATTTGGCCAGGTTGGGACCCGTGATGTCGTCGCGCAGCACGCTTTGAGGGTTCAGTCCAGCCTGTTGCAAGGCCTGCTCCAGCTGCCAGCCCGAGGCCACTTCGAGCAGCTGGGCCACGCCTTGACCCTGGTCCAAACCCATGGGCATGGAGCCGATGGCACCCGCGTTCCCACGCCCGCCTGTCAGCAAGCGGCCCTGCAACACCAGCCCGCCGCCCACGAAAGTACCGACATAGATGTACAAGAAACTGGGCAGCTGCTGCCCATGACCGAGCAAGAGTTCGGCGGTGCAGGCGGCCACTGTGTCGCGGGCGAACACCACAGGCAACGGGGTCATGGCCTGCACGGCGGCGCGCATGTCCACCCCTTCCCAGCGGGCCAGGGCGGGCGCGGCCTGCGCCCCCATCACATCGGCCCACTGGTGCATGCCCAAGGGTGCAGCCAGACCCACGCCCACAACGCGCGGCCAGGCCAGGGTCATCCGGCTTTGCAGTGCGGTCAGCGCTTCGGCCACCAGGGGCAGCACGTGGTCGGGGTCCGGGTGATCGTAGTGGAACACATGGTGCTGCACGATCTGGCCCAGAAAGTCGGCCATCAGCACCTCCAGGCTGCGCCGACCCACCTGCACGCCCACGCTGTAGGCGCCCTGCGGGTTCAGCGCCAGGGGCACCGAAGGCTGCCCGATGCCGCCACGAATGCGGTCCTGCTTCTGCAGCAAGCCGTCGTCCAGCAAGCGCTCGACAATGATGGACACCGTCTGCTTGGACAACTGCGTCAGGCGCGCCAATTCGGCTTTGGGCAAGGCACCGTGCAGGCGGATGGCCTGCAACACAATGCGCTCGTTGAACTGACGCATGCCCTCGTGGTTGGAGCCTCGCACTTGCAAGGTGGTGTCGGCAACAGGAGGGCTGGCGGTGTTCATGATGAAGTCGGATGGGTCAGGGCAGGATCACGCCCTTGCACAGAATGCCGTTGCCAAACGCTGTGGCTTCGCCGCTCTGCACGATCAGGCTCGCATTGTCCACGCGGCGGTAGAACTCGAACCGCTCGATCGCCTCAACCTTGTCGGCCGGCAGGCCTTCAGCCTGCTGCACACAGGCCACGAAAGCCGACTGAGCCGCTGTGCGCTCGCCAGGTGGCAACTGGCTGTGCTGCATGTAGCCGGCCGGCTGGGCCACGTCTTGGGCCAGCGGAAACACCGACAGCACTGCCTGCGACACACGTTCCAGGCTGTGCCCGGGCAAGCGCACCACCGGCTTGCCCTTGGCCAGCCAGTCGGCAGTGAAATTGGCGTCCACCACCGCCACCCACTCCCCGTGGCCCATGGCACACAGGTGCATCAACAACTCTGGGGTCAGCAGCGGGTCGATGCCCTTCAGCATACGGCCTCCGCTTCCGGCGCCAGGGTGGCCGGGTCGATGGCGCCTGTGATCAGGCCCACGATTTCTTCGGGATTGGTGTGCTTGGTCAGCCGGTTGCAAATGATGCGCCCCTGGCGGAACACCCAGATGCGGTCCACCAGATCGAACACCTGGCGCAGGTTGTGGCTGATGATGATCAGCGGCACGCCACGTTCCTTGAGGCCCTTGATGATCTGCTCCACCCGGGCAGTTTCCTGCACGCCGAGTGCGGCGGTCGGTTCGTCGAGGATGATGAGCTTGCGCGCAAAACCGGCGGCGCGGGCAATGGCCACGCACTGGCGCTGGCCACCGGACATGCCGCGCAGGTTTTCGCTCATGTCCTGAATTTTCACACCGGTGGTGGACAACATTTCCACCGACTGCTGGCGCATCGCCTTGTGGTTCAGCACCGACAACGGACCCAGATTGAAGTGGGTGATTTCACGGCCCAGGAAAATGTTGGATGCCACATCCAGATCCTCGGCAATGGCCAGCGTCTGGAACACCGTCTCGATGCCCTGCTCCCGCGCGTCGAGCGGCGAATCGAAATGAACCACCTGCCCATCGATTTCGATGTTGCCGCTGTTGGGGCGCTCGGTGCCGGTGATCAGACGCACAAAAGTGCTTTTACCGGCGCCGTTATCGCCCACGATGGCGGCATGTTCGCCGGGGGCGAGGGCAAAGTGGGCGTCGGTCAGGGCCTTCACACCGCCGTAGTGCTTGGTGAGGCCGGTGATCTTGAGGACAGGAGGTTGGTTGTTCATGGCGGGAGCTCCGGAAAGGATACAGGCCCCGAGGATGCGCCTTCGTTCCCAAAAGGTCTATTAGTAAAACCACTAGGTTTACTTAGTCTCGGCTTTTGTGTGTAATTCGCTCGTCGAGGTGTTGCAACACTCTTCCGCAGCACTCGCACACCACCCAACCGTCCATCTTTGTTTGGAGACAACATGAAACTCACGACCCTGCTCACCCGCACTGGTATGGCCCTGGCTGCTGCCGGCCTGCTGGCTGCTGCTGCACACGCCCAGACGATTGCTTATATCACCAACGGCAACACCAACGAGGGTTGGACGCTGATCAACGGCGGGGCCAAGAAGGCTGGCTCCGCTCCCGGCGTCAAGTTCATCGAACTGGCCGCCGAAAAGGGCGAGCTGTCCAAGCAGCTGGCCATCGTCGAAGACATGATCACCCGCAAGGTTGACGCCATCGCGATCGCACCGGTGGATTCCAAAGGCATTGCACCGGCCGTGAACAAGGCCATGGCCGCTGGCATTCCGGTGGTGGCCGTGGACACCGGCATTTCGGGCGCCAAGATCACCTCTTACGTGGCCACCGACAACATCAAGGCCGCCATGGTGCAAGGCAAGTGGACCGCCGAGCAGATCAAGGACGGCGACACCGTGATCTACATCACCGGTGACCTGGGCCAGTCCACCGGCCAGGAGCGCAAAAAGGGCTTTCTGGACGGCCTGAATGCAGTTCGCAAGAACGTGAAAGTGGTTGAAGTTCCCACCACCTGGGACCAGACCATGGCTCAGAACGGCGTTGAAGCGGCCTTGCGCGCCAACCCGAACGCCAAGGTGATCGCTTGCGCATGGGATGGCGGTGCACTGGGTGCACGTGCAGCGCTGATGGCTGCTGGCAAGAAGGCCGGTGAAATCAAGATCGCTGGCTTCGACGGCTCCCCCGGCGGTCTGGACATGATGAAGCAGGGCTGGCAGCAAGCCAACGCCGCGCAGATGCTGGCGAAGATCGGCCAGGTGGGCGTGGAAACCGCGATCGCCGCCGCCAAGAAGCAGAAGGTTGAAGAGCGCATCGATACCGGCTCCTTCCTGGTGTTGCCCTCCAACGTGGACCAGTTCGCCAAGGATTCCGGCGTAGCCCAGTTCATGAAAGTGAAGTGATCTCCGATCACGAGTGAGTATTGCACCCGTCCATGTGGGCGGGTGCCCCTGTTTGAGGACATTTCCCATGAAATCCATCACCCGCCAGGAATGGTATGGCGCGCTGGTCGCCGTGATCGTGCTCGGCCTGCTGCTGAGCTTCGCCTCCCCGTTCTTTCTGACCACCGGGAACTTGTCCAACGTGCTGGTCCAGGCTTCGGTGATTGCATTGCTGGCGGGCGGCCAGACTTTCGTGATTCTCACCGCCGGGGTGGATTTGGCGGTGGGTGCAGTGACCGCACTGGCGGGCGCCATCGCAGGCCACCTGATGCTGAAATTGGGGGTGGATCCGTACGCCGCCATGCTTGCGGCGCTGGCCATCGGCGTGGCCGTGGGCCTGTTCAACGGTTACCTGGTGGCGTTTGTCGGCATTCCTTCATTCATTGTGACCCTGGGTGGGTTGACACTGTGGCGCGGTATGGCGTTCGAATCCACTGGTGGTTTCGACAACGCCGGCCTGCCCGATCCGTTCCCCTTCATTGGTTATGGTGAACTGTTCGGCGTGCCAATGCCCACCGTGATCATGATCGTGGTGTTCGCACTCATGGCCTTTGTGCTGTCCAGCACCAAGCTGGGCCGCTATGTTTACGCCATCGGCTCCAACGAAATGGGTGCGCGCCAGGTCGGCATCAACATCCGCTGGTACAAGCTGGGGGTGTATGTGGTGTCGGGTCTGGCCTGCGGTCTGGCCGCTATCGTGCTGATGGCCCGCATGGACTCGTCCAGCGGCAAGATGGCCCAGAACTTTGAACTCGACGCCATCGCAGCGGTGATCCTGGGCGGCACCTCGCTGTTCGGCGGTCGCGGCAGCATCTGGGGCAGCCTGCTGGGGGCCATCCTCATCACCATGATCCGCAACGGCATGAACCTGCTGGAGATCTCTCAGTTCAAGCAGATGATGGCGATCGGCGCGGTGGTGATCATCGCGGTGTGGATCGACGTGGTGCGTCGCAAACGCCTGCTGCGCAAGTAATTCCCACATTTTCTGTGACCACAGCCATGGCCAACCCATCCCACGCCGCCGCCTTTCTGGTGACCGGCGAAGCCCTGATCGACCTGATCCAGCGCCCCGATGGGCTGCTGGAGCCCAAATTGGGCGGTTCGCCCTGGAACCTGGCGCGTGCCTTGGGCCGGCTGGGCTGCCAGGTGCACTACCGCAGTCCGCTGTCCACCGACGACTACGGCCAGCAACTGACCGCCGCGCTGGAAGAAAGCCAGGTGCAACCGACGGGTCACCGCAGCCCCTGCCCCACCAGCCTGGCGCTGGTGAAGGTGGATGCCCACGGGCACCCCGACTACGCCTTCTACCGCGAAGGTGTGGCCGACCGCGACCTGCCGCCACTGGACATTCTGAAGGACGCCAATCTGTCGGCCCGGGTGTTTCACGTCGGCTCGCTTTCGCTGCTGCCGCCCGACGGGCACCAGTGGCGTGAGCTGCTGGCCGCGCTGCGTCAACGCGGCTTGACCACCAGTGTGGACATCAACATGCGCCCGATGGTGGCCCGCGACAAAGCCGCCTACGCCGTGCTGGCGCGGTCCATCCTGGCCGAGGGCGTGGTGGTGAAGGTCAGCGACGAGGACCTGCGCGCCATGCACCTGTCGGGCGAGCCGCTGGCACTGGCGCGAGACCTGTTGTCAGAGACCACCCGCGCGGTGGTGCTGACGCTGGGCGCCCAAGGGGCCTGGTGCCTCACCCACGAAGGCCAATGGTTCCAGCCACCGGTTCAGGTGAAGGTGGTGGACGCGGTGGGGGCCGGCGACTGCTTCTATGCCGGCTTTCTGGCACGGCTGGATGAGCTGGGCTGCTTTGAGCAACCCGCGTCGCCCAGCTTCCCGGCAGAGGCTGTGCAAAGCGCACTGGCGTTTGGCAACCGGGTCACTGCCGTCAACCTGCAACGCGCCGGCTGTCAGCCGCCATGGCGGCACGAATTGGCGTGAACGCAGAGGTAACCTCGGTTACCTTTTTATTTACCCATCAAAGTAACTTTGTTACACTTGCAACTTCTCTGACAAGGCACGGTGAGACTAGATGAGCAACCCGCAAGATCCGGCACTGGACATCGTCATCTTTGGTGGCGCCGGAGATCTTTCCTGGCGCAAGCTGCTGCCGGCGCTGTACATGGCCCACTCCCACGGCCGCCTTCCCGCTGCATGCCGCATCATCGGCATTGGCCGCCAGGCCTGGAGCCGTGAAGACTACGCCCGCTTCATTGACGAGTCGTCCCCACCACACGTGGATGCCAGCGCGCTGAACCCGAGTACCTGGCAAGCTTTTCTGGCCCACCTGGACTACGTGCAGCTTGACGCCACCCAGGCCGCCGATTACGAGCGCCTGCAAGCGACTTGCACGCCAGGCTCGGTCAAGGTGTTCTACCTGGCCACCGCACCCAGCCTTTTCACCCAGATTTGCGCCCACCTGGACAGCGCCGGACTGATCGACCCGCAAGCCCGCGTGGTGCTGGAAAAGCCGCTGGGCCACGACCTGCCGTCGGCCCAGGTCATCAACGAAGCGGTGGCGCGCCACTTCAAAGAACACCAGATCTACCGGATCGACCACTACCTCGGCAAAGAAACGGTGCAGAACCTGATGGTGCTGCGCTTTGGCAACGCGATTTTCGAGCCGCTGTGGCGTGCGCCCTACATCCAGAGCGTTCAGATCACTGTGGCCGAAACCGTGGGCGTGGGCAGCCGCGCCGGCTTCTACGACCAGACCGGCGCCATGCGCGACATGGTGCAGAACCACCTGCTGCAACTGCTGTGCATCGTGGCCATGGAGCCACCGATTTCGCTCGACCCCGACGACGTGCGCGACGAAAAGCTGAAGGTGCTGCGTTCGCTGCAGCGCATGACGCTGGCCGACATCCGCCAGAACACCGTGCGCGGCCAATACATCGCCGGTGCGGTGCAAGGCGAATCGGCACCGGCCTACCTGACGGAAGACAACGTGCCCGCTGACAGCGGCACCGAAACTTTTGTGGCACTGCGCACCCAGATCAACAACGCCCGCTGGGCCGGGGTGCCGTTCTTCCTGCGCACCGGCAAACGCATGCAGGCCCGGCGCTCGCAGATCGTGATCGACTTCGCGCAGCCGCCGTTCTCCATCTTTGCGGACCAGCAACAGATCCAGCACCCCAACCGCCTGGTCATCACGTTGCAGCCCGAGGAGTCCATCCAGTTGCAAATGATGGCGAAGCAACCCGGCTCTGGCATGAACATGAGGCCTGTCCACCTGAACCTGGACCTGGAATCGGCCCTGGCTGGCCGCCGCGCAGAAGCCTACGAACGACTGCTGGTGGACGTGACCAAAGGCCGGTTGACCCACTTCATGCGCCGTGACGAACTGGAAGCCGCCTGGAAGTGGGCCGACCCCATCCTCGAGGGCTGGCAACAGATGGGCGACAAGCCGCGCCCGTACACCGCTGGCACGTGGGGGCCGGCTGCATCGTCGGCGCTGATGGCACGCGAAGGCTGCAGCTGGTTTGAAGAATCATGAGCGCGACCATCCTCAACCCCACCACGCGGGAACACCGCTACCCCAACACCGACTCGCAGGTGCAGGCGCTCGCGCTGTCCATCGCCCAGCAATTGCAGGCAGCCCTGCTTGAGCGTGGACAAGCGACGCTGGCGGTCTCCGGTGGGCGTTCGCCCATCGCGCTGTTCCAGACACTGCGCCAGACCGCGCTCGATTGGGCACACGTCAGCATCACGCTGGTGGACGAGCGCTGTGTGCCCGAAGACCACCCAGACAGCAACGCCCGCCTGGTGCGCGAACACTTGCTGGCCGACCGTGCCGCCGCCGCCCGCTTCGTGAGCTGGTTACCTGGGGTACCGCAGCCCGACGCCCTGACGCCCGACGCCCTGGCACAGCACGCCAACCAACGGTTGGGCCTGCTGCCGCCACCGTGGGACGTGGCGGTGCTGGGCATGGGCGATGACGGACACACCGCCTCCTGGTTTCCGAACAGCCCAGGGCTGGCGCAGGCCATGCATCAGGGGCAGGCCGTGAGCTGGGTGCGCCCCGGCCACGCGCCGCACCTGCGCCTCACGTTGACCCGTGCTGCGGTGCTGGCTTGCAGGCACCTGCACCTGGCCATCGCCGGCGCCACCAAACTGGCGGTGTACTCCCAGGCCCGCCAGGGCGAAACCCTCGATCTGCCCGTATCGGTGGCGCTGGCCCGCGCCGCTTCCCTCGATGTCTGGATTGCCGAGTAAACCCATGACTGCCATGAACCTGCCACCCCTGAACCCCGTCCTGCAGCGCGTCACCGACCGCATCATCGAACGCAGCCGAGACAGCCGCGACACCTACCTCAAGACGGTCGCAGGTTTGCGCAGGCCCGACCCCTACCGTGCAGGCATGGGTTGCGCCAACGCGGCCCACGCTTTCGCAGCCATGCCGGCCAGCGACAAGCTGGTGCTGCGGCAAGAGCGGCAGCCCAACATCGGCATCATCACCGCTTACAACGACATGCTCTCGGCTCACCAGCCGTACGAGCATTACCCTGAGCAACTGCGCGCAGCCGCACGCGCGCGGGGCGCCACCGCCCAGGTGGCCGGTGGCGTGCCTGCCATGTGCGACGGCGTGACCCAGGGCTACGAAGGCATGGAGCTGTCGCTGTTCTCCCGCGACGTGATCGCCCTGGGCACGGCGGTCGGCCTGTCGCACAACGTGTACGACGGTGCGCTGATGCTGGGCATCTGCGACAAGATCGTGCCCGGGCTGCTGATCGGCGCGTTGCAGTTCGGCCACCTGCCGGTGGTGTTTGTGCCTGCGGGCCCGATGGCGTCCGGCCTGTCCAACGACGAAAAAGCCAAGGTGCGCCAACTCTACGCGCAGGGCCTGGTGGACCGCGCGGCGCTGCTCGCCTCCGAAGAGGCGGCGTACCACAGCGCCGGCACCTGCACCTTCTACGGCACCGCCAACTCCAACCAGATGCTCATGGAAATCATGGGCCTGCAGCTGCCGGGGTCTTCGTTCGTGAACCCGGGCACACCGCTGCGCCAGGCCCTGACCGATTTCGCCATGGAACGCGTGCTGCGCCTGCGCACCCAAGACCAACTCGCCATCGCCGACATGATCACCGAAAAGGCCATCGTCAACGGCATCGTGGGTCTGCTGGCCACGGGCGGGTCCACCAACCACACCATCCACCTGGTGGCCATGGCGCGTGCCGCCGGCATCCGGATCGACTGGGACGACTTTGCAGAACTGTCGGACGCGGTACCGCTGCTGGCGCGGGTGTACCCCAACGGCAAGGCCGATGTGAATCATTTCCACGCGGCGGGTGGCATGGGCTTCCTGATCGACCAGTTGCTGGGTGCGGGATTGCTGCATGCCGATGTCAACACCATTCTGGGGCCGGGGCTGCAACGCTACGCCCAGGAACCGTGGCTGCAGGAAGGCCAGCTGGCCTGGCGCGCCGCACCCGCAGCGTCGGGGGATGAATCGGTGCTGCGCCCTGCCAACAACCCCTTCAGCGCCGACGGTGGTCTCAAGCGTCTTCAAGGCAACCTGGGGCGCTCGGTGGTCAAGGTGTCCGCCGTCAAACCGGAACACCGCCGTGTTCACGCGCCCGCGGTGGTGGTGGACAGCCAGCAAGCACTGCTGGACCTGTTCAAACAGGGCCAGCTGGAGCGCGACCTGGTGGCAGTGGTGCGGTTCCAGGGCCCGCAAGCCAACGGCATGCCCGAGCTGCACAAGCTCACCCCGCCGCTGGGCATCCTGCAAGACAAGGGCTTCAAGGTGGCCCTGGTGACCGACGGGCGCATGTCCGGTGCATCGGGCAAAGTGCCCGCCGCCATTCACCTCAGCCCCGAAGCCTTGCAGGACGGCCCGATTGCCAAGGTGCGCGACGGCGACATGATCCTGCTGGACTGTGATGCCGGTGTGCTGGAGCTGCAAGTCAGCGCCGAAGAACTGGCCCAGCGCGAGCTGGCCCGCGCCGATCTCAGCGGCAACGAACACGGCCTGGGCCGCGAACTGTTTGGCCTGTTCCGCCGCAACGCCGGCCTGGCCGAACGCGGCGGCTCGCCCCTGTTTGGCAACGACTGACGCTGAAACTGCCCCTCACGGAACCCCCACAGACTTCAGACTATGCAAGACTTTTCCAATTTGCCTGCCCCTGCGGCCCTGCCCGCCTTCCGATCGCGCGTGGTGCCGGTCGTCGTCGTCCAGGACCCGGCCCAGGCAGTGCCCATGGCCCGTGCGCTGCTGGACGGCGGCGTGGACGTGATTGAAATCACCCTGCGCTCGGACGCAGCGCTGGCCGCCATCGCCGCCGTGGCGCGCGAAGTACCGGACATGATGGTCGGTGCAGGCACTGTGACCCGAGCCAGCGAAGTCGCCCAGGTGGTCGCGGCCGGCGCACGATTTGCCCTGTCGCCCGGCTGCACTCCCGCACTCATCGCCGCGGTACGTGCGTCGGGTCTGCCCTTCATCCCCGGTGTGGCCACACCCGGCGAGGCCATGGCCGCGCGCGATGCGGGCTACACCCTGATGAAATGCTTCCCCGCGGCCCAACTGGGTGGCGTGGAAGTGCTCAAAGCCTGGGGCGGCCCGCTGCCCGATCTGCGCTTCTGCCCGACGGGCGGGGTGTCGCTCGCCAACATGGGGCAGTTCCTGGCGCTGCCCAACGTCGCCATGGTCGGTGGGTCGTGGCTTACGCCAAGCGCTGCGGTACAGTCTGGCGACTGGGCGCGCATCACCCAGCTGGCCCGCGAAGCCACCACGGCAGCAGCGGCCGCCTGACGCCCTTCAACCCACCGGCTTCACCTTCGCAGAGCAGACACCATGACGCCATTCACCCTGCCCACCCAACACCCAGCCTGGCAACGTCTGCAAACACTGGCCAGCCAGCCACTGCCCCACCTGCGCGAACTGCTGGCCCACGGCCCAGACGCTCGCCAGCAACGACTGCAAGTCGAAGCCGCAGGCCTGACCCTGGACGCCAGCCATCAGGCGCTGACCAGCGAGGTGCTGGACGCGCTGCTGCAACTGGCGCAAGAGAGCCAGGTCAGCGCCCTGGCCGAGGCCCAGCGCCACGGCCAACCCATCAACGCCACCGAGAACCGGGCGGTGCTGCACGTGGCGCTGCGCGGCAGCACCATGGTCAACCCGCCCTGGGGCACCGAGGTGAACGAGGCGGTACAGCGGGAGCTGGACCGCTTCCTGGAAGCGGCCGAGCGGGTGCGCGACGGTCGCTGGCGCGGTCACACCGGCCAGCGCATCACCGATGTGGTCAATATCGGCATCGGCGGCTCCGACCTGGGCCCGCGCATGGCGGTGGAAGCACTCGATGCCTGCGTGTCGTCCGACGTCAAGGTCCACTTTGTCTCAAACCCGGATGGCTGGGCGCTGCACAGCGTGCTGCGTGGGCTCAAGGCCGACCAGACGCTGTTCATCGTCCAGAGCAAGACCTTCACCACCCAGGAAACGCTCACGCTTGCAGCGTCCGCCAAGCGCTGGTTGGCCGACCATGGTCTGACCACGCCCGCACAGCAGTCCCCGCACCTGATCGCGGTCACCGCCTCGCCCAAAGTGTCCGAGCAGCAGGGCTACGACCCCGCCAACACCTTCGGTTTCTGGGACTGGGTGGGCGGTCGGTACTCGGTCTGGTCGGCCATTGGCCTGCCGCTGGCCATTGCTGTCGGGGCGGAAAATTTCCGCGCCTTCCTGGCCGGAGGCCACGCGATGGACCAGCACTTCTGGCATGCACCGGCTCACCAGAATATGCCCTTGCTGATGGCGCTGCTTGGCGTCTGGAACCGCAACTTCCTGAACTGCCCCACCCAGATGCTGGCCGCTTACCCCAGCCGGCTGTTCCAGTTCACCCGCTTCCTGCAGCAGATGGACATGGAATCGAATGGCAAATCGACCCACGTGGACGGCAGCCATTGCGACATAGACACCGGCCCCATCCTCTGGGGTGGACTGGGCATCGACGGCCAGCACGCGTACTTTCAGCTGGTGCACCAGGGCCGCCACCGCGTGCCCGTGGACTTCATCGGCGTGCAGACGGAGGACGCGCCCCTGCCCCTGGCGGCCGAACACCACCGGGTGGTGTTGCTGAACCTGCGGGCCCAGGCACGCGCCCTGGCCTTGGGCCGAGACGCCGCGGCCACCGAAGCCGAATTGCGTGCCAGCGGTTTGAGTGAAGAACGCGTCCGCGAACTGGTGCCGCACCGCACCTTCGCTGGCAATGTGCCCAGCAGCACCTTGTGGCTGTCGGCACTCACACCTCACAGCCTGGGCGCTCTGGTGGCCTTGTACGAGCACAAAGTGTTCTGCCAAGCTGCTTTGTGGGGCATTCACGCCTACGACCAGTGGGGCGTGGAGCTGGGCAAAACCATGGCCAAGGCCATGGAAAGCGCACCGACCTGACGCCATTCCCGGACACCTTTGCACTCCATCACCCCCAGAAGAACCATGCCCCGCCGTCCCGCCCCTGTGCCTGACAAGGACCAACCCCTGATCGACGACATCCGCCTGCTGGGCCGCCTGCTGGGTGACGTCATCCGCGAGCACGAGGGGGTGGCGATTTACGAGCTGATCGAGCAGATCCGCCAGCTCTCGGTGGCCTACCGGCGCCAGGCCGACCAGGCGGCCGACAAGCAGCTCAAGAAACTGCTCAAGGGCCTGAGCGACGACCAGGCGGTGAGCGTGATCCGCGCCTTC
>JACCDV010154429.1_pt1 | contig 22508 bp, 35 predicted proteins | sample 7446131 | NCBI WGS metagenome assembly JACCDV01 (sample SAMN15323448, study PRJNA562643) | freshwater metagenome | isolation source: river surface water | place: USA:Blue River Watershed | collected 2017-08-17
GATTCTTTGGTTTAAACACGCAAGACAGCTCTATTCAGTTGTCTAGCGGTTTTGCCTTGGAAGCGTTTAACTGCGTTATTGACAAGTATGGTCGTATCGGTGCTAGAAAAGGTTGGACTAAAGTCAATACTACAGCAGCTTCTACAGGCAACTTCAGAGCTATCTTTGAGGTTGTCAAAGATGACGGTAATGTTATCCTGTCTGCTGCTAACAACAAGCTCTATAGCGGCTCTACAACGCTAACTGAGATGGTTGTCCGTAACAGCGATAATACAGCTAATTTGTCTTATACGATTACTGACGATAATTGGCAGATTGCAGGTATGCCATACGATACAGGCGCTACTCCGTCTGCTCATGCTATTTTGGTACAAGCAGGACATCCTGCGTTGGTGTATCATAAATTAGGCTCTACAGCTCATGCACACACAGGTGCTTATGGTCTACAGCGTTTAGGAGATATTGCTTCTAACTTACCTGGTTCTTACACAGTAACTGATTTTACACCGAACTGTATCTTAACTGCATTTGGTCGTACATGGGTTGCTGACATTGCAGGTGATAGACAAACAGTATACTTCTCAGACTTACTAGACCCTACAGAGTGGAAAGTAGGTACTTCAGGTTACCTAAACATCTCTGAAGTAGTGCCTAACAACGACCCTATCGTTGCTTTAGCTGCGCATAACGGATTCTTGATTATCTTCTGTGAACGACACATTGTTATTTATTCTAATCCTGTAGACCCTGCAGCATTGTCATTAACAGATGTAATTACAGGTATCGGTTGTATTGCTCGTGATTCTGTAGCATCTGTAGGCACTGACTTGATGTTCTTGTCTTCAACGGGTGTGCAGTCTTTACAGCGTGTGATTCAAGAGAAGTCTTTACCATTTAGAGATGTGTCTAAGAATGTTCGTGACGAGTTAATTGCCAATGTTCAGTCTGAGACATTGAAGTATATCAAAGGTGTTTACTACCCTACTGATGCTTTTTACTTGTTAGCACTACCGTCAACAGGATTTACTTACTGCTTCGATACTCGTGGTGTATTAGAGAACGGTGGGGCAAGAACAACGATTTGGAAACAGATTGAACCTACAGCATTATGTGTAACACAAAACAGAGATTTGTTGATTGGTAAAAAGGGTTACATTGGTAAATACGACGGTTACGAAGACAACAGTGCTACATACCGTATGTCTTATTTTACCAACTACTTTGATTTTGGCTCTGCTACAACACTAAAGATTCTAAAGCGTGTGAATGTGACAGCTATCGGTGGTTCATCACAGCCTATCGCTGTTAAATGGGGCTATGACTACACTAGAAACTACTTCTCTCGTGGTATTACACTACAGCGAGTAGAAGTGTTTGAGTACGGCACTGCTGAATATAACATTGCCACATACACAAATGGTATTGCGCTAGACATCGCTAACATTCAAGCGTCTGGCTCAGGTACTGTAGTACAGATTGGTTTTGAATCAGACATCGATGGAACACCTTTGTCTATTCAGAAGATTGACTTTTTCCTTAAGCAAGGTAAAACACTATGAGTAATTATGTAAAAGCGACCAACTTCGCAACTAAAGACACACTGCCTACTGGCGATTCTAACAAGATTGTTAAAGGTACTGAGATTGACAACGAGTTTAACGCCATTGCTGGTGCTGTAAGCTCTAAGGCTGACTTAGCATCTCCTGCATTCACAGGCACTCCTACAGCGCCTACAGCTATAGCTACGACAAATACAACACAAGTAGCAACAACTGCGTTTGTTCAAACTGTGGTCAACACAGCTATAGATGCGGTAGATTCTTCAGCAACACAGACATTGACTAACAAAACTATTGCTCTAGGTTCTAATACTGTGACAGGTACTTTAGCAGAATTTAACACTGCTGTTACTGATGCCAACTTAGCAAGTTTAGCTGGTTCTGAGACTTTAACTAACAAAACTATTGCGCTAGGTTCTAACACTATTAGTGGTACAAAATCTCAATTTAACACAGCTGTTACTGATACAGATTTTGCATTTACTAATGACTTTACAGGTTCAAACCAGTCTTTAAGCACCAATGGCTATCAAAAGCTTCCTGGTGGTTTAATTTTTCAATGGTGTGAATCTGGCGCTGGGTCAGGAGAAAGGGACGAAACTGTTTCGTTTCCTAGTACATTTCCAACGGCTGTTTTACAGGTAGTGGTCGGTACAGATGTTGAAGGAAATCCTGGTGATTTAATTTGTCAGCTTGTGTCTAAAACAACATCAAACTGTGTTGTTAGATTTAATGGTTTAGGTTCTAACGACAACGCTAAAGCAATTATTTTTGCTATAGGATATTAAATAGTATAAAGGTAAGGATAAATCATGGGACTTTCATTAGGTAGTATTGGTCAGCTCGCTGGAACAGCCATTGGTTTTGCTGTTGGCGGTCCTGGTGGGGCTGCATTAGGCTCACAGATTGGTGGCGCTGCTGGTTCACTATTAGGAGGAAGTCCTAATGTGTCTGGAGCTTATGGCGGTGCTTCTGCTGCTCAGTTAGCTGCAGCACAGCAAGCCGCTAACATGGCACAGTTTAGACCAGTCGGAATTACAACACGCTTCGGTTCGTCTAATTTCCAAATAGACCCTAATACAGGTCAATTAGTATCTGCAGGATATACTGTAGCACCTGAGTTGCGTACTATTCAAGACAGATTATTGACACAAGCAGGTGCTTACGACCCAACACAGATTGCTCAGCAAACAGCAATGTTGACTCCTGCTGCTCAGTCTTTGTTTAGCTTAGGTCAAGGTTATTTGTCTGAATCACCTGAAGAAGCTCGTCAGCGTTATATCAGCCAACAACAGGCTTTAATTGCGCCACAGCAAGAACAAGCTTTAGCAGGTATTCGTAATCGTTTATTCCAGACAGGTAGAACTGGTTTAGCAACTGGTGGTACGACACAGGGCTTAGCCGCTACTAATCCTGAGTTAGCTGCTTACTATAACTCTTTAGCTAATACTCAGCGTCAAATCGCCGCTGATGCAGAAACTGCAGCACAACGACAAACAGCATTCGGAGCTGGTTTATTTGGTACTGGTACAGGTATACTTGCTCAAGTTCCTGCACTGACTTCTGCTGCTTACAGCCCCCTACAGACACAACTTGGTTTAGCAGGCTCTGTAGAACAACTTGGACAACAAGCACTCGACTTAGGCGCTCAATTAGGCGGTCGTCAAGCCCAAGCAGGGGCTACAGCAGGTCAGTTACTACAGCGTGGTTCTGAAGGAGCTGCACAGACTGGTTTAGCAGGGCAGATTGCTCAACAAGGTATTAACGCTACTCGCAACACCGCTATTTCAAATCAGTTAACTTCGTTAGCACAGAATCCACAGATTCAAAACTGGTTTAGTAATATAATTGGTGGTGGTTTTGGTGGTTTTGATTTAAACAGCACTACAACACCAGGTTTGTGGGCTAACGAGTCTTTTGACTAAGGAATTAACATGGCACAGCAATCTATCGTAGGTGGTCTATTTGGTTTAACACCAGAGATGTATCAAATGCAACAACAACAGTTGCGTGAAGCACAACAGCGTGCTGCAGGTACTATGGCAGCAGGTCCTGGTACAATGCTTAATCCTTCTTTAGCTCCGTTATACACACAAGCAGCACAGCAAGGACAAATGATTGGTCAAGGTATTGGTGCTTTGTTAGGTGTTGAAGACCCACAACTTAAGATGGTTCGTGACATCACAGCACTTCGTAGTCAGTTCGACACAAGCACTGTAGAAGGTCTTCGTGGCTTTGCTTCTGAATTATCTAGCCGTGGTTACTCTGATTTCGCTATGCAAGCTGCTCAGCGTGCTGCAGATTTAGAGCAAACACAGGCTGTTACTGGACTAAGACAAGCACAGACACAGAAAGTATTGACTGGTAAAGAATTAGAAGCTAAAGACTTGTTAGCTAGTGGTCGTTATACACCTGCGTCAGTTGCTAAGTATCAAGAAACAGGCAACATTGCTGACTTAGTATTGACTAAAACAGCTGCAGGCGAAGGTGACGGAGCTGCTGCAGGTCCTGGACCAGTCGGTAAAGCAGGTGCTTACAGAGATGCTTTTGGTCAAATCTATGGTGGCGGTGAAATGAAGACTGTCCGTCAAGAGTTTGATACAAATGAAAAACTTTTAGCAATGCTTAACAAAGTTACTGAAGATGATGTTAAAAAGGCAGAATCTATCATTGACTGGACTACAAAAGAAGGTGTTGTTAAAGGGGCTGGTGCTAAGTTAGCTTCCGACACAGTCACAGCACAGACTAAGATTGCTGCTTCTCAGTTGCTTAAACAGATTGAATCATTACCTCCTGGCTCTGCTTCTAACGCTGATATGGTTGCAGCCATGAAGGATTTCCCTGGTTACGGTAGTCAAGCTGCACTAGCTGCGTGGATTAATCGTGCTAAAGAAACTATTCAAAATAACTTAAATCGTCAAGTAGAGCAGTTTGGTTTCCGTCAGCGTGTACAAGCAACACCTCCATTAGATGTTACTAAACAAGCTGAAAAACCTGCTAAGAAAGAACAAGCACCTAAAGTAATTAAGTTAGACTAAGGACTACTATGCCAATCTATGAATATAAAGGTCAGCAGTTTGATATTCCAGATACTGACCCTGCAGTTGCTAAAGCTAAGATTCAGCAGTATTTAGGAGAAGTTCCTGCTCAGGCTGCTCCTCAAGAAGCTATTACATTCGGTGAAACTGGCGGCGGTGCTGCTACAGGTCGTCCTGTTCGTGGAGCTAGAGCGCAAGTTAAACCTACGACACCATTAGAAGCTACTGCTGCTGGTATTTTTAAAGGCGCTGCATTGAATTTGCCTTTAGCAGTTACGCAGGTTGTTGGCGGTGAAGGTGGTCGTCAGTTTGTACAGCAAAGAGAACAAGAATATCAACAGATGCGTCAACAAGCTGGTATGGAAGGCTTTGATGTTCCTCAGTTAGTCGGTGCTGTTGTAAGTCCTATTAATAAAGCTATACCTACTGGCGCTGCGGGAACTGTAGCAGGTCGTGGTGCTTTAGGCGGCGTTATTGGTTCTGTTATGACTCCCGTTATTGGAGAAGATTTAACTGCTGAAGATGTTGCTGCAGGTAAAGTAGAACAAGCAGGTTTAGGTGCTGTCGCAGGTCGTTTAGGTTCTGCTTTTGCTAGTGCTTTAACACCGACACTGAAGCCAGGAACAAGAGAACTTCTTCGTGAAGGCATTCCTGTTACTCCTGGTCAAGCCTATGAAGGTGCTTTAGGTAACTTGTTTAGACAGATTGAAAAGCTAGACATTCCGACAATGCGTGTCGAAAAAGACGCTGTTAATCAAGCATTTACTAAATCTATCGGAAATGAAGTTTTAAAGAGCATTGACGATAAGTTACCTGCAAATGTTTCTAACGGTCAACAAATCTTTGGTTATATTCAGAATAAACTTACTCAATACTATGATGACGCTTTAGCTAAAATCGGTCCTGTTAAGGCAGATGACGATTTTGTTAACTCATTACAGGGTGTTATCGGTACAGCTAAATCAGAGTTATCAACTGCTAAACTTGGTAAGTCTTTTGAGAACTTTATGAAGGCTAATGTGATTAACCGTTTCGATGACGGTACTATCACAGGTAAAGATTTAAAACAAGTAGAGTCTATTTTCCGTAAAAAGATTGATAGTCTAAAAGGTACTGATTACGACAGTATTGTGTTAAAGACAGCCTATGATGATGCTTATAAAGCCATTAAGGGATTGATTGCACGAAATGACGAAACTGGTTCTATTGCTAAAGCTAATGAAGCATGGATGAAGCGTGCTAGAATTATGGAAGCTGTTAATAAGAATGTTGCTGAAGCTGAAGGCATGGTCGGTACATTTAGTCCTGCAGAACTAGCTAGAGTTGCTGCAAAGCAAGGAAGTAAAGCTGAAGCAGCTAGAGGAACTGCGCCATTACAAGAACAGGCTACTCGTGCTTTAAATGTTGTTGGAGACACGACAGGAGAAGCTGCTAAGTTCCGTAATGTGATGATTGCGGGTAAATTGACTGGTTTAGGTGCTTTAGGTCTGTTTGCTCCAAGCATTGCTATTCCTATTCTAACAGCGTCTGGAATGACTTATAAAGCTGCTCAGGCTTTAATGGCTGACCCTAGTGCAACTCGATTAGCTGTTCAAGAAGCATTACAGCGTAATCCTGGTCTATTTGGTCAAATTGCTGGTCAATTACAGGGTCAACAATGAAATTACTAACATACTTCTTAGTAGGTTTATTCCTAGGTGGCATTACGGCTGTAGCACTAGCACAGCCTATTGTAACTGAATCGACATCCAACTCCCGCACCAAAGTAGAATCTCCACCAGCATCCGCTATAGCACCTGCTATTACAGTGATTAACAATAAGAACTGTTCTACAGGTATGTCGGGTGCTGCACAGACTCAAATCTTAGGTATCTCTTTCGGTACTACAGTCACTGATAAGAACTGTGAAATGATTATAAAAGCAGAGTCTTTGTTCAATATGCAGATGAAGACTGCTGCAGTGTCTGTGATGTGTCAAGATGCTGCTAATTGGTGGGGAATGTGGGATGCAGGTACTTACTGTCCTGTCGAAGGTAAAGTAGGTAACGAAGCTAAGGAATACTGGTTAGCAAACCCTAACATGATGCCTAAGCGTCCGAAGATAAAATGAAATGGCTATTAGCCTTATTATGCTTTGTAGGGGTTGCTAATGCACAGATTCAACAGCATACCATTGCTGACGACGCTCATGTCAGAGTGCCACTGCAGTTTCCTTTCCCGTATTACGGACAGGTGTTCACAGAATCGTATATGTTCAGCAATGGCGTGGTCGGATTTATGTCTCCCACAAACCATTGGTGTTGCTCTGGCTTTAATTTAGAACAAGCCCGTGGCGTACAGTTTAACTACGCCATTATGCCGTTACAGACCGACTTAATCAATTATGGTTCAGGTCGGTTTTTAACGGAAGGAACGACACAGTATCAGCGTTATAAGTGGGAAAACATTAGTGAGTATGGCGCTCCTAATAACCTAAATACATTTGGTGTTGAGATTCGTCCTAGTGGCTTTATAGGAATGTATTATCAGCAGGTTAACATCAGTGCATGGCGACCTGTGACGATGGGCAGAACAGGTAACACTGACTTAGGAGAGTATCATCAGTATTATCACGGTAATGGGCTTCAACGAGGTGCTCCTTTTGAGTATCTTACTCCATCTACTGGCGATATGTGCTTGGTCAATCCTTTGTTTAGTCCAAGTTGTCCAGGGTATGAAGCAGCTTTTACAGCGCAACAATGCTCAATAAACCCGCTGTATAGACCTTCGTGTCCAGGTTACGAACAGGCTTACTTTAGCCAACAATGTAGTTTAAATGCTTTATATAATACGCAGTGTGTTGGTTATCAAGAAGCATATCACGCACAGCAATGTAGTTTAAACCCGTTGTATGCGACTACTTGTACAGGCTATGCACAGGCTTATTTTGACCAACAGTGTCGCTTGAATGGTTTATACGACAGAGCTTGTCCTAATTATGCTGAAGCGTATGCACAGCAGAATGTTACTAGACAACAAACTGTAGTGTCTGTACCGCAGGTAACAACTACATTTAGTGGTGAAGTGACTGTGTCAACACCTGTGATAGCCGACCCTGTGGTGAACACAATCGTGACTAGACAGCCTACGACAGCACCAACAGCGATTGCTAATCCTGCTCCACAGCAGACTGTAGCAGAGCCTAAGCAGGAAAAGAAGGCTGAGACAAAGCCAACACAGCAAAGAAAAGCTGAAACAAAGCAAGAGAACACGGTTACAGGCGCTGTAATACCTGTGCCAGTGCATGAGTACAAAGCACCAATCATCTTAGACCCTCTGTATCGGTCTTTGGTGAAGAAGCCAATACAAGATAATAATAGGTCAATGTACCACTTAATAATGACAGGTCAACAAAAACACGAGGAAATGATAGATGGACAATGGCGTAGAAAAGGAAATTAGCGTAGCAGGTTTCTCATTTAAGCTAACTAACAAACTAATAGTAATGGTCGTATCAATAGCACCTGTTGTCGGAGGTGCTTTTTGGGGTGCTTTTGAGTTTTATAACGACTATATGTCCATGCGTAGCGCTATCAAGAACTATGTCAGTCCTGACTTTACAGACTATGACAAGAAGATAGCTATTTTAGAAGAGAATACAGCTAAGGTTAACGACTACACCCGTGACATCAAGAACGACATCAAGAATGATGTTCGTAGACTTGAGAAGGTTGTAGAGCAGGTAGAAAGAGATAATAAACAGTTTAGTCGTGAGATTGACAAAGACCTACGAGAGATTCGTAGAGAAGTTGATGTCAAGATTAAACGAGCATTAGATAACCCATTAGCAAATAACAAGGAGTAAATATGTTAACACTATTATCAACAGCCCTATCGTTCCTTATGGGCGGTCTGCCTAAGATTCTTGACTTCTTTCAAGACAAAGCCGACAAGAAGCATGAGTTAGAACTAGCTGCGATGCAGACTGAGCGTGAACTAAAGATGATGGAAGCAGGTTACGCAGCTCAGGCTAAGGTTGAAGAGATTAGAACTGACCAGATTGCTATGCAGTCTTATACACAGCAAATGACTGCTTTGTACGACCATGACAAGTCTTTGAACGAAGGCACTAGCACATGGGTTAAGAACCTAAGAGCGTCTGTTCGCCCTATCGTCACTTATTTGTTTGTCGGTCTTTTAATTATTGTAGACATTGTAGGTCTATATTGGGCTATTTCAACCAATGTTCCGTTCGTAGAAGCAATCGAGTATGTCTTTGATGAGCAAGAGATGAACATTCTAGCATCAATTATTGCTTTCTGGTTCGGTACACAAGCATTCGCTAAAAAATGAAAATAAGTCAAAAGTGTTTAGACATGATTAAGCACCATGAGGGTGTTAGGACTAAGCCGTATCGTTGTCCTGCACTCTTGTGGACTGTCGGTGTCGGTCATGTTATCGACCCTAATCACATTAGAGTTAAGTTAGAGGACAGAAAAGCTCTGCCAATCCCTGATGGTTGGGACAGAACCCTGTCAATGGAGGAAGTCAATGATATTCTTGCTAAAGACCTTGAATCTTTTGAGAGAGGTGTACTTAGAATGTGTACTGTTCCTCCTACTCAAGGTCAGTTTGATGCAATGGTTTCATTTAGTTTCAATGTAGGACTAGGTAACTTTCAGCGTAGTTCTATCCGTATGTGCCACAACCGTGGAGAACACGAGAAAGCTGCTGAAGCGTTCATGATGTGGACTAAGGCAGGTGGTCGTGAACTTCCTGGTCTAGTGAAACGACGCAAGGACGAAAAGGCTCTGTACGAGTCATAAAAAAACCCCGCAGTTAAGCGGGGCTATAAAGGTACAACACACAAGGAAGGATTAAATCGTACAGCCACCTGCAGTACAGCTTAGCATCTGAGCGCCTTCGACATTATCGTCAAACTCTTTAAAGTTATCCCAATCAATCTCTTTAGGCTGTTGAGCCTTCAACGCTTCATACTGCTCTGCAGTGCATTCTTCATACGGTGCTTGACGATAAGTACCACCGTCATACGGTAGGAACGACACACCAGTAACCTCGTCAAAGTGCTTGTAGACATACGCACCGACTTCCATCCATTCATGCTCTTTCACAGAGATAGTCACAGACGGTTTATGTTCACAGTAGTGTCGTTGGAACAACAACCATAGCTTCAAATGCTTCAAAGCAGTCAAGTCTTCACGCAATAAAGCACCATCAGCAACCTTGACAGGGAAACTAAATACTGTCGTGCTTTCTGGCTTCATAACACATGGTTCAGCGACAAATCCTGCCTGAATCATAAACTGTGTTAGAGGGTCTTTATTGTCAGCTCGAACACGGCGAATATAGTACTGACTATGCTGAGGATGAATGCCACTAGCAGTACTGCAAAGTTGCGATACAGTCCCTTCAGGCTTGATGGCAGTGACCGCAACAGACTGATTAATTCCGATAGCAGCAGCAAACTCAATATTAGTAGTAACAGCCACATCTCTTAATCTCTCCAATCTAGCAGGTAAGTCCTCGTCATCAGGATTGTTTAGTAAATGATTGTCAAGAATGCCAGTCATCGACACGCCTAACAACGCTTCTTCTTCCGTATTCTTTTGCCAAACCTTACGCAAGTATGGGAAGTTAGTCAACGACGCTTGGAATGTCCCAAGAATAGTTGCAATACGGATTTTACGCTCCAATGTAGCCATATCATCATCGCTACGAACAATACAGCTAGATAGATTACAGAACTGATAAGGACGGAGGATAATCTCTGAACAAGGGTTTGTGCCAAAGGCAAATGTCGAGTCCCTGCGACCGTTCTTCGCTGCTTGTTTCTGTGACGCATCACGATTGAAAATACCTCGCTCACCAGAGTGTGATTCATAAATAGAAGTCCATTCACGCATGAACTGACCGATAGCAGGTGTTTCTTCGTACACTGCTGAGTTGTTCGCCAATGCTCGTTGACCTTGACCATCCCACCAGTTACCTGCTTTAGCGTGTGCCATTTGGTCATCGCCTAAGTCAGACAATGAAATCATTGCACTGCGTCGGACTCCACCCACAACAACAACTTCCCCGATTTTGCAGAGAATATCATGACATTCGATGGAACTGAGACGGCGACCTGCTGCGCCTTTAAACTTGGCTGTAACGAACTTAAAAAGGTCTTCCAAAGGTTTTGGTCCAGAAGCTCTTCCTCCGAAAGTTTTAAGTCTTGCTCCTGCAGGTCTAACTTTGGACAAGTCGAACTTTGGAATCTCGCCAGAGTATAAAAGAGCGATGAGTTGTCGAAGTGATTTAGCCCATCCTTCTTTAGAATCCGAAACAACAATAGTAGTCTCACTATTAAACAACTGCTCTGGCACTTCAGGTAATTTATTAACATACTGTTTCTCCACAGAGAAGCCGACACCTGTACCACATAGCAAGATGTACATGGCTTCGTCAAAGGCTTTAGGGTCATCAATGGGCAAGTATGAGCAGTTAAACGCTGCTACATTCTGACGCTCTAAAGCAGGTCCTGCAGTCATAATTGCACGCATTGACGGCATGACTTCAAGATTGTTTACTGCTGTCTCTAGTTCTTCTCTTAATTGGTTGGTTAAATGATAACCCTGTTTGTCGGCTAAGTGTTTAGCCATAAAGTCAAAGTAGCGTTTCACTGTTTCATTCCAGTGTTCACGACGACCTTGGTCATCTAGGTAGCGTGAATAGCGACTTTTAGCGATAAAAGTGTTGTATGGTGTCATTTTATAAGTCATATTATCTAACTTCTTTTTCCAATGTGTCTGCGTTGTCTTCAATCTTGTCAGAGAACATCTCGACAAGGTCCTCAGAAGTAATGTTCAACAGCTCTAACAGCGTGACTTCGTCAAGGTCTTTGAGTCTTTCCTTAATCTCGTGTAACAGCAGTGGCATTCTTCTCTTCCTTTTCAATCAAATAACTTAAGTAATGTTGTGCTTTCTTTAAATCCTCCAATCCGTTTTTGTATCTCCATCGAAGTAAGTATTTTAACACATTTCCTTCATAGTAGTTTAGTTCCCATGTATCAATAATATCCCAAGGTTGGTAAGGTTTTCCTTTGTAATGATTTCCGCCAACTTGTTGATTCTTAACGGAAAATGTATCACCAGGGTCTTCACAGCCTAGGTTTGGCATTGCAACGGGACTGTCATTATACCACAAATTCCCTTGCTCGTCATAAAAGTCTTTAAGCGTCTTTACTGTCATGTTGGTATCCTTTTAATCTCCGTTGTCTTGCTAAGTGCTTTCGTAGATTGCGACCATGTGCCACACGCCCTACATTGGTATCGTTGATACACGCCTGTACTGCTAATAGAAGTTCCACGCTTCTGTATCTTCGGCGAAGCACAGCTTGGACATATGTGTTCGTCGCTAAACAGATTCTGATTAGGATGCGATTGTATCCAAGGCATAAGTTTATGATACAGTTTCTCAAGTAAGATAACATCTTGGACATTGTACTCCTCCATCTTTTTCCATGCGTCCGCATCTTTGTTCATACATTTCAACCATAACTCAAATCCTTCATGGTCTACTTTCTTACCTAAACCAAGTTGTTGTGAGACATGGTCTAGCTTATTAGAAGCAAACCTAAAGTTGCGCCTAACAGTACGCAATAAATCAATCTTCTTATAAGGAGATGGTGGATTAAGACCACAAAGGAGGAATTCCTTGTTAAGAACAGGTAGGTCGAACTTATCGCCATTATAAGTAACAACAGCGTCGGCAATGTCGAGGAGTGCATGGATGCCCTTTAGCATTGATTTATGTTTAGATGAATGAATAGAATCAAAGTATATCTGACTATCACCAACCCACTTAGCTGTGTAGCACAATACCTTTGATGTGTCAATCATCTGATTTAAGCCGATGTTCTGGTCGTATAGTCCCCAGACATACGCCGACATAGGGCTTGTTTCAATATCAAGAAGTAAGATTCGCATTACGCTTCTCCAAATAAGCTATTGCTTTTTCAATTACTTCAACGCTGTCTTTAAATTTACCAAGACCAGTATTGCATAAATTACATAACATTCCACGGACCTTTCCTGTTTTATGGTCATGGTCTATTACTGCTTGTGCTTTATTTAAATCACCATCTAAGTTCATATCACAAGAGCAAATTGCACATTTACCATTTTGTTCATCAAACAATTTTTGCCGTTCTTCGACAGTCATTCCATATTTGTTTTTATAGTGCCATTTTAACGCAGACTTAAGTTTTGCGTCTTTGTTTTTCACATACCATGCTTTAGATTTTTCACTATTACATGATTTACAATGATGATAAATGTGTTTATTGTGGGCAACATAAAACTCTGTTTCCTCTTTTTCAATCCCACAAGTATTACACTTCTTCATCGTCGCCTTCTAAGTTTGTTAGTGTGTAAGGTTGTGAACGAAAGTCACAGACACCGTATTTATCAACGAAGCGAATCTTTTCTTTAATGTCGTAGCCGTAGATGTTGCTTAAGAACTCTACGAAATCAAGCAAAGGACTTGTCCATGAAATATCGTCAGGGTACTCGACAGTACTATTGAACTCCCGACGGGCTGCGTACGGACCGTTGTCAGTGCTATGGTCTGTTTCAAATCTAAATGTGTAGTAATGGTTTACTTCTTTCATTAGTGATTACTCCCTTCTGGTTTGTCATCATTTCCAACAATTCTTAATAATGTGTCTACTTGATTACGAAGATAAATGTTCTCTTGCTCAATAGACTCTAATCTATCACGACATAGTCTTAAAGACTCTCGTAGATATTGTACTTCTAGTCGGATTTGGTCAAGATGCTCTTCAATCATTTTGTTACCTTGTCTAAAAAATACTCAGCATCGACAATAACTAAAGGCTTAGAATGATTCTGCTTGATAAAGACAACAGGTTCGTGCTTACCGTGTTGCTTCGCTTGTTCATAATAGTTGTATACAGCAATCTTAGCCATGTTCTTACACTCTATCTGCATAGGAAACAGCTTTCTTGCTGCGGGACTAAGTTGAACATCTTCACCACCTGCGCCCATCGAAGTAGACTTAATATCGTCTTGTTCTAGTTGCGGAAGTCTTTTGAGCAGTTCGTCTCTGACCCACTTTTGCAGGTTTCTTCCCTTTGCTTTGGCGCTTTGTGGTTTCATGTTTTTCCTCTAACTCTTCTTGAATAATCCAACGCTTTGGAATACTGATGACATTGTTGCACATATTGTCGCTAACAGTACCTGCGACACAGATACCTTCATCATCTTCTGCGACTAAAAAGCCAACAGTAACACACTTAGCTAAATCAACCTTTGGTTTCTCCCAACCTGCATCAGCCTGTGCATCAATCCAGGTAATCTTCACAATCGGTGCAGATTCCTGTAACTTCTCTAAATTCAATGTTATTTCGGTGGTTGCCACAGTTGTCCTTCCTCTCTTTGTAACCACAACAGTTGTCCGTTCTCTAAGACACGAGCTGTGTTGCCATCGTAGGCTTTGAGTACAGCTTCGTATAGCTCTAATTCATTCGTACAATCTTTGAGTAACTTAGCAGCTTTCACAGGACCAATACCTTTGATACCTTGAATGTTGTCAATCCTATCACCAGTAAGCATTTGTGTGTAGAAAGACACCAATCCTGCAAACTCAGGAACATAGTATTTTTCTTTCTTACGGTAATTGTAATGCCAACCACGAAGCTGATTGAGGTCCTTGTCGATATGCACCATGATGGTGTCCTCTTCAGGCTCTGCATAGGCTGCAATAGCCACTGCATCGTCAGCTTCAATACCTTCAGTAACGACAAAGCCCCAAGAGTTTATGAGATGTTCTCTAAGGGCTTTGAAGTGTGTTGGTTTGTCTGCTACTCGCTGTCCTTTGTATGGAGCAGTGACTGCGATGTCGTTACGATAATTGCCTTTACCCGTTAGGAAGCCTTTATAGTCATCACATTCAATGTCCATACATAACTCAACCATTGTTGCTTCTAAGCGAGATATAGCGTATGGCTCTTCTACATCGTTGGCAGAAAAGCCAACAGCGTATATCAAGCTATCAGCGTCAATGAGTGCAGTTATCACAGGATGTCGTCGTCAGAATCGTCGGAAGTTGCTTCTGCATTAGCATCGTACTTAACTAAGTCTGTAATCACAATCTTAGCTAAAGATGCTGAAACACCTTTCTTGTTCTTCCAAGTCCACTCATAAGGCTTAATCAAAGCAATAGCTTTAGAGCCATTACCTACGATGTCCTTAATCTCGTTACCACCGTTGTCATACGGCTGAATAGCATAGTTAGACTTCACTGTCAAGAACCAACCCTTCTCAGGTTTGTCTTCACGCTTACGAGGTGCTAGACCCATACTTTCCAATGCCTTGACAGCACTGTCAGATAAGTTAGTCAAGTCACACTGAAACTTGCCAGACATCTCATTAGGCTTGTCAAAGAATGCCCACTGAACTTCTGCTTGAATTTTAACTGGTTTAATTTCCATACTGCTTTCTCCTTAGTCTACTGCGTTGATAAAATGCTAGGATATTCGACAACAACCACCTAGCAAGGCTGTTTATGAAACTATGTCTGTAGTGGCATAGCCGTTGTCTTATTGATACTAAATATAACATCGTTATGTGATTACTAGATTTCACATTATGAGAAACTTAGTGAAAGTTTTTAGGCTCACCAAAGTCCTCCATGCCTTCTAAGTCACCATCTTCTAAATCCTGTAAAGCATTGATGATTAGCTCATGGGTTTCTTGTAAGTCCATCGAAGTACGGATTACATAAGTACCGTCGTTGTACGCTGTAATACCTATGATACCGTAGATATTCTCAATGTTTTCATCATCTTCAATCATGGTTTTCCTTTTAGTGAGTATCTCGCCAACAAACGCCAATTAGATAATTACCATCTAATGGGCATCGCATCTTTAATTCTAGTCCTGCTTGTTCGATAGCTTTCTTGCCTGTTTCCCCGACAAGCTGTGCATATTCCTCTGTCGTTTCAATCTGCCATTCATCGTGGACATTGGCGACAAACTTGTGCGGTATCTTACTCTTCTTCAGTTCTTTAGACAATAGAACCAAAGCCTTCTTCATCACTATCGCACCTGCGCCTTGCAACAGCGTGTTGAGCGCCGAATGCTCCGAGCGTACGAGTAACTTGCGTCCGTCCAAACCTCGTAACCAGCCCTTTTCGTTGTATGCTTTAGATACTTTCTTACGTAACGCATCGAGCTTCGGTGTGTTGCGTAGAAAATTATCAATGAGCTTTTGTCCTTCCTTCGCACTACCTCCAACAATCGTCCCGATTTTGGCAGCTCCTGCACCGTAGAGAAAGGCATAGATAAAAGTCTTAGCTTTACTTCTCTTTTCCTCATGGCTTTCACTCGTCTTGTCCCTGACTGTTTCTTTAGCAATGAGTCCAAGGGATTGTGTGTTCGTCCAGTGTATATCGCCTTCAACAATATCATTCGTATACGCATTATCATTCATGTAGTGAGCCAACATACGCAACTCTAAACCACTTGCGTCAATGCCAACTAACTTCATTCCTTTCTCAACAGTCCATAATGCACGACATTCAGGTCCGTAGATGGCTGTGCTGTTAGGCACTTGAGCCATGTTAGGGCTGTGATGAGTCATGCGTCCAGTCACAGCACCGCAGGTAATTACTTTGCCATGCACACGACCATCGGATTCAACAGCATCAATCCATGATTCAATCTGTGCAATACGCTTTTGTAACATTAAGTACTCTGCGATTTTCTTCGCTTCTGGGATGTCGACACCTTCGAGGGTGCTTTCGTCAACGATGATGCTACCTTTTTCCGTGGTTTTCGTTGGCTTCCAACCTTTTTCGATGAGTCTTTCTGCGATTTGTTTACGGCTGCCTGGATTGAACGGCTCGACGATGTCTGCGAGGGGTTTTCCTGTTTTCTTGTGGGTTCTGCCACTTGTAACTTTGGCAGGAAATACGCTTTGCATTTCAGACTCAATAGCTTGTAACTTAGCCTTAAGTTCCACCAATAATCCCTGAGCAGCTCTTTCATCGAGTCTGAAACCGTTACGCTCTTGTTCAGCGACAATGATTGCAACCTCGTGTTCGAGTTCGATGCTTTCTTTCGAGTAGTCATGTTTCATTTCCCTTTCTAAGAAGTGATACAACTGTTTAGTTACTAGCGTGTCTTGCTCACAGTATTTAATCATTTCATCGGTAAGACCGCCATCAAAGTCTTTGAAGTCGCCTTTAGCAAAGCCAAGACGATTACCCCATGCTTCTAGGCTGTGTCCACCGTCGAGCTGTGGGTTATAAAGTCTTGACATCACTAAGGTATCAACAACCTGTGACTTCTTCATCGTAACACCCCAGACTTTCTTCAACACTGGTGCGTCAAAGAAGATACCGTTGTGCATGATTACCTTTGTTGCACGATTGATATGGTCTTGTAGTGCGTCCTTACCTGTGAATCTTACGACATGGTCTGTGTCGATGTTACGAGCAACAGCAATCCAAATCTTGTCGTGTTTTGTGTTTGTTTCAATGTCAAGAACGATTCTCATGTAAGTATTTTACCATAGCTAAATAATTTATCTTTAGGAACTAAGAATGCTTTTTTCGAATTAACATCTCCGTTACCTACAAATTCACGATATTGAAGTTTTAAATCAAAAATACACTTAACAATTTGCATTGGACGAATGCTTACAAATACTTTATCATCATAAAAAACCCACGATTTAGCAGTAGTTGTAAGAAGCGCAGAATCTTTACCAGACATTTCATATTCAACAACAATGTTGCCTGTGCTATTACTCATTGGGTCGTATTTAACCTCAACACCGCTGTTTATCTCAGGAATCCATATATCATAGCCTTTGAACTTATGGATTAAACTTGCGGATGGATATGTTTTTCTTAGAATGTCAACAACTTTTTGTTCAACAGCTTGTCCTCGTTGTAAGTCTGTTTTAAATGTAGACATTTATCAATCCCGCAAAATACATTGCCACTGCAACTGCTTCGACAACAAACAAAGCATAGTCTTTATCTCTTATTCCTGACCATGCCCACAAAGCAGACCCAATGAAGCCAAACCAAAGATTACTTGGATACTCGTTTAGGCTTGTTAGTGCGATTCCGATTAGGCACAGTATCGTTCCCGTCCACTTTAGCATATTCTTTCCTTGGTTCATTAAATAAGAATGAGAACAATTCTTGTATCTCTGGTTCTGTCAATATCTCTGTCTTACCGTCAGCGTAGAACACTTCACGGTCAATGATTCGAGTTATTAAAGAAGGGTTTAATACCTTGTTTCCTAGTTTAATCATTTCTTAGTAACCTTTACAAAAGCTGACATACGATGGATAAAACCTTGTTCATCATATACAAAAGCAAACTCATTAAAGATGTTACGCATTTGATACTGTTTACCTTCTAGTTCAAACTTATCCGCTACTTTCAAGTCTTTCAATACGCACATATCGGCGATGTCGTGTTCGTTAATCATTTGTCTTTCCTATGTTTGTCAATTTCAATGTCAAGTTGTATACCTGTAATCCAAGACCAGTTATTACCTCGTCCGTCACAGAGTAAGACAGTGGGTGCAATCAAGTCCTCTGGTAAATCCCATGCTGCTGACTTTAGCCAACGATAGCGTTCTGCGTCCTCGAATGTTTCTAAGTCGTCAACAATTTTAGTTAACACATTCTTGTTCAAGTCACGCAGTCGTTCAATCTCATCGCACAGTGCATTGATGTAATTCCGTGTCACAGAATACTCATCATGCTTGGCATACTTTCGTGCCTGTTCGACTAAGTCTGTGCGTTTGTCTTTATAGCTCACTTCTCACTCGCTTTCTTTATCCATTCAATTTTTAATCTACCAATGCGAACCCAAGCATATAAATCTGTAAAGCAATATGATACAAAACCAAGCAGTTTAATCATTTCTCACTCGCTTTCTTTAGTATTGCCCTAGCAAATTTAACAAGACCGCTATCTGAAAACTCATAAGTTGGTGTGTCAGCTAAACAGTAATAATCAGATAATTGTAATATTTCCTCATCACTTAACTCTCTTGGTGCGGTGTAGAGTGGAATATTTATTTCTGAAAATTTGTTTTCTTTAAACTGAAGTGATTTTCCGTTATCCACATCTATAATCATCCATGCAACAGGTTTCATTTCTCACTCGCTTTCTTTAACGCTTCTTTCCAACGGCTTAATTGCTCTTTCTTCCACTCATCACGCAGTTCATAATTGAATCGCAATACGCCTTCATCTGTTTCGCAGTAGTAATCAAAGGCTTTGTTCAGTTCATCATCACTTAACTCTCTTGGTGCGGTGTAAATACTTCCATGCTGACCAACTTCATTACTTCCTGTGCATTTATGGCGATGGTTTGATGCTTTTGGGCATCGCTTATTACCGCAGTCAGAACACACAATCATTCTTTGTGAAGTAACAGGCATATTGTTTTCCATGACACCTACCAAACAAGCATGACAATTCCCACATCCATCACTTAACTTTCTTGGTTTTGGCGGAACGATTACAAACTCATCTCCGTTAGGTAAGTCAAACCTAAATACACCATCTTCAAAAGTTACATTAGGGTAGTAGTCTTTCATCTCTCACTCGCTTTCTTTAGTATTGCTTTAGCAAAATCAATAACAGTTCCATCCCAATCATTTTCAATAGCAACTGTATTTACTTCGCAACAAAAGGCAACATTTAATATTTCCTCATCACTTAACTCTCTTGGTGCGGTGTAGAGGGGAATGTAAAACAGCTTACCTTCTGTCGTTGAGAACTTTCCGTCAGGTGACATCCATGCAACAGGTTTTATGTTATCAACATCGACATATTCTTTTTTAGTGTCGTTGTTTTGTAGTTTTGACGACATATTACTTTAATCCTCTTAAATATTGAATAGCTCGTTCAAGTATATCAGGTTTATCATAGCACTTCCCTAAAATAATGTTACAGTTTGTACATAATAAACCCCTAACTACTCCTGTTTCATGGCAGTGGTCGACATGAAGAGCCGTAGCAGGTGTTTTAGCTCTTCCTTGTGCGACTTCTGTTTCATGTGTCTTACATACTGCACAGCAGTAGTTTTGCTGTTCACGCATTTCGTTATACTTGTCAAAGTCAATACCATATTTCCGTAGACGCTGTGTTTTAGCTTTTTCAGGATTATTATAATACCAACTTTGATTACCCTGTCGGTGTAGTTCACGCTTCCCTGGTTTAGCTAAATACTTTTGACGGCGGCATACCATACAAGTAGTATCACGGTATTCTTTAATAACACCACTCTTGTCTTTTTTACGGGATACAGCAAATCGTTCGTCAGGTAATTCTTGTTTACAGCATCTACATTTACGCATACTTACTCCTTTATTTGACCAGAACTAAGTATAACACAGGTCAAGTAAAAAGTCAAGTTATTTTTACAATTCGCTGACAATTTCTAACATCCTTCCTGTTGAGTGATTATATAAAAGACTTCCTGCAGGACCAGTAGCACCTGTGTATCTGTTCTTTAAAACACGCACATGGGTTGTGTTTCGTTCAATCAAATCTTCTGCCTGTCCATTGCGCTCAAGACCAATTACCATGTCGCTAAGCTGAGCGATTGCTCCAGAACCACGAAGTTGTGATAGAGATGTTGCAGCACCATCTTCGTGTCCTCTACCGTCTGGGCGTTTTAAATGCGATACACAAATCAGTCCTATTCCTGTTTCTTGGACTAGCATACGAAGTTTAGTCATAATTGAGTCAAGTGCTTTTCTTTCATCACCTGCGTCACCGCTTGAGATAATGATGCTTACATGGTCTACAAAGATATAACCGCAATCTAAACCCTTTGCCATGTAGCGAACTCTGTTCACGATATTGTCAATACTTGAACTACCGAAATGGTCAAACAAGTAAAGTCGATTAGTTCCTAATGTTCGTTCAAAAGAATCACGCAATTCGTGTTCAGATACTTCCACATCAGGAAGATGTATAGGCTTATTTAGAGCTAAGGACATCAAAGACCTTGCAGTCTTGCGAACACCTTCTTCCAAGAACATCAATCCGATATTGTCCTCTGTCTTGTTCAGAATATGCCATACAATCTCACGTAAGAACTGTGACTTACCTAGTCCTGAACCTGCAGTGACCATAACTAACTCACCCTTACGAATACCGTAAGTGAGCTTGTTCAGGGCTTCGTACGGATAATCGCAGTTAGCTTTTTCGATAGGTTGGCTGACTGTTTCCCAGAGTGTAGAGCCTTGGATAATTCCGTCTGGGACATATCCTTCAGCAGCCCAGAAAGCGTCGATAAATTCTTTAGAATCTCCATTAGAGAGGTAATCACAGGCATCTTTATATCCTTTCTTGTGTTTCATTACTTTAATCTTGCCACCGAACAATTCAGCGACAGATTGTGATGCTTTACGACCTGGTTCATCGTCATCAAAGCATAAGACAATGTTCTCAAAGCTATCAATCCATTCATATTGGGCTTGACAGTCCTTTAGAGCTGCTTGTGCGCCATTACGAAGTGATACGACAGGGTATTTGCTACCTGACATCTGATAAGCCGCTAAAGCGTCTAATTCACCCTCTGTGATGGTTAAATAACGACCACCTTTAGGGAATAGATTTTGTCCAAATAGCATCGCTTGTTTAAAATCGCCTGCGATACTGAATTGTTTATCCTCTACTGAGCGTGTCTTGATAGCCACCATAGTACCATCAACATCATAGTAAGGGTAATAGTGCTTATCTCGTGCTAAACGAACACCATAGGCTAGGCAAGAAGCCGAATGAATACCACGGTCAGGGATAGAAGTAGAAGCAGCATTGTCATAAAATGATAAGTCCTTATTCATAGGTTTAGGTTGTTCTTTCGTTGTCGTTGTTCCGTTGTTCGAGTGTGTATTACAAACAAAGCAGAATGTGTGTCCATCGTCATACAAACTATTGCCATTACTACTGCCACAGTTGTCGCATGGTAAATGTTTAACAAATTTACTTTCGCTCATTTTTCTCTTGCTTTCATCATTGCGTCTGCATATTCATAACATACCTTACTAACGCAGTCTTTTGCTAATCCTTTTTCTGCATAGTCTTGAGCAAAGTCCATACTAAACTTAGAATTCCAACCACCATAAGCTAGTAGTCCTTGTAAAGCCATTGCCGCAAAATAATCTCTTAAATCCATGCCACCATGAGGAACTGGATTAAGAACATTAGGGTCATCACTATTTAATCTTTCTTGCCACGGAAATGCTTTCATTTCAACATCCTTTTCAAAGTATCAATATCAAAAGTATCACGCAGATAATGGTCTAAAGCGTCTTTAATCATATCTTTGTGTTCTTCATAGTCGGATTCAATCTTACTGTAAATCCGTTCAATCTCTTTGTTATAAGCCTTAACTTCTGCCACAGTTGCCTTCCATTTCTCGTCATTGTTCTTGTGTTCTAACCATTTCTCAATCATCTCTTTAGAGCTTCCAGAGGTCTGTTTGAGATGCTCAATAAAACGCATATCATCATCTAAACTCATATTAATCCTTTCCGTTCACATTAACACCTTGCATCACTCTGTAAGGGTATCTATTTTCTAACCAAAAGCATCTACGCTCGTTAGCGTCATTCATAGCGAAATAGCCTTCCCACTTAGCGTTATTCTTTGTGAATGAACCACATTCTACTCTTTTGTCAATATCTGTATGCACAGTTCCTAAAGCATAGCCACACACTAACAAAAACAGAGAATATCCGACAATAAGCATCAGTTGCATGGTTCTAACCTATCTACTTTGTTGTCTAACACTTTAGCTAATTCCTCGTGCATCTTGTCATAGCCATATTGTAAACAAAGTTCAGCAAACTCATGAACGACAAA
>JACCDV010311138.1_pt1 | contig 22504 bp, 23 predicted proteins | sample 7446131 | NCBI WGS metagenome assembly JACCDV01 (sample SAMN15323448, study PRJNA562643) | freshwater metagenome | isolation source: river surface water | place: USA:Blue River Watershed | collected 2017-08-17
ACAGCTTAAAAAGTAATCAGTTAATAGAGCTAATGACTTTAGTTCTATTAACTTTATTGGCTTTGCTTGCGTGGTTAATGCCTGATTGGCTAAACCAAATTTCACCACCCTGTTTATTCAGCCATTTTTTCGATTTTAATTATTGCTGGGGCTGTGGTTTAACGCGGGCAACAATCGCTTTGTTGAATGCGAAATTTTTAGCCGCTTGGCAATTAAACGCCTTGGTTTTTATTGTTGTCCCGCTAATTGTTTTTGAATATTCGAGATTGTTAAAACGTGCACTGCGTCGCGTATTAGTCGTTTTTCCAATGCCCCGATTTACCGCCTTGTTTTTCAAGTAATTTGATTTCACTGATGATCATGCCGCGATCGACGGCTTTCAGCATGTCATAAATGGTAAGCAATGCAACGCTGGTGGCAGTTAGCGCCTCCATTTCCACCCCAGTCTTTCCGGTACATTCTGCAATCACTTTGCATAAAATGCTGTTGTTTGTTTCTTTAATCTCAAATTCTACGCTGACCTTGCTTAAACTAATCGGGTGGCATAAAGGAATTAAATCTGCAGTTCGTTTTGAGGCTTGAATGGCAGCAATTCTTGCAATGCCAAGTACATCGCCCTTTTTTGCATCGCCTTGCATAATTAATTTCAAAGTTGCGGGTAACATTTGAATGCTGCCTTGCGCAATAGCAATGCGTTTTGTATCAGATTTATTGCCAACATCGACCATGTGAGCTTGGCCTTGGCTATCAAAATGGGTGAGGGTGCTCATCTATCTTACTTTCTTCAATTTTTATTCAGCCAAATTTGATTTCTATCAGTGAACTTGGCACGTAATATCGTTATAGTATTGTGCACTATTATTTCCTATATATAATATGCACGTATGACGAGACGTAAAGCCTATTCCTATATTCGCATGTCAACTGATACCCAGTTGAAAGGCGATAGTCTTCGTCGACAATTGGAAGCATCAGAAGCATATGCCAAAAATCATGATTTAGAGTTAGTAAAATCCATAGATGGAATTCTACTTGAAGACATCGGAGTTTCTGCTTTTAAAGGCAAAAATACTGAAAAAGGTGTATTAGCAGTTTTTCTAGATGCTTTAAATAAAAAACAAATATCAAAAAATAGTGTTTTACTCATAGAAAGTCTAGATAGGTTATCACGAGATAAGTTATCAGAAGCTTTAGCTCAATTCATGAGCATCTTAAACAAGGGTGTTGAGATTGTAACCCTTGCCGATAATCAGGTTTATACCAAAGAAATCATCAATCAAAACGTTGGTCCCTTATTTGTAAGTTTGGGCATTATGTTTCGGGCTAATGAAGAGTCTGAAATGAAGTCAAAACGTTTAACTGCTGCTTGGGATAATAAGCGCAGGAATGCTTCAAACAAGATAATCTCAAGAAAATGCCCAGCCTGGCTTCAATACTCAGAAACATCGGGTAAGTTTGAGGTTATAGAAGAACGCGTAAAGGTCGTAAAAATGATCTTTGATATGTGCGTTAACACTTGTGGCATATGGGCAATTACAAGGCATCTCAATCAAACTAATACACCAACATTTGGTAAAGCAAAATTATGGCACCTATCCTATGTAAGAAAGATTATAGGAAGTCGTGCTTTATTAGGTGAATTCCATCCAATATCAACAGTAGATGGTAAGAAAGAAAAAGTTGGCGAGCCAATCAATGACTATTTCCCTAAAGTAATCGACGAACAAACATTCCTATTAGCTCAAGTTAGTATCGCAAGACGACACAAGCTTTCAAAAGGAAGAAAAGGTAAGACATTTACTAATCTATTCTCAGGTATGACCTACTGTTCTAAATGTGGGGAAAGAATGCTAGTAAGGTCGCATCGTGAGAAGTCCACCAACATAGTTAAACCAAAGTACTTAACATGCCTGAATCATTCATTTGGGGGTGGCTGTGATACGTTAGGTTGGAGATTAGATGAATTCGAGCAGGTGATGTTTAGACACCTCAGAGAGGTTAATTTTGAAGACTTAATAGTTATATCAAACGACGAGGAAAAAGTGTCTCTGAGTGATCAGGTTGAGGCGCTGGAGGAAAAGTTAAAGGTTAAAAACACAGAAATTGACCGAGTGATTGATTTTATTATGACCTCTGATTTATCAAGCGATGCCAAAATTAAATTTCAGGACAAAATTAACCAATCAGAAGCTGAAAAGAAACTTATTCAAAGTGAAATAAAAGAATTAGTCGAGCAAATCGAAGAGGAATCTGAAGCTAATAAAATTATTAACTCAACTGATTTAAAGAATCTATTACTAGAAATTGACAATAGACGTGACGATTACATGTTCAGGTCTGCGATCAATCAGTATTTACATAAATTAATAGACCGAATTGAATTGCTAGAGCCTAATGATGAATTCTTACCATGGGAATATGAAGAGAATAGTGATGAGGTATTAGCATTCAAAAACAAATACAAAACTCATAAGAAATCATCATTAGCAAAAATTATCGCAACACCTAATTTCAAAGAGTTTTGTAGAATTTATAACAGAACAGTTTTAATAAGATATAAATCTGGTATCGAACGTCATCTAATAATGGGCATTGATGCATCAATAAGTTTGTAATATCTAGTCCTCAAAATCTTCAAGTTCGTAAAAATTTTTAACTACAAGCTCATCGTTAAAATAAACATGAATATAGCCAAATTTATCAAAGTCAACTTGGTCACGATAATCTTTAACTAATTTTTCATAAAGCCAAGAAGCAATCTCATAGCCGTTTTCAGTATCAAGAAAACCTTCTTCAGAGTAGTCGGTAAATGATACCCGAACATCTGTATATCCTTTAAGAACAGAATCATCTAAAACATAAATGCTAAGGCTGAAGTCTGATGTATTAACAAACTCAGACATCCAACCTCGTTCCATTACTTTATCGGCAATACCTTCAAAAATATTATTAAGATTATCGATATCCATTATTCATCCCCTACACAAATTATAGCGAATGACATGAAATTACCAGAGGTGCTTGAATCATCATTATCTATCTCAACACCGTCATAAAGGATGGACCTACATATGTTCATACCTTCAACATCAGCGTAGTTAATACTTAATTTTCTAACGTCAAATTCACCCTCGGTTCTAATCTCGCCGCTAAAAAATAAACCTTTTTCGTTGGACTCACCCTTAAACACATATGGGGTATCTCTGAGTTCAGAGATGTAGATTTCATTGATACATGTAACATCTGCTCCAGCAGTATCTAGTTCATCTATATCCAACGACGAAGAAAATACTTCCTTACCAGAAGCATCATAAACATTTAAAAAACTTTCTTCCGTGACTTCAGCACCCGATTGATGAGTAATGTTATCGCAATCAAACCATGCGCCAGGTTCAAAAGGTTGCAATTCCTCCGGGACTTCTACAATTTCAGTTAAACCCGAAGAGTACTCTTCAATATCAATTTCATTGTTAATAAAGTATTGAGCAGACTCCTCACTGACTGACCCAATAACAATTTCAGCACCATAACCACTTAATTCAACTTTATAAACATTAGTCATCAACATCTCCAGATGAATGTATTAGCTAATATTACTACTAATGAAGAAAAACCCAACTTATCATAAAATATTTTATTAATTAATTGTTCTTACTAATACTCTCTTTAAATTTCCATAAAGCATGTCGATATACAAAAGCAGGAGTAGTCCGCCATTTCTTTGCATAAGCTAGAAGCCATTCATGAAGCTCAACTGGTACTCTTAAACTTGTTGCATGATCATATTCTGTATTTGTTTTCATCTTTATCCTTTCTTTAACTTATTCTAGATACTTCAATACCTATGGGGTAATTACCATCAAAATTTATGTACATAATAAAATTTGCTGAGCTTGCCTCAAGCGTTCACAGAATTATTAAGTTACTGGTGTTATTTCTAAGCCAGTATTGGGTATCCTTTAATGCGTAGCTAATTCTAGTTTCAATTACATTAATATCATTAATATTGACCATATTTCCGTATATGTTCGATTGATTCAAAATGCCATACCAATACTTGCGTATATGACGTTGCATTTCATTTCCTGATCGCTTCATATCTTCGTCCCATTTAATAATCAAATGGGCATGTAACATTTGATTAAGTTGTCCTATTTCAATTCCACCCCCAATCATTAGTCGTTTAGAACCTTTTATAAATGATCTTCCATAGCTAAATTCATTAAGGTGTTTAGAAAACTTAATTAAGTCACTTTCAAATTGAATTACATCTTTAGTAATTCCATTTAAAGTCACAAAAACACCTTCATTCCCATTACTAAACCATTCGGTTAAACCATCAATTAATAAGCTACTATTCATAAGCACCCAATAAGTATTCAAATATATTTATATGTTTTACATACTCACAGGCATAAAAAAAGCAGCCTTAGCTGCTTTTCACCTTATTCAAGATAACTAAACTTAAATTTATAAATATATATAAAATAAAACTCAGTTATCTTCTAGAAAATCTTCTAGGTTCATAATCCTCATTAAACTTAAACCCATGCAATTTATTCACATAATCCCAACGATTTTGGGCTTTTCTGTTTTTCAACACAACATTTACAAAGTTAAGTTGATCTGTTGAAAGCTTATAGTTGTATATTTTGGTGCCATTAATCACCTTCGCTTTGCCATTCCAGTGTTTTAAGCCAACAAGCTTTAAAATCTCATTTAGTTGTTGAACTGGCTTATTCTTAATATCTTTTCTAATATTAATTTTTAAGTGATTTTCAATATACGGTTTTAATTTAAGCATCTCATTACTAAAATTGCCTAAATCATCAGAATTGAATGTAACTTTGTGATCAAACTTACCATTAACAAAATACGGTGTATTACTAAGTATTCTATAGAGTAAAAGAATAGAGCTAATTCTATTTGGAAGAATTCTCTCCATGAGATTTCTCTCTATCTTTGTTGTATTCGTGTCTAACTTTTCATTAGCATAAAACTTGATAAGCTCTTTATCTAAAATAATTTCATGATTAGTAATACCCTTACGCAACTTTCCCTTATTGTCCATTTCAACAAGCTTTGCTGTAATTGGCATTCTATAAAACAACTCAATTTTTGTTCTTAAGTAAGAATAAAATTCATCCTGTGTAACACCCTCTTCATTACTATCCATTCTGTCTAAAACATCATCGTATAACTCAATAGGTAAAGCTCGAGCATTAACAATATTGTCTATTACTTCTTTTTGAAGCTTTTTATTACCAATGGAAAGGAAAGCATTACCAGTTGTCATTAATGCTTCATCTTCAGGGACCTCATGAATCTTCCATCCTTGTTCAACCTTATAATTTATAAAATTATTTTTTAACTGATTTTTTGAAGCCCTTTGATAACTCGTAATTAAAGTTGCCATCAACAGAAAGTTGCTTATTGATGGACTAGCATCATTATTTTGATTAAGTGAGATTTGATTTTTATCATAGATATTTAATAGGAAATTGTTTTCCAAAAGCTCATCTTTAATAACTTCAAACTCAGTTTCAAAATTAAAAGATCTAGGTGAAACCCAAACATGTACCTCTTTGGGATTTCTAACCCGAGCTAATTGTTGGTCAATTTCGGTGTGAGAATTAATACGGTTCTCATAAAGACCATATACAACATCAATTTCTTGAGCATTATTTTCAAAGGTAATATCAATACCAGTACCTAAAGATGGGGAAGATAGTACTACCTGATAATTTTTAATTTCCTCTTTGATGTTCCCTATGAATTTCTGAACCTCATTTGACTTTGAGTTTTCAGATGTAATGGCAATCATTGGGATACTTAGCCCTGTTAACTTTTCAAGCTCTTCAACAGACTTTTCTAATGCTTTTACTTTGCTTTTTGAATTTGATGAAATGAATATCTTTTTACCCGCAACTATAGATTCCCTAATATGATCAATCAGCTGAGAAGCTGCTTTATAAACATAAATTGAATCTTTAGATAGTTGGACTGTATTAAAGTAAATCCTAGATGGTTTTAGGTGGTCAGGATTAGCTAACTTTGTAATGGTATTAAAGGTAATCCAGTCTAAATCTGCATCAAGAGCTACAACGCTTTTAGCCTGTTTTAATATAGCTTCAAATTGTGTAAAAATTTCCAGCCGCTTATTACCAATAGTCTCAGACAAGAAATGGGATAAAACTTGTTCTGATTCATCAATAATCACCACATCATATTGAGGTGCCTTTCCTTTATTAAATACCAATCCCATACTATCAAGGCATACTCCATATCGTCTTAAAGAATGACTTTCAGTAGTATCAAGATAACAATTAAGTCCTAAGTTTTGACACATTTCTCTAATAAGAGCCTGTCTATGTCCGATTAGAAGAACTTTTTTATTTGAATAAAAAGGTGATTCTGATTGTGGGTCATTATTCTCTTCATATATTTCCAATGAAGCAGATTGAAATGTATATAAAATCTTTTCTAGAGCTTTTTTAAGAAATGATGTTTTACCAGTTCCCTTTGGACTTTTAACAAAAGTAAGCCCTGACTCAATTTGATTTAATGCTAAAAATCTATCATTTGAAAAGTTTATCTGATCACTAATCAATTGAATCTCATCTTCAAATAATGCCTCCAATGAGGTTTTTAAAGACGAGTCTCTTTTGGGTGGATTTAATTTATATCTACTGGCTATCTTTTCAAGAGATGAGAAGTCAAATAAGCTAGCCTCATCATTAATCCAGTAGGTAGTGCTGCATGTTGAGCAGCGCATAAATCTTTTTTTACTTTTGTTGAAAGCTAAGAACGCACTTGGGTTTTGATCGTGATGGAACGGGCAATAAATTGATGTCTTTGCTTCAAACTCAGCAAACTTAATAATCTTATTATCGCTAGTTCTAAATTCAGTTTCTGGTTTTAAATAATAGCTAGATCTTGTGGTCGCTGGTGTAAAGCTAGAAATACTGTCACTTATAGGAATGGTTTTACCTTCTTGTATAAGCTCATCTAGGAATTCATTTGATATTTCTTTATCGAAGAAATGGAAAGTTGCCTGAGTATTTCCATAAAACATTCGAGCAGGATCTGTTGCGCTAAGATCTCCATTAAGTCGCTTTGCTAAAGACCTAGTCGCAGCTCTTAATTCTTCAGGATCTGAAATAGTTCGAGGAAGGATAAAAATTAAACGGAATCGATGATGATCTGGGGAGTGCCCAGAGGTCGTATAAAGTAAAGAACAATAGTTACTATTAATCGGGGCTTTTAATGCATCAGAGATGCTCCAGTTATCATCTATATCAATAACTAGTATGTCTGACGCGATAAAGTTTTCTTTTTTTCGTTTCTGATCTCTAAATTGGTAACTAAATGACCATCCATTTTTTATTTCTTGCGCTAAATTTTCTAAACTATCTTCTACTGAAATAAATGGATATGAAAAAGAATGTGCAAAATGTGGGCTTTTATCTATAAAGCCCGCATTTACTGAGAATTTGATTATCTTGTTTTTTAATGAAGTGGACATTTATATTAAGATTTAAACTCGATATTAATATAAAGATCTATAAAAAGATCGAGGTGATGATCAAAACAACTTAAATAAAAATCATTTTTGGGATTTTGCTAAAACCGTTATTAAGTTTTCCAATAATTTTTTTTGTTCTTTATTCATTAAGCGATAACTTGTGATAATCGTAATTTCTTCCGGTGAAAATCTTTCTGGAGCATCTGACAGATTATATCCCTCTGCCATTGCTATTATTTGATAGACCTTGTAACCAAATACATAAGCAAACGAATTCAGTAAATCCGTTCCAACACCGTGCTTTCCAGTTTCAATGCGAGAAATATTAGCCGCAGTAGTACCTGCCATATCCGCCAATTGGTCTTGAGTCCAGCCTTGGACAAGTCTTAATTCTTTTAATGTCTCACCTATTTTCATACGTACCAGTATTCCTGAAGTTACGTAAAACGAAAGATGAAAAACGAATATATTTACTTAAAATTACGAATATAGTAAATTATTAGTCTTTATTACCGCTTTGGAAAGATTTTATGAGGATTAGTAAGCTTACTAATGCTTTATTAATTACTACCAATCTTTTGCTGTCATCAATAGTATTTGCTGACGAGATCAAGTTTCATGAATGGACTCATGAAACAACTAAGAAATTCAGTAAAGCCATGACAAAGAATGAAGCTGGATCTGAATTTGGAATTATATGTGCGGATAAGTGCTTCTATTACATTAATTCTGGCACTGTTTGTACAAGTAATAATCAATATTTAGTAATGATGAGTACAGAGTATTTTGCAACAACGTTAAAAATGAATTGTGTTTTAAGAGAAAACAACTATTTTCAAATTTTAGATAACTTTGATGTTGTGAAAAAAACGATTGCGAAGGGTAATAACATAAGCTTTGTTACATCATTAGATAATGGAATTATTTCAGCATCATTTTTTGGTTTAAAGGGTGCATATTCTGCGTCTAATAAAACTATTAGTGATGCTATTAAAAATAAATATCCCACACCTAAGATGCAAGATAACTAGTGATTATTAACGTTTTTAAACTTAATAAAATTAGGATTGGCTGCTATGCCATAGATAAACATAAAGAAGAAAGCGGCTTTAAATTGGATCCTATTGGATTCTGAAAGGGTTTCTTCAGTGCTTAAATCGTATCCATCTTTGTCTTTAATTCTTTCAACTAAGAATTGAAATAAGTTTGTTTCATCAGGTATCTTATACCAGTCAAAATCTATATCTTTTTGAGACTCAAACAAATAGAGGTGTTTTTGTATGTGAGCCTTTATAGTTTCGTGTGAAAAATAACTCTCGCCAAAATAATTAAGCAAACGAATAAAGTCTAGCGTTGATCCCCATTGAAACTCCAGATTGATTTTCTCTAAGGTCGTTTGATCGTAAAATAAAACCCTCTGAAAATTCCAGATTAAATCGACAAGTTCATTATCTAAACCACCAATATAACCACCTAAAGCTGTTTGGAAAGGAAGGTATCCTTCATCTTTCAAATTAAATAAGTTCCAACCTTCTTCTAAGAGGCGCTCAAAAACAGGAGGAATAACACCATGAGCACCTAAAATAGAGTCGAAAAATTTATAACCATAAGCATCTTCTAAAACGGCTTGTACAGCAAATTTCTCACTGTAAACAAAAGCGTGCTCATAGTTACATTCTGCTAATTCAAAGCCTTTGCCGATTTGCTCGAATAGGTTTTCATATCTTTTGTGAAAATCAACGAGTTTGCCTTCTGCGTATTATCGTTAAAAGAACCACCGATTGCCGTTTCAAAACAGCCACTCAGCACTTCTCAAAAAAGCCACCCATTAGCATTAAAAGTACCGCCCACCTATTAAATTAAGCAATTAGAATTTAAACTACTCTTGATACGCAAGTATCAACAACTTTCTTTATGTGATTAGTCATGAAAAATCTTTATTACCAATCTGTCAGACAAGCTGCAAAACATTTTCACAGTCGGCAGCATGGCGATCATTTCGACAAAGGCATAAATCCTCAGTATGACTATGGTAATGGGGAAGCGACTAAACTCTCATGGTGGAATGATGTTACGTTCATTCGGAATAATTATCGCGTTCATGTTTCATGGTCTCATCCACGCTGGTACTACAAAGAGACTATTCGATCCAAGGCTTTCGACAATATTAATGCACTAGACATATTCAATGAGCATGCTTTTGAAAATGCAACGCCGCAGTACGTGAAGATTGGGAAATCACGTAAAAAAGTTGCTAGTTACACAATGGATAGTTTACTCAAGCCTGGAATGTATGAGTTACTTGAGACCGAAGAGCAAAAACTTTTCAAAATCAATGACGTTAAGATTTATCCATTTATGACAGTTAGCTGGTTTGAGGATTGCCGACACATAGACATTTGCGTACCAATAGAAATTAAGAGCACCCAAGATTTAGTAACCCTTGTTACATTGGTGAAACGGTTACTTAATCAGACGACCACGTTAAGCAAGGAGTTTCCAAATTATGCGTACTCACAAAAAAACTGGGCAGAAGACGGCCAAGAATAGCTTCAACTTAATGCTACAGCCGCATTTCTGCTTGCGCTTTTTTAATGACTTGCGTAGCCGCTGAGATTCCAAGGCTGGCCATAATCGCGGCCACGAGCAAGTCTGGCCACGAACTTCCACTGCCGAAAACGCCCAAAGCCGCAAGCATCACTGCAACATTGCCAATCGCATCATTACGGCTACATAACCAAACGGATTGCATGTTGGCATCGCCTTCACGGTAAGCGTATAGCATGATGGCAACACTTACATTGGCAACTAATGCGAGCATTCCTATAATACCCATCGTATAAGGCTCTGGTACTTTGCCGTGTATCAATGACCATACTGCGCTCGCCAGCACAAACAGGCCAAATGCGCCCATCGTAAGGCCTTTAAAAAGAGCTGCTCGTGCGCGCCACATTAAACTCATGGATAACACCGCCAATGAGATTCCATAGTTCATGGCATCACCAAAAAAGTCGATGGCATCTGCCATTAACGATACTGAGTGCGCATTGAAACCACTGAATACCTCAACTAAAAACATAGAAAAATTAACGACCAACGCAATCCAAAGTATCTTGCGATACCTTGGTGTTAGAAGCTGGTTGCTGCTACATCCGCTATCACAGCATTCTTTAGCCATATTTGCTCCGAACGAGATTTAATTAGTACTAAATAAAAGCCTTAATGCCCAGCATGTCCGTTAGGCTTTCTGACGGTCACTTCAACCTCATTCACTGTATTTGACGGTATTGCTCTACTGATTGGGGGCAAGTCATTTGCTACTTCATGTGCCACAGTGCCTTTTGGATGCTTATAGAATCCAGGGTCTTTATAGTCATTACGTGCCAAGCCCTCACGCACTTTGACGGTAGTAAACATGCCGCCCATTTCAATGGCGCCAAACTGATCTTTACCAGCCATCATCGGCAGTGTGTTATCTGGTAGAGGCATATCCATCATCTCTGCCATATCGGTCATTTCAGACATACCCGTTTCGCCCATTGGCATATAATCAGGCACTAAATTACCAATTTTCTTCATGAGGTCGTTCTGCTTTACCCCAATTAAAGTTGGCACATCATGTCCCATCGCATTCATGGTGTGATGGCTCTTATGGCAATGAAATGCCCAGTCACCAGTCTCATTTGCAATAAACTCAATTGCTCGCATCTGACCAACGGCAACATCAGTAGTAACTTCAGGCCATCGAGCAGTAGCAGGAACCCAGCCTCCATCTGTCCCGGTCACCTCAAACTCATGACCGTGCAGATGAATAGGGTGATTTGTCATTGTCAGATTGCCTACTCTAATGCGGACACGATCATTTTTGCGTACCACAATAGGGTCAATGCCAGGAAATGCACGGCTATTCCAAGTCCATAAATTAAAATCAAGCATGGTGTTCACTTTTGGGGTGTAGCTACCAGGGTCAATATCATATGCATTCAGCAAGAAGATAAAATCACGGTCAACCGGCATAAATTTCGGATTTTTTGGATGCGTTATCCAGCTTCCCATCATGCCCATTGCCATTTGTAGCATTTCATCTGCGTGTGGATGATACATAAATGTGCCGGGTCGCTTTGCTTCAAATTCATACATAAACGTTTTGCCTGGTTCAATCGGAGGTTGACTCAAGCCACTCACGCCATCCATGCCATTTGGTAAGCGCTGCCCATGCCAGTGAATACTGGTTTTTTCAGGGAGTCGGTTGGTGACATAAATTCTTACTTTATCGCCTTCCACCACTTCAATAGTCGGGCCAGGGCTTTGTCCGTTATATCCCCATAAATTTGCTTTCATGCCAGGTGCAATCTCACGCACTACAGGCTCAGCAACCAAGTGAAACTCCTTAACGCCTTTATTCATGCGCCAAGGCAAACTCCAGCCATTAAGCGTTACAACTGGGTTATAAGGCCTACCAGTATTTGGATGCAGTGGTGCTTGGGTGTTGGCTGCCTCAGCCGAGACGATCTCAGGGATTGCAGCCATGGCTACTTTACTGATTGAGGAAGCAGCAACGCCTGCCAATCCTAATCCAGCCAATTTAAAAAAGCCGCGTCGATTTAAGTTTGATAGATTCATCATTATTGTCCTTCCATAGGGTTAGAGCCAATCAACGTCATTTGCAATGTGCTATCGGACATCCAAAATTCACGTAATGCTTCAATGTAGTTTTTAACGCTGGCAACCTGCGCCCTTGCATCACCAAACAGTTCAAATGGACTGGTGAGCATGCCGTTGTAGCGAAGCTGATTTTCACTCAAGATTTTTTTGCGTATCGGTACGATTTCATCCCGTAAATGTTTGGTGACATCGTAGTTGGTACGGTAAGTGTTATAGGCCTCACGGATTTCAGATTGCGCATTAATGGCGACCTGTGCAGTCTCATTGACCGCTTTCATATAGATAGCTTCTGCTTTAGCTACGCGTGCAGTGCCCCAATCAAACAGTGGGATTTCAAAGCCTATCTCCAAGCCTTTTTTGTATGGGTCACCTCGTCTGCCTTCAAGTACTCGTGCAGGGCCAATCTCAAGTACATTGATAAAGCGTGTGGTTTTGGTGAGCCCTAATTGCTTAGCCAGAGCGTCTGTTTCTAAACGCATTGCTTGCAAATCCAATCTATTTTCAAAGGCGGCTTTCTCAAACGGCTGTAAGTCTTCCACTGATTTTGGTAAATCGGGTAGGCGTTCTACCAAGCGTATTTGATCTGAAGAAACACTCAGCAATCTTGCGAGAGCTTCGTATGCCTTTACCTGTTTGTTTCTGGCATTCGCATAGTCCAATGCTGCATCTGCGTAAAAGCTTTGCTCTCTGGCTTGCTCCAACTTGTTCCAGTTACCTGCCTTATACATGCGTCTCGCGAGTTCAGCGCTAGCTTCCGCACTTTCTCTCACTTGTTCGCTGTACCTTACTAGCTCTGTTGCGGCGACTGCATCAAAGTAGGCTAAACGGGTATGGTTGGCTAGTTTCAAAACATCCAACGCTGTTTCTTTTTGTACCTGTTCAAAACGACGCTTTTCGATTTCAACCGCTTTAGGCATAGTAATCAAAGAGAAGATGTTGAAAGTGAACGCCTGTTCTATCTTGTATTCACCGTTATTCTTGGCGTACAACATGGAGAATCGCGGGTTCGGTAAACGACCAGCTTGCACAAGGTCAGCTTCCGAAATACCCAGTTCGTAGTAAGAAGCCTGCAATCGCTTATTATTGAGCAAGGCGATTTGTACAGCAGATTCAACATCCAACTTATGTTCAAGCAAAGCGTTTACTTGATCATTAACTTTGCTTTGCTCATCTTTCGTCTTAGGCCAAGCGATTTCCTGCTTGATATGTTGTTGCGTGGTTTGCTGCACATTACCAAAACCACCATCTTTAGAAAACGTAGCGCATCCGCCTAACAATAAGCTGGCACTTACCAAGGCGGCGATTGTGCGATACTGCACTGGGAATTGATTAGTGTTCATGAGACTCTCCTTGCGTAGCGTCATGTTGATGTCTTGTATGTTCATCTGGTGTTGTAGCTCCGCTAGATGGTTCAGTCATCTTCGCGCCATTATGCTGATGGCTATGCCCAGCACCTTCATTAGATGGGAGTGACAATACGCCGATGCCATGACGGTATACGATTTCCCCGCCCAGCCATGCAGTGGTTGCTATTGCACCGGACAATACAAACAGAAGTGCCAATGTTGGAAAAGGCATCACTTGATTTACACGGGTTTTCCAGACATCCCAGCCTGCAAGTACTACCAATCCAAAAGCAGTTGGAATAGCCCATTTTCTGTGTAATAGCATAGCGGCATGCCCGGCATCGTCGTGATTCATACCTGAGTTAAATGCCAGCCAACCTAATATGGCTGCAAAAACAGCACTTAGCGCCGCTAACCATAACGTGAGGTGACCTGCAGCAGCCAACAAAGGAACGGCACTGTGCTTGCGAAGCATGTGTGCACCCAAGCCAAACAATAATGAAATCAGTGTTAATGCAATTGGGAAATGCACAACAGCAGGATGCATATTCGGAATAATGCTGAAGCCTTTGCTGAACGATTGAGCAGTTGCAGCTGATGTTTCTGCCGTTTTATCCATACTCGGCATAGGCTCGGTCATGTCGTGGCCTTGCATACCACTGTCGGAGTCGTGTGCATGCGGAGCAGCCTCTGGATCATCTGGCTCAACAGGGTTGCTTGGCTGGTCCATATTAGCCATTTTGCTGTGGTCAATTTTCCCCATAGAACTATCACTTGCTCCATGCTGATGTTCCATAGAAGTCATTTTGGAATGATCCATTGCTGACATTTCAGAGTCTGACTTTTTGCTGGGACTGGTAGTCGATTTTTCGCCTGACATCTCATGCTTCATGTGCTGATGGCTCATATTTGCCATGTCATGGCTCATGGTGTTGTTTGAAGCGCTATCCACTTGCGTGTCATTGTGGGCCATGTTGCTATGGTTCATGCTGCTGTGATCCATAGCTGATTCAGCGCTGTTCATTTCACTGGGTTGCATATCGTGTTGCATGCCCTGCATTTGGTGACCAGTGTGCCCGCTACCACTCGATGATTGGTTGATAGCCTTCCAATCAGTTAAGGTGTCTTTACTGGTAGCACGATAGTCATCGAACGCCGATTGGTAAGGAGCGTTACTTGAAGCTGTTGCACTCTCCTCGAGCGCAAAAACTGTGGTTGTAGCAAATAGTAACGCTGTAACTAGACCCATCAAATATGGGCGGATAATCACGGACAATGGCCGCGTGGAAAATATGTATTTCATAGAAACCCCTCATTTAGTTTTTCCAAATTAATGACTTCGGAAAAATCATTCTTTACAAACTATCTACTTAAGAATGACTGTGAATGTTCGAATAGAGGCAAATGCAAATTCGCCACTATTCGACAAAACAATTTAAATAAGGGTAAATCGTGGAGGTCGCTCTAGACCTGAAGGAATGAAACCTGTGAAAGGCCGTGTGTTGTAACTTGATCTAGCTTCGTCAACATTTAATTGTTGAAATGGATTGTCGGCGTTGGCTATCAATATAGCGCCTGAACAACAAGTGGTACACTTGGCACAATGGGCACAAGCATGCTTACTATTGTCTGCGCCGTGTGATCCATGATCAATTGAATTGACTGCATCGTGAGAATGCTCTGTTGTCATACCATGTTCGCCGTGCTGATCATGATGGTGATTATTTGCGACATTCTGGCTGTGATAACTGACCGGTTGCTCGCAGTTCATCATGACTACCGATGCCACCCCTTGCACTGGGATAGCAATCGCAATAAGCCAAATAGCAAAAATTTTAATGAATTTTCTCACGTATTTATTATTACATACCTAATTAAAAAAGCCTAAAACATTGAGCGCTGTACTAACAGCATTGAATGGGCGGCCAATATCACCGCCCATTCAACTTACTATGTCATATAGCTATTGCTTACTTCATATGGTGGTCACAAGGCATGGATGATGATTTCACTTTATGCTCTTCCATCATCTGCCCCATCAAAGCATCCATAATTTTTTGATGCTCAGCAAACCACTCGTCACGCTCTTTTTCTGACATGCCTGCTTTAGGCTTCATTTCGCGGCAAGCGGCCATGTTGTCATGTAACATCTGTGCATGTTCAGAGAGTAGTTTTTGCTGCTCCGCACCTTGTGAAGCTTTTGCTTTATCCAGCTTCTGCTTGGTAACTTGTAGATTCTGAATTAGCTGTTCTTGAAAGAAGTCACGACCTGCCATAGCGCTTGCTGAGGCAAAGCCTAGGCATGCAATCAATGCGGTGGTAACAATTGTGTTCATCATTTTGTTGCTCATAGTAATTCTCCTAATATTGGTGTCGCCATCGTTGGTGACAAAATCTTTACTCTCGTTAAATCATTGCGCGTAACCTCGAATGTCTATGGTTCATCACAACGTTGCTTTCAGAGGAAACTTGGATGCAAAGGTAGTTTTGTTAAAACCACCATGCATGCTGAATGATTAGCTGTAGTGCAATTCGAACTAGAAATGTCGCTTTTTAGTTGCAAAGACGCATGTCATTCAGCATCAGGAGAGTGATTGCTTTGGAGGATGTAACAATGGGGGAGAAAAGAATTGATAGAGCGGAATCGTCAAGTCTGGATACGTTGTGCTGTAGCTATCCATTTGCACAACGTGATTAGTATCGGGCAATTGAAAAACGCTCACGTGACAAAATGAGCATTTCATATTTGAACAGTCTTGGCTGCTCTTATCTGAACAGTTGCTAGCTGACTCATGATGACAGTCCGCAGGCATATCCATAACGGTATTAATTGAAGCGTCTACATTCATGCTGACAACAGGTAAAGGCGAATCTTCACAAATAGACATCGTTACAGCAGCAAGCCCTTGCAAAGGGATACTAATGGCAAGTGCAATGGAAACCAGTAATTTGAGCCAATATTTCATTTGTGTTGAGTATTGATTAGTTTATGTTTCTATTAATCTATAGATTACATTATCAAGCTTCCAACAGTGGTAAGGTCAAGCGTTTTTATCAAAATAATTTACTATTCAGTCGAAATTATTTATCTAGAGCTAATTCATCCAATATTGGGCAGTCTGGGAGCTCATCGCCATGACAACAGCTCACTAGACGTGATAAAGCTGATTTCATGGTATTTAACTCTTCAATCTTTTGGTTAAGCATTTGGATATGTTCTGTAGCTAATGACTTGACCTTGCTGCTTGGGCGATTTTTGTCACGCCATAGGCTTAACAAATCTGCAATTTGTTTAATCGAAAACCCCAAATCGCGTGAATGTTTAATAAAACGCAACATATGCAAATCTTGATGGTTATAAGTTCTATAGCCTGAAAATGTTCTTGACGCCAATGGCAACAGCCCAACCTCTTCATAATGACGAATCATTTTTGCAGAGATGCCTGAAGCTTTTGCCGCTTGTCCTATGTTATATAAATCGCTATTCATGTTTCGTCCTTATCTTTTGCTGGAAGGTCGCCATTTGCTTAACATCAAGGCGTTCATTACAACACTGACCGAGCTAAACGCCATTGCCGCGCCTGCAATGACTGGGCTGAGAAAACCCATCGCAGCCAAAGGAATGCCGATCAAATTGTATATAAAGGCCCAAAATAGATTTTGTTTAATCTTGCGATAAGTTCTACGAGAAATATCAATGGTATCAGCCACTAAGCTTGGGTCAGATTGCATTAATGTAATATCAGCAGTATGCATTGCTACATCAGTCCCTGATGACATGGCAAAACTCACATCGGCGGCAGCCAATGCTGGTGCATCATTAATCCCATCACCAACCATGGCAATCACTGAATCTTTACCACGCAAAGATGCAATGCTGCTAGCTTTTGATTCCGGCGTTTGCTCTGCCAACACCTTGTCGATGCCAATCATTTCGGCAACACGCGCCGCACTGGTACTGTTGTCGCCTGTTAACAAAAGTGTTTTGACACCTTTATCATGCAAAGCGGATATTGCTTTATTCGAGGACTCTTTAACTTGATCCCCAAAAGCTAACATACCTAATAAAACCGGTTTAGCATCATTACTTCCTTGCGCGACCCAAGATACGGTGTTACCCGCACTTTTATACGTGTCCGCTGCACCATTTTGATGCTCAATAGATACTCCAAGTTCTTCCATCCAGCGCTGATTACCCACATAAATCACTGTGTTATTTACTTTTCCGTGTAAGCCACGACCAGCCACATCCAGCACATCTGTCGCAATAACTGGGTTCTTACCAAATGATTGAAGTTGAGTCACAACTGCTTTAGCCAATGGGTGTAAGCTATTTTGCTCAATGCTAGCAGCCAGCTCCAATAATAATTGATGATTGCCATCTATACTTTTAAAAGCCAATAGTACTGGTTTGCCTTCGGTTAATGTGCCCGTTTTATCAAACACCACTTGAGTAATGCTATGTGCAAGCTCTAATGCTTTTGCATCTTTTATCAAAATCCCGTGACGTGCTGCCACTCCTGTTCCAGCCATGATGGCTGTAGGCGTTGCCAAACCTAAGGCACAGGGGCAAGCAATCACTAATACAGCAACGGCATTTAATATTGCGTGCTCCCAGTTGGCGGAATATAGGCCCCAAGCAAGTAGGGTAATCAATGCAATAACGATAACTACCGGCACAAAAACAGCACTAACTTTATCAACTAAGCGCTGGATTTCAGGTTTTGCTGTTTGCGCATCTTCTACTAAGCGGATGATTCGGGACAATGTGCTTTCAGCCCCTATAGCCATTGTTTTAACTAAGAGCATGCCATCAATATTAACTGCACCGCCTATGACTTTATTACCAACAATTTTATTTACAGGCTCGCTCTCACCAGTCATCATAGATTCATCAACATGGCTGCTACCTTCTACGATTAGTGCATCTACAGGTATACGCTCCCCAGGACGAATGATAACTACATCGTCAATGACCACTTCTTGAATTGGAATGTCTAGCTCCTGATCTGTTCGTTTTACTCTGGCAGTTTCAGGTCTTAGTTTCTGCAATGCACGTATGGCCTCTGTAGTTTGTCTCTTTGCACGCTTCTCCAACCATTTGCCCAAAAGTACAAGCGTAATCACTACAGTCGACGCTTCAAAATAGAGGTGCGTATGGCCTTGAGCCATCATGTATATTGATAAAAAGTAAGCGGCTGAAGTACCGATAGCAACTAACAAATCCATATTGCCGATTCTGTTTTTTATGGCTTTCCATGCTGACAAGTAGAATCCTGCTCCTAAATAAAACTGTACAGGCGTTGCAAGTAACCACTGAAGCCACACTGGCAGATTCCAATGCCCACCTGCTAGGCTAATTATCATCGGCATAACGAGGGGTATACTCAATAAAGTGGCCATAACAATACGGACACCATTAACCGAGTCATCATCATGGTGTTTTAGGTTGTGTGTAAGTAACTCAGCGCCGTATCCGGCATTAACTACAGCCCTTATGATTGCTTCCGTTTGTAATTGCTCTCCATGCATGATTTCCACATGGGCTTTTTCAGTTGCTAGGTTAACGCTAGCTGATTTAACTTCAGGAATTTTACGTAAAGCATTTTCTACAGTGGTGACACATGACGCGCAACTCATACCACTAATGGCAATGTCTACAGAGTGAACAGAGTCTTCCATTTATGCCTCCAATTTCAACGATTACTAAGCATCATAAAGATTCCCATGATTGGAAGGTAAAGTGTTATTTTAACAAATCGAAAACTACTTGACCTTACTATGGTTGTAAGGTTTAGAGTGAAGATTCAACAATTGAGAGGATACGCCATATGTATACATTTAATGTACCGAAAATGAGCTGTGCTGGCTGCGCTTCAGTTACTGGTTCATCAACACAGAATATATCAATCCAAACCAGAGCTCCTGATGGCAAAGAAGTAAAGGAAGCGCAATGCGACCTTATTAACAAACGTGGAACCTACTTTGTTACAACTCCCGGCACCATTATGATTAGTCGATCAAATGACGACCTGACTGTTACTTGCAGAAAAGATGGGTTTGATAATGGTCGAGCAGGTGTTGTTTCAAATACCAAAGGATCGATGTTTGGAAATATTTTATTAGGAGGAGGTATTGGTGCAATTGTTGACCACAACACAGGCTCTGCATATGAATACCCAACTTTTGTACAAGTTGTAATGGGATCAAATATTACAATTGGGACAAAGCGTGAAGAGGTTCAACAAACTCAAAATCCAATGATGGGTGCTGCTAGCCCTTCAACAACACAAAATCAAACTAGTAAATCATCAACTACAAGATTAAAAGAGCTTAAGAAATTAAAAGATGATGGTCTGATCACTCAAGATGTTTATGAACAGAGACAAAAAGTTATTCTCCAAGAATCAAATTAAAGGTAATACTTACTTTAAAGTCTTTCAATAGCTTCTCTCATTAAATCCTCATTCACATCGATATATCTTTGTGTAGTTCCGATATGTCGGTGTCCAGCAAGCTCCTGGAGGACCCTGACACTCGTTCCTTTGTTAGCTAATATGGTAATGAAGGTTCGTCGTCCTGAGTGACTGGAAGCACCGTATACACCTGACTGCTCATATATTGATTTAAATTTCTGAACCAAGGCATTTGGGTTAAAGAATCCTATTCCTTGCTGAGAGGGAATTAATGGTAAGTTTTCGGATTTATTTTTTATTCCTTTTATATAAACAGCTAATTCCTCTTTTAGTTTTTCACCGATTAGAACTTTCCTATGCCGTTTACCTTTGGTTTGCTCTGGTGTAAGCCTGACTTCACTTTTAATATTTCCGTCACTTCCTAATACGTCACTTATTTTGAGTGACGCTATCTCTCCTACACGCATACCAGACCAAAAACTTATAAGAATCATTATTCGGTCTCTTTCTGGATATTTGTTCCATTTGACTGATTCAAGGACTTTTTCTAGCTCCTGAGTGTTGAGAGTCTTAGCCTGTGGCATATTTTACACTTTCTTGTGTTAATTCAATGAGTTGCATTATATTATAACCCCATGAAACATAACACTTTTACTAAAAAGTTATGTTTTATCCTTCGATGAATTCATCGATTGGTTTATTAACTTAGTTGGGAGTAAATGATGGCTTATCTTGAAAGTTTAAAAGTTGTGACCGCTGCTAAACCTGAAACTTTTTCACCAGTTCTTCATAGGAGAAGCAAATTAATTGAGAAACTTTATGAGCAAATGGAGTGCGCAAAGGCTAAAATTGATGGCAGAGATCACTTTGTTCATTACATGCGTAATTCAAAGGCACTAACTGGTGAAACTTTACAATCTCAAATGGTTCGTAAGGTAAGACCATGGTGGTATAGAACAGCTGACGGAAAGCTTTTATTTGAAATTCGTTACTCAAATAAACGATTAGAATTAGCTAAAGGTAAGACAGGTATTGAAGTGGATAACTTAGACGCAATATTAAGCACTATAGAGCTTGTAATTAAAGCAGTTCAATCTGGAGAAGTTGATTCGAGCCTTAGTACTATTGCATCAAATTTTAGAGCGGGATTAAACAAGTAAATTGTTATTAATTGAAGTATTTACAAGGAAAATAATAGTACATAATACTATCATATCAATGATGAGGCTTGTTTATACTATTTTAATCCTGAGTATTTTTGTTCCCGGCGTTTGTGCAGACGAATTGCCTGAGCTTGGCGATATTTCGCAGACTATTCTTTCGCCACTTCAAGAGAAGAAAATAGCTGAACAAATCATGCGTGATGTCATGTCTAGCGATCAGGTGGTGAGTGATCCTGAAATTCAAGACTATATCCAAAACGTAGGTATGCGCCTTGCTAGTAATGGTCCTGATAAAACCCAGTCCTTTAATTTCTTTGTTGTCCGTGATAACAGTATTAATGCTTTTGCAATGCCAGGTGGTGTGATTGGCGTGCATACAGGATTAATTATTGCAGCCAAAAATGAGTCGGAGTTAGCGGGTGTGTTGGGGCATGAGATTGGCCACGTGGTTCAACATCACTTAGCGCGGATGTTGGCACAACAAAAAAATGACTCACTCATTAGTATGGCTGGCATGGCTTTAGCAGTATTAGCTTCGCGGGCTAACCCACAATTATCGATGGCTGCAATGACGGCATCTTCTGCCGGTGCAGTTCAAAAGCAACTGGATTACACGCGTATTCATGAGCGTGAGGCTGATCGTGTTGGTATTGATATACTAGAAAAGTCAGGGTTCGATACCAATGCCATGGCTGCTTTTTTTGAAACAATGCAAAAAGGGACTCGTTTTGTAGAGGGTAGTGCCCCAGCTTTTTTAAGAACACACCCTGTGACAGGTGAACGTATTGCCGATGTAAAAGCACGGGTTTCTCAAAGTCGCTTTCGTTTGTTGCCTTATTCACCAGAGTTCGATTATGTTCGGGCTAAAGTTCTAGCGAGCTTAAACACTCCATCCCAAGCGATTGCGATGTTTAAAGATAATTTAAAAGAAAAGCGTTATAGCAGCGAAACTGCACAACATTACGGTTTGGCAATTGCCATGATTAGGATTAATGATTTGACTGGCGCCAGTGAACAGCTAGCCTGGCTAAAATCCAACGCACCCAAGCATGCTTTTTTTGCTATGTTGGCAGCCAATATAGAAGTTGCGCGTGATCATCCTGAGCAAGCAGATAAAGCTTATAAAGCAGGTCTAGCCACATATCCAAATCACCGTGGATTAATTCATGGTTATGCTGAACATCTTATTCGAATTCGTCAGTACGAGCCTGCCATTAAGTTTGTTTCTGAAAAGCTTATTTTATTTCCAAACGACCCTGTGCTGTACGAGCTTAAATCTAAATCTTATGCTTTTTTAGGTAAGCGTTTATTAAGTCATCAAGCACAGGGTGAGGCATACTATTATCGTTACAATTTGCAAAGAGCTTTAGAGCAAATGGACTTGGCGGT
>JACCDV010407692.1_pt1 | contig 22501 bp, 23 predicted proteins | sample 7446131 | NCBI WGS metagenome assembly JACCDV01 (sample SAMN15323448, study PRJNA562643) | freshwater metagenome | isolation source: river surface water | place: USA:Blue River Watershed | collected 2017-08-17
GCTCAGGCAAAGGTTTCGCTGTCGACTTCGCTGTTGGCCTGGGCGTTGTAGCGGTTGCCCGTCACGGTGTCGTGGTTGATCAGGGCACCGAGTCGTTCCAGCAAATCGGGGGCAAGCCGCACATCTGCGGCCCCCAGGTTGTCGAGCAGGTGCGCCACCGAACTGGTGCCCGGAATCGGGATCAGGTCCTCGCCCTGGTGCAGTAGCCAGGCCAGCGCCAGCTGAGCGGGGCTGCAGCCCGCCTCCCGGGCGAGGGCCAGGTAAGGTGGCAACAGTTGCTGGTTGCGGGCGAAGTTCTCCGGCTCAAAGCGGGGCATGTGGCGGCGGATGTCTCCGGGCTCAAAAGCGGCCACATCGAGCGGGCCGCACAGGAATCCCCGGGCCACCGGGCTGAAGGGCACGAAGCCCACCCCCAGTTCACGGCAAGCCGCGAGGATCGCGATTTCGGGGTTGCGGGTCCACAGGGAATATTCGTTCTGCACGGCCGTGATCGGATGCACCGCATGCGCCTTGCGCAGAGTAGCGGCCGACACTTCGGACAGGCCGATGGTCTGGATCTTGCCGGCCCGCACCAGATCGCTGAGCGCCCCCACGCTGTCCTCAATCGGGATTTTCTTGTCCCAGCGGTGCAGGTAATAGAGGTCGATCACCTCGGTCCGCAGTCGGCGCAAGGCATCTTCGCAGGTCTGGCGGATCGTTTCAGGACGGCCATCGATCACGCGCACCTTGCTGCCATTGCCCGGGTCCACCCCCTGCATGCCGCATTTGCTGGCCAGGACAAACCTCTGGCGATGGGGTTTGAGCACCTCCCCAAGCAGGGTCTCATTGTGACCAAAGCCATACAGTGCAGCGGTGTCGAAAAAGGTGACACCCGCATCCAGCGCAGCCAGCAGAACGCGCTGGGCATGCGCTTTCGTGACAGGGGTGCCATAGGCATGGCTCAGATTCATGCAGCCCAAGCCCATGGCGCTGACGGTAAAAGGACCGAGTTGTCGTGTCTTCATGACAGACATATTAGCGTCTGTCCGTCACTGCCCTCGATCCGATTGAGATTTCAAAACGGACGGGACTGCGCGATGCCGCCTGCCTGGGCTGCTCCTGGATGCTTCGCCCACAACTGGCTGCAGTCAGCCGGATGTATCTCAAGACCCGGGTCCCGGCCATGCTGGTGCAGCAACTGGGCCATCTGACGATGGCTGTCAGTGACATCCACCATGACCATCCGGTTTTCTTCCCCTCTTTCATCCACCGTGGCATCCAGACGGACCACCGCTGCGGGCGTGTGCGCGCCTGCCATCAGACCCACCTCACAGTGCCGACGGCATTTTCCGCTGAGCACTTCACGATGAAAGCGCTCAAAGTCCTGGCGCGACTCCGGCCGCAGGAAATCCACAAAGCGGTACTGTTGGGACTGCGAGCGCGAGATGCCCAGCTGGATGGCAGCGGCCATGTTGGTCTCGATGAGCCGTCCCTGGCTGTCCAGACTCAGCAGGCCCACCGGTGCAAAGTCATAGATGTCTGCATAACGCGCATGGACATGACCGTTTGCCCGGTCACCTCCGTTGAGGTGGCCATCACTCGGTGATTCTTCTGCGCTGCCGGTCTCGATGCGCCAGTCCTTAGCGTTGGTCTGCACAGGTTCCACCGCCTGCGGCATCTGCCAGAGTTGCTGATGTTCCCTTTCCATCATGCCGTAACACTCGCAAACATGGTGACCCAGCGCCTGAGGATCGTTGATGGTGATGCGGCCGCGGCTGGTGGACAGGCAGCCCGACTGCTGCAGCTGCCCGGCCGCCTGCGTGATCGATTCACGGCGTACGCCCAGCATCTGTGCAATCGTTTCATGGGTGGCCTTGACCTGCTCCGAAGCGGTCACTTTATGGTGGTAGAGCAACCAGGTGCTCAGGCGCTGCAACACCGAATGGTGAAGGCTGCACACCACGCCCTGGGCCATCTGCAGCATCAGGTTCTGCACGTAGCGCATGGCCATGGACTGCAGGGCCGCCGATTGCTGCATGGCCTGCGCAAACACCGGCGCAGGCAGGCGGTAAGCCAGCCCGGGGCGCAGCACCACCGACTGCAGCGCTCTCGTGGGTGTGCCCAGCAATGCCGGCAAGCCCACCATACCCTCGCGCCCGATGAGGGCCAGTTCGGACATTTCCCCATCTCGGGTTGCCGAGACCAGTGTGACCGCACAGTCCACTGGAAAGTGAGCATATGCACAGCTTGCGCCAGCTCCCTCCATCACCTGAGCCGCCTGTACCTGCACCGGTTCCAGGTGCGGCGCCAGCACCAGGTAGTCGGCCATGGGCAAAGCGCCCAACAGGCGGTTAGCCCTTGCCGATTGGCGATCAATCATGTTCATGATGCTTCTCCCATGCTTGCTGCACTGGCAGGCATGGTCTGTGGAACAGGCCATACAGGCGACAGCAGCGCCTGCCACTCTTCGTCCGTGATCAAGGCACGGTCCGCAGGCAGTTCAGACGCTACGCCGACAGGCTCGAGTGCATCGGGGGCAGAGACTGAAGGTGACATGGGATACCTCTCATTCATGAAACAGGACTGCCGATGCTCGGCCGATGGCTGCCCCTTGTCGATTGACCGGTCGATCTGTTTGCACCTGCCATGCGGTCTATACCTTCCGTACGGGTCATGGGGTGGCATCCTGACGAGGCACGCCCGATCCAACACGTCCTGTGCGGCAGAACGCAGACCGGTGGATTGCGCGGCTGGAAGATCTCTGTCTGTATTTCTCACCGGACACCATGCTTCACAGACTCCATCATGCAGCCCGCACATGGCTGCCTTTCTCCACAGCCTGGTCTGGGCGCTGGCCATACCGTGATGTCCGCTCCATGCCAGAAGACCATCATGAAACGCCTTCGACGCAGATCAGCGCGCATCCCGCACCGCTGCAATTGGCCCCGGGTGCCAGTTTTGAGCAGATCCAGGCCAAGAGGATCATTTTGGGTGTTGGACCGATACCTCCCCATAGCTTGTCGCTGGACCTGGAACGATGGCAGCCGCCAATCGATGCACGACCATGGGAGAACAAAGGTTGGTATATCGGACATTCGATCAACATCCCGCTACAGCTTCGGGTGCCCTGTGCTCTGGACATCAGGGGACAGCTTCGCGTGGAAGAACACTGTGTGATCGAAGGAGATGTCCGGGTACGAAATCACCTCCATCTGGGCAGCAGATGCCATGTGTACGGCAATCTGCTGTGCACGGGGGACATGCGCATTGATTCAGATTGCTACATCCAGGGCCTGCTCATGGCAGAAGGTCAGTTGCATCTTTCTCCTGGCGTAGTGATCGGTTCTGCGCAGAAACCGGTCAGCGTCTGCGCGGACGTGATTGAAGTCGTCGGCCCGGTGCTGGTTCATGGTCGCGTGCACGCCCGCACCCGCGGTGCCATCGCCCTGGCATCGCCTTTTTGTGGAAGCCCTGAAATCGATCCAGACCACAAGGACAAGGCATGAATACTTACATGGCATGCTTGGGCACCCAAGCTGACATCATCAAGATGGCCCCTGTGGTGAAGGCTCTCAGGGCCAGTGGCCATGTTGTGCGTGTGCTACACATCGGCCCTCATGCCGATACGACCAGCGGTCTCTGCAACTTTTTCGGCATGCCGCCGGATGCAAGGGTAAGACTGCCGGACCCGATGCAGCGCCTGTCGCAGCTGACCGCAGAAATGCTGCCCCAGGTGGATGCACATCTTCAGCGCATGGTGCCAGATGTGTTGCTGCTACACGGCGATACATCGTGCACCTTGACGGGGGCATTGGCTGCCGCCCAAAACGACTTGTCCGTTGCCTATATTCTGGGCAAACCGCGCAGCGACAGTTCGTCGCTCTTTCCTGAAAACATGAATCGACGACTGATCGCTCGCATCGCCCGCTGGCATTTTCTGCCCTGTCCAGTGAGCCAACAGACACTGCTTGATGACGGCATCAATCCAGACCATGTCCACACGACTGGAAACACGGTCATCGATGCAGCCCAGTGGGCACAAACACAGCTGGACAGAAGCTTTCTACACAAAATTCTTCCCCCTGATGTTCTGTGCTTCCTGCGATTGCACGATCAGCCAAAGATGCTCCTGGTCGATGCGCACAAGCGGGAAAACTGGGGCCGTCCGATGCAGCGCATTGCTGCTGCGCTGGCCGGACTTCTGCAACTGCACCCGCAACTCACAGCCGTCTGGCCGCTGCACTCCAACCCTCAGATAAGAACGGACGTGCAAATAGGACTGGCAAGCCTGCCATCCGATATCCGTGCGCGGCTTTGCCTGACCGAAGCCCTGCCCTACCCAGCCATGATCGCCCTGTTGGACAGATGCAGCCTGGTCCTCACCGATTCGGATGATCTGCAGGAAAAAGCCTCCGCACTGAAAAAGCCGGTGTTGATCCTGCTTGAAAAAGACCAATCTCAGGAACTGGTGGAGTCAGACGGCGCCATGATCGCAGGCACCATGGCACGGCACATCGTCGAATTGACGAGCGAATTGCTGCTGGAGCCTCTTCTTCTGAAATCCATGCAGTTGAACTCTTCACCTTTTGGAGACGGACAGGCCGCACAGCGCATTGCCAGGATTCTTGGCTTTCAGAGCGAGCCTCAATCTGCTTGAGTGGAGAAGTCACGTCATTTATCGCAAGCATTTTGGTCTATCGGACTGCGAGCTGCCATGACACGATCCACGTTGACCAATGCGCAGGTCAGCTACGCTCCAGCTCTGGCAGACGATAGACACATCCATCCGACTCATTTGTATGGCTGGCCAATTGACATTCCTGCGGACTCGAGTAGCTTCTGGCTCTTGAGTTCAACCTCATCCAAGAGAGGATTGGCTTTTTTCCAGGAGCCGAGTCCGGGTTACCTGTGGTCGTACATCGACCATCTTGATCGCGTCGAAGGGACAACGACGTTCGCATTTTCTGCACCCGGTGCAGCCCCGTGCATCATGCAGCACTGAGCTTTTGCGGCCATGGTGAATATGCAGGCTCAGCACATGGGGCGGACAGATGGCGACACACCAGCCACAGCCGGTACAACGCAGGGTATCGATCTCGGGCAAATGCATGTGGCGATTGTGCGTCAGAGGTCGTTCGGGTGCCAAGGCTGGGCGACAATCGGCGCCGAAGGGAATCCAGACCATGCAGATCCGCGATGCTTTACCCACAGATGCCGAGGGCGTCATGGCCATCTACAACGATGCCGTCACCCACAGCACCGCCATCTGGAACGAGGTTCTGGTCGATGCCCCCAACCGCCGCCAGTGGATGGCCGACCGCCAGGCCGCAGGCTTTCCTGTGCTGGTGGCGGTCGATGCCGAAGGCCATGTGCTGGGCTACGCCAGCTTCGGCCCCTGGCGCGCCTTTGATGGTTACCGCCACACGGTCGAGCATTCGGTCTATGTGCATCAGGGCTGTCGCGGCGGGGGCATCGGCAAGGCGCTGATGCAGGCCCTGATCGAGCGTGCGCGCGCATTGGGCAAGCATGTGATGGTGGCCGCGATCGAGGCCGGCAACACCGGTTCGATCGCGCTGCACCAGCGGCTCGGCTTCCAGCAGACTGGCCTCATGCCCGAAGTGGGTACCAAATTCGGACGCTGGCTGGATCTGGTCTTTCTGCAGCTGCGACTGGACAGTCAGACGCCGGGCTGAACGATCAACTGTCAAGCGCGCTAACCTTTGGAACCCCTGAAGCTGGGATGATGAAACTTGAATGTCATGACCGGAACCATCATGAATCCTGACCTGTCTGCAGCGCATTTTGTCTGGCGGCACTGGCAAAGCGGCGAAAGCTTTGACCAGATCCCGGCCGACATTCGCCCCCATACCCGAACCCAGGGCTATGCGGCCCAGGCCTGCCTGCCCGAAGCCTGCGGGCGCAAGGTGCTGGGCTGGAAGATCGCCGCCACCAGCACGGCAGGGCAGCAGCACATCAATGTGAGTGGCCCGCTGGCCGGGCGCATCCTGTCCGGCCAGGTCCTGCCGCCGGGCGCCGAAGTCCCGGCCCTGGGCAACCGCATGCGGGTGGCCGAACCCGAAATGGCATTTGTGTTCGGGCGCGAGGTGCCGGCGCGTGCGCAGCCCTACAGCGAAGCCGAAGTGATGGCCGCCGTCGCCAGCCTGCACCCCTCTATCGAAATTCCCAATTCTCGATTCGCGGTGTTCACCCAGGCGGGCGAAGCCCAGCTGCTGGCCGACAACGCCTGCGCGCACCAATTCATGCTGGGCGAGGCGGCGTCCGATGCCTGGCGCAGCCTGGACCTGAGCCGGCATCCGGTGCGTGCCACAGTGACCGGCACCAGCGGCCAGGCATGGCATCGCGAAGGCAGCGGCGCTGCAGTGCTGGGCGATCCGCGCACGGCGTTGACCTGGCTGGTCAATGAGCTGTCAGCCTTGGGCATCGGGCTGCAGCCGGGCCAGTTCGTGACCACGGGCACCTGCATGCCACCGCTGGAGCTCCATGAAGGCGATCAGGTGCTGGCTGACTTTGGCGTGCTCGGCCAGATCGGCATGCGCTTTGGCTGATCGACGTCGACGGCGTGCTGCAGGCCTCAGACCAGTGGCACCGTCAGCTGCCGGATCACGTCCTGCGTGTCGGGCCGCACCCCGCGCCACCAGGCAAAGGCCTCGGCTGCCTGCTCGGCCAGCATGCCCACGCCGTCGTGCAGCCGCGTCACGCCCGCCTGCTGCGCCAGCCGCAGGAAAGGCGTCAGGCCCTTGCCGTAGGTCAGGTCGTAAGCCAGCGCCCCTGGCTCGAACACCGAGTCCGGCAGAGGCGGCAGCTCGGCCGACAGGCTGGACGAGGTGGCGTTGAAAACCACGTCAAAGGCTTGCCCGGTTAGCGCGTCGTAACCGATGCCCTGGACCGGCACCGAACCGATCTGGTGCTGGCGCGCCAGCTGTGCGAGTTCCTCGGCCTTGGCCACCGTGCGGTTGACGATCACCAGCTCGGCGGGTTGCTCGGCCAGCATGGGCAGCAAGGCGCCACGCGTGGCCCCGCCCGCCCCCAGCACCAGCACACGCCGCCCTAGGAGCGGGCAGCCCAGGTTGTGCACCACATCGCGCACCAGCCCCACGCCGTCAAAGTTCTCGGCGTACACACGGTCGCCCTCGAACTTCATCGCATTCACCGCGCCCGCCATCTGCGCGCCCAGCGCCAGGTCGGTCGCATAGGCGAAGGCGTCGAGCTTGAAGGGTGCCGTCACATTCATGCCCTTGCCACCAGCCGCACGGAACGCATCCACCGCCTGCGCAAAACAATCAAGCGGCCCCAGCACCTTGGTGTATTCGATGTCCTGCCCCGTCACCTGCGCAAATGCGGTGTGAATGAACGGGGACTTGCTCTGTTCGATGGGGTTGCCGATCACGGCGTAGCGGTCTGTCATGGGGCGTCCACAAAAGAAAACGGGGGCAAGCGCCCCCATATGCATGGTTGAAAGGAGTTTAGCGCGAGCGCACTAACCCCTGCATGCAAAGATCAGTCGGCCAGCTGCTGCTCCAGCTGATGCAGTACCTGGTAGCAGGGCAGCACCTGGGCCACGCTGGCGTTGGGCTCGCGACCCTCGCGGATGGCGGCAAAGAATTCACGATCCTGGAGCTCAATGCCATTCATGCTCACATCGACCTGGGACACGTCGATCTTTTCTTCCTTGCCGCTGAACAGGTCGTCGTAGCGGGCAATGTAGGTGCCGGTGTCGCCGATGTAACGGAAGAAGGTGCCCAGCGGGCCATCGTTGTTGAAGGACAGGCTCAGCGTACAGATGGCGCCATTGGCAGCCTTGAGCTGGATGCTCATGTCCATGGCGATGCCCAGCGTCGGGTGGATCGGGCCCTGGATGGCGTTGGCCTTGACGATGGGGCTGCCGGCCTGGTAGGCGAACAGATCCACCGTGTGGGCGGCGTGGTGCCACAACAGGTGATCGGTCCAGCTGCGGGGCTGGCCGAGCGCGTTCATGTTGGTGCGGCGGAAGAAATAGGTCTGCACATCCATCTGCTGGATGCTGAATTCACCGTCGCTGATCTTTTTGTGGACCCACTGGTGGCTGGGGTTGAAGCGGCGGGTGTGGCCGCACATGGCCACCAGGCCGGTCTGCTTTTGCAGGGCCACCACCTCTTCACCTTCCTTGAGGATGTCGCACAGCGGGATTTCGACCTGCACATGCTTGCCGGCCTCCAGACAGGCCTTGGACTGCGCAGCGTGCATCTGCGTGGGAGTGCACAGGATCACGGCATCGAGTTCCTGGATCTTCAGGCTGTCTGCCAGATCGTTGGTCACGTGCTTGACGCCGTATTTGTCGGCCACTTCCTGGGTCTTGGACAGATCGCGGCCGATGAGGGAAATGACTTCAACATCGGCAATGTTCTGGATGCCGTCCAGGTGCTTGATGCCGAAAGCGCCGGCACCGGCGAGAGCGACTTTGATGGTCATGGTCTTCTCCTGTAACTGTATGTGGGTGATTGACTGTCGCCCCGGGCTTGACCCGGGATCCATGGATTCCCGCTTGCGCGGCAATGACAGAAAAGAATCAGCTGTTTTCGAGAATGACGTGACCCACAGCGGTATTCGATGCAGGCACATGGTAGAAGCGGTGCGCAAGCCTGGGTGCCTTGCCGGTCACCTGGCCGTTGTTGACATCGGCCATGGCACCACGGGCGATCAGCCACATCACCAGTTCGATGCCTTCGCTGCCGGCTTCTCGCACGTAGTCGATGTGCGGGGTCTGCGCGCAGGCAATAGGGTCGTTGATCAGCTTGTCGAGCCAGGCGTTGTCCCACTCGCGGTTGATCAGGCCCGCACGCGCACCCTGCAGCTGGTGGCTCATGCCCCCCGTGCCCCAGATATGCACGTTCAGGTCTTCGTCGTAGCTCTCGACCGCCTTGCGGATCGCCTGCCCAAGGTTGAAGCAGCGCTGGCCGCTGGGCACCGGGTACTGCACCACGTTGACGGCAAACGGGATCACCGGGCAGGGCCAGGCATCCTTGACCGGGTCCAGCTCGCCGCACATGAGCGAGAGCGGCACGGTGAGGCCATGGTCCACGTCCATCTGGTTGACGATGGTCAGGTCAAAGTCCTGCTGGATCACGCTTTGGGCGATGTGCGAAGCCAGTTCCGGGTGGCCTTTGACGACTGGCACAGGGCGCGGGCCCCAGCCTTCGTCGGCCGGTTGGTACTCGGCAGCGGTGCCAATCGCAAAAGTCGGGATCATCTCCAGGCTGAAGGCCGTCGCGTGGTCGTTGTAGACCAGAAAGATGACGTCAGGCTTGTTGTCCTTCATCCACTGTTTGGAGAAGTCGTAGCCGGCAAAGACGGGCTTCCAGTAGTCTTCTTTCGTCTTGCCCAAGTCCATCGCGGCACCGATGGCGGGTACGTGGCTGGTGTAGACGGATGCGGTGATGCGTGCCATGTTCAGTTGCCTTTCTGCGCTGCTTTGCCCGCGGTGCCTTGCGGCTGGCGATGCGCCTGGGCGTCACCGTCTTCGCCGACGTAGCGATTACCTTCGACGGAGCGGCCGCCGTTGACCATCATGTTCCTGTACTCCTCCTCGGTCATGCCGGTCATGGAGCCGGCCATCTGCTGGAAGCTCTTGCCATCGGTCGCGCCGATCTTGGCCAGGAAATAGATGTTGCCGCCAGTGCGCATGCACCAGTTGAGGTCGCGTGCCAGCACAGCCTGCTTCTGCTCTTCGGTCATTGGCCACTCATCCAGGTAGACGCGCTCGTTGGCCTTGAAGCGCTCACGGTTTTCCACCTTCATCAAGGACATGCAGAACTGGTTGAGCCAGTAGCCTTTGCGCGACTGCTCGGCATCAAAGATGATCGTGCCGGGCACGTTGGTATAGGGTTTGTCCAAAGCCATTTGATCAAGACTCCTCGTTGATGGTCATCACTGCGAGTCGCGCAGCGACGTGGCAGTCCATGGATTGCTTCGCTACGCTCGCAATGACGAAGGGGCGCACTTATTTCACCTCTTCCGGCCAATACAGCCGCATCGGGTTGTCCACCAGCAGCTTCTTCTGCAGTTCGGCCGTGGGCGCGATCTGCGGAATGAAGTCCACCAGCAGGCCATCGTCGGGCATGTGGTCCTTCAGGTTCGGGTGAGGCCAGTCTGTGCCCCACAGCACACGGTCAGGGAATTCCTCGACCACACGGCGGGCGAAGGGCACCACGTCCTGGTACGCTGCCTGTTCGCCATTCAGCGCTTTCGGACCCGTCATGCTCAGGCGCTCGGGGCAGCTCACCTTGCTCCATACATTGTGGTGCTCACGCATGAACTTCAGGAACAACTCGAACTCGGGCCCATCGATGGGCTTGCTCACATCGGGTCGCCCCATGTGGTCGACCACCACGGTGGTGGGCAGGGCAGTGAAGAAGTCCCACAGCTCGGGCAGGTCCACCGCCTCGAAATAGATCACTACATGCCAGCCCCATCTGGCAATGCGGCCGGCAATCTCCATCAGCTCGTCCTTGGGCGTGAAGTCCACCAAGCGCTTGACAAAGTTGAAGCGCACACCGCGCACACCGGCGTCGTGCATCGCCTGGATTTCGGCGTCGGTCACGCTGCGGCGCACCGTGGCCACGCCACGCGCCTTGCCGCCGCTGGACAGGCAGGCGTCGACCATGGCGCGGTTATCGGCACCGTGGCAGGTGGCCTGCACGATCACGTTGCGCGCAAAGCCCAGGTGGTCACGCAGCGCAAACAGCTGCTGCTTGCTGGCGTCACAAGGCGTGTACTTGCGCTCGGGGGCATAGGGGAACTCGGCACCCGGGCCGAACACGTGGCAGTGTGCATCGACCGCGCCCGGGGGCAGTTTGAAGCGCGGCTTGCTTGGTCCGGTGTACCAATCGAGCCAGCCGGCAGTTTTGGTGAAGTCACCTGTCGTAGGTTTTGTCATCTCTTGCTCCTTCGTGAACGGCCACGAGGCTGCGGGGTACTTGCCGGGGCTCATCAGCCCTTCGGTCAGCAAATCGCTCCAACAAGCACCCCGCAGCCTCGCGGCCTTGTGGTGAATTGAAGGACTCAGTCGACGTACTTGAGACCGGCCGCTGCCAGCGGCTCGCGCATCTTGTACATGTCCAGCCCCAGCACACCCGAAGCGAGCTGGTCACGCTTGGCGCCTTCGTTGGCTTCTCGCTTCTTTGCTTCGGCCAGGGTCCTGGCGGCGAGGGCCTTGGGCACGCAGACGACGCCGTCGTCGTCGGCCACGATCACATCACCCGGGGTGACATACGCACCAGCGCACACGATCGGGATGTTGACCGAGCCGGGCGTGGCCTTGATGGTGCCCTTGGACGAAACGTAGCGGCTCCAGACCGGGAACTTCATCTCGCGCAGGGTTTTGGTGTCGCGCACACCGGCTTCGATGATCAGGCCACGCGCACCGCGGGCCATGAAGCTGGTGGCGAGCAAATCTCCGAAGTAGCCGTCGCTGCAATCAGCTGTGACGGTGGCCACGACGATGTCGCCGGGCTGCACCTGTTCGGCGGCCACGTGCATCATCCAGTTGTCGCCGGGCTGCAGCAGCACGGTCACGGCCGTGCCGGACACATTCACGTCTTGCTGGATCGGGCGCATGTAGGGCTTCATCAGGCCCACGCGACCCATGGCCTCGTGCACCGTGGCACTGCCCAGGGCGGCCAGCTGGTCGGTCACCTCGCGGTCAGCGCGGGTGATGTTGCGGTAAACGACGCCGAGTTCGTACATTTAATTATCCTGAATGAAATTCGAATTCGTCATCCCCGCGAAAGCGGGGATCCACAGACATGGATTCCCGATCCAGTCGGGAATGACATGGAAATCACAGACCCTTAGCTTTCAGGGCTGCGTCCATGCGCTTGAACACGCGGCGCGCATTGCCTTCGAACACCTTGTAGCGCTGCTCGTCCGTCAGGTTGGGCGTGGCCAGCACATAGCGCTTGGTGTCATCGTAGTAGTGACCGGTTTCGGGGTCGACGCCGCGCACGGCGCCGATCATTTCAGACGCGAACAGGATGTTGTCAACCGGAATCACTTTGGTCAGCAGGTCGATGCCGGGCTGGTGGTAGACGCAGGTGTCAAAGAACACGTTGTTCAGCAGGTGGTCCTTGAGCAGAGGCTTCTTCAGCTCCTGAGCGAGGCCGCGGTAACGGCCCCAGTGGTAAGGCGCAGCGCCGCCACCATGGGGCACGATGAACTTGAGCGTCGGGAAGTCCTTGAACAGGTCGCCCTGGATCAGCTGCATCACGGCCGTGGTGTCGGCATTGATGTAGTGCGCGCCGGTGGTGTGGAAACAGGCGTTGCAGCTGGTGGACACGTGGATCATCGCAGGGATGTCGTGCTCGACCATCTTTTCGTAGATGGGGTACCAGTGGCGATCGGTCAGCGGCGGGCTGGTCCAGTGGCCGCCCGACGGATCGGGGTTGAGGTTGATGCCGACCATACCGTACTGGGTGACACACTTGTCGATTTCGGCCAGGCAGGTCCTCGGGTCCACACCGGGCGACTGCGGCAGCATGGCCGCGCCGATGAAGTTGTCGGAGAACAGCTGGCTCACGCGGTAGCAGAGCTCGTTGCAGATCGCGGCCCAGGTGGACGAAACATTGAAGTCGCCAATGTGGTGCGCCATGAAGCTGGCGCGGGGGCTGAACACGGTCAGGTCGGAGCCGCGCTCCTTCATCTTGGCCAGCTGGTTGGTCTCGATGGTTTCGCGCAGCTCATCGTCGCTGATCTTCAAATCCGACACCTTGGGCATCAGCGCCGGATCCTGGATGCCGGCAATCTGCTTGTTGCGCCAGTCTTCGAGCGATTTGGGCGCCGTGGTGTAGTGACCGTGGATGTCGATGATCAGGGGCTGGGCCAGACTCATGGTGTTCCTTCAGGATAGGCTGTCTAGAACGCGATTGTCCGGACCCTGAGGCCTCGATCCAAGCCTGAAGGCCATCTACCAGCTAGAACGTTTCCGAATAACCACTACCCGGCTATGACAAAATCAACAAACAAGAACCTCGCTCATGGACCTCAAACAGCTGGAATATTTTGTGCGCGTCGCCGAGCTCGGCAGCTTCACCCGTGCCGCCCAGGTCTTGGGGGTGGCGCAGCCGGCGCTAAGCCGCCAGGTTCGGCTGCTGGAGGTTGAATTGCGCCAGAACCTGCTCACGCGCAATGGACGCGGCGCCACACCGACCCAGGCGGGCCAGGTGCTGCTTGAGCACGGTCGTGGCATCCTGCACCAGGTCGAGCGCGCACGCGAGGAATTGGCACGTGTGCGCGGTGGTCTGGCCGGTCGGGTGGCCGTGGGCCTGCCCCCGAGCGTGGCCCGGGTACTGGCGGTGCCCCTCACACGGGCCTTTCGCGAGCAGATGCCCGAAGCCCAGCTGTCGATCAGCGAAGGCCTGTCCAGTGCGATGCAGGAAAACCTGCACAATGGTCGGCTCGACATCGCCCTGCTCTACAACCCCAGCCCCATGGCCGGCATCGAGTTGCACCCGCTGGTGGATGAGGAATTGCTGCTGGTGCGGCCTCGCCCCCCCGGCCTGCAGGAAGATCCGCCGCCACTGTCCATGTCGCTGCAAGCCCTGGCTGATCTGCCTCTGGTGATCCCCACACGACCCAACGCCATCCGCATGCATGTGGAATCCGAAATGGCGGCAGCAGGCCTGCGTCCACGAGTGGCCCTTGAGGTGGACGGCGTCAGCGCGATCCTTGATCTGGTGGCCGATGGCGCCGGCTGTGCCGTCCTGTCACGCCATGCAGTGATGCGCTCGGTGCGCCCATCGGCCTATGCGGTGCAGCCCATCGGCGAGCCGCCCTGGCGCATCGCGCTGTGCACCGCGACGAGTGCCATGCGACCCGCAACCCTGACACTGCAGGCCACGCAAAAGCTGCTCGAGCAGACGGCACGCCAATGGCTGCGCGAGCCTGGATGAAACAGCCGGTCTGCAAGCCGGACTCAAGACAAGTCAGAGATCGAGCACCAGCCGCGGGGATCTGCTGCGCGAAACGCAGACCATGATGCAGTCGCCCTTGGCCTGCTCTTCGGGCGTGAGGTACATGTCCCAGTGGTCAGGTTCACCCTCCTTGACCCGGGTCAGGCAGGTGCCACAAATACCCTCGCTGCACGAGAACGGCACCTCGACCCCGGCCTCCTGCAGCACCTGGAGTATGCTTTTTTCGGCAGGCACCGTGAGCGTGGTGTTTCGCAGTGCAAGATGCACCTCGAAAGTCTCCTGGGATTGACTCATGCACTGACTCCGTTTTCTTGCGCCAGCAAACGGTCGATGATGCGGCGCGACTGTACACCTCCGGCGTCGATCCCCAGCATGAGGAGCTTGCGGTCCGGGTAGCGTGTGATGTTCTGCTGCTGCAGCTGCAGCATCTCCATGTCTTCGGAAAAGATTCTGCCCTGGCCCTGGCGGATGCTCTCGGTCAGCGCAGGATCATCGGGTTTGAAGTTGCGCGCCATGCCCCAGTGGTACCAGTGCGAGGTCTCGGTCTCGGGGGTGATGAAGTCCACCACGACGCTGTAGGCCTTGACCGCAGATGGGGCTTTGAAACCGCCGTGGCCCGCCAGCGCCACCCCCACGTCGATCATGATATGGCTCGGAGGCGTGAAGCGGCAGATTTGCCAACGGTCCACACTGGCCTGGGGGTCGAGGCCGTTGGCACGCATGGCCATCTGCCAGAAAGGGGGCGCCTGGATACCTTCCATGAATCGCTGCGTGATGACCTGCTCACCATCGACCCTGGTTTCGCAAGGCGTCTCGTCGATTTCAGGCTGACCGATGCTGGTCGAGTGCACATAGGTCTCGTGCGTGAGGTCCATCAGGTTGTCGATCATCAGCCGGTAGTCGGCCTGGACATGGTAGAGGCCGCCACCATAGGCCCAGGCGGGGTTGTCAAAGAATTCGAAGACCGGCATCTGGGCCACATCGGCCAGGGCCTGATCACCGGGCCAGACCCAGATGAAGCCATAACGCTCGACCGCGGCAAAGGACTTGACCGCCGGAAAGCCCCGCACACGCTGGCCGGGCATGTGCACCACCCTGCCGTCGGCGCCCATTTCCAGGCCGTGGTAGCCGCATTGCAGATGGCCCTTGCAAACCTTGCCCAGCGACAAAGGAGCCCCGCGGTGCGGGCAAAAATCTTCCACCGCCGCGACCTGGCCATCAGCGCCACGGAAGATGGCCATTTTTTCGTTGCAGATAGTACGGCCCAGCGGCTTGTCGCCCAGGGCATCGAGTTCGGTCGCTGCACAGGCAACATACCAGGCGTTCTTAATGAACATGGTTTTCCTCCGGTGAGGTTTGGGATCGGATCAGCCTGGACACCGCCGTCCGCGAGGCCCCCGGTTCACGCAGAGCCAGTCGCATGTTGTAGCGGGCAATACGGGAATGCTCGCGCATGAGGGCCTCTGCGCGGCCACCCTCACGCCGCTCGATCGCCTCAAGCACCTGGCGGTGCTGATGCTGTGCCACCACCAGCCCATCTCGCGCACAGGCATCATGGGTGCGCACCCCGACAAAACCGGAAGGCGAAGCGAACGGCAAGCGACTGGCCCTTTCAATCTCGCGCTGGAGCACGGCACTGGCAGACATCTCGGTCAGCAGGCTATGAAACCGGGCGTTGAGACGGACATAGCTGGAAAACATCTCGTCACTCAGGGATGTGTCGAGCAGGGCCTGATCGATCTGATCGAGACAAGCCTTGGCTTCAAGCAGCACCCGCGAGGACACACCGCGCTCGGCTGCCAGTCGTGCAGCCAGTCCCTCCAGCGTGCCACGCAATTCAATCGCATCAGCCACATCCTGTTCGGATAAGACCCGCACCGCATACCCACCCGCAGGCAAGGCCTGAAGCAAACCCTCCTGCTCCAGCCGCATCAGGGCGGCACGAACAGGGGTGCGGGAAACCCCCAGCAACTCCACCAGCGTGAGTTCGGTGATCCGGGTGCCTGCAGCGAGTTCACCCTGCAAAACGAGTTCACGCAGCCGCTGCTGCGCTTTCACGGCCTGTGACCCTCCTTCGTCCTGAACGGGCAAGGCTTCCTTGAGAAAAGCGTGTGCGGGCGGCATGGATGTGCAGTGGGAATGTAACCCGTAAATTGTATACATCGGATCGGAATATTTGGATTATTTGCACTTTATTTGGGCAAAAATCAATTTAATGTATTCCGAATACCATTTTCGAAGCTGAGACAGACACCACATTGATACAAAGGGGCATCCATGCCATTGCGATTTCTCGAGTGGGACAGACTGGAAGACAGCGATGGTCTGGAAACGTGGACGGCGATGGCCAGTCCACTGGGCAGGTATGCCCTGGACATGCTGGACGAGGTCAAGGACTTGCTTTGCCGGCTGGAGGCCCGGCTGGGTCCAGCCGGTCCGCTGGATAACGGATACCTCTGGGACATGGAGCTGCAGATCCACGATGAGCAAGGCATGACAGTCACGCTGGATGCGCGATCGCTCGCCACCGCGCGGGTCCACCTTGCACTGACCCTCTGCGCTCGCGTACCGCTGAGCATTTGGCTCGATGAACAGCAGGGTGCGCCCGGCCACTGAGCCGTTTTTCGCGCGATCAGCGCGGAAACGCCCCCTCCACTGCCCGACAAGGTCCTCAGGCCATGAGGCCAAGACTTCGCGCGGACTTGCCGAAAACTTTCACAAGAAACGGGATGCTAAAAAAACAAACGGCCCCTTAAAAGGGGCCGCTGCATGAAGCATCAGGCGATCACTTCTTCTTGTTGACGGCAGCCTTGAAGGCGGCGCCAGCACTGAACTTGGGCACGGTGGCCGCTGCAATCTTCAGTTTTTCACCGGTGCGCGGGTTCTTGCCGGTACGAGCGGCGCGCTTGGCCGCCTTGAAGGTCCCGAAACCAATCAGCTGGACATCCTGCTTCTTGGCCACCGTCTTGACGATGGTATCGAGCACAGCGTTCAGGGCACGAGTAGCACCAGCCTTGGACAGTTCAGTCTCTTTGGCGATGGCTTCGATCAGCTCAGCTTTGTTCATTCCGTTTCTCCTTTTTGATGAACGCGCTTATTGTTACAGATTCCGGCTCCGTTTCACGCCATTGTCCCGCAGAATCCGCCCCTCAAGCCCTGCCAGAGCTGTAATTGGCCTGGATCTGACTCGCGTCTGACATCTGTCAATTGGGATTTTTCCGGGCGGCAACCTGACAAGTCAGTTCACTTCATGGGCACATGCCGGGCATACCAGACACTCTTAAACTCGCTTTGCAGGCACCGCCCGCCGTCTCGCCTGCACGGTCCTTGTCAGGACTGCACCTGAGTACACCGCCCTGCCCGAACAGCACTTGCACACCATGGACGACAGCCATCAGATCAATCTCCCGGAAAGCTTCATGGCCCTGTATGTGCCAGCGGGAAAGATCAAGCCGACCCTGCCCTGGCACGAACTGCTGGCGCGCTACGAGTTGTGCGAAGACTTGGCACAGATGCTGATCGAGCCCACCACGACCCAGCAATTTCAGCAAGACCTTCCGCGCGAGGCCGCGCTGGCGCGCTGCATGCAAGGACTGCGTGACAGCCCCGGCATTGTCAGCATGGCCGAGGCCCGATGGGTGGTCACACGCCTGGCGGAACTGCTGCAGTGGCCAGCCCCTGAACAGCCCTGAGAACGGCTAGACCAGGGACTGGCATCAGCCCTTGACACTGGAGCTGACCGGTCACTTGCTGTGCTTGGCGATCATGGCCTTGGCGTCACTGAGCAGACGATCGCCATCGATGCCTTTGGACTTGACTTCCTTGAGCCAGTCATCGGTCACAGTGGAAGCGGTCCGACGCCAGCGCTGGGTCTCGGCCACATCGAGCGCCACGATGGTGTTGCCCGCCTTTTCAGCGGCCGCACGCCCCTCCTGATCACCCTCGTCCATGGCCTTCCCAAAGAAGGCGGACGCCATGAGGCCGGCATTGTTGTCGATCACCTTTTGCAGGTCGGCGGGCAGCTTGTCGTAGCTGGCCTTGTTCATCGAAACCGCAAAGGTCTGTGTGTACAGTCCGGTCTGGCCGGCGAAGGTGGTGTGGTTGCGAACCAGTTCATGCACCTTGAGCGAAGGCACCACTTCCCAGGGGATGGTGGTGCCCTGGATGACGCCTTTGGAGAGGGCCTCGCTGACCGCAGGCACTGGCATGCCTACCGGAGTGGCGCCGAGCTTGGCGAGCATGTTGCTGATGATCCTGGAGCCACCCCGCACCTTCATGCCCTGCAGGCTCTCCAGCCCGGTGACAGGGGTCTTGGTATGAAACAGGCCGGGGCCGTGTGTATGCACCGCAATGAGTTTGACGTCCTTGAACTCCTCCTGGGCGTGCATCTGGACATATTCCCACAAGGCCTTGGACGACGACTCGGCGGAACCGGTCATGAAAGGCAATTCGAAGACCTCGGTGCGGGGAAAGCGGCCCGGGGTGTAACCGAGCACCGTCCAGGTCAGGTCCACCACGCCGTTCCTGGCCTGGTCAAACAACTGCGGCGGTGCACCGCCGAGCTGCATTGCGTTGAACTGCTGGATCTTGAGCTTGCCGCCAGATTCGGCTTCCACTTTGCGGATCCAGGGCGCAATGGCCTTGGCCGGAATGGCGGCATGTGCCGGCAGCATTTGATGAAAGCGCAGGGTCACGGTCTGTGCGAGCGCAGATGTGCCCATACCCGCCAGCGCCAAGCCCACCAGGCCACTCAGCGTCGCCCGGCGATTGATCAATGTCATAGCTGTCTCCTCAAGACTCTTGTGTACCACCCAATGTGGCATGGCAAGTGTCAAGTCATGACCGATGGCCCGACAGCGCGAAAACCCCTAGCCCGCCATCTTTCAGTTATACCGAAATACGATAACAAAAGACCCACGTCACCAGATCAGTCCAGACCCAGGAGACGCACCGCATTGTCCTTGAGGATGCCGGGCATCACCTCGGGCTTGAAGCCCGCGACCTCGAAATCCTTCATCCAGCGTTCGGGCGTGATCAGCGGGTAGTCGCTGCCAAACAGCACGCGGTCCTTGAGCAGGGTGTTGGCGTACTGCACCAGCTGCTTTGGGAAATACTTGGGGCTCCAGCCCGACAGGTCAATCCACACATTGGGCTTGTGCGTGGCCAGGCTCAATGCCTCGTCCTGCCACGGGAAGCTCGGGTGCGCCATGACGATCTGGATGTCGGGCCAGTCAATCGCCACGTCTTCGAGCAGCATGGGGTTGCTGTTCTGCAGGCGCAGGCCGCCGCCGCAGCGCATGCCCGAACCGATGCCGCTGTGGCCAGTGTGAAAGATCGCCGGCAGCTTATATTCGTTGATCACTTCGTAGATCGGCCAGGCCATGCGGTCGTAAGGCAGAAAGCCCTGCACCGTGGGGTGGAACTTGAAGCCCTTGACGCCCTCTTCCTTGATCAGGCGCTCGGCTTCGCGTGCACCCATCTTGCCCTTGTGCGGATCGATGCTGGCAAAGGCCATCATCATGTCGCTGTTCTCGCGCGCGGCCTGGGCGATTTCCTCGTTCGGGATGCGGCGGCGGCCCAGCTGCGCTTCGCTGTCGACGGTGAACATGACCAGACCAATCTTCCTTTCGCGGTAATAGGCGACGGTTTCGGCAATGGTCGGGCGGCGGTTGGAGCCGAAATATTTGTCGGCTGCGCGGTCGTATTCCTCGCCGTAGTTGTCGAAGGGGTTCCAGCAGCTCACTTCGGCGTGGGTGTGGATGTCGATGGCGATCAGGTCCTGGTGTTTCATGGCTTCAGGTGTCTCCTGTTTGGAAGATCAATGCAAGTATCTTTATGCGCAACCTAGGGAAACCCCCAAGGAAAAGAGTACAGCAAGCCCAGACAATATGGTTATCGATCATAACTTTATTGACTCCCGGGTCAAGCCCGGGGAAGGACTCCAGAGATGAACAACCCGATCCTCGAACGTGCAGCGCGCAACGGCGTCACCCTGGAGATGAAGGGCGCTGTCGCGGTGGTCACCCTGCGCCGCCCGGCCAAACGCAATGCCCTGTCGGACGCTCTGATCGAAGCGATCCGCGACACCTTCCAGAACCTGCCCAAAGCGGCCAGGGCCGCTGTCATTGATGGCGAAGGTGAACACTTCTGCGCCGGCCTCGACCTCTCCGAACTCAAGGAGCGTGACGCCGGCGAAGGCGTTCACCACTCTCGCGGCTGGCACGTGGCCCTGGACGCGGTGCAGTACGGCCCTGTGCCGGTGGTGGCTGCCCTGCACGGCGCCGTGGTGGGTGGCGGTCTGGAGCTGGCCAGCGCCAGCCACATCAGGGTGGCCGACGAGAGCACCTTCTATGCCCTGCCCGAAGGCACGCGCGGCATCTTCGTGGGCGGCGGCGGTTCGGTGCGCATCCCCAAGCTGATCGGCGTGGCCCGCATGACCGACATGATGCTGACCGGCCGCGTCTACAACGCAGCCGACGGGGAGCGCCTGGGCTTTGCCCAGTATCTGGTGCCCCAGGGCACGGCACTCGACAAGGCCGTCGAACTGGCCACCCGCATCGCCACCAACGCCCCGCTGACCAACTACGCGTTGATGCACGCCCTGCCGCGCATCGCCGAGCAGCCCGCCGACCACGGCTTCCTGACCGAGGCCCTGATGTCCTCCATCGCGCAGGCCGCGCCCGAAGCCAAGGCCCGCGTGCGCGCCTTCCTGGAAGGCAAAGCCCCCAAGGTACAGAAGCAATGACAACATGACTCGCCGCTGCACGGCTCATGACCGGATGACATGTCATGGCGCAAAGCGCCGTCATCGAAGCGAAGCGAGGTCATGAGCGCAGCGAAGTCATTCAGAGGAGACAAAAGATGAACACCCCCAAATTCCGCCCCCTCCAATTCGGCGTCACCCGTGTGGCCTTGCGTGATAGCGCACCCGGCACCCACTACCTGCGCGCCGAGCAGGACCTGCTGCCCTACCCCGAGCGCCTGACCGACCGGCTGCAGCACTGGGCCCAGGTCAAGCCCGCGCACACCTTCATGGCGCGCCGCGTAAGACAAGCCGATGGCAGCCTCGGGGACTGGCAGCATGTGACTTATGCCCAGGCCTGGCGTCAGGCCCGCAGCATCGCCCAGGGCCTGATCAACCGCGGTCTGAACGCCGAGCGGCCAGTCGCCATCCTCAGCGAGAACAGCCTGGAACACGCCCTGATGGCCCTGGGTTGCCTGGTCGCGGGCATTCCATTCACGCCGGTGTCGCCACCCTACTCGCTCATCAGCGTCGACTACGACAAGCTCAAGCATGTGCTGCGCACCGTCACGCCCGGCCTGGTGTTTGCGCAGGACGCGCGCTATGCCAAGGCCATGGCCGCCACCGTGGGCGAAGACATGGCCATCGTCATGGCCGAAGGCCGCGTGGAAGGCCGCAGCAGCACGAGCTTTGCCGAACTCGCAGCCACCCCGGTGACCAATGCGGTGGACAAAGCCATGGCCGCCACCGGGCCGGACACCATCGCCAAATTCCTGTTCACCAGCGGCTCCACCAAACTACCCAAAGCCGTCATCAACACCCACCGCATGTGGTGCGCCAACCAGCAGCAGATGGCCCAGTCCATGCCGTTGCTGGCCGAGCAGGAGCTGGTGCTGGTCGACTGGCTGCCCTGGAACCACACCTTCGGCGGCAACCACAACTTCGGCATGGTGGTTTACCACGGCGGCACGATGTACATCGACGACGGCAAGCCCACACCCGCGCTGATCGGTGAAACCCTGCGCAACCTGCGCGAGATCGCGCCCACCGTGTACTTCAACGTGCCCACCGGCTTCGAGGCCATCGCGCACGCCATGAAGGAGGACGCGGTGCTGCGCAGGCAGCTGCTCTCGCGCGTGCGCCTCTTCTTCTACGCCGGCGCCGCCCTGGCGCAGCCGGTGTGGGACCTGCTGCACGAGGTGCAGGAGCGCGAGATCGGCGAGCGCATCGTCATGGGCACGGGCCTGGGCATGACCGAGTCCGGGCCCTTCGGCCTGTGCATCACCAGCCCCGAGGTCAAGTCCGGCTACCTGGGGCTGCCCGCCGCCGGCATGGAGATCAAGCTGGTGCCGGTGGACGGCAAGGTGGAAGTCCGCTACCGCGGCCCCAACGTCACGCCCGGCTACTGGCGCAACCCCGAGGCCACCGCCGAGACCCGCGACGAGGAAGGCTTCTTCTGCACCGGCGACGCGGTGGCCTGGATCGACCCGTCCAACATCCACCAGGGCCTGAAGTTCGACGGCCGCATTGCCGAGGACTTCAAGCTGGCCACGGGCACCTTCGTGAGCGTGGGCCCGCTGCGCGCGCGCATCATCGCCGCCGGCGCGCCCTGCGTGCAGGACGTGGTGATCACCGGCCTCAACCTGAAGGAAGTGGGCGCGCTGGTCTTCCCGACCGGCGCGGTGCGCCAGATCGCCGGCCTGCCGGCAGATGCGCCGCTCAAGGACGCGGTCGAGCACCCCGGGCGCTTCCAGCACATCGTGCAAAGAGGCATCCGCGGGCAGGCCGGCGAGCTGGCGCACGGCAGGCGTGGGGA
>JACCDV010312601.1_pt1 | contig 22500 bp, 21 predicted proteins | sample 7446131 | NCBI WGS metagenome assembly JACCDV01 (sample SAMN15323448, study PRJNA562643) | freshwater metagenome | isolation source: river surface water | place: USA:Blue River Watershed | collected 2017-08-17
AAGGTGATTGATTCGTTTTCTGATATAACAAAATTACTTAGATCCTCTCTGCCGTATTGTACGTCGAGTATCGCTGAGTTTTGGAAAGTTAGACTATTGATATCCACACGATCGTTTGGGTTAAGAGGTTTAAGTTCATTGAAATTGTTAGGAGTCGCTCCGACAGTGATTCTCAAGTAATCATTAGTGTCAAAGTAAATAGAATAGTAGCCGCCTTTCTTGCGGTTATAGATTCTTACTGGGTTTGAGATGGTGAAAGGTTTGCTGGGGTCGTAATATAGAGCGAGCATGGATCTACCATCTTCAAGTATGTCTATAGGAATGGAGCGCATGATTAGTTCTAGCTGTTCGTATGATTTAGGTGGTGGAGTTATAGGGTTTGGAGTATTGATTGCAACGGGTGCTGGTGGTATTGGGCTTGGAGTAGGGGTGGGTGGTGCCGGTGGAACTGGCGCTGGTGGCTGGTTTGGAGGAACCGGTCTGTTGATGCTTACTGTTCTTTGTTCAGGTAATCTTAGTTGACCTGCACCAGCGCGATGAATGATAACTTGTTTAGTTTTGGTTTCGCCTGCTATCGCAATCCCTGAACTACAAAGCCAGAGGGAGATGAAGGAAATTAGAAAAATTCGTTTGTTCATTATGATCCTTTAATACTGGATCCTGACGTCGCGCCTACGGCGCTCCTCAGGATGACGTTATTTACAATGACGAACTATCCTAACAGAAAAACTTCGCAACTCTGAAAAATTGCGCAATTTACGCTAGGGGCTAAAACCCTTATAAACACTGGCTTTATGAAAATGTTAATAGTAATAACGTGCTTAAATTTCTTTAATATATGGGGTGAAGTATATAAGTGAAAACACTCCAAGGGAAATCTTATATTAAGAAGTGGAACGGAACGGAGTAACGTCGGGGTGTGGCTATCTAGTCTGCTTCGGATCAAACTTATCTCTAAGCCAATCTCCAAGCACATTAAACGACACAACTGCAGCAAAGATTAACAGCGATGGCATCCAAATCAAATAAGGTCTAGTAAGAATATTACTCAAGTCCTTACCTTCGGCAAGTATATTGCCCCAGCTAGGATCAGGTTGATTAATACCTAGACCTAAAAAACTCAAAGCAGACTCACCAATGATAAACCCAGGCACAGAAAGAGTTGCAGCGACGATCAAGAAACTAGTGGTATGCGGCACTAAATGCTTAATGATAATCGTAAAATAATTTTGTCCAATGGAGCGCGCGGCTTCTATATATTCTTTCTCTTTCAGGGAGAGGATTTGACCGCGAATGATCCTAGCCAGTGACGCCCAAGAAATAAACGAAAGAATAAAAGTTATCATAGTAAAACGCTGAAAATTATTCAGGCTCGCAGGCAATATCGCTGAAAGAATAATCAATAAATAAAAACTTGGCAGCGACATGATAGCCTCTGCAACCCGCATCATTAGATTATCCACGGCACCTCCGATGAATCCTGAGATAGCTCCATAAATTACACCAATAGGAAACGCTACTAAGATACCAATAAAACCAATAGTCAAACTAGGAATAGCACCATAGATCAAGCGAGAGAGCAAATCTCTGCCAACCCTATCAGTCCCTAAAATATATAAATTAGCGGGTTTGTCGACGCTCAATAGTTTGCCATCATAAAAAAACTTAATATGATATTTTTTGCCACCAGCACTTTCTTTAAGCTCAAGACTTTCTTTTTTAAAGGTATCAGGATTCAGGTTATATATCTGCTCATATACATAAGGTCCTTGTAAGTCCCAATAAATCTTAGTCGGTTCAGCGTAGCCGGCTTGAGGGTTTTGGTAAAGCGGATCATAAGGTGCTAAAAAACTAGCAAAAAATACAAGCAAATACAAAGAGCTAAGTATTAAAGCTGAGATAAAAACTAAAGTATTTTGAGGCTTGAGTATTGATCTCTGAGCATTCATAATATAATCATAATAGCCGTGTTTCGCAAACATTACAATTTTGTCCTGATAATCTTACTGAGTGCCCTGCTTGGTTCCTGCACTGTCTTCACTGAAGATTTAACTGAAGCAAGAAAGTTAGCCGTAGAGAAAAAATATCAAGAAGCATTAGCCATATTAGATGGCTTTAAGAGTGGCAACAGTAAAAAATACAACTCAAAATTAAGAGTTGAATACGCAGTAGAAATCCTTAAAGACCTCAATCAAAGCAAATCAGAAAGACATCAACTCGCTAAAACCTTACTTGAAGAAGCAGTTAGATTAGATCCTAAAAACACTAGAGCCAGAACTTTCTATCTTGCTTTACTCAAGACCACCACTATTGAAGAAGAATTAGTTAACTGATGTTTTACCTACTTATATATTTCATAGCCACATACTTTATAGCTGCCATGCCTTTTGGTTACTGGATGGGCAAGCTGCATGGTATAGACCTCACGCAGACTGGCAGTGGTAGCACTGGCGCAACTAATGTCATGCGTCTAGTGGGTAAATGGCAAGCCCTTACTGTGTTTGTACTAGATATGCTTAAAGGCTTTGCGCCAGTTTATTACGCTAAAAACTATTCAGCAGAGTTTGCCGCAAATAATGAATGGATACTTTTAGCATTAACTCTATTACCGATCATCGCTCACAGTAAAAGTATCTTCATAGCTTTCAAGGGTGGGAAATCCTCAGCAACAGGGTTTGGAGTGTTAATTGCGCTCAATCCTTTAATAGCAGTGATAACTATCGCAACCTGGGGAGCAGTAGTATTTTTATCAGGTTACTCATCATTAGGTTCTATAATTTCTATACCTTTAGTACCAATATGGTTATATATCTTCGGTGAAAGCCTGCCAGTGATTAGCTTTGGCATACTTGCCTTCGTCTATATAGTATTGATTAAACACCGCACTAATATAGTTAGATTAGTGAAAGGCGAAGAGTATAATTTTAGAGACAAAAAAGATGTCATTGCGAGCGAAGCGAAGCAATCTCATTAATCAAAAAGTCTTACGATGACGTCTTTGCAGCAGAAACAATCATTTCCACCAACTCATCATAACCAATCCCAGCGGCTTTAGCTTGTGCAGGCAGATCACTGGTATTAGTCATTCCAGGTAGAGTATTCACTTCAAGTATATAAGGCTGGCGTGTTTTGCCATCTATCATAAAATCCACCCGCGCAGCGGCTTTACAACCCAATCTATAGAAGGCTTCTAGAGCATAGTCATGAATCTTTGCTTCAAGCTCAGGCTCAATTGCCGCAGGCAAGACAAACTCAGTCATACCTTCAGTATATTTAGCTTCGTAGTCATAGAACTCTTTCTTCGGTCTCAATTCAAGAATCGGTAAAGAAATAAAATTTCTGCCTTCTTTAGTTAAAACTTTACAATGTTTGCCATTCTGTTTAATACGATCAGCCGTGGATTCTATAATGCTAGTGGTTACTTCTACTCCCCTAATAAATTTCTCTATTAAATATTTATCCAATTCTAATTTAAGATCAGAACGCTCATCAACAAACGCCTTAAACTCAGTCACAGAGTTAAACTTAGAGATACCAACACTAGAGCCACCAACACTAGGTTTGAAAATTATTTCGCCATCTATATCTGCGCCTGACTGGTAGACATCCTTCGCTAAATAAGTTTTAAGCAGTGGTAAATTATGCGCTGCAAGTACTTCTTTAGTACGAACTTTATTCATAGCGATAGCACTAGTGAGCACCTCCGATCCTGTATAAGGAATTTGCGCTAATTCTAAGAAACCTTGCAAGCAACCATCTTCCCCAAAAGTACCATGAGTAAGCAAAACCGCTAAATCTATTTCCTTTCTACACTTAACAATCTCTGAGAGCTTTTCAGGGCTATCTAAATCCATAAACTCTGTATTGCTATAGCCCAATCTCAATATGGCTTCATAGACATTCTTACCAGAACGTAAGCTAACTTCTCTTTCATCAGAGAAGCCACCTGCAATTACTAAAATCTTGTAACTTTTATTCATTGTTATCACTACACGAATTTGTGAAATTTAAACCTACGTTCTTCATTTACTAATTCACGACATCCAGCCTTAATAATAAAAATTCCCAATACAGCCAACAATACCTTTAGTATAACTTTAAGATCACAAGTAAAGTCATAACAATTCATTGTTAACCACTCTGCAATTCCAGTAGAAACAGGTATAAAAAAACTTGAGCCTATAAAAAAATATAAATTTGAAACGTACTTAGTTGATTCTTGTACTATTACTTGCATTTACTCTCCCCTCGACTCTCTTATCATTTTTTTCATTGATTCCGTCCCCCAAAAAAGCAATGACAAAATAAACACAATTAACGAAACGCCTATAATATCTGATTGCGACATACTCATCTCCTATATTTAAAATACTAACACGCCCCAATTTAGCTAGAGTGTATACACTCAAATACAATATAAACCAAAGAGCTAAGCTGCCACCTTCATCCCCAAACGCTCCATCAATCTATGATCTCTAGACTCACCAGCCAGTGGAGTAGTAAGTAATTTATCACCAGTATGAATACTGTTAGCACCTGCAATAAAGCAGAGTGTCTGCAATTCATCAGACATCGTTAAACGTCCAGCAGATAAGCGCACACGAGCTTTGGGAAGCATGATACGAGTGCAAGCTACTAAGCGAACCAAATCCAAATTATCAATAGGATCAGCAGCTTCAAGTGGAGTACCAGCAATAGGCACTAGAACATTGATAGGCACTGAGCTTGGCTGCGGGTCCATACTAGCTAAAGTTGCAAGCATAGACAATCTATCTTCTTGTGTCTCACCCATACCAAGAATTCCACCAGAACAAACATGGATACCTGCTTCTTGCACATGAGAAATAGTTTGCAATCTATCATCAAAGGTTCTTGTAGAGATCACTTCAGGATAGTAATCACGTGAAGTATCTATATTGTGATTATAACTATGCAAACCAGCTTCTTTAAGTTGTTGCGCTTGATCAGCATTAAGCATACCTAGTGTTACACAAGGTTCCATACCCATAGCCTTAACTTCACGCACCATGCGCAAAACACTATCAAACTGCTTACCTTCAGGAATCTCTCTCCAAGCAGCTCCCATACAAAAACGCGTAGAACCATTTGCTTGAGCTTGGCGAGCTTCAGTTAGTATTTTCTCTTCTTCTTGTAAAGGCTCTATTTGTAAACCAGTTTTATAGCGAGAAGATTGAGCACAATAACCACAATCTTCAGGGCATGCACCAGTCTTAATACTACTTAAAGTACAGAACTGAACTTCATTGGGATTGTTATTATCGCGATGAACTGATTGAGCTAAATAAATTAAATCAGAAAACGATAAACTATAAAGCTCTTGAATTTTATTGAGCTTATCCTGCTCTAGCTTAGATAGCTGAGCTAATTTCTCTTCGTTGCTTAACGTTTCTTGATTTGGATTTTCTAGTGGATTGGTGTTGCAAAGCTGCATTTTCAGGGCTTCCTTTCTTTAACAGCGGCACTATCGCAGAGATAAATGCTCTTCTGTTGCCTTGTGATTTTATCACACACTCAGTAGATTCTGGATCCACTTCAAAATACCTAGAAACCACTCCTATAAGCTCTTGACGCATCTGCTCAATAATCGCAGGAGGCATTTGATAACGATCATGGATCACCATCAATTTCATACGGCTTGTTGCAGCATCTCTACTGCCACTGCTTTTAAAGCCAAATAACCATTTAAATATACTACTCATTATTTAAATACCGCCTTTATTTTATTAAATAACGCAAAACCTCTATTTAACTTCATTAGCGGCACTTCTTCACCCAATAATCTTCTAGCAATGTTCTTGTAAGCTTGTCCTGCACTCTTGTTAGTAGTCAGTACTATCGGCTCACCTTTGTTAGTAGAGATTACGATCTCTTCATCATCAGGAACTATACCTATTAAATCTACCGAAAGAATCTCTACGATATCGTCAGTAGTCATCATTTGATTAGTTTCCACTAAACCTGGTTTAATACGATTAACTATAAGATTTATATTTTCGAATTGATCCTTACGCGCTTCAAGTAAACCCACGATACGATCAGCGTCTCTCACTGAAGACATCTCAGGAGTTACAACGATGATCGCTTGATCAGCTCCAGCAATACTGTTCTGGAAGCCAGATTCAATACCAGCTGGACAATCTACAATCACAAAGTCAAACAGCTTACGTAATTCATCAATAAGACCTTTGATCTGCTCTTCGTTAACAGCATTCTTATCGCGAGTTTGTGCAGCAGGTAGTAAACAAAGATTAGGAAGTTTTTTGTCTTTCACCAAAGCTTGTTTTAATTTGCAACTGCCCTCTACGACATCTACTAAGTTATAAACAACTCTATTCTCTAAACCCATAAGAATATCGAGGTTGCGTAAACCAATGTCCATATCCATCACGCAGACGCTTTTACCGAGATCAGCCAAAGCCGCTCCTATATTAGCTGTGGTAGTTGTCTTGCCGACTCCTCCCTTTCCTGATGTGATTACTACTACTTTTCCTGTTGACATAAATATAAAATTCCTTTATCTAAAATAATTTGAGACCTTTATCTCATTATTTTCTATTTTCACCAATTCAGGTGTCATTGAATGTGTTTTCTTTACTGCACCTAAAATTCCTAGACCTGATTTCTTCTTAGTTTTATTGATAGCAAGAATCTTACTAGCTATGCGGATTTGACCAGACTCAATACGCATTGCAACTATCTTAGCTTCAGTATCACCATCAGCACCAGCATGAGCAATACCACGTAAAGTACCCCAAACAATAATGTCACCCGCTGCAATAATTTCAGCTGACGGATTTACATCGCCCATAATAAAAACATTTCCTGGATATCTAATTAATTGTCCAGATCTAAGATTCGCTTCCACATATAAAGTTTCAGGTAAAGTACTAACGTCTAAAACTTCCTTACTACCAGATTCCTGAGCTACTTCTTCCTGCATCTTTAGAGCTGCATAACGAGAAGCCTCATCTAAATTAGCTGCTTCTATATTTTGATTATTACTATTACTAAGAGCTTTGATAGAAATATTTTTTTTGTTCAATTCACTTTTTACTTGATTAATGATTGAACGAGAGTCTCCACCAATTTGATTGATGTCTATATCATCTGGAAGAATAACTGCAACTGAAGAACCAGAAAGAAAAGAAGCTATCTCATCAGTAAACTCACTAAACTCTGCAACAAAAGCACCGGACCTAAGATCTTCTTTTGAGAGGTCAAGAAAAGTACCTTTCTTATTTTGTTTAATTGCAATTTTGGTTTTCAACATGCGTACGACTCTTCAGATATTATATAGTAAGTCTTGGAACTTGCAAGCCCCAGTTCCGTCTAAACAATACCTTGGCTGGCAAAGTTTCTGAGATTGCTTCGCTACGCTCGCAATGACGGATTAGCTTTACCGTCTATAGTTTTGATAGTAGAATGCCTACATGATAGACGAAGAAAGGTCTTTAATATCCTTACAGAAAAAAGTACTAAAACTTGTATTTATGCTGTTATGGATGACCTTAGGCTATATAGTTATCAAGATAAGCATGCCGGTACGAGAGATTGTCATCTGCTTCTTTATAGCAATACTAATTAATTATTTAATGAATAGACCAGTTGCCTACCTGGCAAATCTAGTCAAGTCACGCTTAGCCTCTGTACTAATTATATATATCACCTTTATTAGCTCTATTGTCGTGATTATATACAATCTAGCCCCAGCTATAGCCCAACAAATTAAAACCTTACGCAATGCTATGCCTTACTTGATTGAAAATCTAGATATGTACTTAATAGAGTTGAATAATTTTCTAGTAGTAAATTATCAAATCCAATTACCACTAGAAAAAATGCAAACTAATCAACTCCTAAATGATTTAGTCACGGTACTAACTAAAATAAACACGACTGATATTGGTGATGCAATGACCGCCATATTGTTCAGCTCAGTTGGAGTAATACTCTACATAGTACTAACTTTCATTTTGAGCTTCTACTTATTAGTAGATGGTGATAGAGCTTGGCATTTATTTCTCATACCATTTTCACCTAAAGTAACGCGTCACCTTAAAGCCATCAAAGCTAGAGTAGATGCGCTTTTACATGCTTATATCGCTGGTCAATTTCAGATAGCTTCATTAACTGCTTTAGTAATGCTCGCTACCTATCTTATTTTAGGAATACCTTACGCTTTAATATTCGGAGTGATACAAATGCTGGAGATCATACCTGTCTTAGGTACTTGGACTGCAATAGTACCTTGCGTCACTATTATTTTCCTAACTAGTGGTGGCTCTAAAGCTTTAATAGTAAGCATAGTTTATTTAATATACACCCAGCTTGTCAGAGATAATTTCGTGGCACCAAGAATCATGGGAATCGCTCTAGGATTACATCCGCTAGCTATAGTTCTAGCCCTTATTATCGGCGCGAAGATCCAGGGAATATTTGGCGTGATATTCGCCCTACCAATACTTGCTGCGGGCAACGCTGTAGTAGATTATTTCGCTGAGTTAAATAGATTGAAAGTTAGAGTGAGTCGGTAGAGTATAATTGCCATTAATGGAAATTAAAGAAATAACTGTACGAGAACTCAAGGAATTAAAAGATAGCAAAGAAAAGTTCTTGCTTATTGATGTCAGAAACCCTGATGAGCACAGCTATTGTGATATAGAGGGTGAACTAATTCCCATGGCAGAGATTCCTGAACGCTACACCGAGATTCCTAAAGACGGCAAAGTAGTGATTCATTGTCATCATGGTGGCAGAAGTAAAAAAGTTATCGCCTGGTTGCAAGATGCTTTTCAATACGAAAATCTATATAACTTAAATGGCGGGATACACGCTTGGTCACTAGAGATAGATAGTGATGTGCCGATTTATTAATCGTCATTGCGAGGAGCGCAGCGACGAAGCAATCTTCTTAATAACTAAAAGTCACAGTAAAAGTAGAACCCTCGCCAAAGCTACTTATACTATCAATCCTACCGTTAAGCGCTTCGACAACATCCTTACAAATACTCAAGCCTAAACCCAGTCCAGCAATATTCTTGGTCTTAGGGTTCTTCGCTCTATAAAATCTATCAAAAATCCTTGAATGTTCTTTCTCGGTCATACCAATACCTTGATCTTGCACCGCTAGGCTTAGCTCATGCTTATCAGCATCAACACTAATCGAGCAATGAATTTGACCGCCATCAGGAGAATATTTAATTGCATTAATCATCAAGTTCTCTATAACCTGACGCAAAAGTTTACGATCACCATCTATTAATGGATAATCATCGGGAAAACCAATAGTGAATTTGTGATCCTTATGCAAAGGAGCAAGTCCTTCCACCACGAATCTTGCGATCTCACCGAGGTCGAGTTTCTCAACATTAATAACCCAGCCCTTGGTACTAGCGCGGTTAAGCTGAATCAAATCGTCAATCATCCTTGACAAGCGGCTTCCAGCAGAAAGAATCTGCTCACTAGCTTCCTTAATCAATTCAGGTTTAATCTCATGTCGCTGCAAAATATTACTGAAGCCCATGATACTCACTAGCGGAGTACGCAACTCATGAGATACGTTGTTAATTAATTCAGTACGAGTTTTATTCAATTCAACAAGTTGAATATTTTGTTCTTCTAACACCTTAAGTCTTTCCAAAGACGCTTCTAGAAAGCTTTTCAGGTTATTAAAAATAGAGTTAGAAAGTTTTTTTATTTGCTGTTTAGATTCGGGATTAAAATTCTCAGGACTAAGAATCTGATTAACCATAACTGCCAAATGATCTACAAAAGACCAAAGCAATTCATACTCACTATCATCCAAATTCCTACCAGCCTTGATATAAATCAATCCGAGAATACGATCAGCAGTTTCAATCGGCAGGACGATTTCATCCCTACTCTTACGACAAGGACGCTTATGAATAAACACCTCTTCAATTACATCTCTACTAAAAAAACTAGAACTGGCTAATTTATCTGCGTAGGTTTTACCATCACTATCATTTTCCACATCTTCGACGATAAATATTTCAGTATTAGCAAACGCTAAATACTCAGTAAAAGATTCTTTAACTTTTTCTACAATTTGCGGAACAGATCGATAGTCCTCTATGACCTTTAGTAAGCTGCGCAGCCAACTCCAATTGATGATCTTTTGTTCAGTACCAACCTCGGTCATAGTTAATCAAAGCTTCATTCTAGCGTATTCCAGAAAGATTCATTAGACTTCCTTCGAAAGCCTAAATCCCCCATTTGCAGAAGTCGAGATTCTCATAAGGGTATAATGTATTTATGAGAGTTTTTTTGTTACTCAGCTTATTAATCATCAGTAGTTATAGCGTTGAAGCCAAGATCGGACACACCTTTGAAGACAATATAAAGCAGTATGGTGAACCAATTGAGCTAGATAGTTTCCCTTCTAAAAATGGGTTTGGGGGCTATGCTACCTATGACGTAGACAAGAACTGGAAAATCAAAGCTTTTTATATCAACAACAAAGCACGCAGTGAACATTTAATTCCCAAAAACGACGCCAAACTTTCTAGAGATGAAGTGCGCAATTGGGCATTGAAGATGTTTGAAGAAAACAAACGTGGCAACTATGTTACTAAATTAGCTCAGCCTAGAATTGAAGGTCACTTCTTTACTAAAGGCCTAATCGCCTATGAATATTTAATCGTCAATAAGGCAACTCAAGGTTACAAAAGCGTTAGAGTTCTGTTTTACGAGAATGATAAAAGCTATTCGCAGATTAATCCGAAAGCATATTTATAATACACAGCCGCTGCGTGAAAGTGGATGCATTTTAAGATAAATCGAATCTCTAGTTGATTCTTTTGATAACCATCCACTTTCACGCAGCGGCTGTGTATATAATTAACATATGTCTCTACTACATAAAAACTTCGAGGAGTACAATCTAGGACGAGAAAAGCGTTTCAGAGGAGAAGCTGCAAATGCAATTCTCTATATAGTACATAATCTTGACGCTAAAGAACTAGAGCAAACCACTAGCAGGCTAAAGGTGCTAACAGAATTTAAAGATGTGCAAACTTTAGAAAGCAGCAAGCTTGATGAACTAACACAAAAAATCAAGGATAAAGATTCTGCGATATTTCTTACTATGCATTTAGCATTAGATCAAGAAATAGCTAGCCATCAAAAGATCTCAGGGACGCTACTTGCAAACTCACTATTCCAACTCAATCCCTACAATAAGATTGCAAAAATCTTTGATGATAAATATTTATTCTATGCCCTACTTACAGCAAACGACATTAAACAACCTTACACTGAGTTAATTGCTCAAGGACAAGTAATCAACAACGAATACCTAGAAAAAATACAGAGAAAGCTTGAAGAACATTGCAAGAAGTGCCAAGGCTATATCATTAAGCCAAGAAACGGCACCGAGAAAATTGATTTCATGGAATTTGAGAACTTGAGTGCAGATCTAGTCAAGGAGCGCATTAAAAAGATCCATAAATACGATGATTGTATTGTTCAAGAACGCATCGCCATAAACCAAGAATTCAAAGTTCTATACTTAGAAGGTAAACTACATATCACCCAAAGCCAAGCAAGCAAATCCACTGATAAAGCGCTGTTTGACGAGCTATATCAGTTTGTAGATTTAATCGAAGATCATGCTAAATTAAATCAAATCATTATGCCAGAAATATTTTCCATGGACATACTTGAAACTATGGATAGGGGTTACATGATACTGGAAGCGAATATCAGACCTGGGGCACTATATAAATTCTAGTCAACTGTCGCACTAACTACACCCGATATCACACCAATAGTTGCCACTTGTAACAATCTTAAAAGCACCACACCCGATTGCTTCATAAAACTATTAGGGATATAAATCAAATCACCTTCTTTAACTATATAAAGCTCAGAACCAACTCCCGTGCCTTGTTCGTAGGCTTTAAATACTTGCTTTGGAAAATTTATTCTATGTTCAATACGACTACCATCTTCTCTCTGCCGAATCAGACGTACATTAGTTTTATCAGCAGTCATAGTAAAACCACCAGCCTTACCAATACCATCGTAAACGGTCTTCATATCGTTAATAGAATAGCTGCCGGGTTTATTCACTGCTCCGATAACAGTAATATTGTTAGAGACACGATAAATAATTACTTCTACATCAATCTCAGGATCTATCTTTGATTTGATTTCTGTAATTAACTCCTCATGAGTTAAATCTACTACCTTGATTTCTCCAAGCTTAGGAATGGTAGCCTTACCATTAGGAAGAACTGGTATCTTTTCATAAACATCCTTACGCTTGTCATTTTCATACAAATAAACAACTGTTAATTGGTTATCAAGTTGAATAGTATAGTTTTCTTTATCAGTTTGAGATATCAGTGAAACCTTGGCCCAAACTGGCATGCAAGTCAAAATACATACAAGGATTGTAAGTAGCTTTCTCATATTAATTATTTTAGTACAAGAGGAATAGACTTGTTCAGAAATCGTCCAGAGCAAACCTACTGCTTCCTAAAACGTCCAGCTTCATATTGTTGAATATATTGCTCAAACACTTCATCTTCATGGTACTTAAGCAAAGCGACCTTAGCATACTGGTAAGCATTGTCATAATCACCAGCCATCAAAGCTCCATGGAATAAATAGACCTGGAAAACTTGAGTATTAGGGAAACGACTTTTGAAAAGCTTAGCGTACTCATAAACCTGAGGATGCTTGATAAAGAACAAACCATCCATCAGACCTTTAGCTAAGAATGAATTATTAATTGCATCTTTCTCCATCTTCTTAAGCAAGTAATCAGAAAGCTTAGGATCCTGTCCCCAAGTGTGAATCAAGACTTGTAAGTTTGTTTGGAAATGATCTGGATAGTAAATATGAGAGAGCTTGAAATAATTCAAAGCATTCTCGCCATCACGATTCTCAATTGAAGTAGTAGCGTTGAAAAATAAAGCAGAAGCAATAGTTTTATTACCCCTATAACCATATTTATTGAGAAGATAAAGATTAGGGTCTTTCTCTTCATTTAAATACTTCTGAATCACCGCTGTTTGATTTAAATTATTGTCGATTGCAAAGCGATTGAAATCATTTAAAGCACGCTCCTTGATAATAGGATTAGGTTTAAAAGTATCAGTACCAGGATCTATATAGTATTGAATTAATCTATAACGCCAGTTTTGTTTAGTACCAAGGTCGTCTACAGAATCCATAGCTTGCGACCAGAATCTTTCGCCATCATGCCAATCCCAACTCTTAAACCAAGCTCTAGTACCAAACGCTAAAACTATCACCACTAAAGCGATTAACCAAGGTCTGTAATTAGTAACTTGCCTACGCTTGAAAATTTCCTTATCAATAGCAACAATGATAGCGGCAATTAAACCAATAAGGAAGAAGTAAGTGTACCTATCTCTAGCAAGGCAATACAAAGGAATAATATTTAATGATATAGAGATACTAAGTCCAGCAAATAACATAGAGCCGCCAATAATACGGTTATGCAGAAGGTATTTCTCTTCTTTGTCGATCAGTAAATAATATATTATTCCAAAAACAAAAGCTCCAGCAATAATGAAACACATCAAATGAAATGGAGTAAAAGCATTACCAAGAATAACGTTATGATGCTCATCCATACTGAGTTTGGCAGGGAAGAAGAACAAACGAATATAATGGAAAAATATTTCAGGCGCAACTACTAGTAACCTTTCAAAGAACTCAGAAGGATTACGAGAAGCCCATTCACCTTGCTCTGAAACAATACTGGCTCTGTGCGCATAATAAGTAAGGAAAGAAGTTGCTGCAAAAAGGATTTTAGGGATTTCAAAACCATAAGATTTGTAGTCTCTTTTCACTATTGAATTAAAGAATATCAATACTAAAGTAGCTGTTACTATCACCGTCATTTCAGAACCGTGATAACCAATAAACATGAAAATCCAACTAAGAATAATCAAGAGTAGACCCTTAAGCCCCATCAAATCTTTAACGTAGAGATTAATTACTACAGCAGTAAAACAGAATAGTGTAGACCACAAGAAACCAACACCAGAAGTCAGCATGTTTACTGCTTCATTATGTAAAGGATGCACAGTCCAAATTAGTACTATCACAAAAGGCACCCACCAACTTAAGGTCAGTGATTGGTTTACAGCTTTAGTAACGCTTGGGAATTTTTTCTTAGATTTAGATTTAGTTTTAGGCTGAGAAGCTGCTTGAATGTCTTTCTCAACAACTGCATACTCAGTCTGCTCGCCTGATAAAGGTGTTCCAAAAATCTTACTGAGAATAAAGAATAATAGAATCGAATTAATTATATGGAAACTAAAATTTACAAATAAATGATAAGCCCAAGATCTAGGTCCCCAAATATGATAACCAACAGCAGAACCAAACCATTCAAGCGGTCTATATATAACGGTTGGGTAATTAGTCCAAGCAATATTATGACTATCAGAAACTATATTCCAGTAAAACCTTAAGGTATATCCCAAGTCTTGTTGTACTTTATCGTTACGAACAATAAGTTTGATGTCATCATAGCCAACAAACTCATTGGTGATACTACTTGACCAAGCCAAAGCAGAGACTATCGCGATTAAAACTAATTTACTGGTTAAACTTCTGAAAGTAGGGATACGCATGGTTTATATCATACCCTTAACTTAAAGGTAACGTCATTGCAAGAGCCCAAGACAACGAAGCAATCTCAAAAAGTAGAGCTCTTGTAATAACGAAATTAACAAAGTTTAAATAAAGCATATAATGATAGAGATGAACTTTCCAGACGGCTTAACTTTCGATGATGTATTACTAATTCCTCAATATTCAGACATAGAGCACAGGTCTGACGTTAGTTTAAGCACAAAGATACTTCCTGACTACTCTTTAGAAGTACCTTACGTTGCAGCCAATATGGACACAGTCACTGAACACCGTATGGCATTTACCATGGCTAGGCACGGAGCAACAGGAATTTTGCATCGCTATATGGACATAGAAAAGATGCTTGAAGAAATAGCATCGTATAAAAAACTATTTCAAGAAGCAGGGATTCCAGAAAAAGCATTAATCGTTTCAATTGGTGTGCAAGACGAGGAGCGAGTGACAGCAGCAGTAGCAGCTGGCATTAAGTATTTTTGCATTGATGTTGCGCATGGACATCATAAATTAGTAAAAGAAAAAATCTCTAGTCTCAGAAAAAAATACGCTAACTCTATCGGTATCATTGCTGGCAACGTAGCTACTTATGAAGCAGCGCTCGCACTTTATGAGTGGGGAGCAGATTGCATCAAAGTCGGGATAGGACCGGGTTCCGTATGTACCACAAGAATTAAAACCGGCTCTGGATATCCTCAACTTTCTGCTTTAATTGCAGCTAGCAATGCTAAAAAAGATTACCTGGCAACTAGAAAAGGTGAAGAGCGCTTTATTATCGCTGACGGCGGCATCAAAGTTTATGGTGATATCACCAAGGCTCTAGCCAGTGGTGCCGATGCGGTGATGATGGGATCAATATTTTCAGGCTGCAAAGAAACTCCAGGAACAGTTTGGCGCAATCAAGATGAAGAGATGACCAAAAGTTATAGAGGCATGGCATCTGCCAAAGCGCAATCAGAGTTTGGTATAGAAGAAATCAACGAAGAAGGTATCGCTTTAACAGTGAAGTATAAAGGTAGCGTTAGACACATACTACCGCGCATGACCAAAGGCTTAAGAAGTGGTTTGAGCTATAGTGGAGCCCGCACTATTAAAGAGTTACAAGAGAAAGCTAAATTTGTAAAAATTTCTTACAATGCTTATATAGAAGGGAAACCGCATAAGGCACTGTAAATATACCTGCCACACCTCGACGTTACTCCGTTCCGTTCCGCCTCTAAAAATAATACGACAAAAGTCTACTTAGATTTCCTCGCAATTTCTCTAATCCCCTCAAGCCCAATCAATTTATTATTAACTTTTATATTACTGCGAGTATCTCTTTCAATAATTGAATAACTCAAAGGATACTTACTGACACTTGCATTACTTAAAACCAAAGGCTTAGCAACTAGATCCTTACTATTAGTGAGACTAAAATTATAAAGCGACGAGTGAGCGATTAATTTTAATTTCAAATTAGGATGTTGATTAATCAATTCAACACTTCGTGCATCCAATGGCTTGTAACTAAAAATATATACGTCTTCTATTTCATGATCTAACCTAGATAGAACTTTCTGTAGCCAGAGATACTGTTCGGTAGCCTCCTCTGGAAGGTGCTTAGGGACTAGGTCTTCGCTAGCATTATCCAAAACAATAATGCTAGTGCTTTTAGTTTTGAGCAAATAAAATCTTTCATTAATTAATTTATCTATGCGCTTATTACCTCTAAGCTCACCACTGCCAATTAAATAGTAATAAGGAATAGAATATTTTTGCAAATCATATGCAATATCTTCAAATAAAGAAAAGTATTCTTTGCTGTAGACTTGGTTACCACCAAAGATCACCAAATCGACTCCTTTGGTTTTAAGAGATTGAATAATTTCTCTTATAGACTCTTGTAATAAAACTTGCGATTGATCATAAAGGATACCAGTATCAGCAGGCAACTCTAAGGGCTTGTCTTTTTTACCCAGAATTGTTTTACCAAGTTGATCAAAACCAGTCTGCAACTCACTTACTAAACCGGCTCCGTGAGCCTGCCCTGGCTTGGGGGCAGGACAAAGATTGACATCAGAAATATATACTATAGTCAAAGTCTCGCTTGGCTTGGCGATAGGTTCAAACTTATAGGGTGCTTGATATTCACTTTTAACGTTCTTTACAGTAAATATACTTGCTAAGTTAAATTTTGCATTAACAGGAAACGCAACGAAAAAAAATATCGCCATCGCAAGGAGCGCGCAGCGCGACGAAGCGTTCTTGATGGCAAATTTTAAACTAACCTTCACTTATAAAGATTCTATCAGGTCTAAAATCTCTTGCTTAGTAACCGTAGCAGTACCGTATTTTTTAACTACTATACTTGCTGCCAAATTGCCTAGTATAGCAGCATCCAGAGGAGTTGCACCTAAAGCCAAAGCCAGGCTATAAAGAGCAGCAACAGTATCACCAGCTCCAGTCACATCAAAAACTTCACTTAAATTTAAAGCAGGAATTAAATCTAAAGAGTTCTCTCCAAACAATGCCATACCTTTAGCACCTCTGGTGATTAAAAGTTGTTCAGTCGCCAAAGTTTCACGCAAAGCTTGACCAGCGTTAATCAATTCATCTTCTGATTTAATCTTCAACTCTAGAGCCTTTTCGGTATCAGGTTGATTAGGAGTAAAAGAGTAAGCACCTTTAAATTTAACTATGTCACCATTAGTATCAACTATCGACTTCTTGTTCTGAGCATTAGCCCCAGAAACCGCTTGAGCAGCGAGTCTGACACTAAAAACTCCATTATCATAATCAGAAAGTAAAACTACATCATTGCTCACTAGTTGTTGCTTGAATTGTTCTAGAATAGTTTCTTCAAGATTATTAGATATCTCAATACTATCTTCTCTATCAATTCTCAAAACTTGCTGCTGTAAAATAGTGCCACTATCCGGGTTCGGACTAGATGTAGAAATGATACGCGTCTTAGTTGTCGTCTCTCGAGTACTATCATCGATATTCAATAAATTTATTGAAGCTTCCTTACACAAGGATTTAAAAGTTTCAGCACTTGAATCTTTACCAGTAAGTCCAAGCAAGGTTACTTGCGCGCCAAGTGCTGCCATATTAGCTGCAGCGTTTGCTGCACCACCAAGCGCAAACTTAGAACGAATATATTTGAGTATCATTACCGGTGCTTCACGAGAAATGCGCTCCGGCTTGGCAAGCAAATACTCATCTAAAATTAGATCGCCAAGTACAAGCACTTTAACTTGATCGAGTTTTTCGATCAAGTTAATCAATTTAGCTTTATTTAAGCTAGAAGAATTGATTATATTTGGCTTTAGAACTTGCACAACGGCTTATTGTATCACAAATCCACAATTGATAATTTATCAATTATCTGACAAAGTGGAACGGTACGGAGTAACGTCGGGATGTTCCACTCGACACGTTAATGCTCTAATACCAGCGAATAACCCCGGCTATCCAATTCTGCAAACAATGGAATAGTAGCAACCGCTCGCTGAGCCAATTCCCACTTGGCTTCACGCTCTAACATTGCTCTAAGTTTACGATATATAGGAATGAGATGCAGTACATCATCAGCTGCATATTGAATCTGTTCTTTAGTAATATCACTCTGCCCCCAATCACTTGATTGCTGATTCTTGTTCATTTCCTTACCGTTCAATTCCTTATATAACTCTTTAAGACCATGCTTATCACTATAGGTACGAGCAAGTTTACTAGCTACTTTAGTACAGAAGAAATTTTGCACCTCAATGTTCAACCAAGCTTTAAGCCAAGCGATATCGGTACGCGCATAGTGAAATAATTTAATTGGTTGTCCAGCATCTTCAAAAAGTTTCTTGAGATTAGGTGCTGAGCTTTGTCCTTTCTCAATCTGCACTAAAGTAGCAACCTTATCCTCATCAGAAATCTGTACCAAACACAAACGATCACGATGAATATTCAAACCCATCATCTCACAATCTACAGCAATAATTTCTCTGCCTGAATAGTATTGTAATTGTTCGGTAGTTAAATCGCCAACTATTAGCTTGATCTTAGGAGTAACAGACATGCAGATCATTATAACCTACTATGATTTTCTAAAGTCCAGTATGGGCTTCTTCGTATGTTGATGCACCACATTGCTCTGGGCTCCAACAATGATCAGAACATGGACAAGTTTTAACACAACTTGGATCAGCGGGATGAGCCGTACAAAATGATTTAGCACCACATTGCTCTGCACGCCAATTAGAGGCAGAACTGCAATCACTAACAATAGTCGTCCAGCACTGACCTGGATCATCATACATATGTTTAACACAGTAGCTAGACGCACCACATTCATTTGAATTCCAATCATTATAAGTACATGCACTAGTTTGAATACACGCGGCATTCCCAGGATACGCTTCACAAAAAGAATGAGCTCCACACTGCTCTGCACGCCAATTAGAGGCAGAGCTGCAATCACTAACAATAGTCGTCCAACACTGACCTGGATCATCATACATATGTTTAACACAATAACTTGATGAACCACATAACTCTGGAACCCAATCATTATAAGTACAAGCGCTACTTACAGCTTCATAACCAGGACAATTAGGTGAATATTGATGATCTACTGAACATTGGTAATTAAAATATTCATTTGGACAATTCGTAGAATCTGAATTGCCATGCGAGCTTGAGCAATAAGATACAGCACCACCACAATCAGCCGGGTCCCAATCATTAAAAGTACAAGCGCTTGTAGTATCGCAATATGGCGAACTTGGTTGTGCAGCACAATGCTCTGTTAAACAATTTGTTAAATCAGAATCTCTATAATACGTGCAGTACTCAGTATGACAATTAGTATAATCATCTCTTCCCGTATTGGAACTGCAATAGCTTCCACAAACATTCGTATCCCAAGTTGCATAATTGTCACAAGAGTTATACCCTGAGCAACTCGGCGATGACTGAGGATTCATCATACACATATAATTTTGATACTCTGTTGGACAATTGGTTGAATCCATATAGCCACTTCCACTAGAACAGAAACTTCCTCCGCACTGAGTGTTGTCCCAATCACTATAACTTGTACAACCCACTTGAGGAGTATATCCTGGACAACTCGGCGATGACTGAGGATTCATCATACACATATAGTTTTGATACTCTGTTGGACAATTGGTTGAATCCATATAGCCACTTCCACTAGAACAGAAACTTCCTCCGCACTGAGTGTTGTCCCAATCACTATAACTTGTACAACCCACTGATGGACTACCACCGCAAGCAGGATCGGATGGATTCATCATACAGGTATAGTAACAAGTAGAATATTCAGCAGAACCAACTGTATATTGTTCACAATAAGCAGAAGCCAACAATGGCATTGTTAATAAATAAAGAGAAATTAAAAATATACGTGCATATTGCATGGTTATATAAAAGACTTAATACAACACTCTCCATGCATAAGTATTACTAGCGTCTTTAGCACAAACCTGGAATACATCTTTTAAACCACTACCATTTTGATAAAACCAAGTAGTACCCCTTTGACTTGAATCACAAGTAGGTTTACTAGTAGCCGTATTCAACCTAATTCCTCCATTGACCTCTAACTTAGCTCCAGGACTACTAGTACCAATACCTACAGTACCTGTAGTACCGGCTCCGCCAGACTCAGTAATAAACACCGTAGGTATCGTTGAATTAACACCCAGTGCTATACCATTAGTACTTGAGCTAAGTAAGTTGCCAGAACTTGCACCATAACCCAAAACCATACTTCTTCTTGCATTAGATTTAGTATTCTGACCTATCGATATCGAATACGGCGATTGAGCTATTGAGCCATAACCAAGAACCGTAGCAAACGCTCCATTAGCAGTAGAATAATTACCTAAGGCTGTTGCATTAGCACCATTAGCAACGTTGTAATTACCAATCGCAACTGCAGCATCTCCATTACTACCATTATTCGCCGTTCTTCCAGTTCTTGCTCCTTCGCCAATCGCAACTGAGTCTGGTCCACGAGCAACAGCTCCATCACCAATAGCAGTGGAACCAGTCGCCTCTGCCTTAGCATCATGTCCGATTGCCATGCCATACATTCCGTTTGCAGTAGAACCATAACCTATCGCAGCCGAATAAGTACCTGCGGCCTTTGTATTTCTACCAGTTACAAATGAATAATTTCCAGAAGCAATATTAGAATATCCAAATGCACCAGAATAACTACCAGTAACAGAAAGATACCTACCCCAACCAAGTGAAACACTGCCACCCATTGATGAGTCCCAACCACCTAACAATGATCTACCTCCACTAACACTTCCATTATCACCAAATGCAATAGAAGTGTAACCATTAACTGAATGACTAACTCCTGCTGCAAAAGTAGAAGATTGAGAAAGGGTGTTGTACGATCCAAAAGCTGCAGAAGAAGAACCGTAGTTAATAATATTATTAAAGCCACCAGCAAATCCATAATCAGTTGATATTGAGTTTGTACTGCCAAAAGCAGCCGAATATTTTGCGCTAACATTGTTGTTAAAGCCCATTGCAACAGAGCCATTATTACTAGCTATATTACTATTATTACCTGCTGCAAATGAATACTTGCCACTAGCAGTGTTTCCGTTACCAGAAGCAAAAGACCAAGAACCATTAGCTATATTATTACGCCCAAATGCAGCGGAATAATCTCCTCTATAAGCAGAATTCCATTGAGTACTACTTGCCGTACCAGCTCTAAACGCTCCATTACTAGGATCAAATATCATACGCGAATCACCAGTACTAGAACCACTATCATCCGCTTGATAAGAACCGACAATAACGGCATCAGCAAGATCTTTAGCATGAGTAAAAGAACCATTATTCACAAATGCATAACTCTTAGTTGCACCAGAAGAGAGGACTGCATCAACCGTTGCCCAAGAACCATTACCACCAGCATCTGATTTAAATACATAGTTATTTGCACCACCAGAAGTCATCTGGAAAGTAGTCGTTCTCGTTTTACCATTAACATCAAGCTTCTGAGTTGGGCTTGTAGAGCCGATTCCTACATTTCCACCTTTAAGAATAGTTATTTTAGGATCGGTATTTAAACTTGATCCGTTTGCAATTTTGAACTTAGCTGAGTCGCCGTTATCAACCCCAAATGTCCAATTCTTTCTTCCCTTAGCTGACATTAATATCTCAGCGTTATTAGTGTTTAATCCTGTTCCGTTAATATGAAGTGGTTTTGAAGGAGAGCTTGTACCTATACCAAATTTCCCGGCTGTACTTATGATGTTACCCGATGCAGTGAAACTTGCACCATTAACTACGTTTGCATTAAGAGTTACACCGTTTATTTGACCAGTTGCCCTGATAGTACCAGCTACATGAAGTTTAGTTGAAGGGGAAGCTGTTCCAATCCCTATATTATTTGTTGAACCCTTAACAACTAGATCTGTCGTATTAACAGTCAAATCATAAGATCCAGTTGTACTAACATTAGTAGTTGCATCTAATGCCATTGAATCTGAGAACTTATCAAAATCTAACGAATCATTTCCAATTGCTGAAGCTAAACCAGTCAATCCAGAAGCGCTCCCTGAGAACGTAGTTCCATAAATCGTTCCATCTACTTCTAAACCTGTCGCGATATAGGCTCCGTTAGCTCCAACTGAATTCGTTAAATTACTATCATCACCAATTACAAACCTTGCGGCTGGATTAGTATCGCCAAGACCTAATCTATTATTAGCTCTATCCCAGAATAATTTTGAATTGTTTTGCGATACGTTACCTAGATTATTAGAAAAGAGTATCGATCCATTTGTAAAATTACTA
>JACCDV010331513.1_pt1 | contig 22496 bp, 27 predicted proteins | sample 7446131 | NCBI WGS metagenome assembly JACCDV01 (sample SAMN15323448, study PRJNA562643) | freshwater metagenome | isolation source: river surface water | place: USA:Blue River Watershed | collected 2017-08-17
ATGCAATGATAGACACAGTTGGATTGCTTCTTGTAGATGATTTTCATGCACCAATCCTACCGGGAAGACGCCGGAAGGACTTCATCCCCCGGCTAACGCCGGGGGTTTTGCGGAGGAATCATAAAAAGAAAGTTCACTTTCTTCCTGCACATACCCTTTCATATCGATTTCCTTGCCTCGATGGATTCCGAGGTGAAGGTGTTTACGATTTCCGTCACTTTCGGCACTCCGATTGGGAGCCAATCTTGCAATCGTTTCTCCGGAACGGAGCTTTTCTCGGATATCGGGGAGATCCGCCGTATCGAGGTGGCCGTAGAGAACGGTAACCGGTTCTCCCCGTATGGTGCAACGCTGGATAATGAGTCCTCCGTATCCTTCTGCAAAGCCGCTGTAGGCCACTTTGCCCGTGCAAATTGCGAGAACAGGTACTTCTGTCTCAAGCTCCTCCATCGTGATCTCGAAATCCGTTCCTGCATGGAATCCCTCGAATCTTTCGGGAGGATCGATGGGATTCTTTTCCGGATCCGGTGTGACATGAAGCCCAAAATAAAGCGGGGTGGCTCTCCGTTCCGATTCCGGCAGAGGCGTGGAAAGTGAACTATCCGAGCACGCAACAAGAACGAGAACAATGCCCGCAAGTAAAAGGCGGAGGGACATGATTAGTACTGGGTACCACCACCTTCTCCTTCATTGCCGTTGAGATCGAGCTCAATGATCGGCTGCTGATTGTTTGCGGCAGGTTGTGCCTGCATGATGCGCAAAGCGATGAAGGTGATAAAAACAATTGCAATGAGTGCAACAACAGCGACAATGATGCCGGTGCTGTTCTGCGATTCGTTCGCCATGGGTTAGGGGGGGAAGAGGGAAAACCAGACTCACCCCAAGTGGAGTGAGGCCGGAAAAAACTTAGTCTCTTTCATGACGGTTCATCATGAAAGGAATCGTAATGGTAAGGAGAATCGATTGCTTCCGTAGAATGGAGGTCTTCATCGTCATCATGATCGTGAATCCCTATCGCCTCAACAGTGAGATTCGATTCAATCGTTGCATCAATTCCCTGATCAACAGGTCCTTCCACACTTGCAGTCCCCATAAACATAAAGCTTGCTGCAAGCACGATTGCCGCAAAGAGTGTACTGAGTGCATAATTCGCCATCGTACAGAGGGGAAAGAAGTAAAATACTAAGACAGAGCAGGAAGTCTATTTCCCGCACTATGGATGACGTTCGTCCCTCTACCCTCTTACGAAGGGAGAATTGACAAATTGCGGCATTTTCCCCAATAAGGAGTGATGAATATGCGCACCATCATCACACATAGGAACCTATTTGATCCCGAACTCCGCACGAACGACTGCCGTGACTTTCTTCTCCTCTGCGGAAGTGTCGTACATGCCGTAATCCGAAATTTCGACGGAGTTCCGCGCGGTGATCTGCAGCACTCCCATGCTGGAAGAACGGAGCGCACCGAGTTCCCCGCCCGCGCTCTCCGCCATCTTCTCCGCGCGCATCTTGGCATCGGCCATGGCATCCGCCAGAATCTGCTGCTTCAAATCATTCAGTTTGCTGTAGAAGTATTCCACGGAGGTGGTGGAGACGAACGCCCCGCGCGCGATGAGCTCGTTTGAAGCTTCGGCGGCTGCCTTTACCTTTGCCACGTCATTCGATTCCACGATAACGGTTTGCCGAAGCGTGTACCCGCTTGGGATCCCTCCCAGCTGATAGTTAAACATCGTTTCCATGAAGAAAGGCTGTACCGTAATCGCCGTATCCTCTATGCCGCTGTTTTTGAGGAACGTTCTCAGAGATTCCAGATCGCGCTCCATGTCGGTATTCCCCTGCTGCAATCCTTCGAGTCCCATCGAATGAGCGATCTGTACGGTCCACTTGATGACATCGGATTCAATCTCCCGCTCTGCGGATCCCGTGACCGAAATCGTATCCGAAAGTGCTTTCACCTCGTAAAATCCATAGGTCACGATGGCACCCGTGATGATGATCGCGGCGCCGATGACGGAAGCGGAGAGGACGGAAGGATTGCGTTCCATGATGAACGAATCCTACCACTCTTGATGGAATGCGGAAATAGATCCCCCCTCAGAGACTCGCGTCTGTAAACATGTATGTTCTGTATTCAACAAATGCCTCTTGTGCATTCTTCTCCTGCATCTCTTCATCTCCAAGACCGGAACATGCGTCGATGTAGAATTCATTCAATTTCTCTTTTGAATATACCGCATATGTCAGCGTCTTGCCGTCTGGAGAGAGTGAAATGTTGGTAATGAAATTGTATCGATCACAGTGATCCGCACCGTTGAGCGTCTCCGTTTCAGGCAGAGAGACAAGGATCGATGAAGACTCGGTGGAGAAATCGACCAGCTGAATTGTCCGAGCATCCGTGTTAATGCCTCCATCAATCAACGGAGCCCATACGTAGCGTGGAGAAGAGTTGATGCGCCGAAGATCGCCATTCGTGAATTTGAACACTTCCTCGAGTGGGGAAACTTCTTTGCTCTTTTTCTGCACGTCATATTTCACGACTCTTATGCCGACGGTATCCGGCCCACTCACCCGCGCAAAGAAGTACAGAATATTCTCTGATGCTTGATGAGCGATTGTAAACTCGGGCACCTGAAGAGAAGGAACCTGCAATTCTTTTGATACATCGTCGATAACGACGGTCTTCTCACCGGCTCTATCGGAATGCACCAGTTTTTGACTCACAAGTTTCTGATACGGCTTGCCGAGAATCTCTATGGGTTCGCGAATATCTTCAATCAAATAGCCTAAAGGAATTTCCTGGATGGAAGATGCAGAACTCACACTCGGGAAAGTTTCCTCTTGAGTCGGCGTTGTGCAGGAAACCAAAAAAAAGACCGTCATGAGCGCCGCAACGATTGATTTCATGAACCGATGGTATCAGATCTATCGAAGAAGTGGCAGATCGCCTGCAAAGCGTGTCACTTCTTTATCTTCTCCGATGACGCCGATGCCGATAATCGTCAGATCCGCGAGCTTCTTGTCTCTCACCCGCTCGATGTACTCATCGTAGCTATTGGTTGATTGCGCTTCGCGGGTAAACACCATGGTTTTCAGATTGTTCGCCTTGGCTCTCTGTAAGAGCTCCTGAAAGTCCTTGTGACCCTTTCGAAGAATCGGGATGCCAATCTTCGTAATGGAAATAAACGTACAATCATTTCCTTCAATCTCCGGCCCCATCGCTTCTTCCGCTCCACGGAAGATACCGGTCGTGATACATGCGGCGGCATTTGCAAGGAGTCCCGGCGGGAGGGTTTCATCGAGAACGATGGCAGATTTCATACGCAGTACCTTATCAAACGATTCGGAAATACCGAACTTCTGAAGTATATGACATCAATTTTTGGTATAATGTCAATATCTATGATCGAAGACCCATTCGAGGGCTGCCGGCAAACAAAAGTACCAACCTACCATGGCGAAGTATTGAAGTTTATTCTCAATGAACTGGACCTTGATCGATCTGAGATGACAATGCTCCTTACTACTAAAACTACTGATTCACCCTTTGAACGATTACAGAAACTGCGATTAATACAATGCATCACGATGCTGAATATATTGAAAGGTGATGATGAAGATTGCGTGCGATATGTTTTTATTGATGAGAAAAAGGAATCATGGAACATGAAGCGGGGGCAAGCAGATGCGGAAGCATTCGTTCATGAGACTCGAAGGTTTTTATTGGAACACGGATATTATCTGGTTCTTGATGCGCCTCTTTCCGGGGATGTTGCAGCCTACGGTGAAAATCTTCTGACGGGAACAAAAAGGAACCCCGAAGAGTTTACACATTTCGGAATAGTACGAGAGAACCTCCGGGTAGAATCAAAATTAAATGGCATACAGGGCAGCGTCATCTTTCAGCATCCCTTGAAACTCAACCACCTTTTGTGCGGAGACGAACTTGTCTTTTTCCGGAAAAAAGAAAATACATAGATGGTGCCGAGAGTGCCTTTCGCTTCGCGAAAGGCGAATCGAATGGTGCCGATGGAGAGACTCGAACTCTCACGGGATTGCTCCCACACGCTCCTGAAGCGTGCGCGTCTACCAATTCCGCCACATCGGCAATACTACGAAAGATCAATCGACCGATTTTAGCTTATTTTCCTTACAGAACTAAAGCTATCGGCCATTTATTTTTCTTCGCAGTTTCTTGATCGTACTCTCTTCCTCAAGTTCCTCCCTCACTTCCTTTACTTCGTGAGCGAGGAAGAGCGTGAGAACCGTTCGGAGGAGAATGATAACGGCAAGCTTTCCAAGATCATCCCACGTGGGACGGACAATCGTTTCAATAATGTCTTTGGCAACGAGAAATTCCAGGCCGAGAGTCAGGTAGTGCCCGAGTTCGATACGGATGTCCGCAAGGAGGACTCCATTCCTCAGAAACTTCTTCAGGAAGGAAACAAAACTATCGATGCACCCGACCAGAATGGTTACAACGCCGATACAACCGATCAGCATTCCGACGAATTGCGTGATGACGACGAGGTTCTGGGTGTCTTGTAGAAAATCGATAATCATAAATCTTCTCATTCTACCATAAACCGCACTCTTTCGGTAGAATGATTCCCATGCGGATTCGTTCTCTCGAAAGATTTCAGGAAGGTGCGGTACTTCTCCTCCTTACCTTTACGATCCTCTGGAAAGGCGGCAAAACGCTCGAGAGTACATGGCTCCTCTTTGGAATTGCTGCCGCCTGCTTTCTTTGGTATTTCCTCAAGAACAGGAGGATGATCGCGCGCTCCGTAGGAAACCATGAAATGCTGCTTACGCTTGTTCTCTTCCTGCTTTGGACCGCTGCAAGCTACCTTTTTTCCTCAACACAAAATTACGGACTGGACGAATTGCTGCGGGAGGCGGGGCTCATATTCCTCTTTCTCTGGATTGTCTGGCACACCGATGCACCGGGCGAGCCCACGGCACGGATTCGTCTATTCCGACTTTCCTTCGAAGAACAATTTATCAGTCTCTTCACATTTCTCACCGTTCTTTGTTGTACGGTTGGGATTGTTGTCTACACGTTTCAACCGGTAAACAGATTAGTAGGAACGTTCTTCGATTCCCGATTTCACACCGATTACTGGCCGAATGCATTTGCGGAATTTTTGCTCCTTGCATGGCCGATCGTTCTCTTGAAGGCGGGAACACGAATGGAACGGGGAGGACTTTCATTCCACCGCTACCACCTAAAAGATAAAATTCTGCGCTATCTTCCGATCGGCCTCGTCATAGGGTGTCTTCTGCTCAGCTATTCACGCGGGGCCCTGATTGCATTTATCGGACAGATTGCGCTTCTTACGCTCCTTCTCTGGTTCAGAACTTCGGTCAATGCCACGTTGGTTCCGCCACTCCGTCATCTTGCCGCTTCGCTTCTCATTGGCTTCACCGTATTCGCGTCTGTTAATGAACTCCGATCAGTTGTGCATCCCGTACAATCGTTTGGCGAAAAAATCACATTCCATGCCGCCGAAGGTTCGTCTTCCATCGACGAGAGATTTCTATTCTTCAGGCAGGCCCTCATTCTGAGTGCCCGAAGGCCGGTATTTGGTTGGGGGCCGTACAGCTTCCGCTTCGTGCAGCCGAGACTTCAAAAGGACGTGCTTCAGACATCGGATCATGCTCATAACGTATTTCTGAAGCTAGCAGCAGAACGCGGAGTATTCGCCATGCTCCTTTTCGGATTCTTCCTCTTCATCGTGATGAGGAAGGGAATCCAGCTCTCTCTGGCGGGGAAAAGATTTTCGGAAACCTCCGATCACGTGCGACTCGGATTCTCCCTCCTCACGATTTCCCTGGCGGGAGTGATCGCTCATAACCTGATCGATTACAATCTTCAATTTGTGGGAATTGCGCTCCCCTTCTGGATCATCATGGCGATTGTTGTACGTCACGCCCCGGAGGGACAAAAACAAAGAAGTCTCCCGAGTTGGCTTTCGAAGGATCGAATCCTTGCCACCTTTGCATGGAGTGCCTTTGTCCTCTTTCTTATCGCTTCGCGCGAGGGGTGGTATTTGGTTACTTCTTCGCTCGGACGTCATGCGGAGGCCGCGGGCGAGCAGGAAAAGGCGCTTGAGTGGTACGAGGCATCGCGAAATGAATGGTTCACGCGGGATCTTTTCTTAAGTCAGTCGCATATCCTTGCGGACGTTGGTCAACGGGAAAAAGCACACGAGAGCCTGGAGCAGTACAGGAAACAGAATCAGCAGGATGCACGCCTTTGGAAGCTTTCTGGGCAGCTCGCCATGGAAGAGGATAATTTTGCTTCGGCAATCGAGGCATACGAGCGAGCACATTCGCTTGCGGCCTGGAATGATCTCGGCATCAGCCGGGGGCTACTGGAAGCTCTCTTTGCAGAAACCTACATGCAGCCCACTTCCGATGCAGCGGCGGATAGCATGAGGCTTGCTCTGCATCCGCGCATTTCGGAAGTTGCTCCACTCGTCGAGAAGCGTGTTTTTGCTTTTGCCGAGGCCATTCATACGAATACTCATTTTGTTGCCCTCTCACCTAATCCCGAAGAAGCGGTGAAAATTCTCATCATGCTTTCGGTGCTGTATCCCGAAAAAATCGAGATCTACCATCTCCTGAAAGGAAGCATTGAAGCAAAAGCCGAGGAAGAGCGTGCGCTTACAAAAGCCAGGGAACCGGGATGGTTGTGGTAAGACAACAACTTCTTCCTTTCTCAAGTTAAGGTCGCAAAAACAAAGAGTAAATTTCATTCTTTAGTGAAGCTCATTCGATCAAAAATACCGGCGGCATCCCTCCTTCTTAGTTTTTCTCTTCTGGGTTGCGGAAATTTTTTGATTGCAAATGTGCAGCAAGATGAAAGCGAATCTCTGAGTGAACCGAGAATCCTATGGAGTGCAACAGCACGGCTTCAGCCGATGGAAGAGAAGAAGGGAATGGGAGGATTTGTGGAAGTGAATATCCGTGAAAATCGAACCGTTACTCCATCGATCAGACTCAGTCTTCCTCCCCCCGAAGCAGATAGATATTACGAGGCGTGGCTCTTGCGAGAGGAACCCACGGGGATTCTCAGTCTTGGCCCTCTCCTGAAAGGAAATCATGGCAGTTACTATCTCGGACAAACATCCCTGAATTTCGAAAAGGACTTCCTCGACTACAAAACCGTCCTCATCACCATGGAACCAACGGGTGTCATTGATAAGAAGCCCGCGGAACCTCTGCTGAAAGGCACCTTAAAAATCGTCGGAGGATTAAACCTGCATGGCCAATCATGGCTACAATGGATGCAATGATCCGACTTCGTTTATCCTGAGCCTGTCGAAGGACTGGCAAGAGTATTAGAATATTTTTGTTTTCACTATGAAAATTCTTATTGCAATGTCGGGGGGCGTGGATTCCAGTGTCGTAGCGCATCTCTTAAAAGCGCAGGGGCACGAGCTCATCGGCGTCCAATTTCACTTGTGGAGCGATCCCCTGGCGCCCGCAATTTCCGAAATTCTCCCGAGCAAGTGTTGCAATGCGCAAACCGTGGCCCGTGCCAAAAAAGTTGCGGAGGATCTGAACATCGAACTTAAGCGTCTGGATCTCTCGGATGAATTTAAAAAGGATGTGGTTGATCCGTTCCTGGAGGGATACAAAAAGGGCCTCACGCCGAATCCCTGCATCGGCTGCAACCGTCAGATCAAATTTGGGAGGCTCCTGGAACTTGCGGAAAGCCTCGGGTGCGAAAAATTAGCGACTGGCCACTATGCAAGAATAGCAAAAGTCACTAGTGACAACGTCATGCTGAGCGAAGTCCCAAACGAGTCCGCCTTGGGCGGACGAGTTGAGGGACGAAGTCGAAGCACGTCGCGAGTAGAAAAAATACTTCCACAGCGAGGTGCTTCGACTCCGCTCGCTGCGGCTCGCTCCGCTCAGCATGACGTAGATAAATACCTTCTTTTGGAAGCTATCGATAAAAAGAAGGATCAGAGTTACTACCTGTACGGCCTCTCGCAGGTGCAACTAAAGAAAGTTCTCTTTCCGCTCGGATCGATGGAAAAGAAGGATGTGTTCGCTCTGGCAAAGAAATTCACCATTCCCCTCCCCACTCACTACCAGGAAAGCCAGGATCTCTGCTTCTTTCCCGAAAAGGAACCGCACGATTTTCTCGATCGGTACCTTCCTGCAAATCCCGGCGAGATCATCGATACCAAAGGAAAAAAGCATGGAACGCATCAAGGGATCCACCATTACACCGAAGGCCAACGGAGGGGCTTAAGAATCGGCGGACTGAAAATCCCTCTCCATGTCGTACGAAAGGACTTGGCGACGAATACGGTGATCGTGGGATCGCGGGAGGAATCGATGAAAGATGAATTGATTGCAACGACTCTCCGGTGGATTTCGTGGGAACCGTCCAAAGGTAATGAGCATTCTTTCGATGCACGAATCCACTCTCTCGGTAATCGAGAAAGCGGAGTGATGAACCATGATGGCAAAAGAATGCGCTTCCGTTTCGAACGTCCTCTTCTTGGCATCTCGGCAGGGCAATCGATCGTCCTCTACCGGGGAGAGGAGATTGTGGGAGGAGGGGTAATTTCATAGACAACGGCCCTTGACATAAATTTATTACAAGGAATAATATGCTCTCGATGAATAGACAACAAGCTATTAACCAATTGCGGCCCGTACTTGAGAGGCGCTACAGAGCGCATGGGGGTAGTGACAAACATTTGAATGATATTGCAGCAACAAATGATGTCGGTGGAGATGTCGGTGATGAATCAAGTCGTGCGGAAGAACAGGCAGTGGGAATTAGCCTCATGGAATCAAGTGTGGAAACAAAGCAATTAATAGCTGATGCTCTTGATCGAATGAATAATGGCACATTTGGCGTGTGTACTGCATGCGACAAGCCGATTCCACTTGCTCGCTTGCAGGCTCTCCCTTACGCACCAGAATGTATTGATTGTAAAAGAGAGTTAGAGAAAAGAAGTGGTGGTGTTCGTCATAGACTTAAGTGGACACTCGAGGAAAAAGGGGGCGAGGAACAGGAGGAAGAGGGAAAAGAGAACGAGGAACAGGAGGAAGAGGGAAAAGAGGACGAGGAACAGGAGGAAGAGCAGACATCGGAGAATGGCAAAAAATCACACTCTCCCGCGCAGAGAAAAAAAACAATTTCTGGTAAGCCAGAAAAAAAACCAGCAAAAAGAAAGAAAAAGTAGTTTTAGAGCATCCCGACCGTTCTCTGCACTTCTTTTGTAGAACCAACAATAATCTGACACCGTTGATCAAGCGACTCGATCTTCAGATCTAATAAACTCCTTTCACCATTCGATGAAGCACCTCCCGCCTCTTCGATCAAAAATGCCAGCGGTCCGCATTCAAACACGAGGCGGAGTTTTCCCTGGGGATATTTTCCTCCTCCCAAATTTACGAAGATCCCATTTCCCTTTGCAAAGATGTGATGAATATCGGGGACCATTCCACCACTGTAACGCAGAGTCATTTTCCGTTCGATCCATTGATCCACAAGCTTCTTGTACGCGGCATTTTCGGATGCTGCGGCGATGTTTCCCGGCGCGTACACCTTGGCTTCGTCTCCGATTCCTACGAATTCACGATCGAGGACAAATTCCCCGACTGCATTCAACACGAATTGATGAACGCCTTTTCCTTGGCCCAGTGAATACGTGAGCGTTGTGCGGGGACCGTAGACCACGTAGAGCGCCGCAAGCTGCTCGCGGGGAGTCCTCCCCACCACATCACCCTTCTCATAGATTCCAACGATCGTGCCGATTGCAAAATTGGCATCCACAAGGGAAGAGCCATCCAAAGGATCGAAGACGACGGTGTAGGGGCCCTTTTTATGGAGCTCCACGAGCTCCGGTTGCTCCTCCGACGCATAGGAAGCGACAAGCTCGTTTTCGAGGAGATGACGCTCAAGGATTTGATTGCTCAATACATCCACCTGCAATTGATCTTCTCCAAATTGATTCGAGGAGCCCGCCATGCCGGTTTTTCCATGCCACACTTCCTGGACGATGTATTTGGCAGCTTCCGCGATATCCACGATCAAATGGCGGAGGTGATCCGGAGCACTTGCCTTCCGAAGATGCAGATTGAGGGAAACGAGCGTTGATATGGGAGTGGCAGCCACGCGGGGATCATAGCATCTTCCCCATGGTTTCGACGAGTTCCGTCACCCGCATTCCGTACCCCCACTCGTTGTCGTACCAGGCGAGAATTTGAACGAGGGTACCATCGATCACCGTGGTGGATTCCAGATCCACCGTGCTTGAGTGCGGATCGGAAATGTAATCCGAGGAAACGAGGAGGCCTTCCTCTACCGCCATGATTCCCTTCAGTCCGCCCTTTGCTGCCTTTGTGAGCTCGGCATTCACTTCTTCCGTCGTCACCTTTCCCTTGAGCTCCAGCGCAAGGTAGGAAGCGGAGACATCCGGCACGGGAATACGAAGCGCCATGCCATCGATCTTGCCCTGGAGATGCGGGAAAACTTTTCCGATCGCCTTGGCGGCACCCGTGGTTGAAGGAATGATATTGAGCGCCGCCGCACGCGAAATCCGGAGCTTGGAACTATCGGTGGAGTTATCAAGCAGATTTTGGGAGCTGGTATAAGAATGCGTCGTGCACATGAGCCCTCGCGACACTCCTTTCCAGGAATCAAGCACTTTGATGACGGGAGCAATGGAGTTTGTCGTGCAACTCGCAGCACTCAGGATCGGAAGCGATCCCTTGAGGATTTCATCATTCACGCCGCGCACGATCATCGGGATATCGTCTTTGGGAGGAGCGGTGACAAGGACAGCCTTCGCTCCTGCCTTCAGATGCGCCTCGCATTTATCGCGGCTGCGGAACTTTCCCGAGGATTCCACGATAATATCCACTTTGAGTTCTTTCCAGGGACATTGCGCCGGCTCTCTCTCTTTCACGACGCGGACGGGCTTTCCATTCACGAGAAGATTTTCGCCATCGACGGTTACATCGCCGTCGAATCTGCCATGGAGGGTGTCGTACTTCAGAAGATACTGACGCATGGCGGCATCGCTTCCCGCATTGATTGCAACGACTTCAATTTCCTTCGGAAATCGTTCAATGAGCTGCCTATGGACGACCCGTCCGATTCTTCCGTACCCGTTGATGGCAACACGCAGCATCAATGGAATTGTAAAGGCAAAAGGGAAAGCGCAAAAGGGAAAAGAAAAGAACAAGGTCAAGAGACTCTTGTATCTTTTATCCTGTTTTTTCCTTTTACCTTTTCACTTTTCACTCATCCAATGATTCCTACAATGAGCCCCAAGAAAGCGCAAAACGCTCCTGCAATCCAGAGGCGCATAGTGACTTTGCTTTCCCCCCATCCCAGTGCTTCGAAGTGGTGATGGATGGGAGCGGAGAGAAAGATCTTTTTCCCGCCGCGGAGCTTTTTGCTCGTAAGCTGAATGATGACGGAAAGCGTTTCGAAGACGAAGATCGCACCTACGAGCGGAAGAACGAGAATCTGATCGATCATCATGGCGATCACCGCAAGCGTTCCCCCGAGCGCAAGCGATCCCGTATCCCCCATAAAGAAAAGCGCAGGTGGGACATTGTTCCACAGGAAAGCCGCGATCGCACCGACTGCTACTCCGCAGAATCCCGCAAGAATGTAGAGTTCCTGCATCCAGGCAAGAATGCCAAAGGAGAGAAACGCGATCACAAGGAGCCCTCCCGCAAGTCCATCCAGTCCATCCGTCACATTCACCGCATTCGCCGTGCCGATGAGAATGAACATGAAAAAGGGCACGAACCAGAAGCCGATTTGAAAATCACCGTAGAAAGGAACATGGACGGTATCGATTTGAAGGCGTAGATGGAACCAGAGCGCACCAAGGAGGCTGACCACAAGAAGGAAAGAAATTTTAGGAAGAACATTCAGTCCTCCTTTCTTTTTTCCCCACCCCGAAATATTCCAGTAATCATCCACCGCGCCAAGCGCACCGAGCGTCACGAGTGTAAAGAGCGGCAGATATACCTGTCCACGCTGGAGGAGCGAATGCTCCACAAGGCCCTGATACGACAGAAGTCGCGAAAAGAGAACCGTGAAGAGGATCGATCCCCAGATGAGAAGTCCCCCCATGGTCGGCGTTCCGCTCTTCTTTTGATGGTACTGCCGGAAAATTGTCGCTTCATGTCCGTCCACCGCCTCCACCCGGAGCTGTTTTCCAATTTTGTTCCTCTTCAAAAAATCGACAAACCATGGCGTCGCGTAAATACCAATGAGGAATGTGAGGAGCGAATAGACGAGGATGGCGCTGAGCGATAGCTCCGGCCGTACGGGAATAAATACCTCCATGAAGATGAGTGTACCAGAGGATTACATCTCCGCGTGCACCTTATCGATGTCGAAGAAACGCATCTGTTCTTTCTTAAACATCAGTTCCACCCTACCCGTCGGGCCGTTTCTGTGCTTGCGAATGTAGATATCCGTCACGCCCGGGCGGTCCGAATCCTCCTCGTACATGTCTTCGCGGTACATCATCAGCACCACGTCCGCGTCCTGTTCGATCGATCCCGATTCGCGGAGATCCGAAAGTTGCGGAATATTTCCCGGACGGCTTTCGACCGCGCGGGAGAGCTGCGAAGCCGCCAGAATCGGCACATGGAGTTCGCGCCCGAGCTGTTTGAGTGATCTGGAAATCTCGGAAATTTCCTGCACGCGGTTTCCCGCGTAACTTGCGTTTCCCGTGCTCATGAGCTGCAAGTAGTCCACGATGATGAGATCAAGCCCGTGTTCCATCTGCAATCGCCGAGCCTTCGCGCGGAGCTCATGGATCGATGCGGAAACGGTGTCATCGATGAAAATATTCGCCTGATTCAGCTCGTCCATGATCGGTCCCATGCGCTGGAAATCGCTCTCCTCCATCTTGCCCCGCTGAAGTTTCCAGCTGTCGACTCCGAGCATCGCCGCGAACAAACGATCCACGAGCTGCTCCTTGCTCATTTCCAGCGAGAAGACACCGACGGTCTTGCCAAAACGGATGGCGGCGTTCTGAGCGATATTGAGGAGGAGCGACGTCTTTCCCATACCGGGGCGTGCGGCAATAACAATGAGATCCGACGGCTGCAATCCGGAAAGACGATTGTCGAGCGTGAGGAGCCCCGTCGGCACGCCTTTGAATTTTTCTTCGTCCTTCGCCTCGTGCATTTCGGCAAAGCGCTCGAACCGGGCATTGAGAATTTCTTTGATGTGGATGAAGGTATCTTTGAGGAAAGTCTGCGTAATGTGGAAGATTTCCTTTTCCGCGTTTTCCAAGAGTTCATCAATCGGCGAGTCCTCGTTGTAGCCGAGCGACGTGACCGATTGTCCCGCACGGATCATTTTGCGCAGGGTCGATTTCCTCTTCACGATCTGCGCATATTGAATGACGTTGGAGGATGTGGGGACGACGGTCGTCAGTTCCGCCAGATAGGCGCTGCCTCCCGCGGCATTGATCTGCCCGGAATCTTTGAGTTCGGTGGAAACCGTGAGGAGATCGATCGGATGATGCTTTTGGTAGAGAGAGACAATCGCTTCGTATACTTCTTTATGCGCCGGATCGTAAAAATCCGTCGCCTCCAGAAAATCCGCAATCTTCACGATGGCATCGCTGTCGATAAATATCGATCCGAGAACGCTCTGCTCCGCCTCGATGCTGTGGGGCATCGTTTTCATTGCCCCGGGCCGCGCACCCGAAGAAACACCATGGTTCGCCGCAAAAGTAGTCCCGGTTGGCATGAGGTGGGGAATGGAGAATATCAGCGTTCGACCCTCGGAACAATCCCCTGCTTCACGCCATAGTTAGGCTCAAGGAAAGATACGGGCCGCCCGGCCCGTATCACATACACAAATGATCATACCTCCGCAGCCTTCTCGCGGATCTCCTTTTCCAGCGCCTTTGCGACCTCGGGATGCTCGATGAGGTACTGCTTCGCCTGATCGCGCCCCTGTCCGATTTTACTACCCTCGTAGCTAAAGTGGGCGCCGGACTTCGTGAGGATTTCGAATTTGACGCCGAGATCCAGGAGATCACCCTCTCTGCTGATTCCCCGGTTATAGATCACGTCGAATTCCGCCTGGCGGAAAGGCGGTGCGACCTTGTTCTTCACCACTTTCACCCGCACGCGGTTTCCGATGATTTCCTGTCCTTCGATGCCGCCGGATTCGGAAGTCGTCTTTTCGCTGATTTTATCGATCCGCCGCACATCCAGGCGAAGAGAGGAATAGAACTTAAGCGCGTTGCCGCCGGTCGTCGTTTCCGGATTTCCGAACATCACGCCGATTTTCATGCGCATCTGGTTGATAAAGATGACGGAGCAAGAGGTCTTGCTGACGATGGCTGTTAACTTGCGAAGTGCCTGACTCATAAGACGTGCATGCAGACCCATGTGGCTGTCCCCCATCATGCCTTCGATTTCGGCACGGGGAGTCAGAGCTGCAACAGAATCGATGACGATCAGATCCACGCCTCCCGAGCGAACCAATGTTTCGGTGATTTCGAGCGCGCTCTCGCCATCATCAGGTTGGGAAACGAGCAAATTGTCGATATCGACGCCGATTCTCTTCGCGTACTGCACATCGAGCGCATGCTCGGCATCGATAAATGCCGCCTGACCGCCTTGTTTTTGAATTTCAGTAACCATGTGGAGTGCCAGAGTGGTCTTCCCTGAAGATTCGGGTCCATAGATTTCGATGATTCGACCTTTTGGAATGCCGCCACCAAGTGCGATATCCAGAGAAAGGGCGCCGGAAGAGAAACGTTCGATCTCGATCGCATGCGCATCACCCATTTTCATAATGGCGCCTTTGCCAAACTGCTTCTCGATTTCGGCGAGCGCATTCTGGATGCTGGTCGGCTCTTTCGATGAGTTCGCGGAGCGGGAAGAAGCTTTTTTATCCATAACGGTAGAAGAGGAATTCTTGGGAGTCATACTAATGAAAGGAAAGATGAATGGGAAATGGTTGTCCGCCCACCTGCTCAATCTTTCCATTGTCCCGGAGCTCACCAATTATGTGAGAGTAAGGGACGGTCGAAAGAATGAACCATAGTGAACGGACGTACACCATGGTAACTCACCCAAAAATTCGCCTCAAGGAAATGGAGTTGCGGGGATGGTGTACGATCGTATACTCCTATTTCTTCCGCGGGAGATACTTCGCTCTCGGGTCTTCGTATCCGGTCTTTGGAACCACGGTGTAGTGCTTTCTCTTCCAAAGCCACGCCTGGAGGCCTACGAATCCAAGAATCGCAATACCCCAAAGAACCCAGAGAAACCGCATGGCCACGAATTGAATGTCCTCCACCCGCGACACAATGAGGACGATAGCAATCATCGAAAACCATCGAAGGGCGGCGCCCCACGATTTCGCAAGTTTCCTCGTGACGGAATTGTGATGATTCTTGCGCCACTTCGACACTGCAAAGGAAACGAGAAAAAGGAAGGCGCAGACCCCGAAAAGGAGAATCACCTTGGGATTCGAATATTCGACATTGCCGGGATTCGGGTAGAACCAATAGCTAAGCATGTTCCGCGGTAAGGACAGGGGTTTTGTTCATGGCTTCCTGAATGCGCACATTGGCATCGCTCTTCTTCCACTCTTCCACGTGTTTTTTCGCCTTGGATTTTACTTCCGCGATCAATTCCTTCCGCTCTTTGAGAATGGCGAGAATTTCCCGCACGTTTTCCTCAACCTCGCGGGACTTGAGGGTGCGGGACGGGCGCACGAGGAGGTAGAGGAAAAATCCGGCAACCGGCAATGCCGCAACCAGAAAAATACACGCAAGCTGATAGAGGAGTGAATCCGTCCGGCGGAGGATGTCACGCGTCGCGTAGAAAACGAGGAAAACGAGTCCTCCGGCAAGAACGCCAAGGCCGATCTGCACGCCACGAATGAGGGGATCCAGGTTCAGGAGTCCGCTCCACATATCCCACGAAGGGAAAAACGATGCTAGTGCTGCTGGTACTTCCATCGGTGCGCACAAACGTACACGACCGTCGCGATCATCGCAAGCACTGCGAGAAATTGACTGAACCTCCACTCTACGGCGGCAACGGTGATAAACGGGCGAAGCAGCAAATATCCGATTGTTCCAAATCCAACGAGAAGTCCGTTCATCATGCTGTAGCGCGGCGACATTTTGCGTTCCAGTACGGCAAACACTCCGAGGCTGACAAACAGCGCCCCTAAGAAGAGGAAGTCGGTCAGCTTTGCAAAAATCGTGACAGCGAAATCGCCCCGAAAGAATTCGAGGAAGAGAACCCCCAGGCATCCGAGCAACGTCCCGGTTAATGTCGGCACCCCCAAGCCGTTTCTGTTGGCGGGTCGCGGTAACTGATCGAAGCGTTTCTTATGGAGAAGGAGGAGAAGAACCGTAATACTCAGAAACCATATCGCGTAGTAGAACTGGACGGGGTGAACGGGCACCGTATAGCGAACGCTCATGGATTCGTGGGTTATTCCCCAGAATGCGTCCGTTGGTTTTCCGTAGGAGAGAGCCCCCAGGAGCCGTCCTATCCAATCAAACGCAAGGAGGAGCGTAAACGGAGGCATGATCGCATCCAGCCACGCAAGGAACGTCTGTCGTTCCCTCCACGTACAGAGGAAGAGCATCAGAGCAAGGCCCACGCATCCGCCGACAACGCTGAACTCGCCGTCCCACACGATGAAGATCCGGGAAAGATCCTGCGTGTAGACGCGGTAGAGAAGGAGAACCGAAAAAAGCCTGCCGAAGAAAAGGAACGAGAGAATGAACCATATCCCTTTTCCGGAAAAAGACACCGTGCGTAATCCCTCCTTGCGGATGATGCGCAGGAAAAGCTCAAATGCGAAGATAACTCCGAGGAGGAGACAGAGGACGTACGAGCGAAAAAGAAACGGGCCGATCTGAAAGGCTTCGAACACGAAGTACAGGGTAGCTTTTTACAAAGCCTCTGTCATCGGCAGTCCGGATACTCCCCTCCTTCATCCACCCGATACAGCATCGCCACCATTTCCGCTCTGTTCACAAAATCATGAGGACGGACATTCCTCGTGCCATCGTCTCCGCGGAGCACGCAGTGATCGGCGGCTCCCTGAATTTCCTCGGTAAACCATTCCCCTGCCGGGTTATCCGCAAACGCAGGAGCTTTCCCCGTTCTCTTTTTTCCAAAGGCTCTCCGAACGAGTACGGCGGCTTCCGCACGGGTTATTGGATCGTGAGGGCGAACGCGACAGGGTTCCGTTCCGTAGCAATTCCCATCACCCCGCGTCCAACCTTCCCGTGCGGATTCCTCCAGGTAACCGAAGAACCAATCACCGGGCGAAACATCCGTGAAGCTTGATTTTGAGGGGATCTCATCGAGGATTCCCCCGTTCAGTTCCACGACGAGCTTCATGAATTCCGCGCGCGAAGCCCGGTCTTCGGGACGAAAGAGCATTTGGCTTTTATCGAGGTATCCCTGCTCCAAAAAATTCCCCACTTCTTCGGCATACCAGGCGCCAAACTGGACATCGGCATAGTGGATCTCCGCAGCGTACGCGCAGATGGGGAGAAAGAGGAGAGGGAAGAGAAAACGACTCATGAGGTATTAGGTAAGATGAGTATACCCAATACTTAATACGAAATACGGGATACCATATACTCCTCCCATGATCGAAAAAGTGAAAGCGCTGACGGAAGAATACGCAACCCTCCAGAATGCGCTGATGAATCCCGCCACCGCATCGAACCCCACCGAGCTGAAACGAATCGGAAAGCGCCTCTCGAACTTAAATGCCATCATCCCCGTCGCCACGGAGTATCTCCGATGCCATCGCGCGATCGAGGACGTTGAAAACATGAAGAACGAACCCGAGCTTTTGGAACTTGCAAAAGAAGACGCAGAAGCAGCGAAAAAGAAAATTCCCGAGCTGGAGGAGGAACTGAAAGCGTTCCTGATTCCGAAAGATCCCGACGACGACCGCTCCGTGATCGTGGAAGTACGCGCGGGAGCGGGAGGAGACGAAGCAGCGCTCTTTGCCGCCGAGCTCATCCGCATGTACATCCGCTATGCCGAAAACCAGGGCTGGAAGACGGAGCTCATGAGCAAGAGCGACGCGGATGGCGGCGGTATAAAGGAAGCGATCATCCGGGTTCCGGATGCGGGCTCCTACGGGCATTTGAAGTTCGAAAGCGGCGTGCACCGCGTGCAGCGCATCCCGGAGACCGAAGCAAAGGGGCGCATCCATACCTCCACCGCCACGGTCGCGATCCTTCCGGAAGCGGAAGAAGTGGAGATCGAAATCAAGCCGGAGGATCTGAAAGTGGATGTCTACCGCTCCTCCGGTCCCGGAGGACAGAGCGTGAACACCACCGATTCCGCGGTCCGGGTGACGCATATTCCCACGGGCACGGTCGTCGCGTGCCAGGACGAAAAATCGCAGCTGAAAAACAAGATCAAGGCGATGAAGATTCTCCGTTCACGAATCTACGCCGCGGAGCAGGAGCGGAAAGCGAAAGAGCGCGGCGAAATGCGTTCGGGGCAGATTGGGAGTGGTGACCGCAGCGAAAAAATCCGCACCTATAACTTCTCTCAGGATCGCGTGACCGATCACAGGCTCCAGGAAAACTTCAGCAACCTCCCCGGCATCTTGGAGGGCGATATCGGAGCGATCATCCAGACGCTGAAAGATGCGGAAAAGGCGGAGAAGCTCGCATCGATGAAAGTGTGACGCGGCTATCTTCCTCGCATTCAGCCTCTCCCCTAACCCCTCTCCATACGATCATCGTCTTCAAGGTAAGTTTGAGGGAATTCAAATCATATTGAGTAATGGAGAGGGGGATGTTTATTGTTTGTTCTTCATAAAGAATTTACAAAACACATACATTCCCCTCTCCGCATTCTCCGTAGTATATCGATGACACCAAAGCTCGCCTCAAGCACCAGAGGTGGTGCGGAGAGGGGTTAGGGGAGAGGAATACGATGCGAGGGGCTGGGGGAGGGGGATAAAATGTGCTATAATAAGGAGAAACCCCCATGACTCTCCCCTCTTCTCTTCGGAAATCGAATCCATTGCTCATCGGCATTATTCTCGCACTCCTCCTCGGAGTGACCTTCCTTCTTCTGCGCGGCGCAGGATTCGACTTCTTCCGCGCATCGCTCCTCGATGAAGAGGGCGCCTGCTCCGATCAGCGGGATAACGACGGGGACGGGAAGATCGATTATCCGGCGGATCTCGGATGCATCAAAAGCACAGACAGGAACGAACGGCAGGACGGCGAATGCTTCGACGAAAAAGATAACGATGGCGATGGCGCGGCTGATGCCGCGGATTTTAGCTGCAGGATTCTCTTCAATGGAGAATCCATGCCGAAATCCCGATGCCAGGACGGAGTGGACAACGACAAGGATGGAAAAATCGATATGACGGACGGTGGCTGCGCCAACGCGCAGGATCACAGCGAAAACGGATAAAGGAACGACCCTTCGATACACTCGGCCATGTCATCCCGAGTGATTTTGTCCTGAGCTTTAGCGAAGGACAAAATTGTATCGAGGGAGAGTAGGCCCAAGCACTCAGGGTGACATCACCAATCAATCCACCGCGGCTTCCACTTCCGCACTGACCGAGACACCCGATTGGATACTGCAGCGGTGGTCTTCATTTTCATCCGGTACGCACAGCGAATCGGATTTTCGATCATTGTCCTGATCCACGAAGCAGCAGACGCGGCGCTCGGAGCATTTCTCGCCGAGTTCCGCGCAATCCTTCTGGCAATCGCCCGACCGGCAGAGGAATCCGTTTCCGCAATCCGCATCTTCCGCACACACCTTCTGGCAGGTCCCCGCGACATCATCTTGCGCTCCCTGACACGTTAAGCCCGCCATGCAGTCGCCCGTCTCCCAGCACGAACCGTTCCGATCCTGATTTTCGTACACGGGACGATCTTCGTCTTTGCCGGAGAAAAATCCCGTGTCGCGGGAACCATCCGCGCCGTTCCCGCAACCGATTGCAAGAAGTGCCAGAGAAAGCCCGAGAAAAATCCTCTTATTCATAGGGTGAAACAGGAAAAAATTATTGCTGAACCCCGCAGCTACCGTTTTTGCAGCACTTGGGGCAACACTTGAGGAGTGAGACGAGCATCAGAACTCCCGCAAGGCCGACCAGAACGTAGACGCCGCGGACAACGTACGGCCACGTGCCAAGAAGCGACATAACGAGGTCGTACTGGAACGCGCCGATCAGGCCCCAGTTCAACGCTCCAACGATCACGAGGACTTTGGAAACGAGACAGAGATTGCAACACTTGTTCATCATACGAAGAGGTGGAAGAAAATAACCGGAGACAACGGGAAGTATAGGATGATCTGCAGATGATGAAAGAAGTCAGAATTGACCAAAAGGACGAATCCATGGGAAATACGGTAGAATTTCACCGCATGCCAGCTCCAAAAACCCGGCGCCAGCTCCTGACGGAACTCTTTCCCGATGTTCCCCGGTATCGCACAGAGCAGATCGAGGCTGCGCTGTTTCAGCCAAGGCTCAAAAGCTTTGAGGAAATCACGACGCTGCCCAAGGAAATGCGGCAGACGCTTTCCACTTCCGTTCCATGGATCAGCGTGGAGGCAGAGAGGATTCTGGAGAGCGCGCGAGGAGATACCGCAAAAGCGATCCTGAAAGCGGAGGACGGTTTGCGATTCGAATCGGTGCTCATGGCGAATGCGCGCGATCAGTGGACGATCTGCGTCTCCTCGCAGATCGGCTGCGCGATGGGCTGCACGTTCTGCGCCACGGGCGCGATGGGGTTCAAGCGAAATCTCACGAGCGATGAAATCGCGGATCAGTATCGATTTTGGAAAACCTACCTGGAAGATCATCCCGAACTGCCGCAGCGAATCAGCAACGTCGTCTTCATGGGCATGGGGGAACCGCTCGGGAACTACGACAACGTGAAGGATGCGATTCATCGATGGCTAAAACACACCGATATCGGTCCGACCCACATCACGGTTTCCACCGTGGGGGTCCTGATGAACATGGAACGCCTCCTCAAAGATCCCGATTGGCCGCCGGTGCGGATTGCCGTGTCGCTCCATAGCGCCGATCAAAAGCGCCGTGAGGAAATCGTGCCGACGACCGTGCCGGATTTCCTCATCAAGCTCGCGGACTGGTCGCACCGTTATGCGGATACGCTCGGCAACCGCCGCCATCACATCACGTACGAATACACCCTCCTCTCCGGCGTGAACGACACGCCGGAAATCGCGGATGAACTTGCTCGCTACATCTTGAAAACTTCCGCAGCCAAGGTGAACGTGATTCCCTGGAATCCCGTCCAGGGAAAAATATTCTCGACGAGCGCGCAGGAACGAATCGATAAATTCAAATCGGTCCTTCGTTCTCACGGGATCGATGTCACCCAACGAAAAACCATGGGCGATGATATCGCGGCGGCGTGCGGGCAGCTCATAACGGAAACTGCTGCAGAGAGCGGAGCGAGGCGGATTCCTCTGGAGTGAATCCAGATCAACAGTTCATCTTTGAACTTATTTCCCATAGCGCCGCATGCCAAGCACGGAATGAGTCCGCGATGTTTTTATTTTCGATGCGAACAATCGTCTTTTCATCATCGAATGCAAACAACGCGATCGTATCCCCGAAGACGATGGTATCCGTGTGAAAGGCAATGCTGTCCGGAAGCAACCGTATCTCATACTCCTCATGCTGTTTTACTTCCTTTATGTATCGCTCCGCACCTGCACTTTTCACTAAGAGATCTTTCCCCCGCAGTTTCACTTCCTTCCCGAAGAGCATCGTGACGATGTTTGCATCGAACATCTCATACGAAGACTGCGGGTTGTAGAACGCAACGTACTCATTCATCAGAATATCGCGATATGATTGTTTCATGCCTTCCATGCCCTTGAGAACGGTGACGCGCGGGGAACCTACATAGGGAGTGGTGAGCGATTGAAGAATCGGCAATGCTCCTTTCAAAAGTGGCTGAAGATCCTTGTACTGTTGTTCCCGGTCCTTCAGATACGACAGAAGCCTCTCCGGCGGTTCTACGACGAAGTGGAGAATCTTTCCCCGCTCGATTTCCGACACCAGTCCCTTCTCCTCCAATTTTTTGAGGATGAGATACGTATGGCTCCTTGATTGCTTGGCCGTCTTTGCAATCACGCTCGCGCGAGCCGTCTTCAATGGGAGAAGCGCAAGGTAGATTTCGATCTCGCGTTCGTCGAGTCCGATGCGCGAGAGAAGCGGCCGAATGGAGAGTGTATGAGACATATTGTGTTGTCTAAAATTATAGACAAATTTCTTTCTATTGTAAATAGAGGGCTCATAAAGCTATGAGAGCTCTGTCATGTCATATTTGACAAGTGAACTACCACCACCTTACGGTGGTGGCTTACACGAGTTTCAGCTGATGCTGTCCGGCGTCTTCCCTTCCCTGCTGCTCAATGTATTTGCGAATGACCTCCTCATTCACGCCGACTGTGGACACG
>JACCDV011272545.1_pt1 | contig 22473 bp, 25 predicted proteins | sample 7446131 | NCBI WGS metagenome assembly JACCDV01 (sample SAMN15323448, study PRJNA562643) | freshwater metagenome | isolation source: river surface water | place: USA:Blue River Watershed | collected 2017-08-17
CTTCCGCCTCTCATGCCGCCACTTCCCCCGCTCCACCACGGTGGTGTACTGCCTTTTTTGACACTTTCGCGGTACGCACGCGAAATCAGAAAATCGAGCATGAGACCGACCGCCACAAATCCAAGCGTACTGAAAAGCCCGAGAAGAAGCCACCAACTAAACAGAGAGCTGACGACAACGCCAATTACGAGCCCGATCACGCCACCAAACCACCACGATTTCGAGCGCGCCACGATCGCAAGGAGCCACTGTAAGACAAAGAAGGCGCCGATGAGAAACGGCATAAAATCTTCGGGCGAAAAATTCGCAAACGACTCTTCGGCCGTATATTCACCCCGTGTTGCCACCATAATCGAATCTACGCCGCGCACAATCGATTCACCATACTTTTCCTCGCGCAAAAGCGGCACCATGTCGTTTCGAATGATGCGATCCGCAACACTATCGGGGAGCGCACCTTCGAGGCCGTAGCCGACTTCAATGCGCAACTCGCGATCTTCGATACTCACAAGAAGGAGAACGCCGTTATTATTGGTTTTTGTACCGATACCCCATTCCTCAAAAAGCTTCACCGCGTAACTCTCAATGTAGTCGCCTCCGAGATTCGGCACGGTCACGACCGTGATTTCATTTGTTGTTGATGCATTGAAGGCGCTCAGGCGCGCCTCGAGCGCCGCTTTTTCATCGGACTGAAGGACGTTTGCAAAGTCATTTACAAAGCCAGTCGGGGTCCCCGGCGAAGTATAGGCAAAAGCACTCGGCGCGATGCCAAGACACAGAAGGAGAAGCGTGATGCGCAGGGCGCGCATACGCTAGAGCTGTACCTGTGGTGCAACGTCGGCACCTTCAGCCGCTTCAAACATAGTGCGTGGCGCAAAGCCAAACATGCTCGCAATAAACGAGCCGGGGAATGTCTTTACGGAAACATTGAAATCGCGCACGACTTCGTTGTAGCGTTGACGCTCGACAGAAATACGATTTTCAGTACCGGCGAGTTCTGCCATAAGGCTCTGTACGGTTTCGACGGAGCGTAATTCGGGATAATTCTCCATGACCACAAGCAGACGACCAAGCGCGCCTTCAAACTGCGTTGCCGCCGCCGCTTTCGCATCGGTGGATTGTGCACCCGCATACTGCGTGCGCGCCTGTGCAATGTTGGCAAAGACTTCTTGTTCTTGCTTCATGATTCCCTGCACACTCGCCACCAAATTCGGCACGAGATCAAAGCGTCGTTGATACTGCGATTCGACTTGCGCCCACTGCGTATCTACGCCTTCGTTTGCACGAACAAGGGAGTTATATTTTGCACCGATAAAGAGCCCCACGACGACGACCAACCCAATAATGACCCATAAAGCGGCTGCGCCGCGCTCAGTGTTGTTCATACGACTATTGTGCGACTGCTCCAGCGATTTGTCGAGCCTCGGCTAGCGACACAGAAGTGTTTCGCGTGCGAGGCACGAACACATCAAAATCTTTTCTCTTTTTTACTCTCAGTATTCTGCTTTTCGTCCCACTTTACGAGTGCATTGTGCGCGGATTTTTGACCAAGGTAACTGCCGCCGCTATCTTTTTTATAATGATGGCACGCTGCGCAGCGCGCCGAAAATTTCCCCGCTTTTTCGACAGCCTCTTTTTTGCACACTTCCCATAGTACATGATTCGTGCGCTGTGGTTTCTGCGCTTTTACCATGCTCTATTCGGCTTCCGCAAGTAGTGCCTCGATGTCTAAATGCTTTGTAACCATTTCCACCTTTCCGTCGTTATCGACCTTCCATTCAGATCGCGGACGATCTGCATATAATTCGACACCGATTGAATCGGGATCATCAAGATAAATCGCCTCTGAAACGCCATGATCCGATGCTCCTGATATCGGGTACCCAGCTTCCATTATTCGCTTGAGCGCTCGCGCTAATTCTATGCGCGAGGGATACAGAATTGCATGATGAAAAATGCCGGAGTGTCCGCTCGGTGGTGGCGTTACCCCCTTTCCTGCCCATGTGTTTAAAGCAAGGTGATGATGGTAACCGCCGGCCGAGAGAAACACCGCAGAATCACCGTAGGTCGCCGTCACTTCAAAACCGAGTAGATCACGATAAAAAGAAAGTGAGCGCTCTAAATCGGCGACCGTGAGGTGGACGTGTCCGATGCGCGTTTCGGGGTGCATTTTCATAATCGAAAGAGGTATTACTCGTCTTCGTCGATAACATCACGCGGAGCTGCGCCGTTTCCCGGACCAATAATCCCCCTCTCTTCGAGAATATCGATAAGACGTGCGGCACGAGAATAGCCGATGCCAAGTCGTCTTTGGAGAAATGCGGTCGAGACTTTCCCTGCTTCTCGCGCAACTTCAACTGCCTGCGCATACATGTCGTCTTCAACGTCATCTTCGCCCGTAATAAGAGAGACGGTTTTCTTTCCCCAATACTCCTCTGAAGCAACGAGCCCGGTGCTGAGTTCTTCTTTTGGATACTTACGCGTCATCGTTTCGGTATGTGCGTCTATTTCATCTTCAGAAATCAAAGCGCACTTGAGTGCTATCGACTGATGCATGCCGCTTTGACGAAAAATAGCTGCGCCTCGTTCGGTAAGCGCTTCAGCACTCGAATCACCAACGATGAGGCGCGACTGCACGGCTGGCATGTGGAATGCAACACGCGCCAAGAAGTGCTCGCGCAGTGCAACCGGCATGATGGAGGAATCAAAACGCGAGGTAGTGACAATGAGATGTATGCCCGTTGCTTTTGCATTCGGTATGAGACTTGAAATTGCAGCGTTGAACTCACGCGGATAGACTGGCATCAAGAGCGAAAGATCGTCGATTACCGTTACAATATAAGGCATTGCTTCGGGGTGCACATTCTTAGTCTTCCCACGATTCTTTTTTAAAACTTTCGCGTGATATTCCTCAATAGAACGCACCTTGTGCGTCTGTAAAACTGAGAGACGACGATCTGCTTCTTTGTTCACCCATTTGAGAGCAAGTAGTGCTTTCTTTGCATCTGTAATAACGGGAGTGAGAAGATGTGAGAGCTCATTGTACGATTGAAATTCTACTTTTTTAGGATCGACAATAAAGAATTTTACGGTATCGGGATTGTTTTTTGCGATGAGCGCATTGAGAATAGAATGGACGAGTGTTGTTTTTCCAGAATCCGCGATGCCGCAAAAGAGCAGATGACGCAGTGCGTGCAAATCAACGATAACGTCCGTACCTCCCGCCGTTTTTCCCATCGGAACGGCAAGCGGTGCTTTTTCTTTTGTATATTTTTTTGAGACGACCACGTCCCGCCAGTGTACGAGTGATGTGAGCATACCCTCAGCGTATACCTCAAAAAAAACATGTCCATACCCCCTCAAATTCATCACCGATTACGCGCATACTTGATCGTATTGGAATTAGACAGACACATCACAATATTGCATACTCTCGAAAGTTACGCTGTGGAGGAAACACAATGGCGCATGAAGTGAGAGACGACGCAATCGTCACAGAGACTCTTGAAGAGATTGAAGCGTTCGTCAAAGAGCCTGGGCGAGTCCACTATATTGCCTTGGCTATGCAGGGGGGAGTCGCGGAGTGTATACATACACTCGAATTGCAACACTATGTCCCAAGAACGCCTCGAAACGATCTTTTTCATATCCGCGCGATTATATGGGGTGATTTGTGTTGGCTTTTGGTCAGCATTCCCGACACCGAGCGGCACTTCATGAAAACAGTTTCGACTGCACACGGACTGCGGATAACGAACGGAATTCCGCAGGGGGTCACTACAGAGGTGATCGAACAGTTCCCCATCAAAGGCCTCAACGTTTTTACGCTCGTCACTGTGGGGAGAATCCCAGTCTACCGACGAATTTCGTAAGTGCGCGTCACGCCCAGGGAAGCATCACGCTTCCCTGGGCGCATTTTTTGTATGATCGCAGGCGCACTCGAGTACGAGTGCCGCCTCTTACATGCGTGGCACCTCCATATTGAGACTCGCAAATACTTCATCCGGCACCATCTTAAGCGCGGCATACACGAGTGAAAGTGCGATAGTTATGTCATCAAATTGCCCAAGGAGTGGAATAAAATCGGGCAAAATATCGAACGGAAAAAAGATATACACGAGCGCCACAATCGGCAAGACGCGCGCAAGCGTAGGAGTCCGCGAATCGCGAAAGACGCTGAGTAATTTTGCCGGCTGCGCAAAGAGGCGGCGTGCCTTCCAAAGCGCACACATCTTCCTCGCTGCCATTCTCGCAGTATGCAGTATCACGGTGTGAATTCAATGAATCCCCGCATTTTTCAACACAAGCTACTTCTCTGCGTCCTTTCAGAAAATATACGTACCCCTCAGAGAGATTCAGGAAGCGGCATGCCATGTAAGAATCGATTCAAGCGCTCGTCATAGTATCCAACAAGAAGTAATAATACGTATATGAATACTAACGCAGTTATTTTAGGGCTTATTGTCATTCTCTTACTCGGAGGTGGAGCCTATTGGTATTCTTTAGAAACCTCCTCACGAATGGAAGAAACTGCAAACACGAGCGACAACGTCATTGGTGCTCAAGTGCCGATTACGTCGGGCGAAAATCCAAAGCCCGGCGATCAAGTGCACGGCCTTCCGGTCGAGCCAGCCGCAGCAGCTGCGCGCGCAGCCCTCGCGCTCAAACTCGGCCAGCCCGAGAGCAGCATCGTCATTATGAATATCAAAGACACTGAATGGAGCGACGGATGTTTGGGTCTCGGCGGTCCTGCAGAATCCTGCATGATGATGATCGTCCCTGGATTTGAAGTCGAGCTTCTCGCCAAAACCGGCACCCACATCTACCGCACCGACAAAACCGGCGCATCTATCCGCGAAGCGACGCGCTAGTCGCTGCAACAGTACATTTATAGTTAGTACGGCTCCCTATTTTCCCAAGACTACTGCGCTATCGCGCGGAACTGTTTCCAGATCTCATACATCGCGAGCGTATCTAATTTACAGTATTCGAGCATATCGATTTGTTTTTGATCGCGCGCAGTGCCTTCCAATTCACCTCTCGTGAGTTGGCGATATCCTTCGATTGCATCAGTTCCGCTCTTTACCGGGAGTCCTGCATACGATAATTCGGGTACGAGTACGGGAAGTACTTTCTTGATTGAGGCTCTCCCTTCGAATCCCGGATGCACATAGAGCTGCCCTTCCACAATATCCATTAAGTCATACGTGCGGGAAATTATATGTTCGAAAAAGTCTTTATACTTCGGCGCGAGCTGCGCTAATTCCCTGTTGCGACAATCCTCGTACGTCTTGTACCACACGATGACTGATCCTTTGTCCCCGATATGCGCGCGCAATTGCTCCGCGATTTTTTCGGAAGGGTCTCCCCCTAAAATGAGATCCCCAAACTGCTGCACTTCCGCATCAGGCGCATGGAGAACGTGGAGCGAATACTGAAAGACGATTTGTTGGTACGGCCGATAGCCACTAAAGGGCGGAATCGCGGTCGGATACGCTTCGTAATCAAGAAAGTAGAGCGGAAATTCGAGCTTCGAGAGCTCACTCCTCAGTGCCTCCGTATTGATGAGAGGCTCTTGCGTTTTGTGCACACGCACTTGGTTGTATTTCTTTTCCGACTTGATCAAATCTTCGTTCTCCGGCACATGCTCGATATGCAAAATCCCTGCATCCAGTAATTCGCGCAAATACCGCTTACTGCTTCCGATACGATTCAAGTCGTGCACGCTATTTTTCTGCGGCACGTCCGGATTAGTAAAGGCAAACGTCGTACAGTGCTTCGAGCGACCGCGATAGAAACACGGGCAGCGGCCTTCCGGAATACGTGTGCTCTGTAAGGCGGCATGCGCGCGTATCATTTCTTCTTTCGCGAGGTCTTGATATGCAGGCATGTCTTTGGTTCTATCTTCGAGGATAAACAGCTGAGAATAATCCAATTCACCATTGCGGACATACTTTCGATTGAGTCGCACCAAGTACTTCTTATGCAGCTTCACGCCACACGCCTCGACGACTTGTGCCTGAAACGCAAGGTCAAAACTGTAGCGTTCCTCTTTTTTCCGATCAACTTTCACTTTTCCGTCAGCGTCTTCTTTCTGCGTTGACGACATTTTTATTTCATACAAATCATACGCGCCTGCGCCTTCATTCCATACCATAACATCGGTCGCGGCGAGATATGCATCCGTCGTAAAGACCGCTTGAAAAATGATCGGCTTTCGCTCAGAAATAAGCTGCTTCGTAAGTTCGACGGCGCCTTCGCTTCGCCTTTCGACGAGATATCCCTCCGGAAACATTCCGCGCGCGAGTTCCTCGACTTCATTACCCATCTCAAGGAGCGATTCTTCGAATTCCGACATTTCGTACTGATCATGGATATCAGACCTATGTCTGCGCACCCACGCATTCTGGGGGCATTCTCGGTACATGATGTACTCGGTCTTGGAGAGAAGCTTGTCCATAACGGAATCGTAGGCTGATGAAGGAAAAATGACAAGCATCTTACCTGAAACATATTTCTTTCGCTTTAGCCATATTCTTCATCTTTTCTTCATTCACGAGTGCCATACTTTCCCTTATGGAAACAGAAAAATGTGAGAAGTGTGGACATGCGAAGCACTCATCGAAGTGCCCGCAGTGCAATTGCGAAAATTAACAGACCATATTTGAAAGTGCTCGAAGAGATAGCTACATCTTCCGGCTGTCGTATGCCCAATGGAGGAGTGCCTGGCGCTGCACAGGACGGCAGGAAAAATCGCCTGGATTGCAGTTTTTTGAGAGTTGCGAAATGTGGCGACGAATGGCGCGCCAGCGTTTGATCTGTCGCATATCTTCTTCGGGAATACGTCGCCCGAGATAGTAGCGAGAGTACCATTCAAACCACCCTCGGGGGTCATCTTTGTACATCCATCCTTTTCTTTGCCACTCAGCGCGCGACTGACTCGCTTTCACGCCGAAAAAATTGAGTGGATGATCATCGCCCTTAGGCGAAATTTTTGCTTTTTGAAACCACTCTTTCGGATATTCTCCTATCTCTCCTTCAAAATAATTGCCAGAGAAAACCCCGAGTGCGAGCATCTGCTTTGGGGTGAGATCGGGCTCAAAAAGTGGGTCGAAATTTTTCCCCTCCGGTTCTGAAAGTTCATAACAATACTTTTTCTGAAGCGGCGTATGGACGCAGATTGTGGATGCTTTCATGAAGCTAGCGTACCGCACCTTGCGAGGCATGCATAGATGCTTTTATTCCTCAGCACCCACAAAAGGAACTACGATGATATCGCCTTCCGCTACGCCTGAGAGTATTTCGGTAGTGCCGTTTTCGCCACGCATACCTGTTGTGATGGGCACCGCAAACACTTTGCCATTTATCATCTTTTGCACCGTCACGCCACTTTCGGAGCGCTCAAGAACGAATTCAGGAAGATAGACGACATTCTCGCGCGAAGCGCGGATGATAGTGAGATCCGCCGTAAGGCCACGGCGCAGGCGCGGATCCTTCTCAACGAGAGCCACCGTCACTTTAAAATTGGCGACGCCATCAATCACCGTTTCGGCGGGTTCTATCGCCGCGACGGATCCCGTAAAACGATCATCGGGAAATGCGTCAAACACAATTTCGACACGATTACCAATCTCCACTTTCCCAATACTAATCTCCGGCACATACGCTTCGATTTCTAAATCCGCATCTGAAATAACGGAAACCAAGGGACTTCCTGCAACCCCCACTTCCCCCACTTCAGCATTCTGCTTGGTGACAACGCCGGTGATAGGAGAGATAAGAAGTGCGCGAGAAAGTTGCGCGCGCACGTTGGCAATCTGTGCTTCAAATTGCTTCACGCGTGCTGCCTGTGCATCGAGTGAGAGCTTTGTACTTCCCGCTTCTTCGGATGCGAGGGTGCGCTCGGCGACAGTGATAGCGGCGTCTGTCGCGCGATATGCAGCGAGCGCCGTCTGTAAATCCGCGATCGCATTATCAATCGCGACCCGTGCTAATGAGAGATCAGCTTTGTAGGTACTCATCGTCGTCTGTGAAAGTGTGCTCGTCACATTTGAATCATTTGCGGCTTGCGAGAGTTCGGAAAGATACGATTGCACCTGACGCAAATATTCTGCGGCTTTTCCTCCTGCCTCGAGACTCACGACAGCCGAATTCATACGCGCCCACTCAGGGAATATTGGATTGAGCGCTTCGCGATTGCGCTCGATGCGTGCAATCAATTCAAAATCGGGCGGACTGATGCGCAAATCGAAATCGCCTCCCGAGCTATCCATAAACTGATCGGCTTTATTGCGCACGGCGTCATCGGCCGAGGTATACGCATCGCGAAACGAATTTGAAAGGCGATATTCGGCGTCCACAAAATCGGCGCGCGCGCTTGCGACTCGCGCCTCGAGAATCGCCACATCTTCCGGGCGTGCGCCACTTTGAAGGTCGGCAAGTTTTGCTGCTTCAGCATCGCGATTTGCCTCAGACTCTCGAAGGGTCGCGTGCATCTCTCCTTTATCAAGCGTTGCAAGGACATCACCAATCGTGACGCGGCTTCCCACACGCACGTTCACCGCCTCGATCGTACCGCCTGTTTGAAACGCGAGATCGACTTCCTGCACCGCTTTCGCCTTTCCCGTAATTGATATTTGTTGCACAACATCGCCACGTATGGCCTTCACCGTCTCTGGTTTGACTTCGGAATACACGCGGTACGTTTGAATACCCGAGAGAATGAAAAGCACGATGCCAAGAAAGACAAGCAAGCGAAGATGTTTCAAAAGAACCGACATATCCTAAGTATGCATCATTTTTATGCAGAGTCGGCAACGATTTCCCCATCTGAGAGCGCGATACGTCTCGTTGCGAGCGCGGCGTATTCGTCTTCGTGCGTCACCATAATAATAGTCTGACCTTTTTTATGGAGTTCAAGAAAGATATCGAGGACCGTCTTTGAAGTTTCGGAATCCAAATTAGCCGTCGGCTCGTCGGCAAAAATTATTTTGGGGTTGTGCGCGATTGCACGCGCAATCGAAACGCGCTGTTGCTGCCCGCCTGAAAGTTGCCCGGGGCGATTATCTATTCTCTCGCCCAATCCTACCCGCCTTAGCGAAGTGGCGGCTGTTTTGTAGGCGTCAGCATACGAAAGTCCTTGCATCAGGAGGGGCACCATGACATTTTCTGCGGCAGTAAGCTCGGGAAGAAGCGCATAATCTTGAAAGACATACCCGAGCATGTCGAGACGAAGCTCACTGCGCTCTCGGCTTCCCAGCTTTGCAATATCAATGCCGTTTAATTTCACCGAGCCTCGTGACGGATAATCCAAAGCACTCATTTGGTACATAAGGGTGCTTTTTCCTGAACCCGAGCGGCCGGTGATTGCAACGAATTCCCCCTCGTTAATCGTGAACGAGACACTACGAAGCGCGTGCACATCGGCTTCTCCGGTGTGAAAGATGCGCGAGAGATTTTCAACAATGATCATAGATTAGCGGCCAAGTATGGCATCGAGGGGATTCTGGCGGATAATCATCTGTGCCGGCACATACCCGGCGATGAGACTCGCGAGAAGGAGGAGAAACGCGCGCAGAGCCGTGCCATCGAGAGGTGCGACAAGAACGCCATCACTAAAGGGAAAATTAATGGGGTGTGCCGCTATATACGGTTGGATTAATCCGTACAGAAGCACAACGCCAAAGATGGTTCCCATCAGTGCATAAAAGAGCGCCTGAAGGACATACGACACTTCGATCGCGAGCGCATTTACACCGATACCGCGCAGAATGCCGATGAATTTGCGGCGCGTGATGGCGTTGATAAAGACGACGATGAATATGGTGATAGACGCAACTACAAGGCCAATTGATCCTACGATATTGCCAAGCATAGCGAAGGTGTCTTGAATGTCCTTCACAAATTTCGGCTGCGCATCTTGTGAACTCTGCACACGCGCCCTCTCGCCGATACCGTTTTTAAGAAGCGCCTCTTTTGCAATTGCTGCGTCCTCTGGATCTGCCAATTTGAGTGCGATTTCATTGATGCTTTTATCGGTGCGTCCAAGAAGATCGCGCAGTGAGCTATCGAGCATAAAGACCCTGCGATCAACCTCATTTACCTTCGCACGCAGGATGCCGCGCACGGTAAATTCACGCATGTTGTTTCCGATGCGAATGCGCACTATATCCCCCACGGCAACGTCTTTCAGGGTACGCAGCCCCGGCGATTCAACTGGTAAATAGGTGGCGAGCATGTCGGATCCAATGACAATCCCCGTTGCATCACCCGGCTTGAGGAATTCCCCCTCCACGATTTTCTGATCAATTCCCGTCACCGCCGCTTCGTCACTCGGATTAATGCCAACAACCAGTGCCGATGCTTCGTTCGGTATATCGGTATAGTTAGTGCGCGATTTATATCCTGCTTCAATAATGCCGGAACCCGTATAGCGCGCCGAAACCTCCCGCGCCCACGGAAGCGCGACCGCCTGCGCAATTATTGACGGACTATCCTCGATGTAGGGCTTTTCATTTAAGGTCGAGATAAACAAATCGCTCGTATAGTACTGTCTGTTCGCGTACATCGATCCCTGAATGAGACCGACCAGAATGCCGCCGATAAAAACGAGATTCAAAAAGGTGAGCGTCATCACAAAAATAATGAGCATCGTCGTCCAAAGATTGCCACGCCCGATTTGTCGCCGTGCGAGAAACACACCGAGTCGCAGCGAAACAAACAGCCCCGGTGAACGAATTTTTTTTGAGACGCGTGCCATACGCAAAGAAAAAGCCGAACTCTACGCGCTCGACGAATAGCGTTATAGTAGCATCTCTTTTTTGCAGCGAATTAAAAGTTTTGCACCGCGTGTGATTCTTCACGCTCTGCGCGCGATGCAATGCGCTCCATATAGCGCACGACTTCAACGGGATGCTCGCCGATTGCCGATTCTTCAGAGAGCATGATGGCATCCGCGCCAGAGAGAATTGCATAGGCAACGTCTGTTACCTCCGCGCGCGTCGGCTCTGCATTTTTGGTCATGGTGTACATCATTTGCGTGGCGACGATCACCGGCTTTTTACCGAGACGCGCTTGGGCTATGCATGCCTTTTCGACAAACGGAATGTCTTCAACGGGAATTGCATTTCCCAAATCCCCACGTGCGATCATAATGCCGTCCGCACTCTCGAGAATTGCATCGAAATTTGACACCGCCTCTGCACGCTCTATTTTTGCAATGATGGGGGTTGAGGCGCCGCGCTCTGAAAGTGCCGCGCGCAAAACCGCAATATCCGCAGCCGATCCGACAAACGACTGTGCGAAATAATCCACGCCCTCTTTGAGGCAAAATTCAACATCAGCCAAATCTTTCTCTGTAATGATACTTTTTGCATCATCGAAACCATGTCCTCCTTCGGTACGCTCGCGGGGCCCTGCAAGATCTGCAATGATCGGCACGCGTTTTCCCACCAAGAGCGCAGCCGCGCGAATGTTGCGCATCGCTTCACCGTTTGACGCATGCGTACCATGCGAGAAATTAATACGCGCAATATCCATACCCTCCTTGAGCATGAGGCTCAAAATGGGAATATCCATGCTTGCAGGGCCTATTGTCGCGATAATTTGGGCGTTTGATTTCATGTGCGTTATTGAGAACTAATAGTGCGCAGGCGCTCGTACTTCAAGCGGCGCTCTGGCTTTCGAAGAGCTCCCGCCTTAAAACCAAAGACACCAAAAGCGAATGCAAGATCGGCGATAAAATCATCGTTGGTCTCGCCACTTCTATGACTCACGATGCAGTCGATGTCGTTGGCTCGTGCGAGCTTCATGGTGGCGAAGGTTTCCGTAAGCGTCCCGATCTGATTGGGTTTGATGATGATTGCGCGAATACTTTTCTTCTCGATCGCCGTTTGTAGGCGCGTCGCATTCGTGACCGTCAAATCGTCTCCTACGATTCGCGCATCAATGAACTTCTGTAATTGTGCAAAATCATCGAACCCCTCCTCTTCAAACGGATCCTCAATCGAGAGGATCGGAAAATCCTGAACGAGTGATTGAAAGAGTGCGGTGAGCTCTTCTTTGGAATAGCTGCGCTCTCCTACCGAATACACGCCGTCCTTGTAGAACGACATTGCGGCGATGTCAGTTGCGATTTTGATACGCCCCGTGTGGCCGGCTTTTTCAATAGCCTCAACGAGAAGCGCAAAAGGTGCGCGCGGCTCTGCTTCGGGGAGCACGAATCCCCCTTCGTCGCCCATGCTTTTTGCGGCGTCATCGCCATAGTGCGCTTGTATCAGGGACTCGAGAGAACTGCCGGTAGTCTCCAGCATCTCGAGCGCCTCCTCGATTGAATCACTCTGGGGAACCAACATGTGTTCTTGGAATGCAAGCGGTGAGTCGGCATGTTTTCCCCCGTTTATGTAATTGGCGTACAAATACGGCGTGCTTCGCGAGGGCGCAATATCCGCACATGCGCGCAGGTGCTGATAGGTCTCAATCCCCTTCGATTGCGCAGCGGCTTTCGCGGCTGCGATACTTACGCCGATACAGACGTTGCCACCAAGATGCGCTTTGTTCGGCGTACCATCAAGCGAAAGGAGCGACTTATCGAGTACTGCCTGACTCGCAACATCGAGACCACTGAGAGCGTCGTGCAGGACGGTACGGACGCGCTCAACAGCTGTACTCATATGCCCGTCCTCATCGCGTAATTCGAATGCTTCGGATGAACCGGTCGACGCCCCCGATGGTACAGTCGATGTTCCGTGGCCGAAGTCGGTATGCACCGAAACCGCGATCGTCGGGCGGCCGCGCGAATCACACGCTTCCTCTGCGGTCACTTCACGAATTGGAATCATACGACGCGACGAAGAACAAAATATAAATCGGACACATTGGAATCGGTCTTTCCGGTAAACAACAGATCACCCGTGCCTTCGAAAAACCCGTACGCATCAAAGCGCTCAAGATGATCACTAATCGACTGATTTTTTTCTTGAGCCAAACGCACCGTATGCCGATCGGCAATTACGCCGGCTGCATCGCTGTTGTCTGTTCCATCAGACGCAAACGCAACAAACACGTCGTGCTCCCCGAGGTTATTCAAGGCCTCAAGTGCAACATAGGCACATCGCCCGCCTTTACCCGATGTCTGTGTCACTTCAATGCGTACCTCGCCGCCTGCAAGTACAGCCACTAAATCTTCGAGCTGCTCGCGCATGGATTCAATTAGCATGAGTGGTTCGTCGTACCGATCGGTTCCGACACCAATGACACGGTAGCCACGCTCTTCGGCCCTGCGATGCATCGCTGATACCGCGACGCCATTTGAGATCATCTCGACGTTGTGTACTTTTTCAAAAATCGATCGGTCTTTTGGTGTCTCGCGAAGCGAGTAGCCCGAGAGTCCATACTTCTGAAGCACTGCCTCTGCGTCGGCAATTGTCGTCTCGTCAAAATACGTTGGTCCCGACGCGACGTCTTGAAACACGTCTCCAGGTACATCGCAAAACACGAGCCCAAGCACGGTCGCAGGATACAAAATCGCCGCAAGCCCTCCCCCTTTTACTTGCGAAAGATGTCGTCTCACGATATTCATCTCACCTATCGTTGCACCTGCTTTTGCTGCTTCGTCAAAAAACCGTATTCCCTGATCGCACTCATCTTGCGGCCAACACAAAAGCGACGAACCGCCACCGGAAACCACCACAATAACTAAATCATCCTCCGTACTTTCTTTCGCCATGTGCACGAGCTTTTCGGTTGCCGTCACATTTTGTACCGATGGATGCGGGTGCGTTCCCTGCGCTATCGTGACGACTTCACAGACCCCCGGGTGCACATCGATCGCTATTCCCTCGGTAATGTGTTCGCGCAGTATTTCCTCGACCGTTTGCACTGCTTTACAAGATGCCTTTCCGAATCCAAGGAGACGCACGCGTGCAAACTTTGAAAGATCGTATTCTCTTCCTTCGACGCGTAACATGCCTGCGTCATACGAAAGCTTTTCACGAATCACATTCGCCGTGTCGATAGCATCGTACGCAGCTTCGACAATCGCGAGCGCATCCGCTCGAAGCGGTGTGCGATTCAGCTCTTCAAAGTTTTTAATGCGGCTCATGCGGGTATGACGTTAACGAGTGCACCACCCACAAATCCTTTAATATCGAGGGCACTAGATGCGAGAATTTCCCGATACGCTTCTTTGGAGAAGAAGGCGATATGCAGCGTAATAAGGCCTTGCGGCATTTCAAGGAGCCCATGCTTGCGCACGACACCTTTGAGTTCTTGGATAGATTCGGAGCCGCGCACGAGTTCCATTTCGTCTTTAAGAAAGCGCTCGTTTTCAAGTACATCGAGCGCAGCACCCGCAACCGTGCCATCTTTAAGCGCACTCAAGAGCGCTTCGGTATCGATGAGTTCACCGCGCGCCGTGTTAATGAGGGTGACTCCTTTTTTCATTTCACTAAATGCGGCGGCATTGAGGAGATGATGATTTTCGGGGACATACGGCACATGGAGCGTGATGACATCTGCCTCTTTTAACAACTCTGAAAGCGAGACGTATTGTGCACTCTCACTTTCGAGTTTTGAATCAGGAAACTTATCATACATACGTACGCGCATTCCAAAGCCATGCGCGATACTCACGACGGTACGACCAATCGCGCCCGTTCCGATTACGCCGAGTGTCTTTCCATAGAGATCGAAGCCCTCGAGCTTTGCCGTCGAAAAGGACCCCTCTTCACGCACTTGGAAAGCGCCGTCGAAGATACGGCGCGAAAGAGCAAGAAGCAGTGCGAAAGTAAACTCAGCGACCGTGCGCGAGCCGTAGCGCGGAACGTTCATAACAGAAATTCCCTTCGAGGCCGCATATTTTACATCGATATGATCGATACCCGTTGAACGTGCAACGATGCACTTCAAATTCGGGAGAGCATCAATGCATTCCTTGGTCACTTGAGACGGAACGAAGACGGAGATTATTTCTGCATCCGCACACTGACCAAGAAGCGGAAGCGACACCCGCTCATCGACATACGATACGTTGTGCCCTGCAAGCTCACTTCCAAAAAACTCACGACACTGCGCATCTGCATCAAAAATGACGATATTCATCCCCTTATTGTACCCCACCCGTTGAGGGAGATGCCGTGGATAATCTGGGATTACTCGTGAGAAAGGTTGTAAACGTACTTTCAATTCCTCCATTGCCTCACGTGTGAGGACTAAGGGGTCGCTTGCAAGTCTGCGTAGTTAAATAGAACGCCAAACGCCTTACACCAAACCATCACGTACCGATAGTTTTCTACCGTAACACCATCGGGAACTCGATAATTAATATTACCTTCGGTCGCCCTGACTTCACCAAGATCAATAAACTCCTTTGCGTCTAAATCCTTTGCGAGGTACACATAAATGTCGGGACCATTTATGGTCTTAAAATTTTCGTAACGAATGTATTTTTTACCATCGACATCAATGATGCGAACCGTCCCCGAAGCAGGGTGCCCTGTAGTCCCTCTAATGAAAGCGGGGGCAGTCTCGATGTTCACTTTTTCCATCGCTTGTGAATCCACCAGTTTCATGTCTGGTGCCGCTTCATCCAATTGAATATGGATAAAATAGGGCGATATTGCATAGTACGCAAACGAAACGATGCCTACAGCCAGTATGATGCCTATGGTTGTGAGTATGCGCTTCTGCATGAGTAGGTGAACAATACCACTGTATCCTATGATTTCATGTATGCACCTTAAGTAAACAGGTGCAAATACTTTTCGTATCCTTGATTTTTCATATCTTCTTTGGGAATAAACAAGAGCGATGCTGAGTTCGTACAGAACCTCCGACCACCAACTTCAACAGGGCCATCATTAAAGACATGCCCCACATGACCTGCGCCGCTTCGCACCTCGGTGCGTGTTGAAGAAAGTGAATTATCCTCGTGCAGTGTCACCGAGTCATCGTCGATCGTTCTCCAAAAACTTGGCCACCCTGTGCCCGAGTCGTATTTGTGCGTGCTCGAGAAAAGAGGCTTTTTGGTGACTATATCAACATAAATACCTTCGGCTTTATTGTCCCAGTATTTATTATGGAACGGCGATTCCGTACCATTCTGTGCAACGACATGATATGCGAGAGGGTCTAGATTTTTGAGTAACTCCGCAATCTCTTCGTCCGAATACTGGTAGTCCTTTTTTATGTTCGTATTCAGAGATTTTACCTGTTCTCCTTGAAGAAATTTAATTGCCGCATCCTTTGCCCACGTCTCTTCCACGAAACCAGCCCTGCCTGAGGCTTTTTTATACTGTTCGTAATGAGCAGACGCTTTTTGGTAATAATCTTGGTGATACTCTTCAGCTTTGAAAAAGCTCGTGAATGAAAGTACTTCTGTCGCAATTGGCTTATTAAAAAGACCACTCTTTTCCAAGCGCTTTTTGGAATCGCGCACCGTCTTCTCTTGTGTCGCGTCGTGATAATAAATCGCCGTCGTGTATTGGAATCCCATATCGGCAAACTGACCTTCAGTATCTGTAGGGTCAATATGTGACCAATAGATATCCAATATTTCTTCAGTAGAAATAATGTCCGGATCATAGGTGATCTGAACAGCCTCCCGGTGTCCCGTCGCTCCGTCTGACACCTTGAGATACGAAGCATCCTCTGCACTTCCTCCTGCATAGCCTGAAACTGCATCGATAACTCCAGGATGTTCTTGGAAATACGCTTCCGTACACCAGAAACATCCCCCTGCGAGGGTAATCTTCTCGTACTCTTCGCGTGCCATATTCTTTGTTTCTACCGATGCCCCTTGGCTCATTTCTTTCGGTGCGAACTTTTCTATTAATCGATCTTCAAGCTGAATGGTTGCTCCATACCCCGAATCGAGAATCCGCGATTCAATTTTCTTGTCGTATCCCGTGAGGATAAGAATGCCGACAATGATTATAAACACGCCGAGTATCTGCTTCATTCTTCCTGCGGTATGTATGTGTGCACTCACCGCATTCACAACTCTTTGACCGAAGTACGCTATGAGAAGTAACGCGAAGGCAAGACCAAGAATGAATCCGAGGAGATATACGAACCCAATCACGAAGCTCGCGGGAAGTATCGTCGCAATAATAAACAAATAAGTGGGAGAGCAGGTGGTAAATACTGGCCCAAGCGCAAAACCCATGAGCATGTCTCCTTTGGAGCTTTTCTTTTGGTATCCTGCGCCGACGGTTTTATTACTCCATATGTTTAATTTCTGGACAAACGGCACCCGCGTCCAGAGTGACGGAAAGGCAATCGCCACACCCACCAAGAGAATCACGAACCCTGAAAAGCTCGTCCAAAATTTTTGAGGAATCGCTATTAAGAGGGTTGTAGCCTTGAGAAGAATTGTGAATACGGTTACCGACACGAGAAGTGATCCAATAACGGTTAATGCCCGTCTCGATATGCGGTTTTCCCCCTCCTCGGAAGCCCCTATCACAATCGGCAACAAGGGCAATATGCACGGGGCCACTACCGTAAATATTCCCGCGAGTATTGCTATGAGGAAAAAAACCATATTACTGTATTTTGGAGAGAAGAGTATCGAGACTTCCGCCTCCGCTCCACTTCGTAATAAGAGTTCCGTCGGAAGCGACTTGTACAAGCGTGTGCTGATAGGTCACCCCATATTTTTTCTTGAGCTCAGTCTCTGAGTCGTAATCGGTCTTGAGGATTGTCACACCTTCAGGAATAGATTTGAGATTACTTACAATATCTGCATTGAGTCCACGGCATGTGGGGCACCACGAGGCATGGAAAAAGAGTACCACATCTCCCGTTTCTGCTCGTGCGAGCTTCTCGGCACTATACGCTTCGTATGAACCCGCTTTCATCATGGTATCCCCTTTATCCATCATGCTCGTCTCTTCTTTTTTCATGCTATCGGTTTGCATGGCGCCGTCTTTCATTTGTGCATCTTTTTCTGCCATGGCCTTTTGCTCCATCATCGTAGTGTCTTCCATCGTATCTTTAACCATCATGGCGTCGTTACTCGTATTCATTGAGGTATATACTCCCCCGGCAACAACAGCGAGCGCGACAACCCCAATTATAATTCCTGTGCTTGTGTTCATAGTGCTATCTGGATATTACATTAATACCCGCAGTATAGGTGTACCGTGGATAGATGTAAAGTCTCCTTTACATAGCACCTGTTGATATCGCTACTCGTACTTATCTGAATAGATGCGACTTCCCAATTTCACAACAACCATGACCCCGAGCACAAGTGAAATCCACGGATCGATATCATGTGCAAAACCCTGCACCACGAGTGCGATCGTCAAAGTGGCAATACCGGAGAGATACGCCATGCGTCCCGCATTCATGCGATGCAGTGCGTCACGCTCATCGCTCGCCTGTTCATACATAACAAACCCTGCCCACATGCACGCGAGTATCGCCGCTCCGAGAAGCGCCATCATCTGCGCAAAACCAGGCATCCATACCATAAACGGATCGGTAAGAAGGGTAAGGAGCCCCACGAGCACGATTGCAGTTCCAATATGAATCAGATTATTTGCCATATGAAATGTGAAAAATATCCTCCACGGGCACTTTAAAAACACTCGCTAATTTGAGAGCCAATAACACCGACGGCGTATAATTACCTTTCTCTATCGAAATGACCGTTTGGCGCGTGATCCCCACTTTGTCTGCGAGATCTTCTTGAGTCAAACCCTTTCGAGTGCGTAAGGTATACACGGTATTTTTAATTTTTTCTGCCATGGTGTGACCGATATATCTCGTAGCATACAAACGCGCCGTGTGTATGTCAAGCAGACTTTACAATAGAATTCCCTTACCAACGTTGAATAGTATACGATCTCGACATAATATTTCTTCCTATTCACTTTTGCGGAGAGGGAGGGATTCGGTCACCTCAAAATGGTGCCGTCGCACCATTTTTCGTCGACCCCAGAATTTTGGTTTTGCGGGCTCGCAAAGCATCAAAATTCTTTTCGAATCCCTCACCCACTGGAAAAAATAGAGTCGATCGACACTGCGTGTCGGCCTCCTTATTTTTTTGCAGAGGGTGAGGGATTCGAACCCTCGGTGCCTTGCGGCACACTCGCTTTCCAAGCGAGCGCACTAGACCACTATGCGAACCCTCTATTTCTCTCGAACAGCCTAGTTATAGCCTGTTTTATGCACTTCCTCAATTACCCTTACATCCCATTAAATACCCGTAGTTTTTGAAGGACGACAGCCTGCACTGCCGCTCGTGCGGGAGCAAGGTAGTTGTAAGGCGCAACTTCATCAGGATTCGCGAGAAGTCCCGCGGCAATTGCATCCTTATACGCAACGCGGATTTCGGTATTGACGTGCACAATGCCCATACCGCCTTCAATTGCGCCGCGGACATCTGCATCGGTCTCACCTGAAGCGCCGTGAAGAACCATTGGAATACCCACAGCTGCGCTTATCGCTGCTATCCGTGGTAAGTCGAGCGCTGGCTTCGCACGACCCTTAAGAAGGCCGTGGATGTTTCCAACGGATGGCGCAAGTAAATCAATGCCCGTTTCCTGTACAAATCGCGTCGCGAGTTCAGGCGTTGTCATGTCGAGCCCGGCACCTTCGGGAATATCAGCGTGCACTTGGGAAGATGATCCGATGTAACCGAGCTCCCCCTCGATCATCACGTCACGCCCTGATGCTTTAGCATACGTAACAGCCTCTTTGACGAGTTCAATATTGCGCTCGATTGTTTCCTTCGCGCCATCAAAAAGCACCGCATCAAATCCTGCATCGATTGCTGCTTTCATTCCCTCAATAGTGCGTGTGTGATCTGAATTCAAATATACGGGAAGATTCATTTTTTCACGCATCGCATGCACGAGCGCCGCTACACTGTGCGTACCAAAAAATTGCTGCTCGCCTTCCGTGGCGCCGATAATCACCGGTACCCCGAGCTCCGTGGCCGCAGCTACGATCGCGTTAAACTGATTACTATCTGATACATTAAAATGTCCGACAGCTTTTTTTTGCGACCGCGCGTCAGAAACGGTCTCTCGTAGGGATTTCATGCACGTATAGTACCACGCCCTAATCTTCGAAAGTGGAGTAGGCTAGTGCACCTCGCTCTTGTATCCCCTCTATCCCCACGACATATATCCACTACTCGACGGCCGTCGAGTAGTGGATATACTTACCTCATGAAAAAGCCCGTAAAGAGGCTTAGGCGAGGGTACCGACTTGGTGCTCTTGAAAAAAGGGTTCTCGTGGATCTGAGTGCAGGAGATCTGCTTGTCGGATTTTTATACTCAGCGCATTCAACACGGAAAATGTATGCAGTGGCGCGACAACGAGCACTGCATCGATACCGTATTAAAAACGTTGTGCAGCGACTTTCCGACGAAGGATTAATCGTGCGTCGCGGTGATATGGTATCAATAAGTAAAAGTGGCCGATCCCTCTTGAATCAAACAGTCGATCGCGTCAGATCGTCGATTCGTACCAAAAAATGGGATGGAAAGTGGCGTATTATCACTTTTGATATCCCTGAAAAGATGCGATCTGTTCGCAATGACATTCGTACAATTCTGAAGCGCGCGGGATTTATCCAACTGCAACATAGTACGTGGATATTTCCACACGATTGTGAGGAGCTTTCGACTCTTATAAAACAAGATACACGACTCACGCGGTATGTTCTGTACGGCGTTCTTGAAAAAATTGAGAACGACGCACATCTTCGTCAATTATTCTCACTTCGATAGGTTGGCAGATTTTAATTATCCTGATCTATATCCACCACTCGACGGCCGTCGAGTGGTGGATATACGCTTCCAGACGGTTCGTGGTGGCCCTTTCGATCGTGGAGAACGACCATATGTATCGAGAATGTATGAGTGATTCGAGAACACACACCTCTCGATACTTATTCATTTTTTGCCTCGAGAGAATCATTCTCCTTTCGCTTCGAGCGCCAGCCTGCGCGACGATTTCGCCACTGTGTTGCAATGGCGCTGCGGCGGCGCATAAAGCGCTCACGCTCCTTGGTAAGTTCGACACGTAGTTTTTCTTCAAGCACCGCGGCTTTTTGCGATTCTCTCCACCCGAGAAAGCTTAATACACCATCCGCGAGCGCGACGACAGCGCACAGAGTGAGTGCTTGAATGCGCCCCATCTGGGGAAGAAGCAAAATCGTTGGCGTAAAGCTGAGCATGCCGACGACGACATCGAGTGTTCGGTTCCAGCGCGTTTCTTCTATCTGCACAATTACCTCAAACATCTCGTAGGCAACGAGAAGCAGAAAGGCAATGATAAACGCCGAGCGAAATTCAAATCCCGTGAAATATAATCCAAACGCAACGAGCATCCCCGAGAGAAAATGCGGAACGCTCCACAAATCGAGATAGTCTCCCTCGCGCCAGATGTCAGTTCTGATTAATTTCCCGTCGCGCGTAAGTCGCATGCTGCATACTATGCCATACAAAAAACCGGCCGCCATGACAGCGACCGGTCACCCTAAAAGGATTGGGGAAGAACTTAGCTCGCCGACGGCCGGCGGAAGCGACGCAGCACGGAGCCCTGCGCCGAGCGGAGATGGTCGGGAAGACCCCGAAGGGCGCGCTTAGCGGCCTTCAGATCCTCAGCCGATGGCTCGAAACGCACGGAGCCGACGTAGTGCGAAAACATGACGGCGCTGCCGACGCGAACGAAAACGGGAATTTTATTCGTTTTCATCTGTAGAAGCCCCTCCAAAGGCCGTTTACTGCAGACTCCGATATAATACATGTTAATTGACTTTTGTCAATATATATAGCTTAAAGCTACATCGTGCCGCGCATTCCCTCGAGAGCTGCAATGCGCTCTTCAACAGGTGGGTGGGTCGCAAACATTCGTGCGACGAATTTGCCCGCACTCGCCTTTCCGAACGGATTGGAGATGAAGAGGTGTGCAGTCGCATTCGATGCGCGTTGCATTGGTGCTTCATAGGAAGAAATTTTCTGAAGCGCAGAAGCAAGACCATCGGGATACCGTGTGAGGAGAGCACCTGATGCATCCGCGAGAAATTCGCGTCTGCGTGAAATAGCGAGTTGTATGAGTTGCGCCGCAATCGGCGCGAGGATAATGGCAACGATGCTTACCATAAGCGCGAGCGGATTTCGATTTTCACGATCCCCTCCTCCGCCAAAGAGGCTCATGCGGAAAAAGAGATCTGCGAGCATTGCGATAAAGCCCGCGAGCACAACAGCGACGGTCATCACGAGAATATCGCGATTCCCAATGTGCGAGAGCTCGTGTGCAAGCACGCCTTCCAGCTCGCTTTTTTCCAACCGCTCTAAAAGGCCAGTGGTCACCGCTATCGCAGAATGTTTGGGATTGCGGCCTGTGGCAAAGGCGTTTGGTGCATCATCTTGGATCACGAATACTTTTGGCTTGGGCAACCCGGCGGTAATCGCAAGGTTTTCCACCAGGCGATTAAGCTCGAGCCATTGTGCC
>JACCDV011268350.1_pt1 | contig 22469 bp, 14 predicted proteins | sample 7446131 | NCBI WGS metagenome assembly JACCDV01 (sample SAMN15323448, study PRJNA562643) | freshwater metagenome | isolation source: river surface water | place: USA:Blue River Watershed | collected 2017-08-17
AGAGTTGTTTTGAAAGGTTTTCAGATTTCACACTTACAAACTTTGCATAAAAATCATTTTCACATTGTTCAAACTTCTTCTCACGGCTTGTGTAAAATATGCCTACGTCTTTCAAGCTCCTCAATTCACTGTATCAAAGGGAGGATCGATACAAAAAGGAACTGTTGACCCAAAGCTCTAAGGTATAGGAGTAACAATAATGTTTTGTATAGACATCGGAGTAAGCTTCACGAGCATTGAATTCCGTTTCAGCAGATTTTGCTGCAAGGATAAAATCTGAGTGATCGAGAATTCTTATCATTATCTATATTTAAAAAAAAATAACACCATCCTCAATTTAATAAACTTAACATACAAAACATCCGATTTCTAATTTTTTACGAACTATTTTCTAATTTCAACTCTTCGTATTAAGTTTATAAATTATTGTTGTCTTCTTTTTAAAGCATCAATGCGTTTTATACTCATCTATAAATACGGAATCCTACAAACAAAGACAGAGAGAATCGACGTTAATTTTTGCTAAAATACTCAGCAATTGCTTGAGTATCTTTAAAAGCGTGTTGGACAAAGTCCCAAAAATTTTATCGTGCGAATAAAGAAGGGAAAGGTGAATTATAGAATTGTTGGGGGATGGCCTATAGCTCACTACGGTATAAAATAAGGCATGTAAATAAATATCTAGCTGTTGGAAGAACAGCAATCATAGACGCAAGGAAAAAATATGAATGTTAACAAAAGATATCTTAACAATATTCTCGGATATCATAATGCAGAAACACAGGAGATGTCGGAAGTCAAAGAGGAGGAAAATTAAGAGGAAGCATAATAACAATAGTTTAATGTTCGCAGATATTTGGATGCTTAATGTGAAAAAATGCTCAAGGAAATTCAAAGAAAGGATAAGCAAGCATTTTTGGATGTATTCCAAGACTATCCCGAGGATATAGAAGAAGAGTAATTGATAGAGGTACAAAAAATTAAGCCGTTCATCATTGACTAACTTGGAGAAAAAGGGTGGGGAGCACTCCACTATGCCATTTTCTGTAAGGCCAACGAAATCTTTGATGAACTGTTAGATATGTAAGTCGATGTAAATAAATGCACAAGTGACGGATGGCTTCCTATTCAATTGGCAATGGATCTAAGATAAAATTACTTCATTGAGAAATTACTAGCACAGCCTACAATAAACTTAAACTTGGTAACATCAAAAGGCAGTCCAATCCATTTGGCTGCAAAGTAAGGAATAAAAGAATATTTGATAATGCTACTTGATAAAGATATTGATATCAATATCAAAGATAATCATGGAAAGACTGCGATTTAGATCTGCACTGATGAGTAGTGCATTATTTTGATGAAGAAGTATGAGGATAAGAAGTAGACTTATCATTAATATGTCAAGGGAAATCTTCCATTATCACTCACTACCATTGTTAGAGGATGTATTATGAAAGCAAAACGACCATTTATGGGCTTAAAGTAAAGATATCTTTTGATCGACCCCTTCCAAGGTTCCATGATTCGCTATGAAAAGGCTTCTGATTTTCCGAAATGCCCCAAGGAAATTACGCCTTTGAACAAACTGAATGGATTAAAGATTATATAGAAAGAAGACATGGCATTTTATATGAAGAAGTAGTTATTTTATTTCACAATTGAATAGCCTAATAAAGAAATATACGCTTGCAAATACAAATAAACTGCAAAGAAATGGCTTCTAAATATAAAGCAGGCAGTAAAATTTTCGCAATAGCTGGAGAAAAACCCTCACCTTATATCTTAAATAAAGAAAAATGAGCTCGTAATCGAAGATAAACCTGAATAGATCTAAAAGCTTGCTAACAAAAAAGTAAAAAAGAATATATTTAATATTGCCTTGGGAAATAGAAATAGCCGATCATCAACAAAAAGCTATGAAGAAAAGCCAGAAACAGTCCATACAACTACAACAACTTCCAATCAACACAAGTCCAATGACACAGTTCACACTAAATAGGTGGTTCCTGCAGCTAAGGTCGAGGCGCCTGAATAAAGAGAAGAGGCAACAAAGGAATAAAAAAAAGAATAGTCAAGAGGAGATACTATTGCTGATAGAAAAGCCTAGATTGAGCAAAGTAAAAAAGATTTGACAAGAGATCTTAATGAAATTACCACAAATAAGGTTAACTATTCTTCGTTTACTATATTAAATACATTAGGTTCAGGAGCATTTGGAAAGGTACTTTTAGCCAAGCTCAACAGCAATGGTAGTCTTTATGCTTTGAAAGCTTTGAAAAAGAAAAACCTAATCTTACAAAAACAATTAAAATATGCCATAATCTAAGCAAATATTTTAAAGCAAGCCAATCATCAGTTCATCATAAATTTACATTTTGCATTCCAAACACCACATTATCTTTATTTGGCTCTTGACTATTGTCCTGGCAGAGATTTGAGTTTCCATTTAGCTAGATAGGTTAACTTCCCTTAAGAGGAGGCCAAGTTTTATATTGCTTAGCTTTGCCTAGCAATCGAACACTTACATTAAAAGAATATTATTTATCGAGACCTCAAGCCTGAAAATATATTGCTTGATGGAAAGGGTCATATCAAGTTGGCTGATTTTGGTTTAAGTAAACAGACTAATGACGATAAAACCAAAAGTTTTTGCGGAAGCCCTGCCTATTTATCTCCCGAGATGCTTAACCAGAAAGGCGCTGGAAAATAGAGCGATCTGTATGGAATAGGAGCAGTTTTATACGAATTTCTAATCGGTGAGCCTCCATATTTCTCAGATGATATTCCAACTTTATACAAGAACATAAAGTAGGGCAAGCTGAAATTCCCCAAGAACGTGAGTTAAAACGCCAAATCATTCATTACTGGACTTTTATAAAGAGATCCAAAAAAAAGACTTGGCGCGAAAAGTTGGTCTCAGATCAAATAGCATGCATTCTTCAATTCAGTCGACTGGCAAAAATTATTAAACCTATAAATAAAACCACCCGAAAGACCTGAAGTTTAAGAGGACGAGGGCTCAGATGACGAATTAGACATAATAAAAAACAATAACGCCAACGTAATTCTTGCCTTATTTTAGAACACCAAATTCAACGATTTCGATTACGACGAATCCACAAAGAAGATAAATCGTTTAATGAACTTCAGTTTCGTGCGTACTGAATGATGTTTATTTACCTGTGATGATGTGAGATAAGCCCTCAATTTTAATTGTATCATAATTATAATCATCAACTCATGTACAACAAGGAATTTTTAAAGTATTAGAGGCTAAAAAGTGAGCTTTAGACAATAAAGAATTTCTGTCCTGAACAATACTTTGCAGTCAATAAGTGTTCTGGCAAGTGTGGCAAACCCCATGTTGATAGGTGCTACTATCCCTGCATCCACTTCTACATGGGAAACTGCAAGTATGGGTTCAACTGCCTCTTTGCCCACTCCATCAAGAGACAAGTCATCAAACCTGAGCCCGCCAACTAGGTCTGCAAAAAGCTATACTTTGAAAACTACTGTCCCTTAGGAAACAGATGCAAATACTCCCACGATCTCAGAGGCGAACCCTGCATCTACAACTCCCTTGGAAAATGCAAATTTTCCGACGGTCAATGCCGCTTTTCTCACTAAAAAAAGGTGGACGTCAGTGTGCCTTGTTTTTTCAACCTAATGGCTGGATGCAAGAACTAAAACTGCGAGAACAAGCACACAAACGACAACATCATTAAATTCATCTCATACGAGGGGCCAATCTGATTTATCTGGATCAATAATTTAATAACATATAGCTATGAGTGTTGATTGATAGATTAGATGGGTGAAATCAATCAGTATGGCTGATGATGAGTTAATGCCTTCAATCAAAAGGATAAAATAATTGGGTTGGTCAGGGATTTCTCTTAGGGCTTCTTTTTGGATTTGCGGATAGGCTTCTTCTTCTTTTTTGCTGTCCGCTTTTGGTTGGGGCTGTATTAAGAACTTATGCTGTCCTCCTTCTCATAGCTTGTTTTGCTGATCTCTTCCTTGCTCTAGGCCAGCTTTACAGGAGTCGCCCCCACCACAAATTAGTTTGTCATGGATTTATCTTCAGCTGCTATGATCTAGGTAGGAATAGGCTTGACGGGGATAGGTTAGACTGGAAAAGGCTAGGCTGGAAGCAGACATCTTTGTGGATGATTCTTCTTGGGAGTAAAGGTATAGAGTTTCAACCCAAACCGAGATGGCATATTTTTGGTCCAAGTAATCAGCCATGAGGGTTGTTCAGATGTTGATTTTTATTTGGATTTAGATTGAGGAGTGTTTGGACTTGGAAGCTGTTGCATTAAATGTGATTATTAATGGCGGGCGCCTTTATTTGATTCTAAACCGGCTTATATTAGGAAAATCAATTTTATTTAGTTTATTGCCAAATCAATGCAATTTCAAAACTCAAAGAACCCTCCATTAATACATTTCATTATAATCAACTCAACACACCCTTACATGCCTTTTTTTATCCGAGAACACCCACAAATAACGGAAGAAGTAGGCCTGATATGAAATATGAGTGTTAATGGAGTTATTTATTGACTGTTAATCCGCTGTTGATTTTATATATCTTTTATTGTATTATGGTGTTAACAACTCTAAATTACCACGTCGATATAATCATATATAATGCCAAAGTACGTGCTAAAGGAAGATGTTGAAAAAGGACTTGTCGATCCGACAAGATCTTTGGATTAACAACCGGAATACAAGCTCAAAATTGAAAAGGAAGCCCAAGAGAAAAATAAAAATCAAGAAGAAGAGAAGAAACCTTACAATCAGCGGCCCAAGAAAGAGAGACCTCCAAGAAATCCAAGACCCAAGTTCAATTATAAAAAGGAGGATATCACAGAAGAAACAAAGCTTCCTGATGCGCCCAAGAAAGTCCTTGAAAAACCAAACAAAGAAAAATACCACGAAGGATTAGACAAGCTTAAAGCCTAAAGAGAGGCTATAAAACTTGAGCGAAAAAATTTGATTGATGAGCAGAGAAGCGTTATTAGGGATTTAACTGAGAGCAAAAAGACAGGAAGAATGGCAATTACTCAGTACTCTGGTGCAATGAAAGATAAATTTAACACTTAGAATCAACTAAGAAAGTAAATAAGAGCACTCGATGACGTTAAGAGAAGGATCAACACTGACCTTGAGATCTTACAATCAAGATTCAATGAGCTTAGTAAGCCCAACAGCCACTAGAGCTACTCCTTATAAGAACTTCAATATAAAGTTCAAAGAAAAGAACATGAACTTACCACAGCCAACCTCAACAAAAGATAGTAGACCCGCTTGTACAATGAAATCAATGAGCTCAAGAGAGCCTTACAAAAGGCAAGGCCAAGCATTGAAATTTAATCTTAAATTGGAAAACTGAAGGATCAAATTGATATTCTTTACAAAGAGCTCAAACCAATTAAACACGAGCTTCATATCAAAATTACTGAGGCAAATAAGATTAAAGCAGAGCTTGAAGTTATTAGATAACAAAAGAAGAGCGAGCAAGGCAATATTACTGAGCAGAAAACAGTTGAGCAAATAAAGCAAGAATATGACTAAAAGATCAAAGCAGTTGATGCTAAAAGAGATAAAGTGGAGGACAAAATAGACGACTATATTGACAAACATAATCGTGAAATCGATGACTACGAAGATCAGCAGGATCTATTAAAGTATATAAGCTGGGTCAAAGACCAAATCTAAAGAATAAAAGAGAGAAAAGCCGAAGATGAAAGAAGAAAGAAGGAAAAATAAGAATATGAGAAAAGAAAACTCAAGGAAAAAGAAGAATATTAAAAAAGAAAAGAAGAGAGAAAGAAATATTAAGAAGAGAAGAAAGCTAAAGAAGAATAAAGGAAATTGAGACTACAACAATAAAGATAAGCATACATAAATCGTAATCCTAACCATGCTCAAATTGACCTCTGTGAAGTATTAATCAGCTATTGCAATAATCTCCGTCCAGACAACAAAACCGAAGAGAAAAAAGAGAAACAAGCGGGGTAAATCAAATTCGGTAAATAATGGCAAAAGTAACTGAAAAGTGGAGCTCAAGTTATTGCATCAAAAAAGAGCCAAGTTGATTAATAAGCCCCTAAAAAAGGCACAAAACAAAAAAAGAAAGAGGAAAAACCTGAATAAGAAGGCTTCAACCACGGAATATAAGTGGTCAATCAGTTTCAAAAGATTCAACTCCTCCCTCCTAATAATATAAAATAAATCGATGAAGCAATTAAATTTATTCAAGAAAAAATTGCTATTTACAACAATCCAACAGAATAGGAAAAAGCCGCATTTAGAGAAAAAGCAGCTCAATAATTTGATTAAAGAAATGGCTTTGGACAAGATAATAAGGATCGCAGAGAGTACAAAGAAAAGCAAGGAGAAGGATTAAAGTCAGAAGAAAAGACTGAGAAACCAAAGAGAAGATAAAAGAAAGAGCTTAACGAGCAAGATTTCCCAGGCCTTAACTGATTTATAGATGAACGAACATATCATACTTAAAACAACACCTTTTTCTTATTAATACTAAGCTAAATAAGACGATTAGATATATTTTTATCATTTTTTCTCTTGCAGTATGACATAAAAATCCTAATTCTATTTGTTAGTCAGCTTCAGTCCTTTCTCCAATACATAAACAGGCATATATCCAAAAAGCCATATGTACAAAATAAAGAAATGAACCCCGTCAACTATGAATTAATTAAGCCCAATATCCTTGATCCAGCTTCCGTCTTATAAGAATACAACAAAGAGCCATGATGGAATTATCAATAAATTGCTTACGATTCCTCGAATTATCCGCTTTCTTGTGTTGGTTTCACACCATTAAGGAATTGTTATATTCCTATAACAAGCACTGATACCAAAAACAGCTCCAATCCATCCGAAAATAGAGGCAGTTTGTAAGAAATTAAACCAAGGACCAATAACCTCATCATAGCGATAGTTAATATCACCTTAATTTTGATATTTTGTGCAATTAATATAGTGTTGAACCCAGTCAATATCCAAAAATGAATCTTACCCAGAGTATACGATGAGAACAAACGTTTACAATAAGCATATAAAGAGAAGCCAGTAAAAGACATACTTTTTAGCGTCAACCTTAATAATAGTTGACTTTTTGATAGCCATATCAATGACATTATTCATTGAAACAAGCACCATAAGGATAAGTAAAAAGAAGACAAAAGATAAGGTAATACTGATGATGAAGATTGTTCCAGTAAAGTAGTTCATGAACTGTAGAAATGCTGCAACAATAACAGTAACAATAAGAAAGATGATTTACCCTGTACTGTTGAGGTTTGGCTTACGTCCTTTTTTCACTTTCCAGCAATAGTAAGTATAGAAAGGAATGAATAGTGATAAGATTAGTCCTAAAGAAGGATGATTATAATTCTCAAGGCAGCTTGCAGCCAAAATCTGATCACTTCTCCAAAAAGGCCTGGGACCTCCATAAAAAAGTTGAAGCAAGGAGATCAAATATATGACCGACATGGTTACATAAATGATTTTGGTGGTGAGGTATGAGTCAATGGAGACGTATAAGGTGATAAAGAAGTGTGTGAGTAGTAAAAACTGGAGTTTGAATTCAGACAAAGAAGATAAGAACTCAAGAAAGCCATTGGTTATTTGATCGGCAGTTATATTTCCAAGACTATCTTTGTTGACAAGATCAGTATTGACTTGGAGTGCAGCTAGTACATTTTCTTCAGATTCGACGATAACTTGATAGAAGATGCGCTAAAGAATGACGATAAGGCATATGCTAAAAATGGCAATGACTTGGAATAGTAGCCTTTTTTTGTATTTTTACAGAGTCTTACTGCTGCTTAGATTTGGCTGCTACACCAATTATTATTCCTTCATTAATTAATAATCATAGCAATTATCTATTTGAAATAATAAAAATATCATTTTAGTCCCTATAAATCACGCAGCTATAAATAGTTTATCCCTCTTTAGGGTTTTTACGGGCTGAGAGGCCTGTTCTGTCTTGCTTTTAATCTTTCATAAACTTACTTTTGGCTTAATGTCTCAAGTTTGGATGACGTCCTTCTCTATTTCTATTTTTTCATTTCGGCATAGTTGGCCACCTTTGGAGGTGTCTTATTTTTTATTTTTATCTTCTATAAAACTTATTTTTGACTATCAGTACCTATATGCTCCAACCTTGTCTCAGTCATTCTTTATTCAATAGCTGCTCTCTTGCCACTTATTGACAGCATCTTTTTTTCCCTCACCAAGTCATGCAGCTTTTTTGGTATTCTCTGCCTTTCAGGCGGGTTTTCGTTGAAAGGAATGGTTTATTCTTCTTGAGGAAGCTCAGAGATATGAGTTTAATTATCAATAGGATTCGTAATATCAGCAGAGTAGCCAGCATTAACCCGTTAACGTAAGGAATGATTTTCAGCTCTCAATTCTGCAGAAATTTCTTATAATAAATCTCTCTATTTAGTAATAATCTAAAGCTACTATTAAAGTTCTTTTCTCTTTTACTATGCATTCCTTACCCCCTATCTGATTTTTTACAACTAATGCTGCCTAATAATATTCTGAGACTAGTATTCCTTATACTTCTTTAGCTATGCCACAAGGTCTCCATAGTTGGATTTAAGTTCATTGTATTGTTCTCTTAAACCCATCAGCTGCTGCTCTTTGTCGTTAGCCTTCTCCCAGTAAATATTGGCCTTATCACGATAAAGACTTATCTCCTTATTCTTATCTTATTCACATATTTTCTTTAAATTTTATGTCTATTCTCGCAGTTTTTTTATTATATTCTTGTACTATTGAAGTTATATTTGGAGCTAGCTTATCTTTTTCATCAGTTGGGCTTAACGGTTCGGGTTCATATTCATTCTATTGAAGCTATTATTATTGTTTTTGGGAGATCTTAGAGCTGAGCCCTAAAAGAAATGATCGTCTATTGGCCCAATATCTTCAGTAAAGACCTTAGAGTGCTCAATTTCTACCTTTACAGCTTCAATCCTATCAAATCCTTTAGAATCGTATGCATATTCGATGGGCCTACTATTCATCATTATGCCACCATTATGATTGTTACCCTGTATAAAGTTAGCTTAGTACTATTTGATTTTGGCTTCGTACTATAATTTTAGCTTATGAACTTGCTTCTTTAGCTCATCACCTTCCTTAGCTCTGTTATTGAGCTAAACCTTAAGGCGTTCAACTGCCTTCTCCACAGTCTATCTTTTGCTGTTTGCTTCATCAAGCTACTATTTTATTTATTTCTTTTCCTGCACAGCCAACTAGATCTGGCTTTTCAAATCCCTCTTATCCTGCTCAAAGATTTTTAGTAAATAATCATACTACTTTTGGTTTTTTTAAAAAGAAGATTTCAACTAATTTTACTTACTTTTTGCCAGAGCTGCTTCTAACTTGCCTTTTTCTTCCCTCAAATGCTCTATTTCTTTCTGGTAATCTCGATTTTAATTGAATGCTTTTTAATATTTGAATTTGATCTATTTTTGCTCGTGAACTATTTATCTGATTTGGTTTTACTTTTCTTAAGATAGCTGTAGGATCTTTTTATTGAGGTCATCCTTTTGTTTCTTCAACTTTTCCTTAACAGTTAGTTTGTAGTCACTGTACTCTTCCTCAATGGCTTGCTTTTCCTTCTGAGCCTATTTCAGCTTATCCTTTAGCATATCTTACCAGCTTGAATTGCATGACCTGATTCCCTCTAACTCTTGCTAATGAAGCGCCATTTTATTGCTCATCGAATTCTTCTACTCATTAAGAACATTGATCTGCGATTCCATTTAAAGAAGGCTATTTTTTTGTTATTTGATGATTTCATTGAGTCGACTATTTTCGTGTAAAAGTCTGCGATTTGTTTCGTCACGGTCTATAAGCTGATTTTTAGTTGATTTGAGCTCTTGATTATGCTTTTGAGTGATTACTTAGAGTTATTTTCTCATTTTGGTTTAAATCATGATGGCGAGTTCTTGCATTTCTAACTACTTCTACTACAATTTCTGATTGTACTCGTTGCGGACTAGCCTCACCTACAACTAATTTGATGATTCTCGCTCTTCATACTTCATAATAAGGGCTTAGTTTTATTACCTGAGTCTTTCAAGTAGAGTGGAGAGCTGCTCAATTTCGTTCTATCTCTCCTCTATCACGTCTAGATTGTTTTTAAAGTTGTCTTATAATGTCCTGCAATACGCCTACGTCTATTTTAGTTGCTCATATATTGTTTTCGACATTAAATATATAATAACTGTAAATATGCTTCATTATAATCAGACAAAAAAACAATCCACCTAATAATCACTCTAGATTAATTTATAAAGAGTTTGGCTTAAGTAAAAACAAAAATGAGGAAATCATTAAACATATTAACTGGAGTAGTCTTCGACATCATAAGGCTCATATTGCGTATACTCCGATGCTAGGTCATTTACATTTGATTCGATCTCTGTAAACTCAAATTCGTCCAACCCCACACCTCTATACCAGCATAAAAATGCATGTCTTCGAAATGATGCAGAGAACAACGTACATATATCATTGAGATATCTCTTTATATTGTAGCTATTGATTAAGACACTGGCACTGGGCTTCTATATTGGAGAATGAATGCTCATATGGATAGTATTTGGTATCCAGTCAAGATACGCTATTTGGTGTTTATTGCTTTAGTTTGCTATCGTTTGATGTATTTACTATTCATTTATAAAGTGGTCGTGAACTCCTGCATAAAGGTTGAAGACTTTACCTCCTTATTTATAGTACTAACTCAACGAAAGATTTTCGGGTTTAAAAGCAGATACAAGAGGGCTAAGAGTGAACTCATTTGATATTGAAAAGGGGAAAAAATGCATCCTAGGAAATATGACTAAATTGCTTGCTATTTTCCTTTGATTGGTATTCAAACAGCCTCCGAATCTGTAAGGTATTGTGCTTTTAGCTATACTGTTAGCAATCCAGTTGTTTTGGTCGTCAATTGTCAATTTGCTACTGGATTGAGATTTGGAGAGTACTCGAAGGACGGAAGCGTTATCAAAGAGCATAGTAATATCAGCGCATTACACTTCTTACTTTATTGTGAAGGCTGTGTTGTATATTTATAATGGATTGGAGATGCTTGTGTTCGGAAATAGCTTGACTGTTTGAAGCATCCTCTAAGGGTATTATTATCGAATACTTCGGATGGTTGCCATTCCAACTCCACTACTTGTTCCTCCATTCATCGCTGAAAACACTAAGAATCCACCAAAATGATCACATCTTTCTATCTTCTTACGAAATTTGTCTATTACTTCATCCTTCATTTATGGATAGGTCTTATATAATCCTTCGGCGTAAAGCCCTCTCGATCCTTACTTGCTCACAATAAAGTCATTTTGATTGTAAATCCCATTTTTTTTATTAATTATCCTGTTTGTTTATCTATCTTCAGTGTCAATAAAAATGGAACGTGCCTCCCATCCTTAGCTCTTTTACTAAAAGAATGCTGTATTTCCTTATCGCTATGGCTGATCAATACGATGCTCCTTCTTGAGTATTTACCAAAAGTGATCAGCGATTCTTATGCCTGCTTGACCGATATTGATGTTAAGAATATCAGACATATCAATTTTATATAAATATCCTAAAATTTAATAGAAAAGGAGCCAGAGTATGGAATGGGAGCAAAGGATTTGTTGTTGTGCGATTTTTAATTAATAATATTTATCAATAATGAGTTCAATCTTGGCTAAGGCTGCCAAATACAAAAGAATCTCAAGCGTGCTTATAGAGGGAGAGGCTCATCTACGCGATCCACTCATGCCACCTCCCGTAATCCTGAAACCCAATCCAACCACCAAATAACCTTCCCCCGATGATGTTACAGATTTCCCCGCATACAAAACCATTCCCATTCCCGAAAGTATCCCTTATAGGTAAGGAAAATATAGACCTCCAACCATTCCTTTCATGACTGGTACAAATACAATTTAACCTAGGATTTTTCCCTTACAATACCTATCTCCAACAAGGCAAAGTTTACTCTTGGTGCGCCTGTGGGATGAGTCTAAGTAATCCAAGTTGTGATGGAACTTGTAATGCAGCTGTAACCAGAAACAGGCCCATCAGCTTCAACGTTAACGAGAGCGGATATTACAAACTTTGTAATTGCAAAAACTCAGCCAATGCTCCATTCTGCAATGGCACCCACAGAGATATCATCAAATATCATCACAAGACCCACAGGGGATTCTACGAGATCTGGGGACAGGTTGGCTTCTACCTTGGATTCGTCTACATGTATTGGAATTGGTACACGTGATAAATACATAAATATCAATAATAAAAAGGCATAAACATTACCACTATCAAAACCAGTCTTTTATTATCACTTTAGCATGCCTCTATGCATATTATAAGTATTCTTCTCGCATCATAAACTATCTTAATTTTAATTATGTCATCATACTAATAGTGGAAAGAGAAATTTTCATGGATCTGGGAATAAAACACACAAAAGAATACACTAAAGCTCATAGGTGTTACTACATTCATGGTTGGTGCATTCTTTGGCTTTCGATTCTACAACCAGCTATGTGGGACCTCTGTCCTTCGAATACAATAGATCCATGATGTAGTCTTGAAGAGTCTACAAAAAGCATAGCTATCGAGATAGTCTCTTATACTATAGCAAACCCATACTGTGGAATCGAACAATATCATAATGCAATTTCTACTGGTGTCTAAGCTGAAGCAGAAATAAAGATAAGTGAACGAACTAGTTCGCAATCCTTTTTTGCCTCCCTTCGAAGAAGTATATTATCCACTATTTAGGGGCTTTTTATTAAGTAACTAGGCCAAACACATCGATTATTGTTTAATAAGTTCAACCTCTATCAAAATCACTTGCTTGTTGTTACCAAATAATTTTAGCCCCAATATAACTCCCTAAATAAAGATGATCTCAAGCACGCAATCCTTGCCTTTAGAGCAGTTAAAGGGTTGTTCTTCTATAATAGTGGACCAAAAGCAGGTGCTTCTCAAACACATAAGCACATTCAGATCTTTCCCAATTAAGCAAAGGATCTCCCAATGCTAAGAGACATTCTTTAATACTGCAGATAATTAAAATACAAATAAGACTAAAGATACGAGAATAATAATCCTGAATAGCTGTAAATCCAATAATTCCCTCCCTTTAATTTCAAGCACGGCCTTATTTTGATTAGAAACAACCATAATTCTTTGAGCTAGAATGATAAGGAGAACAGTAAGAAAGGGGTTTCAAGTGATAAGAGTATGATGAGGTTGAAAGAAAACACAGTGAAGGCTTATTAAAAACTATACAATCATTTTATTCGCAATCACAAACAAAACTAAGAATAGTAAGAATACAATTTAATTGGCTGCTAACATTTCCTCATGATGATTCCTCGCAGAAAATAAAAAGCATTTAATGATCTTTCAGTAAATGCGATTGGTAATTTTAGGATTATATAGGTTTTATGGGCTCAGTACTATTCAAAGATAAAAATCTTCTTCGAAAATATATTAATTAGAATCGAACAGGATATGAGATTTTGGAAGATATTACTTATCCTAAAAAAACTTGATTTTTATTACAATTTCATATATTTAAATGCTTCATATCTAAGAATAATTTGATAATATGCATGAATTTATCATTAGAACTGCCAAAAATTATTTTAATTAGTTTGTGGCTTTCCTCCTTTTGTTGCAAAGAGATTCTGCATTGTGTTGAAATCCAGTTGATTAGGAATACTCTAAACTTTGGCTGGTTACTCGAATTTGTTAGCTTTGTCTGTAATTGTTAAGGCGTCTTTATGTGAGTTGGTAGCGAATAAATTCTGCATGGTGTTGAAATCATTGACATTAATTTTTGAAAGGTTTATTAATTTTTATGGGGGAACACTATTGGTTTGAAAGTTTGAATCAAATGAATTCTTAATTGTAAAAAACTATTATTATTGATTCTTTTTATTAGTTTACGATAATGGAACTTGATTTGGAATGTTTAAGCCAGTGGAAAATAAATTTTGAAGAGTGTTAAAGTCATTCAAGTTAACTTGGTTCAAATTTTGAGGGACACTGGTTGTAAAGGAACATTACTTTGGTTGTCCCTTCATTGTATTAAAAGACTTATGAATGACACTCAAATCTTATTGCTTCTATTCCGCAGTATTTTTTACTTTTTACCCGATTTGTAAAGTTGAGAAAATATCGTTAACAGATTGGTTTTAAGCATTTGGTTTAGTGATTTATGTTTTAGGTTGGGAAGCATTGATGGTTGAGAATAGATTTTGCATGGTATTAAACTATTGAAGATTGATTTGAGGAATGGAAGGTATTTCAGCGATTTCATACGTAGGAGCCACTCCTTCACAGATGGGCTTTTGAACATATTAACCACTCGCAGTTATTGTCTTAAAAAGGTTTTGAAGGGTAGAAAACTATTACTTTGAGCACTGAACTTCCTAAATCTTCTCAGGCACAACAGTAGGGCTTTCTATAATTTTGATGGGCGCTTACTTTTTTACTTCTTAACCAAAGTAATTGGGAAAGCTGTTAGCTCCTGTAAAGTCATTCCAATTCTCAGATTGGGCTGCACATTTCTTTTTTTTCATTCCGCTAGTCATGCCTGGCAGATTCAAAGTGATCTTCTTATTTTAATTCTGCTTTATTTTGCCTGCAAGTTCGAAGCAAGACTCATCAACCTTATGGTCCTCAAAGCAATTTGCTCCCAATTCTCTTGTAAGCATATGACTAAACATCTTGTTATTCACTCTCATCTCAAAACCACTTTAATGTTCAGTAATATTGAAGAGACACCCTTCAATAATGAAGGAATGGTCGTACGGAGATCGTTGAAGTCCGCTTTGCTCAGTTTGATGGAATACTTTTCCGTTAATGGACAACTTCGATTTGCCACTCACCAAAGAATCATCCATGACAAAGTTAAAGTATCTTTATCCGATGCTGAGTGACCAAAAGTATCTCTTTTTTGTGGATTTGATATGTTTACCAACTTACTCCACTTAGAACTTCAATGCTCGTATTTTACTTTCCATTATATTAGAAGATTTGATTATTCAAAGGATAAACTGTAAAGATCATAAATATCGACGATTAGTATTTTTTATCTACGATAGCGCTTTTTAGAGGTTCTATTCCTTCTTTTCGAGTTTCTACTCATACTTGCGTAGAGTTGACTAAAACCCTTCCATACCTTTCTTATGTTGGATCACTAAATCTTAGATTGAAGTCAAAACGCCTTCATTTACCTCTTTTAAGTACTCTAGTGCCCAGCTCATATCAACTATTTCGATTTTAGGCAAAAATCTACTGCATTCAGGGATAGCCTATTTTTTATCAGCCATGCACACTGGCATTTTCTTTCTCAAATAGCTCTCCAATTAGTAGTTTTGAGTTAGCTCATTGGCCTCCTTCTTTATTTTTTAGTGGACTGCTTATAATTGAGTCTTCTTCTTTTCGTATCTTGAGCTATCTTCCTAAGCTTGTAGCCTTCGCTATTTGATATTTGAAAGTATGGCTTCCTGATGCTCGATTGAGGATTGCGCTTCTATCAGCGTGAAGATATAGTTTTGAATTTTGTCCTCAGCATTTTGTCGCATCTTGCTAATACAAATTATAGTGAAATTAGTCTAATGATGTAATATTCTCCAATATAAATAAAAGTGCAGGCTATTGAATATTTAAATTAAGCTATTCTTTGGTCTTAGCTGTTTTCAATTATTCAGTGCATATCTGGCCAAGCTGAGCGTTAGCTTAGAATTATGCGAATCATGCAATTGCCCTTTAAGGATGAGTTACTAATAATAATATAAATTTGATATGGGCAATGCTATTAATTAATTTGAATGAATAGTACTAAAAATCCTGATAAGGTAATCGAAGAATGCCTCAAAATTCTCAAAAGCGAGTCATCAGAGCAAACCCAAAAATGGATCGCTGATAGTAAAATCACCTCTCTTAATCTCCGCAATACTAAGGCATTATAAATAATCAGTCTGGCGAATTATACTCTTCAAAAGATGCTTATCAACCAGATTTAAAGAAAAAATCAATTTATCTCACTGCTTAATGAGTACCATGTAACCCATCCACCAATGTAGAAAAAAAATCCCAATAAATGCTATGAGTTTGCCAGACTAATTAAGCATTTTTCTCAATGGGACTACGAATTCGAGTACATCTATCACGTTTCAATCGATTAACAAACCTAGCAAATCGGGTTGTACCTTCGGCTGAGATAGATCGTGCTAAGAAGTGAATTTAATAAAGCCAAAAAAGATCTTCTAAGTGGCATTTCAGCAGAAATTTGTATTGTATTTGTAATGAAGAGTAGTGGGCAACCATTTCGAGGATAGTTTTCAAATAAAGGTAAGAGGAAGACGTGATCGATCAGTTTACAACAGTCGTTAAGAATCATTATGTGCAAGTAAAAAAGAGTCAGTCATAAAAGTAAATGAAGGTGTATAAAGGATTAATGGGGCTGAATTTCTGAAGATATGCCAAATCATGGATAATTCTTAGATATTTAAAGAGAGGGAGGAGTAGGTCTTCCGAATAAAGAAAAATGTTTCTAAGGAGCTTTAAAACAAATAAGGAGATAAGGTGGTGAGTATATTTGACGAAACACTCTTAAACGGATTAACCACGCAGGATAAATAGCTTATTCGGGTTCTATCTTACAAGGACAAAAACATCGCAAGAATGCTCGAGGAAAAGCATACAAAGGTACACAAGATATTAACAAAAGATGGTCCACTTAATTGGATAATAAGTAAACAAACTACGATCCGACATTAATAAATAAAAATAACGATACTTCTAAATAGTATAATAAAAGAATTTGCTTGTGAGACTGGTTTAGAGAATAAAATAGAGCAGCCTCAAATTCATAATCGACAAAAATGAGAGCAACGAGTTCTAACTCCTCCAATTACTTGACACTTACAATAAAAAGTACAATCCTAAGGCAGTGGACGTGGCCAAAACAACTGAGATAATAAACACAAGAAGGCTGATCGAGATAATAGAGCGGTAGGAGCTAGAGTAAGATTGATTTTATATATGCCATTCAAGATTCAACAATAATTGTCAAATATATGATATACACCCATCTTTTAATCCTCATAATAATAACGAATCTTAGGTTTCTTCCCTGCCAAAGATGGGAAAACAGGTGGCCGAAAGTGTAGCTCATTGCTAAATCATCATTATAACAGGACTAACTATTTTATAATCATAAAACTAATAAATTGACTAATGTGGAATAAAGCCCATACACAGAGCAATGAATAGACGGAGGATGGGGAAGAGGAGGACCGAGAAATGAATGTGAGAAGTTTACTTCAAGAAAATATACCCATTATTAATGTCTGGAATTATAACTTTGACGAACAACTCAAAGTACTATCAGATCTCACGCACAAATACAATATCATCGCCTTTGTACTCCATTCACTAACAAGGACACTGAATTCCCAGGCAACTATATCAAAAAACACACCCTCACTCCCTACTATAATCAAGAAGAAATTGATTATCAATATATCTGGCACAACGTCTAAACCACCAAATTGATACAAATTGGGCTTACTATTGCAGACTCGCAGGGCAATCTTCCCCCAGTCATATCCACCTGGCAATTCCATCTAGAGTTCGACTTATCGAGGGAAAATATCGTTGCTGAATCGATTAAAATGCTACAGGAAGCAGGCATCGACTTTCATAGACTCAAGACGCATGGCATCCCGCAAAGAAGATTTGCTGAGGGGCTCTTCTCTTCAGGTAAAAATATTATTACTGAGGTTTAATACTCAATAAAAATATGAAGTGGATTGTTTTCCATGGATCATATGATTTCGGCTATCTACTCAAACAGCTAAGAGGTGAGCCTTTACCCAAGACAGCGGAGGAGTTTTACAAGTCTGTAAAAATCTATTTCCCAAATATCTACGATATAAAGCACATCGTAAAGGACTAAGACTAATTCAAGCAAGGCGGACTGAGCAACATTTCTTAGAAGATAGGAGTAAATATATGTTTAGTTAGTGTGCTCGAGTTGGGCCCAAGCATCAAGCGGGGAGTGATAGTTTACTGACACTTAAAAGCTATTTCAGATTAAAAAACATTCTTGGAGAGCAGCATTTTGAAGAAAGAGCTAACTGCATTTACGGAATCACTGCCATTCAAAACTACCAAACTCTAGGATATTCTCCCCAACTCAACCTCTACGGATACCAGAGCTTTAACTCATCATTCCAAATCCCATATTACCCATATTATCAGAGCGGATTCCAAAAGCAGTGGCCCCATTGAGCCCAACAATGATTGCAATGCCCTATATATAAAGCCAAAATTCGCATAATTAGAAGATTAATCACTGAATTGGAACAATATTGGATTCCATGAGCTATATACTTTCAGCTTCGCTTGAAACAGAAAATTTTCTTGATGCCGAGCTCCATCTCTATGATTTGACAGTCTCAACATCACTTAGTCTGCATTAGACATCCTATAGTTGAAGTGCGTGAATAAAATGATTATCCTGATTTTCTGAGGAAAAATCGTTAGTTTACAAGTCATGCACAAATGATAAATTTTCGATTTTTTCTCTCGAAGATATTGGTTGTTTTCTATTAAGCTGATGTAATTTGTTCCATCTAAAAGACATCTTTTTGTATAATTCGCATCTGCTCTTCCTTGACTCATGTATGAGTTCGGGCTTGGCTTGGTCCTATCCGTTCCAAATGACTGAGGAGAGTGCTGAATGCCCGTACAGTAATTGGCAAAGACCATTTGAATTACTTAATCCCGGGAAGAATAGCTTGAGATGAGCCATAACAATAAAATAGATTATAAGCCATTCAAATAATAAAATAACTGTGCCGCTTTTGAATCTTTGCTAAGAATTAAATCTGATATTTACTCTTGCAATTCTTTATATGGTTTAGATATTTGATCAATTTAAAATCTTAGTTTATGAATGCACCCTCTTCATTCAACCTTGGGGTTTCCTTCTCTAATTTTTTGGCTTATCTCACAACAAAGGACAAGCTCGAGCTTTCTCGGACTTCTAAGCTAATCCGGCATATCACATTAAAAGGGGTGAACTGGCAAACATTTGAGATCAGCGACTTTTAAGTAAAGGCACCACTGTGGGAAAATTACCTCACATGGGTATAAAAGTATATTGAGATAATTCAGCCACTATAGTTAAACCTCCTTATCCTAAAGTAAGATCACGAAGAAGATAAGCATCTATTAAAGATCCTTATGCAGCCTAGATAGTCAATCCAATAACTGACCATAAGGACGAATAGCAATCTATTCCATCTTGCCCTCGCATCTTCCTGTCCTAATCTAAGCAGAATTGCCTTTTAGTCCAGCTGCATTACAGATTAGCTCGCGTAGTGCATGTTCAAATATCTTAAAAAGGTAACATAAATCGAGATCAATGTCGAATCCTCTGGCTTCACTTGCACTAAAATATCTCAATATCTAACCAATCGACTCTAGAAACTTATCCTCAAGCCTTATAACTTAGAATACCAGTAGCTAATCTTCTTCATCAACAACGAGGAGCTGAATGAGCTTTATGAACTAGAAATAGATGTATAGAACTGCGAAGAAGAGCAGTTATTCGAAATTATCAGCAATTTAAAGCATATCAATCGACTCAGGCTATACCATATGTAGAAATTTGAAGCATTCTAATTTCCCAAACTATTAGCAAGCAAACTAGGCAGCTAAATGAAGGAACTTACTTTGACCAAGTACCGCAATAACCTAACTCCCGTCATATAAAAAGTTGCCTCGCCTTATCTGCAATATCTGGATGTTACTGAAGGCTGCAAACTGGTTGATTAGTCAGTTCTTCTCTTGTCGAATTGCTGCAATTTGAAAAGAATAAATCTGAGCTGGTGCAATGAAGTGACCAACAAGTCCTTGCTCGGCCTGATTAACAACTGCAAGGCACTTTAGAGATTAACTCTAACAGGGATAAAAAGTATAAGTGATGAGATATTTGATGAGTACATTAAATTCAAGCCAGACTTCAACTAGAAAAAATATGACTAACTCAAGTATGCTTTTCGCTCATAGTGCAAACACTCCAAATAATCCTTAATTTATCTAATAGATGAGAAATACAAAGAGCTATCAAAGTTAGATGCCTTATTCAAGCCCAAGGACTAACTGCATCTTCGTAAATCAACACTCACGAATCTTAGATACTTAGAGTGTCAAAGCTGCAATCATATATCCGATACGATATTGAAGATAATATATTGCTTCAATCGCATGGCCGAAGTGATAAATTACTATGGAGAGGACTTAAGCCTGCACCGCAACAGTTTTGAGTAATAATTCCTAAATTGATGCAACTTATTTTATTATTTTCCTTTAGAAATACATAATTGTTTGATTAATGACAAATATCAATGAAGAATAAGTAAAATAGTGGTAATACATTCCCGAACAGGCTTTTCTTTACTTCCCTCAAGGTAATTTCTCCCACATCAAGGACCTGAAGTAAGAGAGGCTAAAGTGGGAGATGAATAGAAGCAATGGAGGAAAATATTTTAAAATGGGGAATAGTACGATAAGTTCGAAATATAAGCTTTGGCGAAACTATAATAACAACTAGAAAAGAAAAAAGTAAAGCTAGATCCTTGGTTCGACAGAGCAAACAAACTTCGCTTCTTACAGGCAAATAAATTCAAAACATCCAATGCGATTGAATCGATGGAGGAGACAACCAAGTGGCGAGCAACAGAATATCCAGTTAAGATAGATGAGAAAATAACAAATATGCTTGTAAAATGCATAGTATCTAGAATTCCGGAGCTTTTTACTTCTGTGGAAGAGATAATAAATATAGGCCCATCATTGTGGCAGATATAGGCAAATTCGATCCAGAACAAGTAGACGAAATCCCCAAAACATTGGTGATCATCATGGAATTCATGATCAATAATCTGATGATTCCAGGGCAAGTCGAAAACTATATCCTAATCATGAACCTCTAATAAGCAAGCCTCAGCCTAAGAAGCGTATTTCTCTCCTCATTTAGGTCATTATGAAGATTTTATCCTTTACAAGCAATTCCTACAGAGGACGTCTTTTCGCGAGCTATCTTCTATCAATGCCGACTATCATCAAATGGGGATGGAACGCTATAATCTCCAAAGTTGTTTCATAGAATACAGTAAAGAAGATAAAGATATCTGGATAAATGTCCAATTAGGAAATGTGGAGTCATATCAGTAAAGATATAATCGAGTAGCAATATGGAGGGCGTATGCCCAATATCTTTACCTCCTTTTGGCCTCCCAATAAAAAATTACTTTTGTTTGTCGATAGATCAAAGGATCAGTAAAATAACTTGATCTCTCCAGAATAATACAAAGTACTCTATGAGCAAGGTCGGCTACAAAATAGAAAAGTCTTGAAAAAGTTTGTATATGAATAAGCCAAAAAATCAGTTGAACAATCGCGCCTTAAATAGAGCTATAAATAGCTTGAAAGAGATAATCATAAACCCAACCCTAGATATTAATAATAAAAACACGAAGCAAAATAGTAATTAAAATCTAGTGTTACTTAGTCAAAAATAAAAATGACGTTGAACGAAACGGCTAAAGGAACCTTTTTGATAAGAACATAAACCCCCTTCATTGAGGGGTATCATACAATAAAAACATTTTTTCAAATGCCCTAATTTGAGAAGATCTGTGGATCTGCTTTGGGGCAATGATGTTGATAGATATATATGTAAAATATTCTTTTGTTTATTTAAGGGACAACAATCTAGTCATACTCACTCATACCCTCACAATGCAGATAATTATCTACAAAGGATGATCATCCTGGAAAGAGCGCCCGAAGGCGCTTTTCCGATTTCCCCGTTATGGGTATGAGCGTATGTTCAATCATCCTAGATTGAAATGTTGTCTTATTTGCTGATGCAAATAATAAGAGAAGACTATAGAAATGACCCTGTAAGAGTACAGTCTTAATCCAGAGAGCCATTCCCCGCCTAAAAGTAGTTCGCTGACCCCCCTCTCCTTATGGGTTTACTCTTCAACAACCATTCTTATAATTATTTTATAAGGGAAGACGAAGTAGATGAGGACAGAGGACCACGAATCACCTTTAATATTAGCTATGGTCGAATCAGGATAGTATTAGTGTAAAGATAAGAATTGCTAAAACATAAATGCGCAGTGTTAAAATTTTTAATGTCAGACTATGCTAATGATTAGTACTCAGGTTGATTAGCTTAATAATAAACTTAATCCCTTTATGAATTGTTTAACAGAAATAGTTAAAGGAACAATTAAATCATCATAGATGAGAGTGTGCATTCATTTATAGTAACGCTATCAAACTATACAAATCGATGACAT
>JACCDV010299926.1_pt1 | contig 22453 bp, 19 predicted proteins | sample 7446131 | NCBI WGS metagenome assembly JACCDV01 (sample SAMN15323448, study PRJNA562643) | freshwater metagenome | isolation source: river surface water | place: USA:Blue River Watershed | collected 2017-08-17
CCGCTGCCGGTAGCACCCTCGTCACGAATCTCACCGCCGGCACCGGTGGCCGCGCCAGCAAAGGGTGAAATGGCGGTTGGGTGGTTATGCGTTTCCACCTTCATCAAGTAATGCATTTCTTCTTCGACAAAGCCGTAAGCACCATCGGCGCTTGGGTAAAAGCGTTTGGTCTTTTCGCCTGGCGCTTGGCCGGCAACGATGGACGAGTTATCCGAATAAGCCACCACGGTGCTACCTGGATGGAGTTTGTGGGTGTTGCGTATCATGGCAAACAAAGACAAATCTTGCACTTGACCATCGATCACCCAGTCGGCATTGAATATTTTATGCCGGCAATGCTCGGAGTTGGCTTGCGCAAACATCATCAATTCCACGTCGGTGGGATTGCGCTGTATTTTAGTGAAGTTATCGAACAAATAATCCACTTCGTCTGGCGATAAAGCCAAGCCCATGGAGGCATTAGCTTGCTCCAAGGCCACCTTGCCGCCTTGCAACACATCCACTCGGCTTAACGGTTTGGGGCTATCGCTGTGAAACAAAGCTGCGGCGTCTTGCAAGTCGGCAAACACGCCTTCGGTCATGCGGTCGTGGATCAGCGGCAACAACAACTGACGCTCAGCATCGGTTAAGGCCAGGCCATTGTGGGTTTGCACGTAATACGCCACGCCACGCTCTACCCGTTGCACCTCAGGCAAACCGCAATGCTGAACGATGTCGGTAGCACGTGAAGCCCAAGGTGAAATGGTGCCTATGCGCGGTAACACCAAGAAAAATTCACCGGACGGATTTTCTGCCGGCAACTTAGGGCCGTAGGTCAACACTTCGCCCAACCTAGCCTCTTGCTGGGCACTTAAGGCAGCGCCCTTAAGCCAAACAAAATGCCTAAATTCCGCATACAAATGCTTAATGTTGCTGCCAGCGGACCCGCCTTTAGCCTGCAAGCCGGCCAATATTTTATCGATGCGAAATGGGGATAAAGCTGCGCTACCACGCAGACTAAGCATAGGGGTTGGTGCGTTAGTTGGAGTCATGAAATTGGGCTAAAAATTAAGTGCAATGGCGAAAGCTGAATTCTATCAGATAGCAGGTCGCTAGCGCGACCTTAGCAAGACAAAAACCGTTTCACCATAGAGAATAGCTTTAGTACTTTAGCCGTTTGTCATCCTCGCGTAAGCGGGGATCCAAGTTGCCTTGTTATTAGAATGGATTCCCGCATCCGCGGGAATGACAGGGTGAGGAATGCGTGTGCAAACACAGATAAAATTTCCACCTTAGCCTGTAGGAGCGCAATTTATTGCGCGAATTGCACTGATTCATTCGCGATCTAAAGATCGCTCCTACAACACCATGCGGATGATAGCGGCACTTTTATGTACCACGAAGCAAATATGCCCTCAACAAATAGGCCAGGTCGGGATGACCTCCGACCTAGCAAGCCGCAAGCTTAGCGACTGCCACCTACTTGCCAAATGTTATTAGCGTAATCGCTTATGGCACGGTCGCTAGAGAATTTAGCCATGTTGGCCACATTCAAAATCGCCATGCGCGTCCACTCGTCTTGGTTTTGATAGAGCTGACCAACGCGATCTTGGGTTTCTATATAGCTCGCGTAATCGGCCAACAACAAGTACTGGTCGCCATTGTTGAGTAAATTGTCCACCACCGCTTGGTAGCGATTAGGCTCTTCTACCGAGAAGAAGCCACTGGCGATCATGTCTAACACTTGTTTTAATTCGGCATTGCCTTCGTAATAATCACGCGGGTTGTAGCCATTGGCTTTAGTTTCTGCCACTTGCGGGGTGGTTAAACCAAAGATGAAGATGTTATCCAAGCCGACTTCTTCCATGATCTCCACGTTAGCGCCATCCAAGGTACCTATGGTGAGCGCGCCGTTTAGCGCCATCTTCATGTTACCGGTGCCGCTGGCCTCGGTGCCTGCGGTGGAGATTTGCTCAGACAAATCGCTGCCGGGGAATAAGATCTCGGCGGCTGACACTTCGTAGTTAGGGTAGTACACCACCTTCAATTGATCGCCCACCGCCACGTCTTCATTGACGATGGCCGCTACATCGTTAATTAAACGGATGATTTGCTTAGCCATCCAATAGCCTGGCGCGGCTTTACCACCAAAAATGATGGTGCGCGGAGTGAGGCCTTTTTCGCCACGACGTATGCGGTTATACAAGGTAATGACATGCAAGACATTGAGCAACTGGCGTTTGTATTCATGGATGCGCTTAATTTGCACATCGAACAAACTGTTCACGTTCAGTTTGATACCGGTTTTTTGTTCTATCTTGTCTGCCAAGCGCATCTTGTTGGCCAACTTCACCTTGGCAAAAGCTTTTCTAAACTCTGCATCCTTGGCTAAAGGCGTGATTTTTTTAATCTGCGCGAGGTCTTTCTTGAAGCCTGGCCCTATGGCTTTTTCTATCAAGGCGGTTAAGCCTGGGTTGGCCTGGTTCAGCCAACGACGCGGGGTAATGCCGTTGGTAACATTGGTCATTTTACCCGGGTAGATGCGGTCAAAATCAGCAAACAAATGCTGTTTTAACAACTCGCTGTGCAAAGCGGCCACGCCGTTCACTGTGTGGCTTCCGACCACCGCCAAGTGCGCCATGCGCACGCGTCTACCGTGACTTTCATCGATAATGGAAACACGACTAAGCAGATCGGCATCGCCAGGGAAATGGTGGTTCACCATATGCAAGAATTCGTGGTTAATTTTGTAAATAATTTCCAAATGGCGCGGCAATAAACGGCCGAACAGATCCACAGACCAAGTCTCTAACGCTTCTGGCATCAAGGTGTGGTTGGTGTAAGCAAAAATCTTCACGACCAAGCTCCAAGCTAAATCCCAGCTCAAGCCGTGCACATCCACCAATTGGTACATCATTTCAGCCACACCTATCGATGGGTGCGTGTCGTTAAGCTGTATGGCGATTTTCTCCGGCAGCAATTTCCAATCCGCCGGTTTTTTCATTTCATGCGCACTTAAAAAGCGGCGCAATATGTCTTGTATGGACGCGGACACAAAGAAATACTGTTGTTTTAAACGCAGCTCTTTACCCAACACCGAGGTGTCGTTGGGGTACAAGACTTTGGAAATGTTTTCGCTGTCGTTACGCTCTTGCACCGATTTTTCATAATTGCCGTCGTTAAAATGGCCTAGGTCAAATTCGCGCGCGGCTTTAGCCGACCACAAACGCAAGCTGTTGACTGTTTCGCCACCAAAGCCGGGCACCGGCACATCGTAGGCCATTGCCACCACGTGTTCGGCATCCCCCCAATGTTGGGCTTCTTCGCCGGATTCGGTTTCGTACTTCACCACGTGACCGTAAAACTTAATCTGGTAGGTGGCTTCTGGCCTTTGGAATTCCCAAATATTGCCATAGCGTAACCAATTGTCTGGGTTTTCAACCTGCTGACCGCTCTCTATGGTTTGCTTAAACATACCGTATTCATAGCGTATGCCGTAACCCGTCGCCGGAATGGCCATGGTGGCCATGGAGTCTAAGAAACAGGCAGCCAAACGGCCTAAACCACCGTTACCTAAGGCAGCATCGTTTTCTATTTCCACGGTATTTTCTAAATCGCGGCCCAAGCCGTTTAAGCCTGCTTTTAAATCCTCATTAATGCCCAAATTTAGTGCGGCATTACTGAGCATGCGCCCGATTAAAAACTCCAAAGATAAATAATAAACACGTTTAGGATCGTCACGGTAATACGCTTCTGCGGTCTTTACCCAGCGCTCCACCACATGGTCACGCACCGTATAACTGGCCGCTTCGTACCAATCGCGTGGCGTAGCCGCGTCTATGGTTTTGAAGCTGGAAAAAATCAAATGGTTCTGCAAAGCCTGATCCACCGGCGTAAGCTTAGGCAGAGCTGTCGCTTTAGGCTTGCGTTTAGTTGTGGTTTTTGACGCGCTTGTCGTGGATTCTTTTACTGGAGTTTTTACTTGTGTTTTCGCTGGGGTTTTTACTGAGGTTTTCACTGGGGTTTTCATAATTGCCTTCAAACGCATCGCTTAATCGGAGTATTGCAAAATAGTTATTTTAGCAAAAATTGTGCCACCTATAAATGGCACAGATGCAAGCAAAATGTAACAACCATAAAAAAACCCGCTAAGCGATGCCCAGCGGGTTGGATAAACAGCGCGATGGATTAAACGATCAAACTGTTCATGCGCTTCACGAAGCTGGCCGGATCGTTCAAGTTACCGCCTTCGGCCAACAAGGCTTGATCAAACAAGACCAAAGCCAAGTCAGTAAACACCGCATCGGTGCTTTCCGTTTCCAAGCGTTTAACCAATTTATGGCCAGGGTTGATTTCCAATATGGGTTTGGATTCCGGGGCATTTTGCCCAGCCGCTTTCAACATACGGGCTAAGTTACCCGATAAATCGTTAGCATCGCTCACCAAGCAGGCTGGCGAATCGGTCAAGCGGTGCGTTACCCGCACGTCTTTCACTTGATCGCCCAAACTGGCTTTGATTTTTTCCACCAAGGACTTGGCTTCTTCCTCGATTTTCTTTTGTATGTCTTTTTCGGTGTCAGACTCTAATTTACCGAGGTCCAAGTCGCCTTTGGCAATCGACTGCAATTTTTTACCGTCAAACTCGGTCAAGCTGCCTAGCAACCATTCATCCACACGATCCGACAGCAACAACACCTCTATGCCTTTTTTACGGAAAATTTCCAAGTGCGGGCTGTGCTGCGCGGCAGCAAAACTCTCGGCAGTGATGTAATAAATCAACTCTTGCTCAGGCTGCATGCGTGCAATGTAATCTTTCAAGGATACATTTTGCTGCTCGGTGTCAGCCTTGGTTGTCGCAAAGCGAAGCAAACCAGCAATCTTGTCTTTATTGGCAAAATCTTCACCTGGGCCTTCTTTAAGCACCCGACCAAACTCACCATAGAATTTAGCGTAATCGTCCGGTTTGTTTTCGGCCATGTCTTCCAGCAAGCTTAAAACTTTTTTCACTGAACCGGCTTTAATGGCATCGACATCGCGGCTCGATTGCAAAATCTCGCGCGACACATTGAGCGGCAAATCGCTGGTGTCTATGACGCCGCGCACAAAGCGCAAGTATTGCGGCATCAATTTTTCTGCGTCTTCCATAATGAACACGCGTTTTACATACAATTTAATGCCGTGGCGACGCTCACGGTCGTATAAATCAAACGGTGCCTTGCTTGGTATGTAGAGCAAGGATATATACTCTTGCTTACCCTCCACACGGCTGTGGGTGTAGCTCAATGGGTTTTCAAAGTCGTGCGAAACGTGTTTGTAAAATTCTTGGTACTCTTCCTCAGAGATGTCGTTTTTGTTGCGTGCCCACAATGCAGAAGCGGTGTTCACTGTTTCATCGTCATCGGTTGGCACCTCGGCACCGTCTTTCCATTCGGATTTTTTCATGACGATGGGCAAGGTGATGTGATCGGAGTACTTGCGTACTATGGTTTTAAGTTTCCAATCGCTTAAGAATTCGTCCTCGCCTGCACGCAAATGCAATACCACGTCGGTACCGCGCGTGGCTTTTTCTGCCACTTCCAGAGTGTAATCGCCCTCGCCGCTTGATTCCCAGCGTACCGCCTCAGTAGCACCTGCGCGGCGCGTGGTTAAGCTGACTTTATCGGCAATAATAAAGGCCGAGTAAAAGCCCACACCAAATTGACCGATTAAATTAGCGTCTTTGGCTTGATCGCCAGACAAGGCGTTAAAGAATTCCTTGGTACCGGATTTGGCTATGGTACCGATGTTGGCAATGACCTCATCGCGGTTCATGCCTATGCCGTTATCACTGATGGTGACCGTGCGCGCGTCTTCATCAAAAGCAATGCGGATTTTTAGCTCGCTGTCGCCCTCGTACAAAGCGCCATTGGCAATCGCTTCAAAGCGTAATTTATCGGCGGCATCCGATGCGTTGGAAATAAGTTCGCGCAAGACAATTTCTTTATTGCTGTACAGCGAATGTATCATCAATTGTAAGAGTTGCTTCACCTCTGCCTGAAACGGCATGGATTCTTTATTGTTTGTTTTTGCGCTGCTGTCTTTTGCCACGGCTTTTGCTCCTAAAATTTTTTACTGAAAAAAACACTGTGGCTTAGTTGGGGGTAATGCTGAATATTTCAAGTGAAAATTTTTTTGTCATAAAACTTTCAAACTATAATGACAAAATAAACAATAATACTGTTTATTCCGTTTTGGAATAAACGCTAGCTCCATCTAAGGCACCATTAAGCTATGCAAGTCACCCCCAATGCAGATAAATCCCTATTAGCCGCTATCGATTTAGGTTCGAATAGCTTTAGGCTAGAAATTGGCCAAGTAAACGGCGGCTTCATTCAACGGGTGGAATACCTAAAAGAACCGGTACGCCAAGGTGGCGATTTAGACGAAGACCGCAACCTAAGCATGGAAGCCATGGAGCGAGGCGTGCGTTGCTTAGCCCGCTTTGGCGAACGCATACAAGGCTTTGCTCCCAGCCATGTGCGTGCCGTTGCCACGCAAACGCTGCGCGAAGCAAACAACCGTGACGCGTTCATCAAGATGGCCAAGAAAGCACTGGGCTTCGATGTTGAGGTGATATCGGGGGTGGAAGAAGCGCGCTTGATCTACCAAGGGGTCAGCCGCTTTTTACCGCAATCCGATGAACGCCGCTTGGTCATAGACATAGGGGGACGATCCACGGAATTCATTTTGGGTCAGGGATTTAATGCCCAGCACACAGCCTCCTTACACGTAGGCTCAGTGGCTTGGTCTTTAAAGCATTTTGCTAACGGCGATTACACCGAAAACGCGTTCACCAGAGCCGAGATTGCTGCCGAATCCATCTTTGATACGCTGGGCGTGAACTACCACCAAAAACACTGGGATGTGGCCTACGGCGCCTCTGGTACGGTAGGCGCCATTGCTGACGTGCTGGAGCAATACGGCAGACCAGCCAACACCATCAGCAAAGAAGGATTGTTGTGGTTGCGCGAAGAATTGCTGCGCACAAAACACATGGATAAGTTGCGCCTCCTAGGCCTTAAAGAAGAGCGCAAGGCCGTCATTGCTGGCGGATTATCCATCATGCTGGGCGTGTTTGACTTTTTAAACATAGAGACCATGAACGTCGCTAAAGGCGCGCTTAGGCATGGCCTGTTGTACGACATGCTGGCGCAAGACACGACCATGGTGGATTTACGTAATGCCTCGGTGCAGCATTTGATGAACAAATTTGCAGTCGATGCTCCACACGCCAAAACCGTTGCCCAAGTGGCGGATAAATTATTTGAAAAAATAACAGCCGATACCCAATTTGCTGTAGGCGAACAAGCCGCACATGCGCGCAAACTGCAATGGGCCAGCTTGTTGCATGAGATAGGCTGTATCGTCTCCCCGATAGATGCGCATTTGCACGGCGCATACATGCTGGATCATGCGGAACCGGCAGGCTTTTCTCAGAACGAATTACACCGCTTAAGCTTATTGGTCTTAGGTTACCGCGGTAAACTTAAGCGCTTAGAAGCGGATTTTTCCGACCGAATTTTTGTCATGCAGCTGGCGTGCTTACGCTTGGCAGTTATTTTATGCCATGCCAGACAAATGCCTAATTTACGTGGCCTACAACTGAGCGCCAAGCAAGACAGCATTGAATTGTCCTTACCAAAAAGCTGGTCGGAAAAATACCCGCAATCGTATTATTTATTGGACGAAGAAACGGTGTCTTGGCAAAAGACCAATTGGGCCTTTGAACTTAAACTGGCCTAATGGTTTTGTCATAAAAAATTCACTTGCCAGCATAACTTAACAATATAAACTGTTTATACCGTTTAATTAGGATACTAAAATGTCAAAAAATACAGCCAAACCAGCTGCTAAACCAGTTGCAAAACCAAGCGCAACAACTAAGCCAACGGCCGCGGTCCCAGCGAATAAAGCCCCAGCAACTAAAGCCGTTGCAGTTAAAGCAACAGCCAGCACAACGCCTAGTAAAAAACCAGTGACCGCAAAACCCGTTGCTGTAAAAAAAGTTGAGCCAGTAAAAGCCACTAAAGTGCCAAAATTGAAAATGGAGCGTGACAGCTTCACCATGCCAAAAACCGAATACGCTCAGCTTGGCGTATTGAAAGACCGCTTGGTTAAATTGGGTCAACCGGCGAAAAAGAGTGAATTGTTGCGTGCCGGCATCATGCAATTGGCGGCCATGACAGACGCTGCGTTAAAAGCCGCGATGGCTAAAGTGCCGACCATTAAAACCGGTCGTCCTAACAAAAAATAAACCGGCTTTAAGAAAGACCTAATAGGTGGGCTGTTGCACGGCAAACAAATAGGTTTGCATGGCCTGCCCTTTTTCATTGGCTACGGCGCGTTGACGCAACCACCAAATGGCGCCTTTTTTCACCACACAGCCACTTTGCATACCGAGTAATTGGCTGATCAGAAAACCCAAATTCGGCTGATGTCCCACCACTAAGAAGGTCTGCTGATTGTCTTCATTCAGCAAGTTCTGCAACATGAGTTCAACCGAACTATCCACGGACAAAAAGTCCACCACCTGCACTTGACGCTTAAGTTTGGCATTGTTTAGCTGCGGCAAGGCGGCCACCGTCTCCAGACAACGTTTCGCTGGGCTGCAAAGTATAGTGGTGTTGGATGGTAGAAATTGATCTAGCCAAGCGGCCATTCGGGTGGCATCTTTGCACCCTTGTTTGCTTAGTGCGCGATCACTGTCCAAACCACTGGCGCTGTCAGCTTCGGCGTCCGCATGCCGCCACAAGATTAAATTAGCCATGCCTAATGGCTGCCACTATTGGGTATAAAGTGAAATTAAGTGCTGTTGCACACTGAAAGCCGGCGCCTGCGTCACGCCTTTAGTTTTAGCGCCGGCCAGCACGTAGCTGCCATCGGCCGTCAACACCCAGGCGTCTTGATTGTCATCCAAACTCATTTGGCAGCACTCGCGCAAAATGCGCGCACGGTTTGTAGGATTTTCTATCGGCCAAGCAATTTCTATGCGGCGCATCATGTTACGGTTCATCCAATCGGCACTGGCTAACCACATAGATTCCAAGCCATCAATTTTGAAGTAAAACACCCTAGAATGCTCTAGCAAGCGACCTATGATGGATCGCACACGAACGCGACCGTCTAAACCAGGCGCATCGACTGGCAGAACGCAGGCGCCGCGTAAAATCAGATCAACCTCAACGCCAGCACGACCGGCTTTAACTAAGGCCAATACCAAGGCTTCATCGGTCAAGGCATTCATTTTCAGCACAATGCGCGCCGACTTACCGGACTTGGCCGCCATTTCAGCCGCCTTAATTTTAGCCAACATTTGCCTGTGTAAATTAAACGGTGCCACCAGCAATTTTTTCATCTGAGGCAATTTAATTTGGCTAGCAATGTGCCTAAACAAATGCTCCATGTCGCGCGTGATTAGCGGGTCTGCCGTCAACATGCTGACGTCGGTATACAGACGCGCTGTTCTCGGGTTGTAATTGCCGGTTGAAACATGGCCGTAGTATTTCAAACCCTCACCTTCGCGGCGCATCACCAGCAGCATTTTGGCATGGGTTTTTAAACCGACCACGCCGTACACCACTTGTGCACCTACCGACTCCAAATCTTCTGCCCAGTTGATGTTAGCTTCTTCATCAAAGCGCGCTTTCAGTTCCACCACCGCCATCACTTCTTTGCCTCGTCGCACTGCTTCTTGCAAGAGTTTTAGCATGCGCGGATCAGAACCGGTGCGGTAGATGGTTTGCTGTATGGACAGCACATCTGGATCATTGACTGCTTCGCGCAGGAAATCAATGACGGATTCAAAACTCTCGTACGGTTGATGAATTAACACATCACCCTGCTTGAGGCGTTGAAAAAAGGATTGATTGGGCTGTAGTTGCTGGCTCAGCGCCGGTTCAAAGGGCTTAAATTTAAGCTGATCGCCTTCAGCCAAATCGGCCAACTGCATCAACCTGGCCAAATTAACCAGGCCATTGACTCGGTACATGGACTCTTTAGGCAAATCAAATTGCTGCAATAATAATTTAGCCAATTTATCGTCGCAACCATGCGACACTTCCAGCCTAACCGCTTCACCAAAATTACGGTGGGCCAAGCCCTTGCGTAAAGCCGTGCGTAGGTTTTTTACATCGTCTTCGTCCACCGCCAAATCGGAATGGCGCGTTACCCTAAATTGTGAAAAATTAAGCACTTCTCTACCGGTGAATAAGCTGGGTAAATGCGCGCGTATCACGCTGGACAGTGAGACAAATTTTTGCTGTTTGTCGCTGAGGCTCTTGGGTAATTTAATTAAGCGCGGCAACACTCTAGGCACCTTAACGATGGCAATGTTATTGCTACGGCCAAACGCCTCATCACCACCCAGCAGCACAATGAAATTCAAGGCTTTGTTTGCCACCAGTGGGAATGGGTGCGATGGATCCAGCGCCACGGGCACCAACAGAGGCCGAACAGACGACTCAAAGTAACGCGACACCCAGCGCCTTTGCTCGGCAGTGCGGTCGCCATGCGAGACCAAATGCACGCCTTGCTCGACCAGTGCCGGCATCAATTCGTTATTAAAAATTTGGTATTGCTGTTCAACCAATGTGTGCGCCGCATTGGATATGGATTGAAAACTTTGCACATTAATGTCGCCATGCTGCTCGTTGGCGCGCATGGCATCGACGTGTGGCGCCACCCTAACCTCAAAGAATTCGTCCAAGTTGGACGACACGATGCATAGAAATCGCAGGCGTTCCAATAAGGGATAGTCGGCATTTTGCGCGAGACTTAAAACGCGCTGATTGAATGCCAATATGCTGGCATCACGGTTCAGTAACTTTAAGGGAGGGTATGCGGTGCTCATAAGATATTCGTCTTTAATATAGCACCGATGGTAGGCATCAATTGTGACATATTGATGACCGTTTAATGACATGTAATACTTATTAGCAGGCCGCCTACAGTCCTGATTAAAAATACTTAGGCCAGGCTTAGCTAGCCAGCACCTGCTTGATCAGCAGACCGGCAGCGATAAAGCCAAATGGCGCCGTCACACACACGCTGGAGCCGTAGCCGGCACAGTTCAAGCCGGTGATACCCTTAGGTGCGTCATCGACTTCACAAGTGTCGTCTGGCGACACCACGGCTTCGTCGGAATAGACACACAGCACAGCTAGTTTTTTAGGCTTGCTGTTTCCCGTACTGGCTTTAGCAAAACCGTAGTCACGGCGTAATAAATTGCGCACCTTAGCCAGCAATTTATCGTGGCTGACCACACTCAAGTCGGCTTGCTTAATGCGCGTAGCATCGAGTCGCCCACCGGCCGCACCGGTCATGACTAAGGGAATAGATTTTTCTACACAATAGGCAGCCAGGGCCGCCTTGGCTTTAGCGTCATCGATGCAATCGACCACACCATGCACGCCACCATGCACGTCACCATGCACACCACTTGGCAGCAAGGCGGCTAGGTTTTCTAGGCTAATAAAGTCTTCTATTTCCGTGACCGTCACATTGGGGTTAATCGCCCGTATGCGTTCTGCCATGGCGCTGACTTTAGCCTTGCCAAAATTACCATCTAGGGCAGGCAATTGGCGATTAACATTAGATTCGGCCAGGTTATCTAAATCGATTAAGCTGATGCGACCAACGGCGTTACGCGCCAATGCTTCGGCTGCCCAGGAACCAACCCCGCCGACGCCGACCACCACCAGGTGTGCGGCTTGCAATTGCGCTAAACCGCTTGCGCCATAAAGCCGTGCCACGCCAGCAAAGCGGCGCGCCGTGTCTACGTTTTGACTCATGTTTCCAATACGACAAAGGCGGCGGCTAAGTTACGCTCGTCGCTGATGGTGAGGTGGGTGTGATGGATACCTTTGGCGTTCAACAAGGCTTGTAATTCGGGCGCTAAAACCAACAATGGCTTACCTAAATCATCGTGCGCCACGGCTATGTTTTGAAAGCTAGCGGGCCCGCGCAAACCGGTACCTAAGGCCTTAGAAAAAGCCTCTTTGGCGGCAAAGCGTTTGGCTAAAAAGCGCGCTTTAATGGCAGAAGCCAGGTAGCGCTCAATTTCGCTCTCAGCCAAAATCCGTTTGGCAAACTCGTCACCAAACTGCGCAATGGAGGCTTCTATGCGCTCCACTTCGACGATGTCTGTGCCTATGCCAAATATCATGCTAATTTTTCAACGGGGGCCGATTCTTTCATCAGCGCCTTCATCTCGCGCACAGCATTATCCCAACCGACGAACAAGGCATGCGCAACGATGGCATGGCCTATGTTTAATTCGTCTATACCAGGGATGGCAGCTATCTCATGCACGTTGTGGTAATGCAAACCGTGACCGGCATTCACCACCAGACCTAAGCCCAAAGCATGCTGCACAGCTTGCTTAATGCGTTGCAACTCACGCGCACGGTCTGCAAGGATTTCTGCGTCGGCAAAGGTGCCGGTGTGCAACTCAATCACGCTTGCGCCGGTTTTTTTGGCCGCATCAATCTGCGCTATATCAGGCGCGATAAATAAGGACACGCGTATACCGGCTGCAAGCAGCTTCTGCACAGCGTGTTGCACTTTAGCAAACTGCCCCAACACATCCAAGCCACCCTCAGTAGTGCGTTCTTCACGGCGCTCGGGCACCAAACACACGTCTTGCGGTGCGACATGCACGGCAATGTCTAGCATTTCATCGGTGACCGCGCATTCGAGATTCATGCGCGTTTGCAACAGCCCACGCAAGGCATACACATCGGCATCTTGCATGTGGCGACGGTCTTCACGCAAATGTAGGGTAATGCTGTCGGCACCCGATTGCTCGGCGCGCAAAGCCGCTTGCACCACGCTAGGGTATTTGGTGCCACGCGCTTGGCGTATGGTGGCGACGTGATCGATATTGACACCGAGTTTAATCATGACTTGGATCCTAAATTTTTTATGCTTATATTTTTCTGCATTACAGGCCTTGCATATCAATCAACAACTGCCGCGTGTGCAAAGCTTGATCGCCTAGGTAATGGGCCAATAAATAGCGCATTAATTGTTTACTTTGCTGCAAGGTTTGCGGCTGACTGTAATCGTCGCCAGCCATGTCCAGCAAGGTTTTGCCTAGCAATTGTACGCCATTTTGCGCGACATAGCCCGTGCCTGCGATGGGCTGTGCGCCACGCTCAGCTTGGTACAAATAGTTTTTTTCGGGCAACACACTGGCCCCGCCGCTGTCTTGCTGCAAGGGGATGGCATAACCTAATTCTTGCAATAATTTCAATTCAAAGCGGCGCAAGGTGGTCGCTAAATCGACCTCACTGGCTAAGGTTTTTAGGGTCGCAGCGTAATACACAAACAAAGCCTCGTGCGCATCCTCGCGCGGCAATAAACGCAGCAAGAGCTCGTTCAAATAAAAGCCGCACATCAAGGCCTCGCCTTTTAATAACAGCAAGCCCCCTGCCCAATCTAGACTGTGTAAGGTTTTTAGTTCGGATTTTCCTGACCAGGTGGCCATCAGCGGTTGAAACGATTGCAACATGCCACGCATGGCTGAGCGTGGACGCCGAGCGCCCTTAGCTGTAGTGGCCACACGACCGTGATCGTGGCTAAACAACTCAACCACCAAACTGGTTTCTTTAAACGGGTAGGTGTGCAGCACGAACACTGCTTGATTATCGAATCGAAAACTAGGTTGCATACACGGTTTAAGTTTTTGACAACAAAAAATCTCACCACAGAGACACAGAGAAAACCAAAAAAATCTCAATTACATAGAATTTAAGATTACAAATAGCATACGTCTGGGTGAAATGATCGGCTGGGGTTCTCTGTGCCTCCGTGTCTCTGTGGTGCCAGACTTAAGGCTTAGTAACCCAAACTCTTAAGCGCACGCTCGTCGTCCGCCCAGCCGCCCTTAACCTTGACCCAGGTTTCTAGGTACACTTTGCCACCAAACAATTTTTCCATGTCTTGCCTGGCTTCCGTGGAAATTTGCTTCATCTTCTCGCCGTTCTTGCCTATCAGCATGGGTTTTTGGCTGTCTTTATCGACGATGATGGCACAGAAAATACGGCGCAAATTGCCCACCACTTCAAACTTTTCAATTTCAACCGCGACCGAATACGGAATTTCATCGCCCAATAAACGGAAGATTTTTTCACGCACCAATTCGGCGGCTAAAAAGCGTTCGTTTTTATCGGTTAATTCGTCTTCTGAATATATCGCGGCTTGCTCAGGCAAGTATTTGCGTATGGTATCCAGCAACTCATCCAAATGCAGGCTTTTTTTAGCGCTCACCGGCACGATGTCAGAGAACGGAAACTCCAAATCAAAGTCTTGTATTAAAGGCAATAAATTGCCTTTATCACCCATTAAATCGGCTTTATTCACCACCAAGATGGTCGGCGTTTTCTCTGACAACAACTGCAAGACTTTACGATCGGCCTCGCCTAGTTTCATGGGCTCAATCACGAACAACACCACATCGACTTCGGTCAATACTTGGGTAACGGTTTTGTTCAAGCCCTTGTTTAGCGCGTTCAAATGTTTTTGCTGAAAACCCGGCGTATCGACAAACAAAAACTGCGTGTCATCGGTAGTGTGTATACCTAGCAAACGGTGGCGTGTGGTTTGCGCTTTGCGCGAGGTGATGGCCAATTTCATGCCCAAGATGTGATTGAGCAAGGTCGATTTACCGACGTTGGGGCGGCCAACGATAGCCACCGTGCCGCACTTAAATCCCGCGCTTAAATCCGTTTCGTTATTTGTCATTTTTTAAGGCTATCCAATGTTAGGCGGCATAACTTTTGCCAAAGCCCAGTTTATCTAAGGCCAATAAGGCCAATTGTGCGGCTTGCTGCTCGGCGATGCGACGGCTGGTGCCCTCACCCACGGTGCGTATGTCTAACTTTTGAATAAAGCATTCCACGATAAACACTTGAGCGTGCGCTTCACCGCCGGTGTGCACCACCGCGTACTCTGGCACGGCCACTTTGCGGCCCTGCAAGCGCTCTTGCAACAAGGATTTAGGGTCTTTATCGATAACCTTGGGGTCTATGGTATTGAGCTTATCGGCATACAAATGCAGCACCAAAGCTTCGGCAGCCACAAAGCCACCGTCTAAGTATACGGCACCTATGATGGCCTCTAAGGCATCCGCCAAGATGGAGGGCCTGCGCCAACCGGCACTTTTGAGTTCGCCTTCGCCTAATTTAAGCGCGTCGCCCAAATTGAGCGCCACGGCCAATTCGCTGATACTGGCTTCTTTCACTAACTGCGCACGCAAGCGACTTAAATCACCCTCGTCTAACCCAGGAAAGCGTTGATAGAGTTGATTGGCAATAATGAAATTCAACGCGCCATCGCCCAAATACTCTAGGCGCTCGTTATTTTGCGCACTGAAGCTGCGGTGCGTTAAGGCTTGCGTTAACAAACCGTGGTTAACGAATTGGTAGGGCAAACGTTTGCTTAAAGCCTGTTGCGTCATCAGCAAAAATTCCTAAGCCACATCACTTACTCACTTGCGCCTGGCGTGGAAAAATCCAGCAATATACTGAGGTTACCGAACAAAGGCGCTACCACTTGGTAGTTCACCGAGGCCACCGTGACCCCAGCAGGGTCTTTGTCTATCAGCAAATCACTGCTTTTGACTGCCGTCACGTACGCCACATCGGCGCGACGCTCGAACGCATCGGTAATTTCCTTGTTACTCATGCTGCTCAGCGCTTCTTTATTCAGGCCCGCCATCACCATTTTTACCGAGCAAAACTGTTGGTAAGCCGGCACGATTTTCATCGCCACATACGCCACCAGCACCAAGCACGCGCAAACCAGCAAAGTGCCGAGCACGGTCATGCCGGCTTGTTTTTTTCGCATAGCGGGTATGTGCATTGGTATTGTTTGCATAAGGATTCCTAATCGGCTTTTACTATCGACTTTTACTATGGCCACTTAATGAATGGCATTGCCTATTCTAGAAGTCTGATCAAAATTCATCCAGATAAAAAAGGCCTTACCGACCAAATTTTGCTCAGGCACAAAGCCCCAAACACGGCTATCGGAGCTGTCGTCACGATTGTCGCCCATGGCAAGGTAATGGCCAGGCGGCACCACAATTTCTTCATCGTTGGCCAATTTAGCACCCAGCGCATCGGCATTGTAAGTACCCAGCCAAGGATTAATCAAAATGTCGTGCTGCACGGCACCCAACTGTTCACGGTATTGCTTAGCAGTCAGCATGTTTAGCCCAGGTTTTACGTAAGCGTAATCGCCTACCTCCTGCACATCCAGCAATTGACCATTGATGGTTAAGCGCTTATCTAGGTAGCGGATTTTATCGCCAGGCAAGCCCACCACGCGTTTAATGTAATCCACCGATGGCGAAGGCGGGTAATGAAACACAAACACATCGCCACGCTCAGGTTGATTCAAATCAAAAAAGCGGGTATTTAAAATCGGCACGCGTAAACCGTAAGTGTATTTATTCACCAAGATGTAATCACCGGCCAGCAAAGTCGGCATCATGGAGCCCGATGGAATTTTGAACGGCTCAACAATGAAGGAGCGCACAAAAAATACCAGCAATATGACCGGGAAAAAACTTTTGGCATACTCCACCAGCACTGGATCCGCCGCATCGGCCGCGCGTTTTTTACGCCAGAACAGGCTGTCTAGTAGCCAGATAACACCGGTGACTGCCAATATGGCCACCATGAACAGAGCAAAATACATTATTTATCCTCTACGCGTAATATGGCCAAAAACGCTTCTTGTGGGATTTCAACGTTACCCACTTGTTTCATGCGTTTCTTGCCTTCTTTTTGCTTATCTAATAATTTGCGTTTGCGTGACACGTCGCCACCGTAGCATTTAGCAATCACGTTTTTGCGCATGGCTTTAACGGTTTCGCGGGCAATGATGTTAGCACCTATCGAAGCCTGTATCGCCACATCAAACATTTGCCTTGGGATCAATTCGCGCATTTTAGCGGCCACTTCACGGCCACGGTGCACGCTGTTTGCTCGGTGCACAATCATGCTCAAGGCGTCGACTTTTTCGCCATTCACCATGATGTCCAGCTTAACCAAATCGGCCGCACGGAATTCTAAGAACTCGTAATCCATGGACGCGTAACCGCGTGACACCGATTTCAATCGATCAAAGAAATCCAACACCACTTCATTGAGCGGCATTTCATAACTCAGCATGACTTGCCTACCCATGTACTGCATGTTCTTCTGTATGCCACGTTTGTTATTACACAAGGTCATGACTGGCCCCACGTAGTCTTGTGGCATCAGCAGATTAACTGTAATGACAGGCTCACGGGTTTCTTCGACACGGGTAATTTCCGGCAAACGCGATGGGTTCTCAATTTGCACCACGGAACCGTCTTTTAGCAAGAGCTCATAAACCACCGTAGGCGCGGTGGTAATCAAGTCCATGTCGTACTCACGCTCTAAGCGTTCTTGCACGATCTCCATGTGCAACAAGCCTAAAAAGCCACAGCGGAAACCAAAGCCCAATGCGGTGGAGTTTTCTGGTTCAAACAACAAAGACGCATCGTTTAAGCTGAGCTTTTCCAATGCCGTGCGCAAGGCTTCAAATTGGTTAGATTCCACTGGGTAAAGGCCAGCAAACACTTGCGGCTTCACTTCTTTGAAACCGGCCAAGGGTTCGGGCGCAGGACGGTTGACCAAAGTCACGGTGTCACCCACTTTCGCACTGGCCAATTCTTTAATACCGGCAATGACAAAACCCACTTCACCAGCAGACAGCGCCGTTTTTTGTAAGGACTTAGGCGTAAACACGCCCACTTGCTCGCATAAAAATTCCGTGTGGGTGGCCATCAAGCGTATTTTGTCTTTTGGTTTTAATACCCCATCCACCACGCGCACCAACATCACCACACCCACGTAGTTGTCGAACCAGGCATCGATCACCAAGGCCTTCAGCGGCCCATCAATGTTGCCTTTAGGAGGAGGCACTTTGGCAATCACTGCTTCCAGCACATCGCGCACACCCAAGCCTGTTTTGGCTGAGCAACGCACGGCGTCTTGCGCGTCTATGCCTATCACGTCTTCAATTTCTTGGATGACGCGGTCTGGGTCAGCCGACGGCAAATCAATTTTATTGAGCACGGCCGTGACTTCCACGCCCAAATCCAGCGCGGTATAACAGTTCGCCACACTTTGCGCTTCCACCCCTTGGCTGGCGTCCACCACCAACAAAGCGCCCTCGCAAGCGGACAAGGAACGCGACACCTCGTAGCTAAAATCCACGTGCCCCGGCGTATCAATTAAATTCAATTGGTAAATCTGGCCATCGTCGGCCTTGTATTGCAAGGCGGCAGTCTGCGCCTTAATGGTGATACCACGCTCACGCTCAATATCCATGGAATCAAGCACTTGCGCTTCCATTTCGCGATCAGCCAAGCCGCCACACAAATGAATAATGCGGTCAGCCAAGGTAGACTTACCGTGATCAATGTGGGCAATAATGGAAAAATTACGAATGTTTTTCATTTAATCTTTAAGCTTTTATACAAACAATTAAGGCGCCAGAAGCGCCTTTTCACAATAGGCGTGATTTTACAACAAATGCCTGATTAGTTTGTAATTAATTGTTCAAAAAGCTTATCATTGTGGTATCAGCACACCAACTCTACGGGTTAACTTAGGCCATCTTGCACAACACTTTACGCATTGCCACGTTCAACATACATAAGGGCTACACCCACTTTAACGCCCGCTTTTCTCTGCACCTGCAACGCGACATGCTGCGAAAACTGGAAGCAGACCTCATTTTTTTGCAAGAAGTGCAAGACTTGCACATCAAACACAGCAAGCATTTAAAAGCCAATGCCAGCCAAATGGAGTTTTTGGCCGACAGCGTATGGCGTGACCATTGCTACGGCAAAAATGCCATTTACCCCAGTGGCCACCATGGCAACGCCTTGCTGTCCAAATTCCCGATTATTCAATCACACAATCAAGACATTTCTGCCCATGGCACAGAGCAGCGCGGCATGTTGCATGCAGAAATAGCCGTGCCGCACTGGGAGCAACCGCTGCACACCTTGTGCGTGCATTTAGGCTTGTTTGCCAAATGGCGCCGTCAGCAACTGAACGCCATTACCGAATACATACACGACACTATTCCCCACGACGCACCGCTCATCATCGCCGGCGATTTTAACGATTGGGGCCTGCGCTCTAGCCGCCAGTTTGCGCATGGCTTAGGTATGCACGAAGCATTCGAACAGCACACTGGCCACTTTGCCCGTAGCTACCCATCGTGGCTGCCGATGTTGCGCTTGGACCGTATCTACGTGCGTGGCTTTAGCATTAAACAAGTCATGGTGCACGCTGGACCGCAATTTTTAACCTTATCCGATCACGCTGTGCTTAGCGCCACCTTACGCAAACTATGATGAAGTTTATAGCCGGCAATCAAATTCGATTATTACGCAGTGGTGGCGAGTACTTCCCAGCACTGCAGGCTGCCATTGCGCAAGCCACTGATGAAATCTACCTACAAACCTACATTTTTCAAGACGATAAAACCGGCAAGCGCATAGGCCAAGCACTGATGGATGCGGCCATGCGTGGGGTCAGCGTGCATTTAATGCTGGATGGCTTTGGTTGCCAAAATCTGAGTTCGGCCTACATCGCCGATTTACGGGCTGCCGGGGTGAATTTGCTGTTCTACAGACCACGAATTTCCCCATGGTCATTTCAAAAAAACCGGCTACGGCGCTTGCACAGTAAAATCGTCGTGATCGATAGGACGCTAGGCTTTGTTGGTGGCATCAACATCATCGATGACAACAATGTACCTAACCCGAACAACGTGCCACCCCGCATAGACTACGCGGTGCAAATTGAGGGCGCCTTATTGCCGCGCCTGCATGCCAGCGTGAGTGATTTATGGCAGCGCATCGCTTGGCTTAATTTACTAAAAACGCCGGTGACCAAGCCATCCGTTATGCATACTCACCCAGCTAACCTGCTGGCTGCGTTTGTGCGGCGAGACAATGTGCTGCACCGGCACGACATCGAAGCGGCTTACCTAGAGGCCATCACTGCGGCCAGCAGCGAAATTATCATCGCCAATGCCTACTTTTTGCCTGGGCGTAAATTTCGTAAGGCATTACTGGATGCGGCCAGTCGCGGCGTAAGCGTGACCCTATTGCTGCAAGGACGGGTGGAGTATTTTTTAATGATGGCCACCCATGCTTTTTACAGTGAGTTTTTATCTAAAGGCATCGCCATCTACGAATACCGCAAGAGCTTTATGCACAGCAAAGTGGCGGTGATAGACGGCAGATGGGCCACCGTCGGCTCCTCCAACATAGATCCGTTTAGCTTATTGCTGGCGCGTGAAGCCAATGTGTTCGTTTTAGATCCAGCATTTGCCAGCGAATTGCGCACCGACATCCTAGCGTCCATTGAGGCCGGCGCGGTCGCTATCTCTGCCCAACAATGGCAAACAGAAAATGCTTTCAAGCGTATTTCATCTAGGCTGGCTTTAGGCATAGTCCGCTTGTTTTTAGGGCTGATAGGGGAAAAAGACGAGTAAGGAAGTTTCGCGACGGGGCGTCGCTCCTACAAAATAAAAACAAACCGACAATGAGGTTTTTGAGAAATAAATTTCTTGAAAAGTCGCATGTAGGAGCGATCTTTAGATCGCGAAAGCAACAGTGCAATTCGCGCAATAAATTGCGCTCCTACAAAATCAAAAAATTGTATCTGCGTTTCACGAATTTCAAATTGAGTCGTTTGAGACTTAGAAATGACGGGAATGCCCTTGCGGCATTATCGGCGTTAAAGGGTTTCAACGATTTTATCCGTGACTAAATTTTGTGTTATTTAGTCACTTTAATCGGCACGTACAAGGTATTTTCACCACGCAACACCAAGACAGCGACGGTCTTGCCCGCAGCCACCGCATTGATTTGCTTGTTAAATTGCTCCACGCTTTGCGACTCGTTGTTATTCAGCCCCAAAATCACGTCACCACGGCGTATGCCGGCCTGCGCGGCAGCCCCCACGCTATCTATCACCAACAAACCATTCTTGCCATTTAACTTTTTCTTTTGCTGTACGGTCAGCTCTTTGAGGGTTAAGCCTATCTTATTGGCTTCAACCTTGCCGCTAGGTTTATTGTTCGGCATTGCCGCCTCGCTGCCATCGCTGGGCATTTCACCCACACCTATGTTGAGGGTTTTAGTATTGCCCTTACGCAAAATCTCCACCGCGGCAATTTTACCTGGCTTGGTGGCACCGACCGCACGCGGCAAATCGGCAGACACTAAGATGGGCTTGCCATCAAATTTAGTAATCACGTCGCCTGCCTCCAAACCGCCTTTGTCGGCCGGGCCATTTTTCTCAACACCGGCCACCAAGGCACCGTTGGTATTTTTCATGGCGAAGGATTCCGCCAATTCCTTGGTGATTTCTTGTATGGCAATGCCTAACCAACCGCGGGTGATTTTCCCGTTGGCTTTCAATTGATTGGACACATCGATGGCCACATCAATCGGTATGGCGAATGACAAACCCATGGAGCCACCGCTGCGGCTATAGATTTGCGAATTGATGCCCACCACTTCACCGGCTAAATTAAACAATGGACCACCCGAATTACCTGGATTAATCGCCACATCGGTTTGGATGAAGGGCACAAAATTTTCTTGTGGTAAGGCGCGGCCTTTGGCACTGACTATGCCGGCAGTCATGGTGTTTTCTAAACCAAACGGCGAACCGATAGCCGCCACCCATTCACCCACTTTAAGTTTTGCTGGATCACCGACCATTACTTTAGGCAAACCAGCGGCCTCAATTTTCACCAAAGCCACGTCGGTGCGTTTATCCACGCCTATGATTTTTGCTTTAAATTCGCGCTTGTCGGCCAATTTAACAATGACCTCGTCCGCCTCATTCACCACGTGCGCGTTGGTCAAAATGTAGCCATCGTTACTGATGATGAAGCCCGAACCCAAAGACTGCGATTTGTAATCGGGTTGCGGAACACCGCCTTGACCAGGCATGCCTGGCATCAATGGAATGCCGAAGCGTTTGAAAAACTCCTGCATTTGCTCGTCGCCCTCCATTCCCGGGAATGGCATCATTCCAGCATTGTTGTGCACGCTTTGGGTGACGCTGATGTTCACCACTTCCGCGCCGTGCTTTTCTGCCAAATCGGTAAAGTCAGGCAATTCTTTCGCGTATGCTGTTGCATTGCCTAATAAACACAAAGCCAAAATACCTAGCCAATTTTTCAACATTTTTTCCTCACGCTATTAATTAGATACTACCCACGGCCTAGATCAGGCCTGCCTTGGGCAAGTTATTTTTTTAAATTGGGTGCTGCCCCGCAATGTTCAAGTGGCCCATCCTCGGCCAAACGCAAAATATGCGCTTGATAGGATAGGCTGTAAGCCTCAGCACTGGCACCCGCCCCC